>UMGK01026630.1_pt1 | contig 22714 bp, 17 predicted proteins | sample 1965251 | NCBI WGS metagenome assembly UMGK01 (sample SAMEA4836070, study PRJEB28245) | human gut metagenome | biome: gut microbiome; material: fecal sample | place: Denmark | collected 2008 | reverse complement strand
GCGTCTGGGCTGCGGGCGACTGCCGTCGCGGTCCTGCCACCGTGGTCGAGGCTATTTCCGACGCCGCCGAGGTCGCTCGCGCCATCGCCGGCGTGGACTTTAACAAGTACGCCGACTGCAACGAGCAGGCCGGCCGCGAGGACACCTGCTACGAGCGCAAGGGTACGCTCTGCCGCGACAAGCGCAACTGCACCAAGACCCGTTGCCTGGGCTGCGGCTCGGTGTGCGAGGTCTGCTGCGACGTGTGCCCCAACCGCGCCAACGTGGCAATTAAGGTGCCGGGCCTGGCCAAGCATCAGGTCGTCCATGTCGACGGCATGTGCAACGAGTGCGGCAACTGCGCCGTGTTCTGCCCCTACCAGGAGGGTCGTCCCTATAAGGACAAGCTCACCCTGTTCTGGAGCGAGCAGGACATGGAGAACTCCGAGAACGAGGGCTTCCTGGCCGTGGACGAGGACCACTTTAAGGTCCGCGTCGCCGGCACGGTCCGCACCGTCTCGGTCGATGCCGTCAACACCGGCCTGCCCGAGGCCGTCCGCCTGACCATCAGGGCCGTGCGCGACAACTATTCGTACCTTCTTAAGAAATAGGCGAGTCTCTTATGGCCAAATCCATTCAACATCACGTGGCTTACGTTGCCTGCGGAAGTGGTTGCGCCTCCGCAGGCGGCGACGCCCGCTGCAGCGAAGGCTGCATTGGCTGTGGCGCCTGCGTCACGGCTTGCCCCCACGGTGCCATCGCGCTGGTCGACGGCGTCGCCCGTGTGGACCGCTCCAAGTGCACGGGCTGTGGCCTGTGCGGCATGGCGTGCCCGCAGCGCGTGATTGCCTTCGTTCCCGGCTACCAGAACATCCTGGTGCGCTGCAACAACACCGATAAGGGCGCCATTGCGCGCAAGATCTGCGACACCAGCTGCATCGGTTGCGGCATGTGCGCCAAAAAGTGCCCTGCCGGCGCTATCCGCATCGAGGACAACTGCGCCCATATCGACGGCGCGGACTGCCTGTCGTGCGGCATGTGCGCCGTCGTCTGCCCGCATGGCGCCATCCACGACCGCACCGGCATCGCCGCCGGCGTGTAGAAGGGAATCACCATGGCACAGGAATTCACTTTTACCGTTAACGGCGTCGAGCGCACGACGACCCAAAATAAACCGCTGCTGCGCTACCTGCGCGACGACCTGCACATTCACTCCGCCAAGGACGGTTGCTCCGAGGGTGCGTGCGGCACCTGCACCATCCATGTGGACGGTGCAGCCGTCAAGGCGTGCGTGCTGACCACCGCTCTTGCCGCCGGCCGCGACATCGTGACCGTCGAGGGCCTGCCCGAGGACGTGCGCGAGGCCTTTGTGTACGCCTTTGGCGCCGTGGGCGCCGTGCAGTGCGGCTTTTGCATCCCCGGCATGGTCATGGCGGGTGCGGCGCTCATCGCCGAGGATCCCGAGCCCACCGAGGAGCAGATCAAGTACGCCATCCGCGGCAACGTCTGCCGCTGCACCGGCTACAAAAAGATTATCGAGGGCATCTCGCTTGCCGCTGCGGTGCTCCGTGGCGAAAAGCAGATCGACGAGGATTTGGAGCGCGGCGACGACTACGGCGTGGGCAAGCGCGCCTTCCGCATCGACGTGCGCAAGAAGGTGCTCGGCGAGGGCAAGTATCCCGACGACATCGACGAGCTCGATCAGCCGGGCCTGACCTACGCTAGCGCCGTGCGCTCCAAGTATCCGCGCGCCCGCGTGCTCTCCATCGATACCTCCAAGGCCGAGGCCCTACCCGGTGTGGTTGGCATCCTGCGCGCCGAGGACGTGCCGGTCAACCAGGTCGGCCACCTTATCCAGGACTGGGACGTCATGATCGCCCAGGGCGACATCACCCGCTGCGTGGGCGATGCCATCGTGCTGGTGGTTGCCGAGGACGAGGCGACGCTCGAGAAGGCCAAGAAGCTCGTAAAGATTGATTACGAGCCGCTGGAGCCCGTGCGCAACATCGCCGAGGCCAGGTCTGCCGACGCCCCGCGCCTGCACGACAGCTTCTTTGCCTTCGGCAACACGGTGGAGCTCAAGGACAACGTGTGCCAGAGCCGCCATGTGACGCGCGGCGACGCCGCCAAGGCGCTGGCGGAGAGCGCATTCACCGTGACGCAGCGCTTTACTACGCCCTTTACCGAGCATGCCTTCTTGGAGCCCGAGTGCGCCGTTGCCTTCCCGTACAAGAATGGCGTCAAGGTGCAGTCGACCGATCAGGGTGCCTACGATACGCGCAAAGAGTGCGCCCACATGTTTGGCTGGGATAACGAACCCGAGCGCGTGGTCGTCGAGACCATGCTCGTGGGTGGCGGCTTTGGCGGCAAGGAAGACGTGTCAATCCAGCACCTGGCTGCGCTCGCCGCGTACAAGTTCCAGCGTCCCGTGAAGTGCAAGCTCACGCGTGCCGAGTCGCTTGCCTTCCATCCCAAGCGTCATGCCATGGACGGCACCTTTACGCTGGGTTGCGACGCCGAGGGCAACTTTACCGGCCTGGATTGCGAGATTAACTTTGATACCGGCGCCTACGCGTCGCTGTGCGGCCCGGTGCTCGAGCGCGCCTGCACGCATGCCGTCGGCCCCTACAAGTACCAGAACACCGACATTCGCGGTTTTGGCTACTACACCAACAACCCGCCCGCCGGCGCGTACCGCGGCTTTGGCGTGTGCCAGTCCGAGTTTGCGCTCGAGAGCCTAATCGACCTGCTGGCCGAGAAGGTCGGCCTGGATCCGTGGGAGATCCGCTACCGTAACGCTATCGAGCCGGGCGAGGTTTTGCCCAACGGCCAGATTGCCGATTGCTCCACGGCGCTTAAGGAGACGCTGCTCGAGGTCAAGGATGCCTACTACGCGCATCCCGGACACGCCGGTATCGCCTGCGCCATGAAGAACGCCGGCGTGGGCGTGGGCCTGCCCGATGCCGGTCGCTGCAAGATTCGCATCGAGAACGGCGTGGCCGTGGTCTATGCCGCCACGTCCGACATCGGTCAGGGCTGCAACACCGTCTTTTTGCAAGACGTTGCCGAGGCATGCGGCCTGCCGCTTCGCTGCATCGCCAACGGCGAGTGCTCCACCGAGAACGCTCCCGACTCCGGAACCACGTCTGGCTCGCGTCAGACGGTCGTGACCGGCGAGGCCGTGCGCGGCGCCGCCTTCCTGTTGCGCGATGCCATGGTTGGCATCGAGGCCGGCAAGCCTGCGCCCGATGCTCCCGTGAGCGCGCATGGCGACGGCGTCAAGATCGAGTACGATGACGGTCGCGCCTATCAGCTGCGCACGCAGGAACTCGTCGCCGGTCAGGGCATGCATCCCCAGGATCCCGCGGCCGCCATCAAGGCGCTCGAGGGATGCGAGTTTGGCTACGTGTACCTGGAGCCGACCGACAAGCTGGGCGCCGACGTTCCCAATCCCAAGAGCCACATCTGCTACGGCTTTGCCACGCACGTGGTCATTCTGGATGATGACGGTCGCGTGAGCGAGGTCTATGCCGCGCACGATTCCGGCAAGGTGGTCAATCCCATCTCCATCCAGGGTCAGATCGAAGGCGGCGTGCTCATGGGTATGGGCTATGCGCTTACCGAGGATTGGCCGCTTAAGGACTGCGTGCCCCAGGCCAGGTACGGCACGCTCGGGCTGTTCCGTGCGCCCGAGATTCCGGATATCCACGCCATTTACGTGGAGAAGGACGAGCTGCTGCCCGTGGCATACGGCGGCAAGGGCATCGGCGAGATTGCCACGATCCCCACGGCGCCCGCCGTGCAGAACGCCTACCGCGCATTTGACGGCAAGCTGCGTCCGGATCTGCCCATGGTGGATACGCCGTACAGCCGCGCCCGTCACCGCGGGTAGGGTAGGACGCGCACGGCCATTGCTGACGGGCTGTTCGCGCTCAGCATCAACTGCATATGCTGCACCTTTGGCCCCAGCTCCATCGCGAGCCGGGGCCTTTTGTTATGCCGCGCCTGCTGCTAGTGGAAAGCGCATCCCATTTCTTGGCTTCGGAATGGGATGCGCTTTCCGGATCGGCCCTCAAGCGGAAACTGCATCCCGGAATGCGCGCTCAGAGCGGGATGCGATTTCCAGTTGAAGGCTCAAGCGGAAAGTTCATCCCGGAATATGGCTCCAGGCTGGGACGCACTTTCCAGTTGAAGCCTCAAGTGGAAGCTGTGTCCCGGAATGCGCGCCCGGAATGGGATGCGCTTTCCGGATTGGTCCTCAACCGGAAACTGCGTCCCGGAATTTCGCTTCAGAGTGGGATGCCGTTTCCGGCTGAACCCTCAGGCGGAAAGTACATCCCAGAATTGACGCTCAGAGTGGGACACGGTTTCCGGATAGAACCTCAGCGGAAACTGCGTCCCAGTTTGAGCGTCTATTCCGGGATGCAGTTTCCGCTGAAGGACTCAACCGGAAAGCCTGTCCCGTTCCGAGACCGGATTCCGGGATGCACTTTCCGGTAGGCCCGCCATCCGGAAAGTGCATCCCGTTTTGAGCGTCCAGACAGGGACGCGCTTTCCGTTGGCGTGGCCGTTGGGAAAATGCGGCCCAGATAGGGGAGATACGATCCGGCGATGCGCGGCCTAGCAGCTCCTACAGCTCCACGTCGTTGAGCCATGTCGGCAGCGCGGTCTGCCGGATGCCTGCCGTCTGCAGCTTTTTGGCGAGCACTCCTGCCGAGCGGACCTCGTTCATGGTAAAGCGGATGAGCGGATGGCCGTAGAGCGATAGGTGCGCCTCGCGCTGTCGTTCGACAACGAGCGCCTCGGCGGTGGTGCGTCCGGCCAGCATGGTCTGGTCGGTATATTTGATGAGCCCGTCGAGTTCGCCCAGCGTAAGTTCCCGCGCCTGGCGCTCCCAGGCAAAATCTGTTCGCATGCTCTTGGTCGAATCGAAGGGGTCCGTCAGCTCGTATTGAAGTTGGTCGGGTGCGAAGCCCGTTTCGATCATGGTAGCGCGGGCGACCGATTCCCCACCGCTCTCGGCGCGGACGTCGGCATATCGAAGCGTTGTGAGGGCCGTACGAATCGCGCGACCATTGCGGGCGGTCGCTCGTTGCTCGACGGCCTCCATCAACTGCTCTCGCGTAAGGCCGAGCTTTGAGATCGCCGAATCGGCAATGGGCATGCCGTCGGCAAAACCAGTTTGCAGCAGGCAATCTGTGACCGTTCGGATGGGCGGCGTTACCGATATGCCGGCTCTGCGTATTGCTCCGGCCGGCTCAATCTGGTGCCGCTGAATATGCGCGCCCGGGCGAGCCGACGGCTTTGTCGAGCTGCAGGCATGCACGACATTCAGGTGTCGCCACGAGACCTCGAGCCCCAGCAGGCAAGCTGCCGAAAACGAGCAGAAGGTCCAATCAGGGTGGATGATCGCAAGGGCGCGAATAATCTCGCAATGACGCTGCGCCCGGTTGAGCTCATCCCAGCGCATTTTGCGCGCGAACAGTCCCGGCATGGGGGAAACGACCATGTCGCCGATGCGCCGAAGGAGCGCTTTTCGGATCGCCGCGTTTGGGGGAATCAGGCAGCGCCCCTCCTGCTCGGCTTGGTTTAACAGCTGGTCGATGAGTTGATCATTGCAATGGGTCATGGGCTACCGCCTCCTTTTTGGGGTGGCAAAAACGTATCAGCCGGAACTTGCCGCTCAACTGACCAAAAGCTGACCAAAATCTAACCATGCAGGTAGATGGCCTTTTTTCGGCGACATTTTTACATCCGAATCGGTGGGCGGTAATCGGCACCCGTGAATGGTAGCTAGTTATGAAGCTTTGGTAAGTTTCGGGACGTGTACTTTTTCGAAAAAGAGCATTCTATCTGCTGTTTTGTGTTTCTGGATCGCATATTTGAAGGCATGTGATACGGGCGGCGGATCGTCGTCTGTGTCGGCGGAAACTGTGACCCGGAATTGCCGCTCGGAATGGGATGCGCTTTCCGGATCAGCCCTCAACCGGAAACTGCGTCCCAGATTTCGGCCCCAGAGTGGGATCCGCTTTCCGGATCGGGCCTCAAGCGGAAACTGCATCCCAGAATGAGCTCTCGGAGTGGGATGAACTTTCCCAGCGGTGCTTCTACCGGAAACTGCGTCCCGGATTCGACGCTCAGAATGGGATGCATTTTCCGGCAGAAGCTTCAGCGGAAAGTGCATCTCAGAATTCAGGCTCAGAGCGGGACGCGCTTTCCGGATGGCATGGGACTGCGGAAACTACGGCCCAGTTTTTGGCTCCAGAACGGGATACATTTTCCAGAACGGTCCACGTGCGGTGGTATATCGCCCCTTTTCGTACGCCGCTTGGCGAATTATGTTATAGCTATCTATATTATAGAAAAGTATAATATAGATAGCTATAACATAGAGGATAGAAGGCGCGCGCATGTTTATCGGCAGAACAACGGAAATGGCCGAGCTCAATCGGCTCTACAGTTCGGATTCATTCGAAATGCCCGTAATCTACGGGCGCCGTCGCGTGGGCAAGACGCGCCTTATCACGGAGTTTATTCAGGGCAAGCACGCCATTTACTTTCAGGCGCGCCGCACCAATGCGGAGGCGAACTTGCAGTACTTGAGCCAAGCGATGCTTGCCAGTCAGACGGGCGCGGCAAGTGTGGCGTTTAGAAGCTTTGACGAGGCGTTCGATGCACTTGCCGCCATGTCGCGCGACAGCCGTTTGGTCGTTGTAATCGACGAGTATCCTTACCTGGCCCAGTCGTGCCCCGAGGTCAGCTCTTTGCTGCAGGAAAAAATCGACCATTTGTACAAAGAAACCAAGCTCATGCTTATCCTGTGCGGGTCATCGCTTTCATTTATGGAAGAGCAAGTGCTAGGCTACGAGAGTCCGCTCTACGGCAGGCGAACGGCGCAGTTTAAAATCATGCCGCTCGACTTTTTGACGACGCTTGGCCTGTGGCACAGGATGGATTACGAGGATGCAGCAGTTTGCTACGGCATGACGGGCGGTATTCCCGCGTATGTTGAAAAAGTTGACCCGTCGGTATCGCTCAAAGATAACATCAAGCGTTTGTTCCTCAATCCTTCGGGCTATCTCTTCGAAGAGCCGAGTAACTTGCTGCTGCAGGAGTGCCGCAACCCCGAGCAATACGATGCCATTGTGCAGGCGATCGCCCAAGGCCGCTCGAAGCTCTCGGAGATTGCCGGCGCCGCGGGGATTCCTGCGAGTAACGTTAAAATGTACGTTGATAAGCTGATATCGCTCGGCATCGTCGAGCGCGAGTTGCCGCTCAACGAGACGAGCAACAAACGGGCCGTGTATCAACTGTGCGATCAGATGTTTAGGTTCTGGTACCGGTTTGTGCCGCAGAACATCGGGCTCATTCAAAACAGCATGGCCGAGATGGCATACGCGCGCATCGAGCCGCATCTGTCCGACTATATGGGCGTGGTATTTGAGCTCATTTGCAAGCAGTACGTGTACGAACTTGCGCGCGCGGGCCAGCTCGATGTGATTCCGGCGACGGTGGGCCGTTGGTGGGGAACGGACAATCGGACGCGTACGCAGGAAGAGATCGATTTGATTGTCGACGACGGAGAAGGCGCGGCGCTCTTTGCGGAGTGCAAATGGCGTAACGAACCGGTAGGCGGGGATGTTCTGGAAAAGCTCGTGTACCGAAGCGAGCTCTTTAGGCGGCAGCATAAAAGCTACGTGATCTTCTCGAAGGGTGGCTTTACGCAAGGATGTCAGGAAGCCGCGGCGAGCAGGGGAGATACCAAGCTGATTTCGTTTGCCGAGATGTGCGAGCGGAGATAACCAAGCGCTCTGATGTGATGCTCGGAATGGGATGCGCTTTCCCTTTGCGGCCTTTGGCGGAAAGCGCGTCCCAGATTATGGCTTCAGAGTGGGATGGCTTTTCCGGATTGGCCCCTCGCGGAAACTGCGTCCCGGTATCGAGCCTCAGAATGGGACGCGCTTTCCGGATCGCCCTTCAAGCGGAAACCGCATCCAGATTTCGGCTCCAAACCGGGATACGCTTTCTCGGCGGCGTCTCTGGCGGAAATTGCACCCCGGAATGAGCGCTCAGAGTGGAATATGCTTTCCTAACGAAGCCGCATGCGGAAACTGCGTCCCGGATTCGATGCTCAGGACGGGATGCCGTTTCCGATAGAGGCATGGGGTGGAAAGCCTCCCATTTCTAATGTTTAAGGAATGGGAGGCAGCTCATCGCGAGTTGGGCCTTTTGTTTGGAGCGGAGGCAGCATCCCGGAATTCGGGCAATCCGGTGATCAGGGGTTGAGCGAGCGTCGCGCTAAGGATGCCAAGCGTAAAACCTTCAATGAAAATGGCGTAAAAACTACATTGAAAGTAGCGTAAAATCAGCATTGAGAATGGCGTAATTTCGCATATCGCATGATCGCCCGAGCTTGCACACGGCCTTTTGCGAGCTCTTGCCATGAACGAGAGCCAGGCTGTCACGTACAAGACGCTCGTAAAGGACGCCTCGTACGGTGAGGCGGGCCCCGACGAGAGGACCATCGCTGCGTACTTGGACCTCTTCAACAGGCTCAAGCTGACCGAGGACCTGTGCGGATGGGAGCCGCCCATGCGCTCGAAGGCCCGCGTTCGCGTGCGCCCCAAGCGCTACTTCTGTGACCCGTCACTTGCGGCGGCGTTGCTGGGGGCTACCCCTGAGCGGCTGCTTGGCGATATGCAAACGCTGGGGATGCTCTTTGAGAATCTCGTCCTGCGCGACATGCGCGTGTTCCTTTCCACCTACGGCGGTGTCGACAACAGTGTCCATTATTTCCGAGATGAGAAGGGCCTTGAGGTCGATCTGATCGTTGAGCACGACGGGCGTTGGGGAGCCATCGAGGTCAAACTGAGTGATGCGAAAGCAGACGATGGAGCGAGAAATCTCAAGGCGCTGGAGAAGAAAGTGCTCTCCAATCCTGCCGCCCAGAATGCTGCGCCGGCGTTTTTGGCGGTTGTGGTTGGAAAGGGAAGCATCGCCTACACGCGCGACGACGGCGTAGCAGTGATTCCCATGGCGGCACTTGGGGCGTAGTGGTTTTGCGGGCGTGCCGTGCTTCCTTTACCGAAAATCCATTTGGTAAACCAGATGCTCGCGGATAGAATAAAGTTGACGGCAGCCCAAGTGGTGAAGAGCTGGGCAGCGCCGTTGCTTGGTCAAGAGGTCAGTGCCTTAATGGCAGCGACTTGTTATGCTTCGAATGCTGCTTGAGTGCCTCGGAAATTTCGATAAGCGCCGTGAAGAGCGAGACCAAAGCAACCAAGAGCTCTACGAGCTCTGATGGGCCCGGGATGACCTCTGATTCAAGTCACCGGGCCTCAATCTTTTTTATCCATTTGAATAGAGTGGGCGGCGCCCTTGGGGTCGACCGTATGGCGTGTGCCTGGCGCGCGTGGTATTGCGCTCCGCTTTCATGTCCGCACGGGCGCCTATCCTTACGGCAATGTAGCCGCCTATGTGGCGAGCGGTAGTTGACGGAGAAAGGCCCTAACTGTGTCAGCTGAAAAGACGCCGGGTATCTCGGCTATCGATACGACGAACTTTGCGCGCCAGATTGTGCTGGACTTTGAGTTTGCGCCGGTGCCAAAGCAGCGCCAGCGTCGTGGACTGCGCAACGAGATTATCGAGGTCGGCGCCGTCAAGCTCGATTACCACGGCAACGTTATGGGCGAGTTCTCGCAGTTTGTGCAGACGGAATTTACCGAAGGCGTTGCGTTTCCCGTCCGCGAGCTCACAGGGATATCGGCCGTGGACACCGCGATGGCCGATCCGCTCTATGTGGTGATCAAAAGGCTCAGCGATTGGATCGGCCGCTACTCCGCCCAGATAGTTTGCTGGAGCGGGACGGACCGTCGACAGCTTTTGACCGAGTGCCAGGCAAAACACATCGACCTTTCCGCATTTCCTACGGACTGGGCTGACCTGCAGGCGTTTTACACCTCGATCATGGACGTGGACAGCCACGGGTGCGTCTCGTTGGGTGACGCGGCGACGTGGTTTGGCATCGAGTTCGACGAGTCGACGGGCCATGCCCACAGCGCCCTTGCCGATGCGCGCGTAACCGCCAAGTTGCTCAAGCAGGTGATGGACGGGAACTACCGTGTGAGCCCGCGCGCCCAGGAAGTCCGCCAACGGTGGGGGATGGGCGAGCGATCCCAGACGCGCGTTTCCAGCAAGTGCCCCGAGCTGGGTGACCTGCTGCTGAAGCTGAAGGCGGAGGGGAGGTAGGCCTTTTGAGAAAGGCATTCGGTTTGGCATGGCGGGATTGTAAGCGCGACTTCGCCCTGCTGTTTGAATCGAAGCGTCAACCAGTATGACGAGCTGTCTGGTCTGTCTGCCTACATCCCCGCAATCCCGCGCGCGGCACTCAACAGCTCATACTCCCTCTGGCTCCACTGGCGCAGCTCGGCAGTCTCGACGGCATCGCGACACAGGTCCAGGAACACCTCGGCTCCCTCGCAGAAGCACTCACGGGCAAAGGTGCCAGATCCGTCCGCAACGCACGCGCCGTCAGCGAAGAGCTTCCAACTCGACGGCTCGCGCAAGTCTTCTCCAAGCAGCTTGATCTGCAGTACGTGCGGGTCGCCAGCAGCACAGAGCTCTTCCTCGAGCACCTGCACCGTAAAGCGCATCTGATAGGAGAGACTGTTCTTGACCATGGCCGAGGCATAGCCACTCGGCTTGTCCAGAAGATGCATTCGTTTTGGCTTGGCTGCCAGGTTGTGGAAGTTGCGCTCACTGCGCACAGAGAAATTGTCCATACGGACTCCTTTCATCGATGTTGGCAGGGCCACCGTGCCTCTTGGCCGGTTGGCGTCGGGATCGTGGAGCCAACTCTCTACCCCGACTCTGGATAAAGCGCGCCCGCTCCTTGCGGGCACGATGGAGTCTATCAGCACGCGCGGACAGAAATCAAGCGCCGCCTGCGAAATGACGTGCAAGCGACGCTTGATTGCGCGGCGATTATTCGGCCAACATCCGGAAAAGTGTCGAAATCGGCCGTAAGAAAGTACGGAAAAGTGTCGAATCTGACGGTCTCAACATCCGGAAAAGTGTAACCGGATGACAAAACAGCACGTAGAAGCTGGTGTTGCATGTGGACGCTTCAGCCGTCCCTAACCCTCGCTACTCGTCGTCTCCGTCGTTAGGGTCGCCCTTGAGGGTGTTGATGTCCAGGTACTGGTTGTCGTCCTCTGCTTTCTGCGTTGCCGATTCGGACGCGGTGGGGCCGCGGAATAGCTGGAATCCCTCAAACGCGATCACGCCGAGCAGAGCGATGATGATGGCGATAAAGACAACCTTTGCCGCCTGCGAAAACTCCGAAAAGCGCGGCGGTTTTTCTTCGGTGTGGTAATCGGCAGCGCGCTTATCGTCGGTGCCGTGGGTATACGACGATGCCGAGGCTGCCTTTACGCTCGCTTGGTTGTAATCGGCAGCGGGCGCGGCAGCAAACGGGTCACGAGAATAGCCGCGCGACGCTTGGCCGTAATCCTCGGTTTCGATGCGGCTGGCGCGAGGCTGTTCGCTCGGGCGGTTGGCGTATGCTGCGGTGTTGTCGTATGCGGAGTCGCGTTCCTCGGCAGCCGCAAACAGGGGGTTTACCGGAATGTTGAGCGCCGACATGCCGCCCGAGGTCTCGTCCAGATCTGCCGCCGCCCAGGAATCAAAGGCAAACTGGCGGTTGGAAAGATCATCCAGATCCATGACGGGCGGCTCGAGCTCGGGCTCGGGAGCCGTGTATGCCGACTGCTGCGGGGCAGCGTGGCGAATCGTGCTGTTTGCCGTGGGGCACTGTGCCGCTGCAGCGAGAAACGCCGCCGTCTCGGACGGATCGCTAGCAGGACGGGGTGCAGGGGCGGCTTTACGCGTCGCCTGCACGATGGGATGGGTGGCAAAGTCGTCCGCGGGCACGGATGCCGGCGCGGGCGTGGCGGAAGGTGCGGGCTTTGCACTTGTCGGGCGAGCTCCGCCGCCCATGAGTTCCTCGGCGGTCCAGGGGCGGTCGCTCATCACGTCGTCGAGGCTCAACGCAAACAGATCGTCTTCGCCCTCGTCAAACGCGTGTTTCGCATGCCTGGCGCCAGAAACGGTGCCTCCGCGGCCGTTGCGTGATGCGTTGCTCGACCCCATCTTGTTCCATCCTTTCGAAATGCTCACATTCATCGATTATATGGAACTTGCCTTGCGGCCGACTCTCGGATTCGTGCATTCCAGAACTCGCGCCCAAAAGGGGAGGGGTGCAGGCGCGCTGACTATTTGTCGCCGGCGGCAGCCTTTGCCTCGTTGAGGTAGCTATAGAAGCTGTACTTAGAGATGCCAAAGAACTCGCAGGCACGCTCGCTCGACTTGGAAATGAGGAAGGCGCCGCGACGGTCGAGGTAGCCAATGGCGCGGATGCGCTCATCTTTGGTCATGAGTGCCGCGGGCTTGCCCACAAACTGTTCGCACTCGCGCAGCAGGTCTTCGAGCAGGTCGCCGATGTTTTTGGTGATGGGCTCGGGCTCGGTGTATCCCTTGTCGCCCGTGCCGGTGAGCGCGTCGAGCGAGCGCTCAAAAGCCTTCATGAGCGTAATGTCAAAGTTAATGCCCAAAATGCCGACGGGCTTGCCCTCGTCGTTGCGGATAAAGATGGTCGAGGACTTGAGCAGCTTGCCATCGGCGGTTTTGGTGAGGTATGGCTCGCGGTCGTGCACGTCGGCGGTGCCCTCGTGCATGGACTCAAGCACAATATGGCTGGGGCCGTCACCCAGTTTGCGCCCGCTGACGTGGCCGTTTTCGATCACTACGATGGAGTGGTCCACGTCCTCGGTCTCCAAGTCGTGGACGACGACTTCGCAGTTGGGGCCAAATTGGAGCGCCAGGCCGTGTGCAAGGCGCTTATAAAACTCAATCTGTGCGGGGGTCATAGGTGCCTTCCTAAAAATTAGTTTGGGCTCACTTTGCCATAAACCCCACTTGTTCGCAAATAACGAAAGCGTCGCTGCGTTATGTAACCGTTCGTCGGCGAAAAGGTACCGATTACGGCAACAAACAATTTGTTAGGTTTTCCAATCAAAAAGTGTGATAGAACAGTGCTAACAAACTTTTTGTTTGGCATCCACATAAAAGTTCAGTCGCATGAATGGGAATGGGCTGAAACGCGTATGCGGGGGCCGGCAAGAGAGAACTTAAGGAGTTCACCGTATGGCCGATAAGATCCAGTGGGCGGGCAACACGATGCCCAAGAGCGATGACAAGCACTTGGGAATCATGAGCCTTGACCACGTGAAGAAGGCCCGTGCCTTCCACCAGTCGTTCCCCCAGTACACCGTCACTCCGCTTGCCCGCCTGGATGGCCAGGCCGCGCGCCTGGGCCTGTCCAACCTGTGCGTTAAGGACGAGAGCTATCGCTTTGGCCTCAACGCCTTTAAGGTTCTGGGCGGTTCGTTTGCCATGGCCAACTACATTGCCGACGAGACTGGCAAGGACGTTGCCGAGTGCACCTTCGATTACCTGACCTCCGATCAGCTTGCCAAGGACTTTGGCCAGGCTACCTTCTTTACCGCCACCGACGGCAACCATGGCCGCGGTGTGGCATGGGCTGCCAACAAGCTGGGCCAGAAGGCCGTCGTGCACATGCCCAAGGGTTCCACCAAGCCCCGCTTCGATAACATCGCTGCCGAGGGCGCCACGGTGACCATCGAAGAGGTCAACTACGACGAGTGCGTGCGCATGGCCGCCGCCGAGGCCGATGCCTGCGAGCGCGGCGTCATCGTTCAGGACACCGCCTGGGAGGGCTACGAGAAGATTCCGTCCTGGATCATGGAGGGCTACGGCACCATGGCTTCCGAGGCTGCCGAGCAGCTGCGTGAGATGGCCATCAACCGCCCGACGCACGTCTTTGTCCAGGCTGGCGTAGGCTCGCTCGCCGGCGCCGTGGTGGGCTACTTCACCAACCTGTATCCCGATAACCCGCCCACCTTTGTCGTGGTCGAGTGCGCGCCTGCCGCCTGTCTGTACAAGGGCGCTGCCGCCGGCGACGGCGATCCGCGCATCGTGGACGGCGACATGCCCTCCATCATGGCCGGCCTGTGCTGCGGCGAGCCCAACATCCTGGGCTGGGATATCCTGCGCAACCATACCACCGCTTTCGTGTCCTGCCCCGACTGGGTTACTGCTCGCGGCATGCGCACCCTGGGTGCTCCCGAGAAGGGTGACCCGCGCGTCATCTCCGGCGAGTCCGGCGCTGTGACCACCGGCCTGGTCGAGACCCTCATGCTCGATCCCGAGTACGCCGAGCTCAAGGAGCTCATCGGCCTGGACAAGACGAGCTCCGTGCTCTGCTTCTCCACCGAGGGCGACACCGATCCCGACCAGTATCGCCGCATTGTTTGGGAAGGCGAATATCCCACTTGCTAATCGTTGGGGCGGAGTAAATAGGTATCGCTCCGCCACCTCACAGGTAGATCCCTTCGTTTGAAAGGTTATGAACAATGGCTAAAGAACTCGATTTCGACGCTATCAAGGCTGCTGCTGAGTCCCACCGTGCTGATATGACTCGTTTTCTTCGCGCAATGATTAGCCATCCCTCTGAGTCTTGCGAGGAGGGTGAGGTTGTCGCCTGCATCAAGGCCGAGATGGAGAACCTCGGCTATGACGAGGTCAAGGTCGACGGCCTGGGCAACGTTATGGGCTTTATGGGCGAGGGCGACAAGATTATCGCCATCGACTCCCACATCGACACCGTCGGCATCGGCAACATCGAGAACTGGGACGCCGATCCCTATGAGGGCTACGAGACCGACGAGATCATCTACGGCCGCGGCGGCTCCGACCAGGAGGGTGGCATGGCTTCTGCTACCTACGCTGCCAAGATGATGAAGGACATGGGCCTTATCCCCGAGGGCTACAAGATCATGGTCGTCGGTACCGTCCAGGAAGAAGATTGCGACGGCATGTGCTGGCAGTACATCTACAACAAGGACGGCATTAAGCCCGAGTTCGTCATTTCCACCGAGCCCACCGACGGCGGCATCTATCGCGGTCACCGCGGCCGTATGGAGATCCGCGTCGACGTTCACGGCACCTCCTGCCACGGCTCCGCTCCCGACCGCGGCGACAACGCCATCTACAAGATGGCCGACATCATCGCCGACGTCCGCGCCCTCAACAACAACGGCTGCGACGAGTCGACCGACATCAAGGGCCTCGTCAAGATGCTCGACCCCAAGTACAACCCCGAGCACTTCGAGGACGCCCGCTTCCTGGGCCGCGGCACCTGCACCGTCAGCCAGATCTTCTACACCAGCCCCAGCCGCTGCGCTGTCGCTGACTCCTGCGCCATCTCCATCGACCGTCGCATGACCGCCGGCGAGACCTGGGAGTCCTGCCTGGACGAGATCCGCAACCTGCCGGCAGCCAAGAAGTACGGCGACGACGTGAAGGTCTCCATGTACATGTACGACCGTCCGTCCTGGACCGGCGAGGTCTACGAGACCGAGGCTTACTTCCCCACGTGGATCAACAAGGAGACCGCTCCGCACGTCAAGGCCCTCGTCGACGCCCATAAGGCTATGTTCGGTGACGAGCGCATCGGCTGCGAGCCCAGCATGGACAAGCGCACCGGTCGTCCGCTGTGCGACAAGTGGACCTTCTCCACGAACTGCGTTTCCATCCAGGGCCGCTATGGCATCCCCTGCGTCGGCTTTGGCCCGGGTGCCGAGTCTCAGGCTCACGCTCCCAACGAGGTCACCTACAAGGACGACCTGGTCACCGCTGCCGCCATGTATGTGGCTGCCCTGAACCTCTACGATCCGAGCCAGGCCGATGGCGATGCCACCGTGTTCCGCGCCGGTCTGACCAACAACAAGATTGACTAGTCCCATTCCTCGATCTTGTTGAGCCGGGGGCAGTTTATGCCCCCGGCGCCTCCTGTTGACTTGGGGCCCGCGGTCGTTATCTCCCATGCTTCCTCGACGGTGGCGGGTCCTCGTCATAGCGCTCTGCATGTTCTAGCCACACGCGCATGCCGGAGCGCATCTACTCATTGCGATCGTTTCACCTTTAGAAAGGACATTTACATGGACGCCAAGTTTACCGAGCTCGTCGAGCAGCTGAACGGCCTCGATTTTAAGGGTATGTACGGCAGCGACTTCCTGCACACCTGGGATAAGACCACCGATGAGCTCAAGGCGCTCTACATCGTCGCCGACGCTCTGCGCGAGCTGCGCGAGAACAACGTTTCGTCCAAGATCTTCGATTCGGGCCTGGCCGTCTCGCTGTTCCGCGACAACTCCACCCGTACGCGCTTCTCCTTCTCTAAGGCCGCCAACCTGCTCGGCCTTGAGCTGCAGGACCTGGACGAGAAGAAGTCCCAGATCGCTCACGGCGAGACCGTCCGCGAGACCGCTACCATGATCTCCTTCATGGCCGACGTCATCGGCATCCGCGACGACATGTACATCGGTAAGGGCGACGCCTACATGGCCGAGGTCTCCGAGTCTGTCCAGCAGGCTTACGAGGACGGCGTTCTGGATCACCGTCCCACGCTCATCTCCCTGCAGTCCGACTCCGATCACCCCACGCAGTCCTCTGCCGACATGCTCTACCTCATCAACGAGTTTGGCGGCCTCGAGAACCTCAAGGGCAAGAAGGTTGCCGTCACCTGGGCCTATTCGCCCTCTTACGGCAAGCCGCTGTCCTGCCCGCAGTCGCTGATCAGCCTGCTGCCCCGCTTTGGCATGGACGTCACCCTGGCTCACCCCGAGGGCTACGACCTCATGCCCGAGGTCGTCGAGCGCGCCAAGAGCTATGCCGCCGAGTCCGGCACCACCTTTAAGCAGGTCAACACCATGGCCGAGGCCTTCGAGGGCGCCGACATCGTGATCCCCAAGAGCTGGGCTCCGTTTGCCGCCATGGAGAAGCGCACCAACCTGTACGCCGAGGGCGACGACGCCGGCATCGCAGCGCTCGAGAAGGAGCTGCTCGCTCAGAACGCCACCCATCAGGATTGGTGCTCCACGACCGAGCTCATGGAGAAGACCGCCAACGGCCAGGACACTATCTTTATGCACCCGCTGCCCGCCGACATCTCCGGTGTCTCTTGCGAGCACGGCGAGGTCAACGCCGACGTCTTCGACATGCACCGCGTGGGCATGTACAAGGAGGCCAGCTACAAGCCGTACGCCATCGCAGCCATGATGTTCCTGCAGAAGGTTGCCAATCCCGCCGCTACCCTCAAGGCCCTCGACGAGCGCAACACCGCCCGTTGGTTCCAGGCCTAAAGCTGGGCTGAGAAATGGCTAAGCGTATCGTTGTCGCCCTGGGCGGAAACGCCCTCGGCGCCAACCTTCCCGAGCAGATGGAGGCCGTCAAGACGACTTCCAAGGCTATCGTCGACCTGATCGAGGAGGGCAACGAGGTCGTCGTCGTGCATGGCAACGGTCCCCAGGTGGGCATGATCGCCAACGCGATGGCTGAGCTCACGCGCTCTAATCCTCAGAAGTACGTTCCCTGCCCCTTGTCCGTTTGCGGCGCCATGAGCCAGGGCTACATTGGCTATGACCTGCAAAATGCGCTGCGCGAGGAAATGCTCGACCGCAATATCGACAAGGGTGTCGCCACCGTGCTCACCCAGGTCGAGGTTGCGGCAGACGACCCGGCCTTTGCCGACCCGGTCAAGCCGATTGGTCCGTGGATGAGCGAGGCCGAGGCCGATGAACTGGAGGCCGACCGCGGCTACCAGTTCATCCACGACGAGAAGCAGGGCTTCCGTCGCGTGGTTGCCTCGCCCAAGCCCGTGAACATCGTCGAGCTCGACACCATCAAGTCGCTCGTCGAGTCCAACCACGTGGTGATCTCCTGCGGCGGTGGCGGTATTCCCGTCACCAAGGCCCAGGGCAACCACCTTAAGGGCGCTGCCGCCGTCATCGATAAGGACTTTGCGGCCGAGAAGCTCGCCGAGCAGCTCGACGCCGATGCCCTGATTATCCTGACGGCCGTGGAGAAGGTTGCCATTGGCTTTGGCACCGACCACGAGCAGTGGCTCGACACGCTGACCGCGGCTGACGTAAAGCGTCTGTCCGAGGCCAACGAGTTCGGTCGTGGCTCCATGCTGCCCAAGGTTCAGGCCGCCTCGACGTTTGTCGAGAGCAAGCCGGGCCGCACGGCGCTCATCACGCTGCTCGAGAAGGCGCGTGACGGTCTTGCCGGCAAGACCGGTACCACGTTTACCGGCGACGCTGAGTAGGCATATCTGCACCATTGAGGAGGGTGCCCTGCGTCGCGGGGTGCCCTCCTTTGTGCTATGGAGAGCCAAGGGTCGTTCGCTGGAAAACGAGTGCGTGCCTGTTCCGACGGAGTGTGAGCTTGGTATGGTGGGTATAGCAACTATGGTGTCCAAAGCAGCCAGGGGAGGTTTGCGGAGATGAAACTCGGTTGCGTCATTATGGCTTCGGGCGAGGGCAAGCGGTTTGGCTCTAACAAAATGCTTGCCGATATCTATGGCGAGCCGCTGATTGCCCGGACCATCGATTCGGTTCCCCGGGGCTTTGACGTCGTGGTTTCGACGCGTTGGCCCGAGGTCGCCCAGATTTGCGAGGACAAGCATTGCCCGTGTGTGCTGCACGATGGCGAGCTGCGCAGCGAAAGCGTCCGTGCGGGCCTTTCGTGGGGAGTCGAACGCAACTGGAAAGGTTGCCTCTTTTTGCCGGGCGACCAGCCGCTCGTGAGTTCGGATTCTTTTGAGGCTATGGTTCGTGCATTTGACGAGCGTGGCCGCAAGCATCCGGTGCGTCTTGCGTGCAACGGTGAGCCTTCGAGCCCGGTGCTCTTTCCGGCGGAACTATTCGATGCGCTTATGTGTCTTGAGGGCAAGGACGGCGGCGGTTCGATCCTCAAGGACCGTACCGACGTGATGCTGGTCGAGGCGCGTGCCTACGAGCTGTGGGACGTCGATACCGCCAAGGGACAGCAACGCATAACGGAGCATATCGCCGCCTGCTCGTATTTTGATCGCGTGGCCAACTGCATCAATCAATAAGGAGCAATTATGATCATCATCAAAAACGGCGCGCTCGTGACGCCACAGGGACTTCGCCGCGCCGATCTTGCCATGGAGGGCGATAAGATCGTGCGGATCGCCGCGGCGATTGAGCCTGCCGAGGGCGATACCGTCGAGGATGCCGCGGGCTGCTGGGTGTTTCCCGGCTTTATCGACGGCCACACGCACATGCAGTGCTGGACTGGCATGGATTGGACAGCCGATAGCTTTGAGACCGGCACGCGTGCGGCTGCCTGCGGCGGCACGACGACCATCGTGGACTACGCGACGGCCGATCGCGGCGTGACTATGCCCGATGCCTTGGCCGAGTGGCATCGCCGCGCCGACGGAACCTGCACGGCAAACTACGCCTTTCATATGGCACTCGCCGAGTGGAACGAGCGCAACCGCGCCGACCTTTCGGCCATGCGCGAGGCGGGCGTATCGTCGTTCAAGACTTACTTTGCCTATGACCACCTGCGCTTGGACGATGCCGAGACGCTCGAGGTGCTCGAGGAGCTCAAGCGCCTGGGCGGTATCCTGTGCGTGCATTGCGAGAACGGTACGCTGGTGAATGAGCTGCAGAAGCGCGTGTACGAGCAGGGTATACACGGGCCCGAGGGCCATGCGCTCAGCCGTCCGGATGTGTGCGAGGCCGAGGCGGTGAGCCGTCTGCTATATCTGGCGCACCTGGCCGGCGACGCACCGGTCAACGTGGTGCACCTTTCGACCAAGCTGGGGCTCGAGACCATTCGTGCCGCCAAGGCGCGCGGGCAGAAGAATATCTATGTCGAGACCTGCCCTCAGTATCTGATGCTCGACGATACGTGCTACTTGGAGCAGGGAGAGGACGGCTTTGCGGGTGCCAAGTATGTGATGAGCCCGCCGCTGCGCCATGCGGGCGACCGTGCGGCACTGCGCGAGGCGCTTGTGGCCGGCGAGATCGATACGATCGCGACCGACCACTGCAGCTTTAACCTGCACGGGCAAAAGGACCGCGGGCGCGACGACTTCCGCGCGATTCCCAACGGCGGACCCGGTGTGGAGCATCGCCCCGTCGCGATCGCTACGAGCTTTGAGGGGCAGCTGGGCCCCGAGGATCTGTGCCGCTTGATGAGCGAGAACCCGGCGCGCGTCTTTGGCATGTATCCGCGCAAGGGCTGTCTTGCCGAGGGCTCCGATGCCGACGTGTGCGTGTGGGATCCCAAGGCGCGCTGGACGATCAGTGCCGCGACGCAGCACCAGGCTGTGGACTACACGCCGCTCGAGGGCTTTGAGGCGCATGGTCGCGCCAAAGCCGTGTTTGTGAACGGCGTGCTGGCTGCGCGCGACGGCGAGCCCACCGGAGCCCAGCCCGGTCGCTACGTCCCCCGCTAGCAGCAAGGATGCCGTCAGGGTAGCTAATTTGGGACGGGGCTCTTTTAGCTACCCCTGGAGGCTGGTGGCGACGATGGGGCTGCCGAGGGCTGCCTCGAAGCAATCTGCCATCGTTGGGTCGGCAAGCGTGTCGACTTGGTTGAGCATGATGCGGGCATTGTTGAGGTTCAGCATTCGCAGCTCGGCATTGAGCACCATGGCGACGCGCTCTGGGGTGGCAGCGTCGGTGGGCTCGCAGCCGCAGCGCTCGCAGAAGAGCTCGGGGCGGTGGGCAACCTCGGCGACGGGCTTGCCCAGCCCCGAAGCGCCGACGACCCAGACAACGTTTGCCGTGGCGTCGGGAATTACCGGCTCCCAGGCGGCATGCGCCTTGAGCGGGAGTCGCTTGCTGCCATCTGCCTCGGCCAACACATAGTCAAAGCGCTGCGCCAGTTTGCTGAGCGGCTCGGCGGGGGCGGAGAGCTTGCCTGTCTCCGGGTCCAAGACGCCTGCCTGGCAGATGCTTCCGCGGGCAAGTCCCGTGCATGCCTCGCAGGTGCAGCCGGGAACATGCAGGGTCCCCGGCTTCCAAGGCGCGGCGTCCAGGCGACGGTTCGACCCGTCCCATGGCACACCGGCGACGGGAAACATGTGCGTGGTGGTACAGAGAAGTACCCTGCCGCCGGCGCGCATGAGCTCGAGACCCAGCGTTTTCAGCAATGTCGACTTGCCGCCACTGCCGATAATTGCGGTAATGCCCGGCTCGATCTTGAGCGCGGAGGCAAGGTTTCCGCTCGTCGTTTCCATCTGTTCACCGCCGTATAATACTGTGATAATAAATAATCATCAGAGTAGCGGTCGAACCGCTTTTGCTCTGCTCAAACCGTAGCACAGGGAGGTGCCCCGGGAATGCTCGTTTATGTTCGCGGTGCCGGCGATATCGCCACGGGCGTCGCCGCTCGCTTGGTGCGCGCCGGCGTGTCGGTCGTTATGGCCGATATTGCGGTTCCCACGTGCATCCGCCGCACAATCAGTTTTTGCGAGGCCATTCGCCTGGGCGAGGTCGAGGTCGAAGGCATTCGCGCTCGCTTGGCACAGACGCCGGCTGAGGCGCTTGCGATTAACGAGGCCGGAGACGTCGCCGTTGTGGTGGACCCCCAGGCCAAGATGCTCGGTGAGTTGAAACCCGCGGCTGTGGTCGACGCGATTTTGGCTAAGCGCAACTTGGGTACCACGCGCGACATGGCGCCTGCCGTCATCGCCGTGGGGCCGGGCTTTACCGCGCCGGTTGACTGCGATGCCGTGGTCGAGACCATGCGCGGGCATTTTCTCGGCCGTGTCATTACCCAAGGTTCGCCCCAGCCCAACACGGGCGTGCCAGGCATTATCGCCGGCTATGGTAAAGAGCGCGTTATCCACAGCCCCGCCGCCGGCGTGTTTCGGTCCGACCACGCAATCGGCGACATCGTGAGCGCCGGCGATGTGATCGGGTATGCGGGTGATACTCCCATGGTCACGCAGATTGACGGCTGCTTGCGCGGCCTTTTGGCCGATGGCGTGCAGGTGACTGAGGGCTTTAAATGCGCCGATGTCGATCCGCGCGGCGATGCCAGCTATATCAACTACATTTCGGACAAGGCGACGTCGGTCGGCGGCGGCGTGCTCGAGGCACTCGCTATGCTCACCGGTGTATTCCAGGGATAGGAAATTGCAATGGAAAAGCTCGATGTGGTGAATGCTGCGCTTGGCGCTCTGAAGGCCGGTAAGACGTGCGAGTTGGTGGTAGTTGCCGGCACGGCAGGGTCGTCACCGCGCGGTGTGGGCGCATGGATGGCCGTCTTTGCCGATGGCAGCCAGGCGGGCACCATCGGCGGCGGCAAGATTGAGCTCTTTGCGCTGGACGAGGCGCGCGAGCTCCTGAGCGCGGGTCAGTCGCGTCTGGTCCGCTACACCATGGGCGGCGAGAACTCCGATACCGGCATGATCTGCGGCGGAGCCATCTGCCTGTGCTACCTGCATCTGGATGCGACCCAGGCACCGTTGTTCCAGGAAATTGCCGACGTCTTGGCCTTTCGGCGCATCGGCGACTTCGTCATCGACTTTGAGCCGTTTATCGCGAGCGCGCTCGAGGGCGATGTGGCCGAGTACCATGGCGAGGAATCGCGCCGCACCATTGCGGGCTGCCCCGGGCTTTCGCTGGTGGAGGAGGGGAGTAAGGTCACCTACACCAACGCCGCCTCCGAGATTCCCCCGGCGCACATCGAGACGCTCTGCCCCGAGGGCCTGACCTACATCTTTGGCTGCGGACACGTGGGCGCCGCGACGGCGCGGGTGCTCACG
>UMGK01009938.1_pt1 | contig 23092 bp, 17 predicted proteins | sample 1965251 | NCBI WGS metagenome assembly UMGK01 (sample SAMEA4836070, study PRJEB28245) | human gut metagenome | biome: gut microbiome; material: fecal sample | place: Denmark | collected 2008 | reverse complement strand
GCCGTTGCTGCGAGCAGCACAGCCATGACCGCCGTTGCTGCCAGTGCAACTGCCATGGGAAAAATTGCGGCGGTGGATGCGGCATTGAGCAAGCTGGCGGCAAGCACTACGGCGATGGATGCGCTTTATGCAAGAAAGAAGCAGATGAAGGGCGGCAGTGCAAGCAAATCGGGGAAATTTATTATTCTTGAAATTTCTCAAAGCAATGCTTTCAACACATCCAAATACGGCTATGCGACATTATCGGACGGCAGTAAGCCTGACTGGAGCAGCTATTTAGCAAAATATGCGTTTTTCCAGAAATATCCGAAATATGCAACATACATGCTGAACGATACGGATTCTGACGATTACATCTATTACTTTGACATTGCAAGTCCTTGATAGGGGGTGAAGGAGCATGAAAGGATTTTTGAAGGAATTGCAGGAAAGCAACGCCACGGGGGCATTTGAGACAGTGCGCACGGGGGAGGTTGCCCTCACGCCGAACAAATGGCATACCATGGCGGCAATCGACGGAAACGGAAAGCTGCTGCAGGCGGATTTGTTTGGGTGTATTCCATACAATTCTTCAGGTGCGAATATTGGCGAAGGTGCTTGGGATATGCGTATTCTGATAGACGGAGAGATATTTGCCGATGTGCGGATGGCTGTAGCCAGTACTAATTATGGCATGGTTGGACATCTGCTTGCAACGGACTTTACCTACCTTTTGCCGAGCTTGGAAGGGAGAAATACGATCTACCAGCGGGATCTTTTCGGAAATTTGCAGGTAGGAAACAGTTGGGTCAATATTCTGGCGGAAAAGATTACGGAAGGAAAGGGTTTCAGCAGTTCCGCAACCGACCGGAAGGATGGTTACATGAACGTGATTCCGTTTATCGGATACCTTCCTTTTCAACGCTCTTTGGAGATACAGATGGCTTTTCTTTTTACGAATCCATCGGAGACATTGCCGGAGGGACGGCAGTGCCTTGGGAGCGTGGACATTGCCTATCAATTAGACGAGAAATGAGGTGGAGCGGATGCAGAAGGAAGAAGCGCACGCAGGCAGCGTGGAGCGGCACTATAAAAACGGTGCTACGGTACGATTTTTAAAGGGCGAGCCGCCGAAGGAACAGGAGAAAGAGGAAGAGACGCTGACAGAGCAGGAGCAGGCAATTTTAGACACAGCAATCAATGTAGACTATTTGGTCTGCATGAAGGAATTAGAGATTTGAAAGGAGAGACTGCATTATGACATACGCAAGACTGAAAAAGCTGATTGAAAGAGGGGCTTACAACAAGGAAGACATGCTGAACAAGCTGGATGTATTCCTGATGGCAAACCGCATCACGGAAGAACAGTATCAGGAGCTGATCGGCATGATGGGATGAAAGGAGACAAGCGCATGACGGGTGCATTTTGCAAGGTAAACATGATTGGCGGCGCGGTGGTGGCGGCGATGGCGGCGGTATTGGGGAAATACTGGTTTCTCTTTGCTGGCTTTCTGGCGTTCAACCTTATCGACTGGCTGACAGGCTGGGCAAAAAGCCGCATGAAGGGGGAAAGCTGCAGCAAGGTTGGCGCAATCGGCGCGATGAAGAAAGTCTGGTACTGGGTGGTGATCGCCATTGCCTTTTACATCGGCTATTCCTTTGCGCAGATGGGCGAGACCATCGGCGTGGGGCTTGGATTTATGCAATTTATCGGGTGGTTCGTGCTGGCGAACTATCTGGTAAACGAAATCAGAAGTATTTTGGAGAACATGGTGGAAATGGGCGTAAACGTGCCGCCTATGCTGATTAAGGGACTGAAGATTGCAGCGGAGCGGATTGACGCTGCGGCAAGCATCGGGGGCGAGGACGATGGCAAATGAGACGAAGGCATGCAGAGACATTGGCGCGCTTTTGCCTGCGGCACAGGCGGCTTGCCGGGCGTTTCTGCGTGAGTGCGAAAGGGAAGGGCTTGCCGTTCTGATTACGGAGACCTACCGCACGCAGGAGCGGCAGGACTACCTTTACGCACAGGGCAGGACGAGAGCCGGCGCGATTATCACATGGACGAGAAAAAGCCGCCACACCGGACGGCTGGCGTGGGACGTATGCAAGAACAGAAAAGGGCAGGAATACGCCGACGCGGCATTTTTCGACAGATGCGGAAGAATTGCGGCGCAGCTGGGGATTACCTGGGGCGGCAGATGGGACACGCCCGACCGTTCCCATTTTGAGGTGACGGCAGATTGGAAGGAAAAGAGGGAGACAGAGATGGAAAAGCGTTACGAAACGCTTGCGGAGGTGCCGACATGGGCGAAGGAGCTGGTGCAGGAGATGGTTGCAAGGGGATGCTTTGCAGATCCGAACCGGCTGCACCTTTCCGAGGACATGCTACGGACAATGGCACTGACAGACAGGCTTTTAAAAGCAAGGGAGGGAAGGAAATGAACGAACCTTTAACATTACTGAAAAGTCCCAGAGACGAGCGGGACTGGCACTACGGCAAAATCGTATGCGCGGGGGGAGAGCTGCTGGAAAGGGTGAGCCTGCGGCAGAGCTGCGGCCCGATTCGCAGACAGGGCAAGAGCGGCTTTTGCCACAGCTTTGCCGGGACTGCGCTGAAAAATTTGCAGGAAACGCAGGACTGGGGCGAGCGGAGATACAACTTTTCCCCTCTGGGGCTTGCCAGAGCGGTGAAGGCGAGGGACGGCATTGCATACACCGAAGGCAGCACGCTTTTAGACGTTTGCAAGGCATTATGCAACGATGGGGTATTTGACGAGGTATTTTACCCCTTTACAAGCTACGATCAGGAGAGCTTCAAGAAAACAGGCAAGCTGCACTTTCCCCCCTTAGCGGTGACGGATGAGGAGGAGCACATTCCGAAATACTACTGCAAAAACTACGCGAGGGTGGACACGCTGGAGGAAGTGAAGCTCTCTCTCGCCAATCAGAATCCCGTGCTTTTAGGGATGACCTGTTCGGAGGAAATCTATTCGCCCACAGAGGGATGTATCGGACTGCCCTTAGGGACATTTCTCATCGGCGGACATGCCGTGCTGATTATCGGCTACGATGACACGAAGGAGCGGACGATTCACGGCAGACACTACAAGGGCTTTCTGGAATGTCAGAACAGCTGGGGCGAGGACTGGGGCGACAAGGGCTTTTTCTGGATTCCCTACGAATACATCACCTACCGGACAAAGGATTTCGGGATGGGGTTTGTGATGGACATGTACACCGCGATTGACCTTGCAAGGGAGAACCTGCAGGGGACGGCGGTGGAGCTTTTCATCGGGAAGGACAAGGCATTTGACGACGGGAAGGAGATTACCCTTGACCAGCCGCCCATTGTAGACGAGAAAACAGGGCGCACCTTGGTGCCCCTGCGCTTTGTGGGCGAGAGCCTTGGATGCAGGGTGGAATGGCTTGCAAAGAGCCGCCGCATTATCATCCGCAGCAGGGCGCACGACATTGAGCTTTCCATCGGCAACCAGACGGCTTTGGTGGACGGCGGCAAGCGGCTGATGGAGCAGGCACCTATCCTTGACGAGAGAACGGGGCGGACGCTTGTGCCCCTGCGCTTCATTGCACAGACGATGGGGCATGCGGTGCTCTGGGACGGAGAGAGAAGGAAGATTATAATTCTCAAGTAGCGGTTGAGCCGTCCGGTTATGACGAGCGAACGTCTGACCGACAGGTTGGGTGAGGCGAGGAATGGACGGCGAAATATAGCGGTTTCCGAAGCGAAGCGAGGAAAACTGACATAAATAACAGCGGTTGAACTGTTACAAACATAAGGAAAAGCGACGATGCGGATCTGCAAAGTCGCTTTTTTCTTGCAAAAAAATAAGGAGGTGAGATCTTGGCAGGCTATTATAACCCGAAAAAGGACTACGCGGCAGCCATCAAAGCAGAAAAGAACCCTGCGAAGAAGGAGCAGCTAAAGGCAGAGAGACAGAACAAGATTGATGCCATGAACGCCGCAGGGACGAACACGAAGGGCTACACAAACAGCATTTACGGCGGCTCTTATAGCTCTTCCGGAAAGGGAAACTCTTCCTCCGGCGGAGACGGAAAGGGAAATAGCAGCGGCGGCTATTTTGACAAAAATCTGGACTACGCGGCAGCCATCCGGAACGAGAAAGACCCCGTGAAGCAGGCGAAGCTGATTGCGGAGCGACAGAACAAGCTGAACTGGATGAACGCGAGCGGAACGAACACGAAGGGCTACACAAACGACATTTACGGCGGGATGCCGCAGGCAAGCGCACCGCAGGGGCAATACCGCAGCACGGACGCGGCACTGAACAACACGAACAAGGCGGCAATACAGCCGACAGCGACCACGCAGACCCAGACAGCGACTGCGGCAGAGGCGGAAAACCCGACCGCGCCGACCTCCTTCGGGAGCACGGACGCGGCGCAGCGGGCAGCCCTACAGGCTTACATCACGAGACAATACGCCCACCAGAAGGCGGAGAGCGGCGAGGGCACCTACAACGGGGACGGGAGCATGAGCCTTCCCGACCAGACGCTTTTAAAAAGCTATCAGCAGAAATACAACGAGGCGAAGGCGGCAGGCGACCAAGGCGGCATGACAGCGGCGCACAGGGCGGCGGAGAAGCTGAGGGACAACTACAGATATTATCCCTTGGCGCACAGCAACGGCTACGGCTTAGGCGAGAACGACATCGGCTGGGTGCGCGATCTGGTGGTGCGCGGTGACGAGCTTGGGAACAAGATTGTAGACCAATACAACCGGGGGACGGTGACAACGACAACATACGATAAGGACGGCAATTTTGTGAACCGATACACCGGGGGGAACATTGCCGGACACGATGCACGGGTAGCAAAGGAGATGCAGAGAGTGAACGAAAGACTGGCAGGAAAGGAAAACAACACCTTCGCCTTCCGCCTTTCCGACCCGAATGATGTAAACCTTTCCAATGCGGAGCTGCTGGCAAAATACGGCGGCGGCATTACGGAGGGGAACAACGGCATCGGGCTTTACACTGCGCCGAACGGAGTGGCTCTGAAAACAGCATCCGGCGGCGGAGACAGCGGCACGGCGGCAAGCGGCACAGGAACGGACGCGGCGGCAAAATCCGTTTACGGGCAATTCGGCTACTTCGACCCGAACAAGGACTATGCGGCGGCGATAAAGAACGCAAGCAGCACGCAGGAAATGGTGCAGCTGGAGAAGGAGCGGCAGAACAAGCTGAACTGGATGAACGCGAACGGAACGAACAAGGGCTACACCAACCAGATTTACAGCAATTACAACAACCTTTTCGGGGAAAAGCAGGAGATGCCCACATACGAGGGGATGACGAAGGACGAGCTTTTCGGCGGCTACAACGAGATGGCAGAGAGCCTTGCGGAGCAGAGGAAGGCACTGCTTTCCGCCGCACTGGCGCAGAACCGGACGGAGCAGGAGAAGGCAAACAGCAATTATGACGAGCTGGCAAGGCAGGCATATATCTTAAAGCGGCAGAATGAAAACGCATTGCCGCAGCAGCTTGCGGCGCTTGGCATCAGCGGGGGCAGCAGCGAGAGCGCGAACCTTGCGCTTGCGGCGAACTATGAAAACAGCCTTGCCAGCAACGAGCAGGCAAGGCAGCAGGCATTAAGAGACTATGCTTTGCAGGCATTGCAGGCGCGGACACAGGCAGACAGCGACATCAGCGGCTATTATGCGGACGCAAAGCAGCAGGCGATGAACGCATGGCAGAACGAGGCGGCGAACCGAAACAGCTGGAACCAATGGGCGGCAGGCTACGGGCAGCAGCTTAGGGAATACGGCGACAGCCTGAACAGCCAGACCTATCAGGAGAATCTGGCAAGCAAACAATATGCGGACACACTGCGCCAGCAGCAGATTGACCTTGCGCTGCAGATGGGCGACTACAAGAAGCTGGCGGCAATGGGCTATGACGTTAGCTATTTGAAGCGGATGCAGGATGCGGAGCTGGAGCAGCTTGCACTGGACGCGATGCTGACAAGGGCGAACATCGCTAAGGTGAACAGCAGTGTGACACGAGGGAGCGGCGGAGGGACAAGAGGCGGTAAAAAAGGAAGCGGAAACAGCAGCGGCGGCAACAGCAGCAGCAGTAGTAGCGGAACAGGGAAAGGGACAACGGATGTCAGTGCAGCAGGCTTGATGAAATTGCAGAACCTTGTGAATTACTACGGGACAAAGAGCAATCCGCTTGTAAACACTGCAATTCAAAATATGCTGAAAAACGGAACAATCAACGAGGCTACCTACAATGCTTTCCTGAAAACGATGAAATAACAGGCGGAGGTGCGGCGAATGTGGTAGCGGTTGAGCCGTCCGGTTATGAGGAGCGAACGACTGACCGACAGGTTGGGTGAGGCGACGAATGGACGGTGAAATATAGCGGTTTCCGAAACGAAGGGAGGAAAACTGAATGGCTTGGTTATCCTTAGAGGAACTGAAAAAATATGATGCGAAAAAGGAATTAAAAAAGATGGGGCAGGCGGAGAAATCCGCCGCCTCTTTGCGTTCCGGGGGGCAGCCTGTGGAGGTGGTGCGAGACACCGGAGCGAAAGACGCAGTGAAGAATCTGCTGGAAAAGCACAAAAAGAGCAGGGCAATCAGAAAAGAGATGCAGAGCATCGGGCAGGATTTGCGCAAGAACAAAAGCACAGACCTTGCGGCATACCGGAGGGTGGCACAGAAGCAGGCAGAGCTGCAGAAAAAACTGCCCGGTGCAGCCTTTACGGCAGGACTATTGGAAGGCATGGGCGGCAACAGCAAGGATGCGGCGGTAAAGCTAATCGGGAATGATGCTTTGACGAAGCAGAATGAGGCGATGCAGGAGCTTTTCAAGCAGACGCAGAGCAACCACAAGGGCATGGCGGCGGCAGGCAGGCTGACCGGAGAATTTGCGAAGGCAGGCGCAGGCTACATGACCATCGGCAAGGCGGCAGAGAAAGCGGTTCTCAAGGGGGCGAGCGCGCTTGGCGGACGGATGGCGGCAAGCACAGCACCGGACATTGCACAGCAGGCGGCGGCGAAAATTCTGCTGAACCCGAAAAACGCGAAGGCGGCGAGAGTGGCGGCAGGGCTTCTGGGACAGCAGGCGGCGGACACGATGGTGAACACGCCGATGACGATTGCGGCCGGCGTGGCAGACGGAAAGAGCCGCAGGGAGATTGCAAAGGACATCGGCAAGCAGGAGGCAACAGATGCGGCGTTTAATGTTGGGCTTGCGGCACTGGGAGCCGGGGCGAAGAAGGTTGGCGATGTGCTTGAGCAGGCGAAGGCACAAAAGGCACAAAACAGCTTTGCGAATACTGTTTTAAACAACTATGGAATTACTGATATTTACAGTTCTTCTAATGTGGTAAACGGTATTGTTGGAAAGATAAAGGATACATTTCTTTCTACTGCCGACAATGTTCGACCGATTCTGAATGAGGAAACAGGGCTGCATATTGAAGTCTGGAAAAGAGGGATTGACGAAACCTTCAGGAAAGGGAAATATTACCCTGCGCTTTCAGATGAAATGAAGATTGCCAAAATTGCAAGCGTGGAGCATTTGCCGGAGCTGATCAGAACAGGAACAGTGAGAGCACCGGAAAAAGGAAATTTTAAAAATGCCACATATAAAAGTTCTTTTGTTTATCTGAAAAATGAGATAGAAATTGGTGGAAAAGAATATTTGGTTACCATGGATATTAAAAAGCTACCTGACAACAGCAATAGATTTTATATTCATGATATAAAAATAAAAGAAGCAACAAGTGCCCAGCGGGATTCTTCCCTTTCGGGTCCTCCATCTTCTGGGAATCAACTTGTTGCTCCTATAGACAGTATACCACAGGCGGCGGATGGTGTCAAGGGAACAGATGCGGCAGGAAAGACGATGAACACTGCCAGAGAGGAGACAATTCAGGCGGCGGCAGAGAGCATGGTGGAGAACCGAAACGTGCTGGCGGAGAGGATGACAAAGGCGGAGCGGCAGAAGATGGAGGCAGAGCTTGCACAGCTGAACAGTGCAGAATACAGAAATGCGAAGCTGAAGGAAATCGACGAGAAAACGGGCGGCGACCCGAAGGCAATCCGCGAGGCAACAAGAGTCTTTGAGGAAAGAAAGCAGGAGCTTACCAAGCTGCTGACAACACAGGAGACGCTGCGGACAGAGAAGGGGATTTTGCGAGATGTGGCAGACGAGGTGAGCAGTATTTTCAATCTGCAGGGCAAGCGCAGCAGACAGCAGATTTCGGATGCACTGCAGCAGGTGATGCTTGAGGCAAAGGAAGGGAGTATCAGCGAAAAGACAAGAAATGAGCTTTTTGAACAGCTATTCCGGATTAGCGGAGAAAGCAAAACAGGGACATACGGACTGAAAAAGAAGCTGAGAGAGAAGAAGCTCCTTCTTGGGGTGGACGCTGCGGCGGACATTGCGGACATTACGACATGGAACCACAAGATGAAGGGTGTGCTGGGGAAAATCAAGATTGGCAGAGACACCAATATTACGCCCTTTTACAACGAGCTGCGGCGAGATTTTCCCGCATACTTCCCCGAAGGGATTGACAACGAGGCAGAGCAGCTCCGGCAGATTCGCAAGATTGCAGAAAAGCTCAAGGGAAACATCGGACTGGAAAAGAGCGATTATCAGGCGAACTTTAACCGCGCATTGGACAGGCTGACAGACACGATGGCCGTAAAGAAGGCTTACGGGGAAAAGGTTGCCGCAAAGGCGGACGCAGTGCATTCCAACCTTTTAGGAAAGATTGACTACGGCAAGGTGACAACAGACGAGGTGCAGGGCTGGCACAAGGAGAGATACCGCCTGCAGAAGGCAGCGGAGAGACAGAAAAACGCAGACCTGAGCGAGATGGAGAAAAACGTTCTGCGAGACATGCTGGACGGCAATGTGCCGGAGGTGCAGGCACAGAAATACCTTGGGCCGAGATATGCACTGGTAAAGCAGCAATACGATATTCAGAAGCCTTTGCACGATGTTGAGGAAAAAATCATTGAGCACAAAAGATTTGTTGCTGCCAAACGGCACAAGGAGGCGGCAGAGGTTATCGGCGATATTCACTTAAAGGAAGGCGCAGAGGAAGGCTGGAAGGACAAGGCGATTGCGCTTGGCTACGGCAGGGAGACACAGGAGCGAAACCTTTACGACATTGCCCCGAACGAGAAAAAGGCAAAAGAAATCATTGACTGGGCTTTCACCCCGATTCATGAAAACGAGAGAAAGCGCGTGCTGATGATTAACGATTCTGCACAGGCACTGGAAAAGCTTAAGATTGACACGAGGAACAATCTGAACATTCAGCTGCCGGAGGTGGACAAGAAGAAAATCAGCGAGAGCGCACTGGTGCAATATTTAGGGGAAAAGGAATTCGCCCTGCGGCAGGCGCAGGCAAGCGGTGCGCCTGCGGAAAGCTATGCTGAATTGCAGAAGGAGATTGCAAACATCAGAGAGCAGCTGCGGCCGGAGCAGCAGGAGAGAATTGACAAGGGGATCGTTTTTTTACAGAAAGCATACAAGAAGCTGCATGGGATGGTTAACGAGGTGCTGATTCGCAACGGCTTTGACCCGATTGGCTACATTGACGGCTACTTCCCACACATGAATTTTGACGACCCGAAGGATCCTCTGCTGCAGATGGCACAGGCGATGGGGATTGACGTTGCGGCAAAGGAGCTGCCGATGGACATTGCCGGAAGAACGGAAACCTTCCGACCGAGAAAAAGATGGAGCGGCAACCTACTGGAAAGAAAGGGAACACAGACAGACTATGACGCTTTGCGTGCCTTTGACCAATACATGGAGACAGTTTCTGATGTGATTTACCACACGGATGACATCGGACGGATACGGAGCATGGCAGAATATTTCCGATACAACCTTTCTGACGAGGGGATTAAAAAGCAGATTGACGAGCTGCGGAAGAAAAAGCCGAAAACCGAGGAAGAGCTTGAGGAAATAAAAGACCAGATTGCAAAGAAATACGCAGACGGCGACAAAAATCGCAAGATGCAGAATTATGTGAACAACCTTGAGCTTTACGCAAATTTGCTGGCAGGGAAAAAGCATGACCTTGACAGGGCACTGGAAAAGCACGGAACAGGGCGTTCTTATTACAGGGTGATTGACAACATCAGCAATAAGGTTGCCGGAAACATGGTAGCCGGCAACATCGGCTCTGCACTGACGAACCTGATTCCTGCGACACAGAGCATGGCGCGAATGAGCATTGGCAGCAACCTGCGGGGGCTAAAGGAATCGCTTGTAAACATGGCGAAAAGCGACATGGACGAGCTGACGAGAAGGAGCGCCTTTCTTGCGACCAGAGGCGGCACAGAGCGCACCTACAAGAACTGGCTGCAGAAGCTGCAGGAAACGGGCGGCAATCTGAACCCTCTGCAATGGATGGAGGCGGCGGACAAATTCACCACGCAGGCAGTTTGGCGCAGCCGCTATTACGACAATCTGAAAAAGGGCATGACGGAGGATGCAGCTATTCAGGCTGCGGATGAATTTGCAAGAGGACTTTTTGCAGGCAGAAGCAAGGGCGCGATGCCTACGATTTTCCATTCAAAAGCAATATTCATCAAGCCGCTGACAATGTTTCAGCTTGAGGTAAACAATCAGCTTTCCCACATTATCAAGGACATTCCGAGAGAGGAACAGAAAAATGCCGTTGGGATGTTTCGGGCATACATGGGGATTGCGATAGGGGCTTACATCTACAATGACCTTTATGAAAAAATGACAGGCAGGAGAAGCGCATTAGACCCCATTGGAATTGCAAGAGAGGCTTACGGCGATGCAACGGGGGAAACCCTGCGGAACACGCTTGACATTCTGGGGGATGCCATAAGCGGAAACGGCTTAGAGCTGACGGAAAAGAGGGAGAAAAAAGCCCCCTCTGCCGTAATCGAAGGTACAGCGGAGGAAATTGGCGGAAATATTCCCTTTATCGGCGGGGTAGTATTCGGCGGCGGACGAACGCCTCTGCAATCGGCACAGCCGCACCCTTTTAACACTATCGGGCATATTGCGGATGCAGAAGCAGGAGAAGAAAGAAAGGAAAAGGCAACCGCAGAGATTTTGAGGGAAACGGCGATTCCTGTGGCTACTTACTTAAATCCCTTTGTCGGGGGCGGACAGGTGCGAAAAACCTTACAGGGCATCAACATGATGCGAAAGGGCGGCAGCTACACGCAGACGAACAAGGGAGAGCGGCTGCAGTTTGCGGTTGACCAAGACAAGAAAACGAACTGGGCGCAGGCGGCACTTTTCGGGAAATGGGCAGTGCCGGAGGCACAGGCGCACATGGAGAAGAACCGGACATTGAGCGAAAAGAGTACGGAAACCTATGAAAAGCTGCGGCAGGCAGGGGCAAAGAACACCACAGCCTTTGAAAGCATTAACAAAATGAACCGAGAGGACAAGGGGAGAGACAAGCGCAGAGCGATTCGCAGCGCACCCCTGAGCGCGGAGCAGAAGGCAATCCTTTACAGAAGTATTCTGAAGGACGACCAGAAGGACAAGGAGATTCTGGACTACTTCAAATGGACCAACAGAATGGGCGAGGTTGCGGACTACCTGATGCGGGCGGCGGACTATAAGGACAATGCGGCCAAGAAGGCTGCTTTGCAGGATGCGAAGATTTCGGACGATGAGAAGGAATACATCTATATGGAAAAATTTGTGCAGGATGAAAGCAAGGAGAAGGAGCAGGGAAGAATCCGCACGCTGCGGCAGGCCGGCATTGGGATGAATGATTACTTGAGAATCCGAATGAAATACGGGGAGCTGTATGACTATAAGGATGCAGAAGCCAGAATGAGACAATGGTTGCAGGAGGAAGGCTTTAGCTGGCAGGAGCAGAGTGTAATCAAAGAGCAGTTTATTTTCTGGGGGATGCACCCGAAGAAGTACAAGGGATAATTTTCTATACCACCATTTTGTTGACCGCAACAAAATGATAAGAAAATTTGCAGAAAAGGGGGTTTTTCTTTACACCCCCTTCTGCGAAACATGCTATAATGGCAATGCCGAGACAGAAAGTTGTCAGGTTTCTTTCTCATTACGCTGTGGAGCAGCATTTTTTCCCCTTGCCGGGGCAACCCGGCACTAACGCAGCAAGAGAGTGGGCACAAGTGAGTGCGTCGGTTCGATTCCGGCAGCTGCGAAGAAACCCTATCTCCTTTAAATTGAATATGCCCCGATGCGGCATTGCGGGGCATCTGGATTCTTAGCTCAGTTGGTTAGAGCATCCGGCTCATAACCGGACGGTTCTCGGTTCGAGTCCGAGGGGATCCATTGAATGTACTCCGGTGACCTTCGGGCCCGGGGTCTTTTTTTATGGAACTTATCAGAAAATGCTGATTTGTGATAAGTTGGGGAGAAAATGCGAAGTGTAGTTGCAATTTTTCATGGGGAAAATGAAAATAAAGGATCTATCAATGGGATATAAACGGGCGGAGGGGCTGACTTGAGGGGCACAAAGGAAATGCGCGGAAAGCATTGATTTTACAGTGTTTTTTGAGAGAAAAGCTGACTTGAATACGCAAAAGAAGGGCGCACCGCGCTCTTTTTTTATTGGAAAAATTTCTAATTGCAGAGAAGGGGGGTGCATGATACAATAAGAGGGAAATCAACTTTATATTTTCTTGGTTGTTGCTGTTGGCGTTTTTACATTGAAAGGATGGACGGCAATGGCAAAAAGAAAATTGACAAAACGTGCTGACGGGAGATATCAGTCCCAGATTTATCTCGGAACAGACGAAAACGGAAAAAGAATCATCAAGACACTTTACGGACGAACACAGAAGGAACTGGAAGAAAAAGAGTGCCTTTTGAAGGTAAAGCTCAGCAGGGGCTTTGACATCAAGGCAGAGAGAAAAACCTTTGGCGAATGGGCGGAGCTGTTTTTGAGGATGAAGGAATCAAAAAATGTTTCCGCAGGGCGGCTTGCAAATTACGGCTATGCACTTATGAAATTTGAACCGCTTTATCAGTATCCTTTAGAAAAGCTATACCCCATTGATTTTCAAAGAATCATTGACAGCTGGGCAAAGGAGAACCCGAACACAGGGAAGCCTTCCTCTAAGGCGCTTTTAATTGAAATGAAGCGGGCGGCGAACGGGGTTTACCGCATGGCAATTTCAAACAGGGTGGTAGAATTTAACCCGATTGCGGATGTGGAAATTTCTGCGATACAGAAGAAGGAGCCGAAACGGATTCTGACGGAGGAAGAACAGAGATGGATCCGCGAGATGCCGCACAGAGCCCAGGCGGCGGCCATGATTATGCTTTATGCGGGGCTTCGGCGCGGGGAGCTGGTGCCGCTGATGTGGAATGACATTGATTTTGCTGCCGGCACAATTTCCATCACGAAAACAGTAGAATGTATCAACGGGAAATTTATTTTGAAGGATGGGGCAAAATCGGAGAACAGCGTTCGCACGATTACAATGCCGCATATTTTGAAAAATTTTTTGCTGGAAGAGAAGCAGAAGAAGGTGGTAAGCCTTTATGTTGTGCCGGATGCCAAGGGCTGCATGATGAGCGAAAACTCTTTCCGGCGGATGTGGCAGAGCTACATGACACAATTAAATTTCCGATACGGAGATTTTTCCGCATACGGAAGCAGGACAAGCGTACATGACCCGAAGGGCGTACCGATGGTGATTGAAGGCTTCACGGCGCACCAGCTGCGGCACACCTACGCATCTATCCTTTATATGGCGGGGGTGGATGTGGTGACGGCGAAGGAGCTGATGGGGCATGCTGACATTCAGACTACGCTGGAGATTTACACACATTTGAGCAAAACATACAAAAAGAAGGAAGTTTCAAAGCTGGACGAATATCTGGCGAATGCGGAATAAGGCAGGATAAGTCCGTATATAGTCAGAAATATTGAGAAAACGTTGAATTTACGGGTAAAATCGAGGCTCTTTGTATACCTTAGGGATGTAGAGGTCGCAGGTTCAAATCCTGTCGCCTCGATGGCAGTTTAAGAGACGAATATGATTCGTCTCTTTTTTCATATTCGGCAGTGATTTGAAAAAAATTGGAAAAAGAGAGAATCGGCACGGCCTACGGAGGTGAACCGTTTATGACCGACCAGAACGAGGCACGATTGGTCAAGAGGGCGAAGCAGGGGGACATGCACGCCTTTGAGGAACTCATTATACAGCACGAAAAGATCGTTTATAACGTGGCACTGCGCATGATGAACCACAGCGAGGATGCGAAGGATATTTCGCAGGAGGTGTTTCTGAAGGCGTATCGGAATATCGGGAATTTTGACGAGCGGTCGCAGTTTTCTACCTGGATTTACCGCATTACGGCGAATACCTGCATTGATGAAATGCGAAAGCGGAAGGGCAGGCAGAGCTTTTCGTTAGAGGAAGAGCTGGAAAGCGAGGAAGGCAGCATGCAGCGGCAGGTTGCGGATGCGGGCGAAACACCGGAGGAAAGCATGCTTCGAGAGGAGCAGAAAAGCGAGATTTTACAGGCATTGGAGAGCCTTTCGCCGGAGCATAAGGTGGCGGTTATCCTGCGGGATATCAAGGGGCTTTCCTACGAGGAAATCGCTGAGATTCTGGAGCTTACGCTGGGAACGGTGAAGAGCCGTATTTCCCGTGGGCGAAATCAATTAAAGCAGGAAATTTTAAAATTACGGGAACAAGATGCACATTTTATTCGTCATAAGAGAGGAAAGGAGGGAAGGCAATGAATTGTGATAAAGTGAAAGAGCTGCTCTGGGCGTATTTGGAAAACAAAACCACGGCAGAGGAAACAGCAGAAATCGAAACGCATTTGGAAGGCTGTGCGGCTTGCAGAGAAGAGCTGGCGCAGCAGAAGGAAATCAAAAACGCTTTGGCGAGCCTTCCTGACGAGGAACTCCCTGAAGGCTATCATACAGAGCTGATGCAGAAGCTGCAGGCGGAACGCAAGATTGTGCCTTTCCCTGCAAAGAAGAAGCATGGCTGGAAGCAGATGAGCATGATCGCGGCGGCGGTGCTTGTGGTTGTGGTAGCAGGCGGCACGAGGGGGATGCTGGAAATGCGGCAGAACCAGAACGAGGAGATAGAGCAGATTCTGTTTGAGAATACTGCGCTGACGGCGGATACGGGCGAGGAAGCGGCAGAACAGATTGCGGCGGACAGCGCGACAGAGAACAATGCGGCGGAAAAATCCGATACCAAGGAGGATTTTTCTGAGCAGGAAACAAAGAAAGTAAAAAAACCTGTTTCGCAGAAAACGGCACCAAAAGAAACTACACCCAAAGAAGCAACTCCGAAGGAAACAACTCCGAAGGAAACGGCAAAGTCTTTTCGGTCGGAGGGAGCGGCAACCATGCCGAAAGCAGCTTTATATGCAAGTGAAGCGGAAAATGCGATGGACAGAGAGACATTGGTGAGCGGCACACGCGCTGCGGACAGCAATGCGGCGGACAGCATGACACTTCAGGTGGCGGAAAAGGAGACAGCCTTGCAGGCAATTCGTAAGAGCATAGAGGAAGCCGGCGGTTATGAGGGAAGCAGTGCGGATGATGTGATTCAGGCGGTGATTCCTGCGGCAAATTATGCAGATTTTCTGGAGCAGGTCGGCAAGCTGGGCGAAATACAGGCACTTTTCCAAGGCGAGGCGGACGGCGCATCGCACACAATCAGCATTTCGGTAACGGAAAAATAAAAAGGGACACGGTGGATTTTTGCGAGAAAAGCCGTGTTCTTTTTTTGCTGAAATTTTCTTGGGGGCAGAGAATTTTGATATGTTTTGCAAAAAATAGCTTGACAAATCTCTGACAAACGCATATACTGGTCTCGTAAATAAATAGAATCTTCAGGGCAGGGTGAAAGTCCCTACCGGTGGTATAGCCCACGAGCCGCAAGGCATGATTCGGTGAAACTCCGAAGCCGACAGTATAGTCTGGATGAAAGAAGATGGATGAACGTAGGAAAAGTGTTTCTTTTCTGTGTCTTTTTGAGATATCTGCTCTGGATTGTTTTTGAACATTCCGGAGCTTTTCTTATTTGGGCACAGGGAGTCTTTTGGTGTGTGTTTCTGATGCTCTGAGCGATTCTGTTCGGAGCATTTTTTATTTTGTATTTTTGAAATCTGTCTGGAGGGATTCTATGAAGGATTCAGAATATATGGAGCTTGCACTCATGCTTGCGAAAAATGGACTCGGATGGACGGCACCGAACCCGATGGTGGGGGCAGTGCTTGTAAAGGATGGTGAAATCATCGGGCAGGGCTGGCATGAAAAATGCGGTGAGCCGCATGCAGAGCGAAACGCATTGGCAAATTGCAAAAAATCGCCGCAGGGCGCGACGCTTTATGTGACATTAGAGCCTTGCTGCCATCAGGGCAGACAGCCGCCTTGTGTGGATGCCATTCTGGAGGCAGGCATTCGGCGCGTGGTGGTCGGCTCGGCAGACCCCAATCCACTTGTGGCAGGAAAGGGAATTCGGATTTTGCGAGAGCATGGCATAGAGGTAACGGAGCACATGCTGGAGGAGGAATGTGACCGCTTGAATGAGGTGTTTTTTCACTATATTCAAACAAAGCGTCCCTTTGTGGTAATGAAATATGCGATGACGATGGACGGAAAAATCGCAACCTACACAGGTGCATCCAAATGGATTACATCGGAAACGGCAAGAGCTCATGTGCAAGAGCAAAGACATAAATATACTGCAATTATGGTGGGTGTGGGAACGGTATTGGCAGATAATCCCATGCTGAATTGCAGGATGGAGGGCAGAAAAAACCCGATTCGCATTATTTGCGATACACACCTTCGCACACCGTTGGATACAAAAATTGTTGCAACGGCGAAGGAAATACAGACCATCCTTGCAACCTGCTGTGCGGATAGGAAAAAACAGGAGGCATATCTGGCGGCAGGCTGTCAAATCCTACAGGTGAACGAAAAAAACGGACATGTTGATTTGCAGGAATTGATGCAAAAATTAGGGGAGCAGGAAATTGACAGCATTCTGATAGAGGGTGGCGGCACACTCCATTGGACAGCATTGGAGGAAGGCATTGTGCAAAAGGTACAGGCATATATCGCACCGAAATTATTTGGCGGACGGACGGCAAAAACCCCCATCGAGGGGCAGGGCGTTGCAACGCCGGCGGAGGCATTTTATTTAAAGAACAGCAAAATCATTCCTCTGGGAGAGGATTTTCTGATAGAGAGCGAGGTGAGCAGAGATGTTCACGGGAATTGTTGAGGAAATCGGAAGGGTTGAGAGAATCAAGCACGGACAGCATTCTGCGGTCTTGACCATTCATGCGGATACGGTTTTGGAGGGAACCAAAATCGGTGACAGCATCGCGGTCAACGGCATTTGCCTGACAGTAACGGAGCTGTTTTCGCATGGCTTTTCCGCAGATGTGATGCACGAAACGCTGAACCGTTCCTCTCTGGCAGGGCTGACAATGGGAACGCCTGTGAATCTGGAAAGAGCCATGGCGGCAGACGGACGCTTTGGCGGGCATATCGTTGCAGGCCATGTAGATGGTGTGGGAAAGGTGATCCGCGTGCGTCGGGATGATACAGCCATTTGGTATACCATACAGGCGAAGGCGGAGCTGATGCGATATATCGTTGAAAAGGGCTCCATAACCATTGACGGCATTAGCCTGACAGTGGCGGAGGTCGGAGAAAGCGAGTTTTCCATTTCTGCCATTCCGCATACGGTCAGCCAAACCATTTTGAAGAACCGCAGAGAAGGCGATTTGGTAAATCTGGAAACGGATATCATTGGAAAATATGTAGAAAAGCTGGTTTGCCCGAAAGCAGAGCAGCAGCCGAAAAATACAATTACAATGGATTTTTTATCGAAATACGGATTTTAAGGAGGAGAATACATCATGCAGTTTAACACAGTAGAGGAAGCGCTGGAGGAATTGCGCAACGGCAAAATCATTTTGGTAACAGATGATCCCGATAGGGAAAACGAAGGGGATTTCATCTGTGCGGCAGAATTTGCAACCACAGAAAACATCAACTTCATGGCATGCTATGGCAAGGGCTTGATTTGTATGCCTATGTCTGAGGAATATGTGCGGAAATTGCGGATTCCTCAGATGGTACAGCAGAATACGGATAATCACGAAACAGCATTTACGGTTTCCATCGACCATGTGGCAACCACAACAGGCATTTCTGCGGCAGAACGCTCCATCACAGCGCTTGCCTGCGTTTCGGATGATGCAAAGCCTGAGGATTTCCGCAGACCGGGTCACATGTTCCCTCTCCTGGCAAAGAAAAACGGCGTTCTGGAACGGGAAGGGCACACCGAAGCAACCGTTGATTTATGCAGACTGGCAGGCTTGAAGGAATGTGGGCTGTGCTGCGAAATCATGCGTGAGGATGGTACCATGATGCGTACGCCTGAGCTGATGAAGCTGGCAAAGCAATGGGATATCAAATTCATTACCATTCGGGATTTGCAGAATTACCGTAAATGCCATGAAAAGCTGGTGGAGCAGAAGGCAGCTGTTAAAATGCCCACAAAATACGGTGATTTTATGGCGTATGGCTTCGTCAATCTGCTGAATGGCGAGCATCATGTAGCACTGGTAAAGGGCGATATCGGTGATGGCAAGGATGTGCTTTGCAGAGTTCATTCCGAGTGCCTGACAGGGGATACCTTCGGCTCCCTGCGGTGCGACTGCGGACAGCAGTTTGCCGCTGCTATGACGCAGATTGAAAAGGAAGGACGCGGTATCCTGCTTTATATGCGGCAGGAGGGGCGTGGTATCGGCTTAATCAATAAGCTGCGCGCCTATGAATTGCAGGAGCAGGGAATGGATACCTTGGAAGCGAATCTTTCCCTTGGCTTCAAGGGCGACCAGAGAGAATACTATATCGGCGCACAGATTCTGCGCGAATTGGGCGTAAAAAGCATGCGTCTTTTGACCAATAATCCCGATAAGGTATATCAGCTGGAGGAATTTGGGATTGAAATTACGGAGCGCGTGCCTATCCAGATGGATGCAACAACACATGATTTATTCTATCTGAAAACAAAACAGGAACGCATGGGACATTATCTGAAATATTAAAGAATCTGAAATATAAAAGAAAAAATGAAAGAAAAGAGGGAATAAAAATGAAAACATTTGAAGGTAAACTGGTATCGAAGCAGATTAAAATCGGTATTGTAGCGGCAAGATTCAACGAATTTATCACAGCAAAGCTGTTGAGCGGTGCGATGGACGGTCTGGTGCGGCATGATGTGGCGGAAGAGGATGTCAACGTGGCATGGGTGCCCGGCGCATTTGAAATTCCCCTGATTGCATCCAAAATGGCGAAAAGCGGCAAATATGATGCTGTGATTTGCTTAGGCGCGGTCATCCGTGGTTCGACCAGCCATTATGATTTTGTCTGCAACGAGGTTTCCAAGGGGATTGCGGCGGTTTCTCTGGAAACAGGCATTCCTGTGATGTTTGGCGTGCTGACAACGGAAAACATCGAGCAGGCGATTGAACGTGCCGGCACAAAAGCAGGCAACAAGGGCTACGATTGTGCGGTCAGCGCGATTGAGATGGTAAACCTGATTCGGGAACTGGAGAAATAAAAGGGCTCTTCGGATATAGATTCGGCAAATAGGCTGCTTCTGCTATTAAATAGGTAGAAACAGCCTATTTTATTGCAGAAAAAACGGAAAAAGACAAATGTCCACTGGACAGAATGCACAAAAACGTGTAGACTATATTGTAAAATTTGAGAGATATGCTTTAGTGTTCTACTTGACTAAAGCGTTAAAATGCGATACACTATTTTCAGAACAGAAAGGGTGTGGAATTTGAATGAAACCGGAAGAAATGCTTTTGAAAAAAGAGGAGCGGGTCAGCTTCAGCCTGCGTGCCTTATTTGAACAATATGGCTATCGAAAATTTAAGATGAGTAAATTTGAGGAATATGATTTTTATGCGGAGAACAGAAGCTTTCTGCACAGCGAAGCCATCCTGACCTTTACGGGACTGGACGGCAAGCTTTTGGCACTCAAGCCGGATGTGACCCTTTCTATCGTGAAGAATACGAAGGGAAGCCGAGATACGGCAGAACGCGTGTATTATAACGAAAATGTATACCGTGCCAGAAAGGGCGCAGGTGAATACAAGGAAATCATGCAGGTTGGCTTGGAATATATCGGCGAGGTGGATGCATACGCCACGCTTGAGGTGCTTTTACTGGCGCAGAAAAGCCTGAAGGCCATCAGCGACGCTTATATACTGGATGTTTCTCACATGGGCTTTGTGGCAGGGCTGATGGAGGAGGTTGCTTTGCCTTATGCACAGCAGGATAGAATCCTCGATTGCATCAGCGAGAAGAATATTCACGGGATTCGCGCAGTTTGTAAGGAAAACGGCGTTGCGGCGGATTTGACTGAGAGATTGGAGGGACTGGCGAGTCTGTATGGCAGTCTGGAGGAAACCCTGCCGCAGGCGAAGGCGCTTTGCTGTAATGAAAAAATGGAGCAGGCGGTGCAGGAGCTGGAAAATATCCTGCGGTGTCTGAAAATCGGCGGCAATGAGGAAAAGGTGAACCTCGATTTTTCTATCGTGAACGATATGGATTACTATACGGGCATCATTTTTCAGGGCTTTATCAACGGTGTGCCCAGCAGCATTCTCAGCGGCGGCAGATATGACAACCTGCTGCGGAAATTGGGTAAGGATGCGGATGCCATCGGCTTTGCGGTTTATCTGGATTTGTTGGAACGCTTTGATTCCAAGGAAAAGGAATACGATGTGGATACACTCCTGCTTTATGAGGAGGGCGCGGATGTGGCGGCTCTGGCGCAGGCGGCGCAGATGCTGACCGATAACGGGCAGAGCGTTCTGGTGCAGAGAAAAAATACGGGAAACGTGAAATATAAGCAGCTGCTTTGTATGAAGGATAGGGGGCTTGAAATCGTTGCGGAACTGGATTAACATCGCACTGCCGAAGGGCAGATTAGGCGAAAAGGCGTATGATATTTTTGAGGCAATCGGCTATGGCTGTCCTTCTATTCATGAGGGCGGCAGAAAGCTGATTTTTGAAAACGAGGAAAACGGCGTGCGGTATTTCTGGGTAAAGCCCTCGGATGTGGCGGTTTATGTGGAACGCGGCGCGGCGGATATCGGTGTAGTCGGGAAGGATATTCTTCTGGAGCAGTCCTCGGATGTGTATGAGCTCTTGGATTTAGGCATGGGCAAATGCCGCATGGCGGTGGCAGGCGTGAAGGGAGAACGTCCCGATGGGGGACATACCCTGCGCGTGGCAACAAAATTCCCCAATATCGCAAGAGAATTTTACAGAAAGCAGAGCAGAGAAATTGATATTATCGAATTACATGGTTCGATTGAGATTGCCCCGATTCTGAAAATGAGTGATGTCATTGTAGATATCGTGGAAACGGGAACAACCCTCCGAGAGAATAATCTTGAGGTGATTGAAACGGTTGTGCCAATCAGCGCAAGGCTGATTGCGAATAAGGTCAGCTATAAGTTCAATAATGCAAGGATTCGCGAGCTGTGCGACAGGATTGCGGAGAATCTGGAAAAAAAAGACTGATAAGAAGAAATGAGGTGAAGGCATGATTCGAACCTATGCTTACAAAGACATTAAAATAGGAGAAATTTTTGCAAGAGAGGAAGAAAAAACGAATGTGGCGGACGTGGTTTCGGAGATTATCGCAGAGGTACGCAAAGGCGGCGATGCGGCACTGAAACGCTATGCAGAGCAATTCGATGGCGCGGCACCTGCGGTGTTTGAGGTTTCCGAGGAGGAACGGGCGGCGGCGTATGCACAGGCGGACGCGGCGTTTCTGGAGGTTTTAAAGGAAGCGGCGGCGCATATTCGTGCCTTCCATGAAAAGCAGAAACGGATGGATTTTGTGCTGACGGAGCGCGAGGGTGTTGTGCTTGGGCAGAAAATTATTCCTCTGGACAGAGTGGGACTTTATGTCCCCGGGGGGACGGCAAGCTATCCCTCTACGGTGCTGATGGATTGTATTCCTGCAAAGATAGCAGGGGTCAAGGAGGTTTGCATGGTAACGCCGGCGAAGGATGGGAAATTAAACCCCGATATCATTGCGGCGGCGGAAATCGCAGGGGTTGACCGTATTTTCAGAATCGGCGGCGCACAGGCGGTTGCGGCGCTTGCGTATGGCACGGAAAGCATCCCTCGTGTGGATAAAATCGTAGGCCCCGGCAATGCCTTTGTTGCAGAAGCGAAAAAGCAGGTGTTCGGGCAGGTTTCGATTGATATGATTGCAGGGCCGAGCGAAATTCTTGTGATTGCAGATGGCAATTCCGATGCGGAAATCATTGCGGCGGATTTGCTTTCGCAGGCGGAGCATGACAAAATGGCTTCGGCGGTTCTGGTGACGGAAAGCGAAGCCTTGGCACAGGCGGTAACGGCAGAGCTGGAACGGCAGATTGCACTGCTCCCCAGAACGGAAATCGCAAGAGCATCCATTGACAATAACGGAAAGATTATTCTGGTAAAGGATATCGCGGAAGCCATCGCGGTTTCCAATGAAATTGCACCGGAGCATCTGGAGGTTTCGGTGGATGAGCCGTTTCGTTATTTGGCGGATATCCGCCATGCCGGCTCGATTTTCCTTGGAAGAAACGCACCCGAAGCCTTGGGAGATTATTTCGCAGGGCCGAACCATACCCTGCCGACAAGCGGTACGGCGCGGTTTTCCTCTCCCTTGGGCGTGGATGATTTTGTGAAGCGTTCTTCCTTTACTTACTATACAAAAGAGGCACTGGCGGCGGAGGCGGAGAAAATCGGTTTCTTTGCCAGAAGAGAGGGCTTGGAGGCACATGCCCGTTCCGCTCTGGTGCGAAAAGATAAGGGGGTTATCCAATGAGCAGATTTATGAGTCCCCGTTTTACGGGCTTGGAGGCATATACACCCGGCGAACAGCCACAGGATCAGCAGTATGTAAAGCTGAATACGAATGAATCGCCCTATCCGCCCTCGCCTGCGGTGGTGGCGGCGATTTCTGCCGAGGAGGTCAGCAGGCTGAACCTTTACCCCGACCCGACAGGCAGGGTGCTGAAGGAAAAGCTGGCGG
>UMGK01024386.1_pt1 | contig 25431 bp, 19 predicted proteins | sample 1965251 | NCBI WGS metagenome assembly UMGK01 (sample SAMEA4836070, study PRJEB28245) | human gut metagenome | biome: gut microbiome; material: fecal sample | place: Denmark | collected 2008 | reverse complement strand
AGGAAAATCTGCACGCCGCCCACCGTAAGCGCCGCGGGCACGCCCGTGATCACGCCCACGCAGCCGATCACAGCGACCACGGCATAGATGATGTTATTGATAAAGCGCGTGCCGGGGTTGGAGAGCGAACCCATAAACTGCGCGCGCTCGCCCGCGGTGTAGAGCTCAGCGTTGAGGGCATCGAAGCGCTGCTGGGCGTTGGGACCATAGGCAAAGGCGTCGACAAGCTTTTGCTCGCCTACGTACTCCTCGATATGACCACCGAGCTGCCCTTGAATACGCTGCTGTGCCGTAAAGCATTTGTTGGAAAGCTTGGCGATGGCGCCGGCTGCAAAAATGGAAAGCGGCGTGACGAGCACCACCACGAGCGTCATGGCCAGGTTGATGGAGAGCATAAACGCAAGCGTGCCCACGATGGTGATGACGCCGGTAAAGAGCTGCGTGAAGCCCTGCAGCAGACCGTCGCCCACCTGATCGACGTCGTTGACCACGCGGCTCATAAGGTCGCCGTGGGCATGGCTGTCGATAAAGCTGAGCGGCATGCGGCTGAGTTTGTCGCTCGCCTCCACGCGCATGTCGCGCACCGTCTCGTAGGACAGGCGGTTAACGCAGTAGCCCTGCAGCCACTGGAAGGCCGCAGCACCTACCACGACGAGCGCGAGTTTGATAACGAGCGGCAGCAACGCGTCAAAGTCCACCTGCCCGGCGGCGACGATCAGGTCGATGCCCTCACCAATGAGAATCGGCGTGTAGAGCTGCAGAATCACGGAGATGGCGGCACTCACAAACGACGCAACAAACGAAATGCGATGCGGACGGACATAGCCCATCAGGCGGCGGGTCACCGCGCCCACGGGATAGCGCTCGGGGTCGCCGGGCTGGCGTGGGCCGTCACCCAGGTCGTTGAGGCTATCGTTGCCGGACACGTTGGCCGTCATCGTGGCGACCGAACCGGAAGAAGTGTACGGATTCATTTAGCAGCCCTCCTTTGCGCAAGTGGATGCCGGGGCAGCCGGGACAGACGCGGGCGTCGCGCTCCCCTGCTGGCCCTCGAGCTCCTCGCGGCGAAGCTGAGACTGGCAAATCTCGCGGTAAAGCTGGCAGGTCGTGTACAGCTCATCGTGCGTGCCCAGGCCCGCGACCGAGCCGTGGTCGAGCACACAGATTATGTCGGCATCGCGCACGGTCGAGACGCGCTGGCTCACGATCACCGTGGTCAGCGGGAGCCCGCCCTCGGCAGCGCCGCGCACGCTGCGCTCGCGAATGGCATGGTGAAGCGCCGCATCGGTCTTAAAGTCGAGCGCCGAGGCGGAGTCATCCATAATCAGAACCTGCGGCGCGCCCACCAGGGCACGTGCGATGGTCAGGCGCTGACGCTGGCCACCGCTAAAGTTCTTGCCGCCCGCCTCGACCGGGGCGTCGAGCCCCTGGGGCTTGTTGCGCACGAACTCGCTCGCCTGCGCCATGTTGAGTGCCGCCCAGAGCTCCTCGTCGGTCGCGGCTTCATCGCGCCAGGTTAGGTTGCTGCGGATGGTGCCGCTCACCAGCGACGCGCGCTGCGGAACGGTCGCGACCACGTGGCGCAGTTGGTCGAGCGGCCAAGCGCGCACGTCGGAGCCCATCACGCTCACACTGCCGGTACCCGCATCGTACAGACGCGGGATAAGCGAGACGAGCGTGGACTTACCGCTGCCCGTACCGCCGATAATGCCGAGCGTCTTGCCCAGCGGGAGCTCCAGGGTCACATCGTTGACAGCATTGGCCGCGCCGGCGCCAAACGAGAAGCTCGCATGGCTCAAGCTCAGCGCAGGAACGGAAGCGACATTGCCCGGCTCGGGCAGCGCAACCGGCTGATTGCCCTCGTCGGTGATGCTCGGCACGCAATTGAGCACCTCATTGATGCGCGACGCGCTGGCGCTCGCCTTGGTAAAGACCACGACCAGGTTGGCGACATACACGATGGAGGTCAGGGTCTGCGTCATGTAGTTCACAAACGCCATGACCTGGCCCTGCGTAAGCTCGCCCACGTTGACCTGGATGCCGCCCACCCACAGGATGGCGCATACGCCCAGGTTCATCACCAAAAACGTGACGGGGTTGAGAATCGACGAGAGCTTGCCCACCGCGATGGCGGTATGGGCCTGGTCGTCGGCGGCTTGGGCAAAGCGCTCGCGCTCGTGGTCTTCGCGCACAAACGCCCGGACCACGCGGGCGCCCGAAAGTCCCTCGCGGCAAATAAGCGCGATGCGATCGAGCTTTGCCTGCAGCTGCCTGTAATACGGGATGCAGCGCGCCATGACAAACCAAAACACCAGACCGATGGCGGGCGTGCAAATCAAAAAGATCATGCCGAGCTTAAGGTCGATGGCAAGGGCCGCGACCATGGAGCCCACCGCCAGGAAAGGCCAGCGGATGAGCATACGCACGCCCAGCGCCACGGCGAGCTGCACCTGGTTGACGTCGTTGGTAATGCGCGTGATGAGCGACGGCGTGCCAAAGCGATCGAGCTCAGCATAGCTCAGCTTGTTGATGTGCTGGTAGAGCGCGCCGCGAATGTCGGTGCCCATGCCCTGCGAGGTCAGCGCCGCCATCTTTTGGCAGACGAGCGTAAACGAGATGCCGATCACGGCCATGGCGGCGAGCACCATGCCGTAGTGGACGACGGCACTCACGTCGTGCGCACCGATACCTTTATCAATCATCTGGGCAATCACCAGCGGCGTCAGCAGGTCAAAGATCACTTCAATCAACTTGCACGCAGGGCCAATCACCATATACCGGCGAAACTTACCACCAAAACGCCTGAGCAGCTCAATCATAAAAAGGCGCTCCCTATCATCATCTCTCTTCAATCTGATTCATGATAGTACGGCGAGCCTTGAAGATGCGTAAGTAACTCGTTACAGATGCAAGGGCGACGGTCACTAGCGCCCAAGGCATGTAGCAGCCGATGTTTTGGCAACGCCAGCGAGCAACACAAAGCAAGGGATTGAATTGTTCAGATAAATGCGCCTTTACGGGTGATTTTTGGACGAAGTGGTCCCGGTGCCGGCGGGCTGTTTGGTAGTCGAGCGATCCCGCAGGCAAGGCCGAGGACCAGCGAGACACCAAACAGCCCGCCGGCACCGGGACCGCATCGCGGCACCAAAAAGCGCCCGTGCGCACGATGGATTCGGATGCCCGACAGAGGCTCCTTATGGCTGCTTCCTTCCGGACCTGACCAGATTCGGAACATGTCGTCATCCGAACCCATCGAACGCGCTAGGCGCTCGGTATATCTTACCCGCTCCAGCCCGATGGGGCAAGGTGGCTAATTTGGGACGGGGCTTTTTTGACTTTTTTTGACTACTTGGGCAATCAGATCGACAGGTGGTCAAATAAGCCCCGTCCCAAAAAGACTGGTCCGCTGCCGTGCCACAAAAGGGGCCTATCTACTACGTTTAAGCCGCGGGGGTCAACCATAGCCGGCTTTTTCAAAAATCGGCAAGCCGTCTACCTGCGGTTTTTTTTTCGCATATTCCGGGATGGTCAGAGGTGCTCGGCTAAACGTAGTAGATGGCCGCATTTCATGGCGGACGGTCCGACCCAAGGCCCAAGGCGGCCAGCCTCGGATAGCCATTCTCGAAGTTGCGGTGGAATACGGACTGAATTGGCACCTTAAAGGCAAAAACACTCCGTATTTCACCGCAACTTATCGAGGGGATGGGTTTTAGATACGGCCAAGGTCGTAGGCTTGGGCGGCTGCTTCACCGGCGCAGATGAGGTTGGTTGTGGCTTCCTGGGGGTCGAGCGCTTGGTCAAGAGGCATGGGCCTGCGGCAGACCGGCAAAACCAAGTCGACGCCCTGCCCGTACACCGCATCCAGGTTGTCAGCGCGACCGCCAACGACGGCGACCACCGGCTTGCCATATCGCTTCGCACGACGGGCCACGCCCACCGGCGCCTTGCCGGCAGCGGATTGCTCGTCCATATTGCCCTCGCCCGTTATGACCAGGTCGGCATCGCGCACGCGCTCCTCAAACCCAATCAGATCAAGCACCGTCTCCACGCCCGAGCGCAGCTCCGCACCGAGCGCTAGCAGCGCGGCGCCCAGGCCGCCGGCGGCGCCGGCACCGGGCACACCGAGCACCGAGCCAAATGTCCGCACGCCCTCGGGCACGCGCAACAACCTCTGAGCCTGCACCCCGGTAATCGCCGCATCGAGCAGGCGACCGTAGCCGACCATCCAGCTGTCGTACCCGCGCAGTACCTCGGCATCACCCGCCGGCAAACCCTTCTGCCCACCAAACACCGCCAGTGCGCCTCGACGCCCCACGAGCGGATTCTCGACATCGGAAAGCACCACGACATGCGTGCCATTCAGTGCCCGAATCGCCGGTGCCAAATCGACACTCGCCACGCGTTCAAGGCCCGCGAGACCGGGGGCGATATTGCTGCCACGGTCATCGACAAGGTGGGCGCCCAGCGCCTGCAGCATGCCGGCGCCACCGTCGTTGGTGGCGCTGCCGCCCAGACCAATATAGATAGTCTTTGCTCCAGCACGGACCGCGCGAAGCATGAGCTCGCCCACGCCATAGGTCGAGGCCGCAAGCGCCGCCGATTCCGTGCAGGGCGAATACCCAATACCCGCCGCCTCGGCCATCTCAATAACAGCAGATACGCACTCGCCGTCCACCAGCATCCGGGCAGACACGCGGTCGCCCAAGGGGCCTGCGACTTCACATGCCACGACCTCACCGCCGCGCGCGGCGATGGCGTCGAGCGTTCCCTCGCCGCCATCCGCCAGCGGCAGCGCGCTTACCTGGGCATCGGGCCACGCGCGGCGCACGCCTTCGGCAACCGCCGCCTCCGCCTGTGCACTCGAAACGCTGCCCTTAAAGGAATCAATCGCCAACAGCACACGACGGGGCCGCCGCTGCACGGGGCCAAAGTCGAGCGTCCCGTCAGCGAGATCCCCAACACCCGCAAGCGCCTCGGCGTGGGCGGCATGTGCTTCAAGATCGGCCCCACAACCGCAGCCAGCACCATCGGTGCCACGCAGCCCACTAAAATAGCTGCTCAGCACCGCGCGGCACTCGTCTGCCAGCACGCCGGCGGTCACATTAAACCGATGATTCAGGCGCGAATCGGCATTGAGGTCGTATAGCGACCCCAGAGCGCCCGCTTTAGCATCGGCCGCGCCGTACACGCAGCGCCCCACGCGCGCGTTAACCATAAGCCCCGCGCACATGCAGCAGGGCTCGAGCGTCACGTAGACCGTACAATCGGAAAGGCGCCAGCGACCGAGCGATTGCGCGGCGGCGCATAGGGCCGCAAACTCGGCATGCGCCGAAGGATCCTGGTCGAGCTCGCGGCGATTATACGCCCGCGCGACAATCTCACCCGCGCGCACCACTACGGCACCGATCGGTACCTCGCCCACCGCCGCGGCGGCACGCGCCTCCGCCAGCGCCTCGCGCATGAACTTCTCGTCGATTCCGGTGCTCGTCATCGTTCGCCCTCCCTGTTACAAATCCAAAACGATGCTATCATTACGACTCACGGAGAGATGGCAGAGCGGTTGAATGCGGCGGTCTTGAAAACCGTTGAGCGCGAGAGCGTTCCGGGGGTTCGAATCCCCCTCTCTCCGCCACTTCTAGTGATGCACCGGCGTCATGGTTCGCTCGAACAGCGCATCGACCACGTCAGTCATCTCGGGTCGACGCTCTAGTACGTGGCCCGATTCCCACCACATGGTAAAGAGCCGAATAATGCCGCCGGCGACAAACTCAGACGTTGTCTCGAGCGATACGGGCGCGAGCGCGTCCTCGTCAAGCGCACTCATCACGCGCCCGCGTATGGAGCGCGCGATGCGGTCGCAAATCATACTGGTCAGCATGCCCGACATGCTGCTCGCCAAAATGTTATCCATGAGCTGCTCATGCGCCAGAATCAGATCCATGGCATCGGCGAACACTTCGTGGCGAAGCGTGCGTACGTCCTCGGCGCCCTCCGCGCCATCCGCATCGGCCCGCTTTTGCGGCAGGCCCGACATGAGCTCATCGATATAGAAGGCAAAGTAATCGTTTTTGTCGCGGAAGTGCTTGTAGAACGTCGTCCGACGAATCATAGCGCGGTCGCACAGCATGGCAACCGTCACGTCCTCAAACCGATGCTCTTCGAGCAGCTCGGTAAAGGCCTCGAACAGGGCCCGATAGGTTTTCTTGATGCGAAGGTCCATATATATCGCCCTCCTCAAGGAGAAGACAACGCTCACTAATCTGTCGCATATCTTACACCTGTATCGCCCGCCCCCTGGCGAATGGCCTTACCTTGGCGGAAACATAACGCTTACCGGAAAGTTCGGCACCGTCAAAGGTTGTGGGTATACTAAATACCGTCACACTAACGGCAGCTGGCGCGAAACGCCGCGGCCATTCGAAACGGAGACATCATGGCTACCATCATCATCGGTATCGTTGTTGTCGTTGTGATTGTCTGCGCCATCGCCGGCATCTACAACAACATGGTCACCAAGCGCAATCGCATCGATAACGCCTGGCAGAACATCGACACGCAGCTGCAGCGCCGCAACGACCTGATCCCCAACTTGGTGGAGACCGTCAAGGGCTACGCCAAGCACGAGCAGGAGACGCTCTCCGCCGTGATCAGCGCGCGCAACACCGCCGTCAAGGCGACCACGCCCGAGGCCAAGATGGAAGCCGACAACGTGCTGACCGGTGCGCTGCGCCAGCTCTTTGCCGTGGCCGAGGCCTACCCCGACCTTAAGGCGAACACCAACTTTACGCAGCTCCAGGCATCGCTCGAGGATACCGAGAACAAGATTAGCTATGCACGCCAAAGCTACAACGACTGCGTGCTCAGCTACAACAACGCTATCCAGACGTTCCCGGCCGTTATCTTTGCCGGCATCTTCCAGTTTAAGGAGCGCCAGGGCTTCGAGGCCGCCGAGGCCGCCCGTCAGGCACCGACCGTCAAGTTCTAACAATCACGGCCGAGTCTCAAGCCAGTTCATCAACCCTTTGGGGCCCAAGGCACAAACCTTGGACCCTTTTATTATCCACGCACAACGCGCGGACAATAGGCCGCGCACCATCTTTAATCAGATTAATTATTGCCTGTTGTGACAACGCCGAACCCGCAGGGCGGAGAGGCTAATTATGCGACGGTGTAAACCCAGTTGTGCTTATCCTCGACAGCACCGGACTGGATGCCCGTCAGGGTCTCGCGGAGCTTCTTCATCACGGGACCGATCTCGGTGTAGCCAGCCGGGAAGGTCACAGTCTCGTCGGCACCGTAAACCTTGTTGTCGATCTCGCCGACCGGGGAGATGACGGCAGCGGTGCCGCACAGGCCGCACTCCACAAAAGTGCCGGCCTTGACCTCTGCCCACTCGACGGGGCGCTGGTCAACGGTCATGCCCAGGTCCTGAGCAACCTGGACGAGCGAACGACGGGTGATGGAAGGCAGGATGGAGTCGGTGTGCGACTGCGGAACGACGAGCGTGCCGTCCTCCTTCACGAACAGGACGTTGGCGCCACCGGTCTCCTCGACATAGGTGCGGGACTCGGAGTCGAGATACAGGTTCTCGGCATAACCCTCGCGGTGAGCCTCCATCGTGGGCTTAAGGGACATGGCGTAGTTGAGGCCGGCCTTGATGTTACCGGTGCCGTGCGGTGCGGCGCGGTCGTACTCGGAAACGCGCAGCTTGACGGGCTTAAGGCCACCCTTAAAGTACGGACCGACCGGGGTCACGAGAATGCGGAACGTGTACTCAGGAGCGGGAGCCACGCCGATCACGTCACCGGAGCCGATCATAAACGGACGCACGTACAGGGTCGCACCGGAGCCGAAAGGCGGAACCCAGGCGGCGTTGGCAGAAACGACCTGCTTGACGGCCTCAACGAACTTGTCCTTGGGGAACGGGGGCATCTCCAGACGCTGAGCGGAGTTGTACATACGCTCGGCGTTCATGTCGGGACGGAAGCAAACGATGCTGCCGTCCTCGGCGGTGTAGGCCTTCAGGCCCTCAAAGACCTCCTGGCAGTAATGGAAGATGCCACCGCACTCGGAGACGTGCAGGGTGTGGTCGGTGGTCAGGCCGCCCTCGTCCCACTCGCCATCCTTCCAATGAGCCTCGTAGCTGTAGTCGGTCTTCATGTAGCCAAAGCCGAGGCTACCCCAATCGATATCCTTCTTCTCGACAGTCATATGTCGCTCCTTACATACACAGTTGCATACTCGCGAACTCGCACGCAAGGACCGAGGCCGACCGCGTCGCAACGTCGCACGCCCGGAGCGTAGAGCCGGACGGGACACGCGGGCAACACCAAAGCCCATGGCACGTCGATTCGCATGCACGAGATTGTACTCCCCGCACGCGTCTGATAAAACGCTTTTCTTTAACTAAGTAAAGTATTTTCATTTGAACGAAGCTAAAGAGGCCCGCCACCGTAAGCGGTGACGGGCCTCAACGACACAGTTTGTGCGCTGCCTCGAGCTACGCGTTCTATTTGCCCAGCTTGGCCTTAACCAGGCCGACCACGGTCGGGATGATCGACACGGCAACGATGCCGACAATCAGCAGCTCAAAGTGCTCCTGCACAAAGGGGATGCCACCAAAGAAGTAGCCCAGTAGTGTAAAGAGCGTTGACCAGGTAATGCCACCCAGCACGTTGTAGATGACAAAGTTGCGCCAGTGCATGCCGCCCATGCCGGCGATGAAGGGCACAAAGGTGCGGATAAACGGGAAGAAGCGGCCCAGGAAGATGGCCAGGTGGCCCCATTTATCGAGAAACGCCTCGGACTTCTCGATGCGCTCGGGCGTCATGGCCTTGACCTTGCCCGAAGCGATAATCTTTTTTCCAAAGAAGTGACCGATCATAAAGTTGCACTGGTCGCCCAGGATGGCAGCAGCCCATGCGACGGCCAGCAGGGCCACGATGTTAAAGCCACCGTTATGGGCAAAGAAGCCCGAAGCAAACAGTAGTGAATCGCCAGGGAGAAACGGGAAGAACACCACGCCTGTCTCAATGAAGATAATGAGGAACACGCAGCCGTAGGCCATAAGTGGGCCGGCGGCGATCCAGCTGGCAATCGCGGTGCGCGGGTCTTTGAGCAGCTCGGCGATAAAATTGATGAAACCCATGAAGTAAAACCTCTCAGTTGTGGGCGCGGATACGTCCAAGTTGACCAGTATACGGTTGCGGCGCCCCCTCGTGCGCAACCCCACAAAAGCATGACTCCATTACCAGCAAGTTTGCATAACTGACACCTGTCGTGCAAAGCCGCCAAGATTATTCTTCCTAATCCCTAGCGAATCGCTATACTTTACTGAATCGCATTGCCATGGCACTAAGGGAGGGCGGCCGGTGAGCTTTATCAATACCATTCGCGAGGACATCAAGACCGTCCAGGCGCAGGACCCCGCCGCGCAAAACGGTCTAGTCATCTTCCTTTCCTATCCCGGCCTGCACGCCAAGTGGAACCACGTGCCCGAGCACTGGCTCTGGGAGCACGGTCATCGTTCGCTCGCCCGCGTGCTCTCGCAAATCACCCGTCACATCACCGGCGTCGAGATTCATCCCGCCGCACAGATCGGCAAACATTTCTTTATCGACCACGCCATGGGCGTCGTCATCGGCGAAACCACCATCGTGGGCGACAACTGCGTGCTCTACCAGGGCGTCACGCTTGGCGGCACCGGCAACGAGACCGGCAAGCGCCACCCCACCCTGGGCAACAACGTCACCGTGGGCACGGGCGCCAAGGTGCTCGGCAACATCCGCATCGGCAACAACGTCAAGATCGGCGGCAACTCGGTCGTCGTCAAGGACGTGCCCGACAACTGCACCGTCGTGGGCGTGCCGGGACGCATCATCAAGCGCAACGGCTGCCGCGTGTTCGAGGAGAGCTTCGATGCCAAGCAGCATCGCGAGTACATGCCCGACGATGCCGCCGAGCAGTCCGCGCTCAACCGCCATGGCATCACCGAGAATGCCCGCCGCGTCAAGGAACTCGAGCGAGAGGTGGCCGAGCTTAAGGCCCTCGTTGCCAAACTTGTGGACGAACGTTAGAAGCGGACGGCCACCGACGACTTTAACGCCAGCGCAAAGGCGCGCCAGGGAATACATCCCCGGCGCGCCTTATTTCCGATGTGACAAAGGGGCTGTCCCTTTGTCACATTATGCGAACTGGCTCAGATAGAGGTCGGCGTAAGCACCCTCGGCAGCCAGTAGCTCCTTATGCGTGCCCTGCTCGATAATGTTGCCATGATCCATGACCAAGATCAGGTCGGCATCCACGATCGTCGACAGGCGGTGCGCGATCACAAAGCTGGTGCGCCCGCGCATGAGCGCGTCCATGGCGCGGCCGATGGCAAGCTCGGTGCGCGTGTCCACGCTTGATGTCGCCTCGTCCAGGATGAGAATCGCCGGGTTGTTGAGCAGCACGCGCGCAATGGTCAGCAGCTGGCGCTGGCCCTGGCTAATGCTCTCGGCATCGTTGGCCACCCGTGTGTCATAACCCTGCGGCATGGTGCGCACAAAGAAGTCGACCTGCGCGGCGCGGGCGGCCGCGACAATCTCCTCGCGCGTCGCCTCGGGACAGCCATAGGCGATGTTCTCGGCAATCGTGCCATCGAACAGCCAAGCGTCCTGCAGCACCATGCCAAACTGTTGGCGAAGCTCGCCACGATCCATGCGGCTCGTGTCCACGCCGTCGAGCGTAATGCGGCCGCCGTCAATCTCGTAGAAGCGCATGAGCAGGTTGATGAGCGTGGTCTTGCCCGCGCCCGTGGTTCCCACCACCGCAATCTTCTGACCCGGCTCGGCAGTAAACGACACGTCGCGCATAAGCGGCTTGTCGGGCGCATAACCAAAGCGCACGTGCTCAAAAGCGACGCGGCCCTCCACCTTGCCCGGCAGCTTGGCGGCCTCGCCCGGCAACGGATCGGCTTCCATCTCGGACTCATCGAGCAGGTCGAACACGCGCTCCGCACTCGCCAGCGCGCTCTGCAGCGAGTTAAAGGTAAACGACAGCTGCGTCATGGGTTCGGACGCCTCGTAGATAAACTGGAAGAACGCCTGGAACACGCCGACGGTCATGTGGCCGGCGACCAGCATGCTACAGCCCACCAGCGCGATCACGATCTGCGCCAAACGGCCGATAAAGCGCACCGCAGGGCCGACGGCATTGATCATAAAGTCGGCCTTGGTACTCACGCGCGCTAACTCCCTCGAGGCCTCATGCACTTCGGCAGAACTCTGACGCTCGCGGTTAAACGCGCGAATCACCAGACGACCCGAATAGCCTTCCTCGACCGCACTCGTAATCTTGGACACCCACTCCTGGCGCTCGCCGGTCACGTCATGCGTGCGACGTGAGACCACTTTGGTCACCAGCAGCGACAACGCCATAAAGAACAAAAAGACCAGCGTGAGCGGCACGCTAAACACGAACATCACGCCCACGGCACCCACCACGGTGCCGATCGACACCAGCAGCTGCAGCAGTCCGCGCTGCATGCTTTCGGACATCTTGTCCAGGTCGTTGGTCGCGCGGCTGACCACCTCACCGGGACGATGCGCGTCAAAGTAGGCAAGCGGCAGACGGTTGAGCTTTTGCGCGATGCGGTTACGCAGACGCAAGTTGAGGCGTTCGGCCACACTCGACATCAAAAAGCTCTGGAACGCGTAGAACGAGGCGGCGGCCGTCCAAATCATAAAGTAGATGAAGATGGTCCTGCCGCAGTTCTCCCAGGTGATGCTGAAGGTGGTGTCGTTAGCAAACGCCAGCCTTACGTGTCCCCACAGCTCATCGATGACGCGGGCGCTGTACGCCGGCGCCGCGGTGTTAAAGATGACGTAGAACACGATGCTCGCGAACACGAGGTAGAAGCGCCAGTGATCGCCGGCGGCCTCGCTCCACAGACGGCGCACCGTCGCCCGGGTGTCGCGGGGTTTCTCGTCCTCGTCCTCGTCGTCCACATCGCGCATGCGCTCTGCCTCAGCGCGGGCACGCTCGTCCTCGGCGCGTTCGTTTTCCTCGTAGAGCGCTTGGCGGCGAGCCTCGCGCTCAGCTGCAGCCTTGGCGGCATCGTCCAAACCGGGCGCGACCGCCGCCTCCTCAGCCGTCCCTGTTGCCACGACGTCATCAACGACGCCCTGCTTCTTAAGCTCCTCGGTCATGCTACTCACCTCCCTTCATCTGCGATTCCGCGATGGCGCGGTACACCTCGCAGGTCTCCATCAACTCGTCGTGCGTGCCCAAGCCCACGACCTCGCCATCCTTGAGCACCACGATCTGGTCGGCATGTAGAATGGTCGAGATACGCTGCGCGATGATGAGCACCGCGGCATCGCGCGTCTCGTCCTGCAGCGCATGGCGCAGGACGGCATCGGTCTTAAAGTCCAGGGCCGAAAAGCTATCGTCGAAGATATACAGATCAGCATGCTTCATGAGCGCACGGGCGATGGCCAGGCGCTGACGCTGACCGCCCGAGAAGTTCGTACCGCCCTGCGCCACCGGGGTATCGAGTCCCTGCGGCTGGTCGAGCACAAAGGTGCTCTGGGCAACCCGCAGCGCGTGAAGCATGTCGGCCTCGGTCGCATCCTCGTTGCCATAGCGCAGGTTGCTCGCCACCGTGCCCGAGAACAGCCACGCCTTCTGCGGCACGTAGGCGATATGCCCGCGAATCTCGTCTTGCGAAAGGTCGCGCAGATCAACACCATCCAGGCGAATGGCGCCCTTCGAGGCATCGTGGAAGCGCAGCAGGAGCTTGGCCACCGTCGATTTGCCCGATCCCGTCGAGCCCACAATCGCCGTGGTCTGGCCACGGCGACAGGCAAAGCTCAGGTCGCACAGGGTGTCCTCGTCGGCATCGTCAAAACGGAACGACATATGGTCGAACACGGCGACCGCGTCTGCTCCGTCCTTTGAGTCGGACGCGCCCGCGCCGAGCGTTCGCTCGCCATCGACGATGCTCGGCTCAATCTGAAGCACCTGTTGCGCACGGTTGAGGCACGCCGCGGCGCGTGGAAGCGTCAGGATCACCATCTGCGCCATCATCACAAAGAACAGGATCAGCAGCGCGTATTCCAACACGGCCGAGATGCTGCCGATTTGCATGGCGTGGACGCCTACGCGATTGCCTCCCACCCACAGCACCGCCACCTCGGCGATATTCATCAGGAAGAAGCAGGAGCTATCGAGACCCACAAACAGGTGGTTGACCTTGATAGCGTTGGCCGCGTAATCACTAAACACCTCGTCTAGGCGCTGCTCCTCATGGCGCTCCTTGTTAAACGCGCGAATGACGCGCACGCCCACGATGTTCTCGCGCAACACCACGTTCATACGGTCGATAAAACTCTGCAGGCGCATAAAAATCGGCGCCGCATTGGCGACCGTAAAGACCGCCGCCACCAGTACAATCGCCACGACTGCACCCAGCAGCGTGCCCATGGCGGGATCGATATGCCAAGCGAAGATGATGCCCGCCACGGCCAAAAACGGCACCGGCAGCACCAGCTGAATTGTCTGCAGAATCGCCTGCTGGATCACGTTGATGTCGTTGAGCGAGCGCGTGATCATCGAGCCGGTGCCAAAGCGCTCAAAGTCGCTGGCAGACAGCTCGAGCGACTTGTCGTAGACGGCGTTGCGGATGTCACAGGCCACGTTGGCCGCCAGGCGAGCCGAAAGATAACAGCCCAGCACCGCGCCACCGCTGGCCATACCGGTCGCGATAAGCATGTACAGGCCGTTGCGCAGGATGTAGTCGACATCACCCGTCGTGATGCCGGTATTGACCATATTCGCCAACATCGTAGGCACCAGCAGCGTGCCGACGTTATCTATCAGCAGCACAAACAGTGTCACCGCAATCAGCCCGCGATACGGCCTCATAAACCTCATCAAGAGTCGCACGTCTCCCCCTCTTCTTGATTTTCCACTTGGCTCTCGGCGGCCATCTGCTGTTTAAACGCTTCGCACTCCTCGTTGAGCACGTGGGAAAACTTGCCGACCAGACGCATAATCTCACGCTGTTCCCAGGGCTCGAGCGCGCCAAAGGCACGCTGCTCGGCTTTAACCGCCGGCAGCGCATACTGCTCGGCGAACCGCCGGCCCTCATCGGTCAAACAAACGACCTTATTCTTACGACTTCCTTCGGCGAATTCCAGCGTTGCAAGCCCTCGCGCCGTCAGGGTTTTAATTGCCGAGTTAATGGTCTGCTTGCTGTAGAACCATTCGCTCGTGAGCCGGCTCACAGCAACGTCTTCGTCCGCCGTGCTGATATCGACGAGCATCCAATAGGCGCAATCCGAAAGGCTGCAGGCACGCGCGAACTCTGAATAAATACGGTCGAGCCCGTTGAGCATCCGGTCAAAATCGACCGACGTAACCGCGCAATCCATCTCTCCCACCATTCGATAGTCCGAATTTTGACTAATTGAGATTTCAGATTAGTCCGAGTTTTGACTATCGTCAAGGGTTTCATTCGCAGCGCGCAAGCTATACAACATATCGACAAAAAAGGCCGCCGGCGCGGGGGCAGCGCCGGCGGTCATGAGAGGAAATCGATTATTTGCTTCTAGGCGGCGACGGCCTCGTAGACCGTAGCGCCCGAGAAGCTATCGTGCAGACTCTTGCCGCAGATCCAAGGCAGCTCGACGACCTCGCAGACCGTGTTGACCAGCTCGGAGCAGTCAGTAAAGTGGCCCTTATCGTTGAGGGCCTCGCAATCCTGAACACGCCAATAGCCATCGGTGTGCGTGATGTAGTACTCGTGATCGTTGATCGACACGAAAGCGCGCGTCTTGGAACGCAGCAGCTTCAGAAATCCTTCGAAATCGGTCTCGACGACATCTCCAGCCTGGAACATGATAGTTACCTCCTGGCCCGGCGCCACCACGGCGCGTTGATAAACGTTAGTACTCCTTTAGTAAAACCTTTATCAGAAGTTATGCGGGCATCATTTAGGCAAGTGGTAAAAAACCGCAGGGTAGACGGGATAAAACGTTTAACCATCCCACTGGTTTATCACATTCTGGCTGCTGTTTTATGCAAGCCGACTTTTCCGATTGGCGGCTATTGCTGTTTGAGGCCCTCTGCGCGATTACGGCTACGGCACGACGGGTAAGAACGGAGCATCTGCAACGTCATCGCTAGGAGAACCCATGGAGACCATCGAAGCGCTCATCCACCGCCGCAGCTGCCGCAAATACAGCGACCGCTCTGTCGAGGCCGAGAAGCTCGCACGCATTATCGAGGCAGGCCAGTACGCGCCCAGCGGCATGGGACGCCAGCCGGTGACGTTTGTCGCCGTTACCGACCCCGCGACCGTCGAGCGTCTCTCGCAGCTCAATGCGCAAGTCATGGGCAGCGATGGCGACCCCTTCTACGGCGCCAAAACCGTTGTGGTGGTACTGGTCGACCGCAGCGTGCCCACGCATCTGGAAGACGGCTCGCTTGCCATGGGCAACCTGCTCAACGCGGCCTATGCGCTGGGCGTTGATTCATGCTGGATCCATCGCGCCCACGAGGTCTTCGACTCGCCCGAGGGTCTTGAGCTGCTAGCCAAGTGGGGTCTGCCCGCCGACGGAAGCCTGCGCGGCGTCGGCAACTGCATCCTGGGCTATGCCGAGGGCACGCTTCCCGAGGCAAAGCCGCGCCGCGACAACGTGGTGTATGTTAGGTAATTAGTTCCGCCGTTCTACCGAACGGCGGCCGCTCGCTGCTGGCGGCTGACATCGAATAAGTTGCTGTCGGCATTCGACACTTGAGCAGCAAAAAGGCCCTATCCCAAATTTGCTACCCCACTCGCAACTTATCTTGCCGATGGAGTTGTCGTCGTTTCGTTCGTGTGAGTCGTTTCGGCGCCGTCGTCTTGTTCGTCCTCGTCCTTTTGCGCATCGACAATGGTGGAGGCCGCCGCAACGATACCGCGCTGGGGCGCGACGCCCGTCTGGGTCTGAACGCCCTCGACAACTTCAGTGCCTGCATGCGCGAGCTCGGGCGGCTTAAACATTGCGTCCAGATTGGCCCCGCCGCCGGCGTAACCAAGCGCCGCGAGCGCGATAACAATCACCGCAACAACGACCGCGATCGGAACATAGCGATGCCAGCCTGCGGGATTGAGGCCGCTGCGGCGAGCAGCGCCACGGCTAATGTAGCCGAGCGTTCCATCGTGCTTGAGCTTTGACCCCACCACGCGCTTACGGCCCCACAGCGACGATTCGGCCTGCATGGCCAAGCGGGCGCTTGTCGAAGGATAGCCATATTTTGTGCGCCTGAACGAGCCGTCGAACCCCGAGGCGCTTTTGCCCCACGTCCGCGAAGCCGTGCGACGGTTGACCGGCGCCGCGGGCTTTCGAGCCCGATTTGTTTTTGAAGTCTCCGCCATACGCCCCCGCACGCCGTAACACAATCGAAACATTACTGCTTTGGACTGTAGCACACGCGCTGCACGCGGTCACGGGCGCCTCGCTCAGCGGTCGTCGTCCTTCAGCAAGCGCCACAGGGTCGTGCGGCTTATTCCCAGCACTTCGGCGGCGCGGGTCCGGTTGCCCTGAAGGTAGCCCACGACCAGCCGCGCGATGTCGCGTTCGGTATCGGCCAGCGGGCGCAGGATATACAGGTCGCTGTCGAGCGTCGGAGCGCCAAAGGTTGCGGTTTTGATGACGTCCTCCTGGGCGAGCACCTCCTCCGCCACCGCGCGCTCCACCACACCCGACCCTACTAATATATAGAGTCGTTCCGAGACCTCGCGAAGCTGCAGATAGTTGCGCGGCCAGCGATAGCCGTTGAGCGTCGAAGCAGCCTCCTCGGACATACTTGAAGCGGCAGTTCCAAAGACATCTGACAGATATGACAAATACTGCGCAACCTTTTTCGATGCGCCACCCTGCTCGGCAATCGCAGGCGCCACACTTACTGCGCACGCCAAGCGCTCGGTTACAAAAGCGGCCTGATCGCTTTCGCCACCGCCCGGCATATCGTTTGCCGTCAGAACCACATGGCAACGTGTGGCCAGCGCCGTGTCGGTCATCGTAGAGACAAGCTCGCGCAGACGCTGCGGCGAAAGTGCATGCCAGCCGTCAATACAAAGGGTCAACCTTGCCTGGAACAGCGGCGATTCCGAGCTTTTGAGCAGATGGCGCCAGCCGCGATCTGTGAGCTCGTCAAGTGCCACGGACACAAAGGGTTCGTCAGCATAAGGCCCATCCAGATAGAGGCGTTTTGCAATCTCTGCCTGGCCAGCACCCAGCTCGCCCTCCAACATGAGGGGCACGCCGCGGGCATAGCTTTCGCAGACGAGGCCAGCGACCGCAGCGGCGCCCTCGACAATGCCGTACGCGCTTGCCTCGTAGCGCGCCTCGACCTCATCTGCGTTAAGCCACTCAATACCCGCGTGTGCCGCCGCACCGTGCACCTCGCGGACCACGACCACCCACAGCGCGCCGTATTCCTTGGCGACCGGACGCACCGTGAGACTTAAGCGCCCTCCCGCATGCCCCATCACCAGGCGCGTGCCGTTGCCCACGCGCCCCAGGCGCTCGGCGACAAATGCCGCGACATCTTGCTCGAGCGCGACATCGTCCATGGTCGAAATCGCCACGTGTCCATGCCCATCGATTGCCAACGCCGAGGCCCCGGCAGCAGCCAAGGCCTCGATCAAGATTTGTAGCTTGGCGTCACTGTTCATATTGCGCCCCGTCCTCGGCGCCACGCCGCCGGCGACGGCCGCGCGGGCGAGTGTTTCAAAATTGAACGATATTGCTCACCAAACACTATAGGGCAGAAGCCGCCCTCCTGCGAGTATATGAGTTGCCCCGCATCGCCATCCTGGCGGGGCGATAAGAGCTCTTCGGGACCTATCAACCTGCGGACAAGCCATACCCGCAAGAGCTCCTATCGCTCCACCGCGGACATGCGCTCGCCAGCACGCAGCACACAAATCAGCTACTTCTCTACCAGATTCCCAGCACGTGCTGCATTCCCAAACTCATGCACGCAATGCCAATCCAGCAGCAAAAGCCCAATGCGATGGGCTTGCCGCCCTTTTTGACCAGCTCGACGATATCGGTATTAAAGCCAATAGCCGCCATGGCCATCACGATAAAGAATTTCGACAGCTCCTTGATGGGCGCCGTAATGGATGCAGGAAGCTGAAGCACCGTGGTGATTACGCTCGCCAGCACAAAGAACAGCACGAACATGGGAAACGCGCGTTTAAGCGAGAACGTGCTTTTGGCGTCGCCGCCGGCCTTGCGCGCCAGATGCATCTGCCAGCATGCGAGAACCAACGTAATGGGAATGATGGCCAGCGTCCTGGTGAGCTTGACCACCGTGGCGCTCTCGAGCACATTGGCGCCGGGATGCATACTGTCCCAGGCGCTCGCCGCAGCCGTTACCGACGAGGTGTCGTTGATGGCGGTGCCGGCAAACAGGCCAAAGCCCTCGTTGGTCAGCCCGAGCATGCCGCCGAGCGTCGGAAACACGAGCGTCGCGATAACGTTAAACAGGAAGATGACCGAAATAGCCTGGGCAATCTCACGATCGTCGGCGTCGATGACGGGCGCGGTCGCGGCAATGGCAGAACCGCCGCAAATCGACGAACCCACACCCACAAGCGTCGCGATCTTGCCCGGCACATTCATAACGCGGCAGAGCACGAAGGCAATGACAAGCGAGGTCGAGATCGTCGCCACGATAATCGGTAGCGACTGAGCGCCTTTGGACAGAATCTGCGAGAGGTTCATGCCAAAGCCGAGCAGGATAACCGCGTACTGCAAGACTTTTTTAGACGTATAGGTGACACCGGCGGCGAGCTGTTCGCGACGATTCTTGGGAAAGACGAGCGCGAGGACCATGCCAAAGAGGATGGCAAACACCGGCCCGCCGACCACCTCAACCTGTTTGCCGAGTAACGTCGCGGGGATAGCGATGATCAGGCAGAACAAGACACCCTTCCAGCGCTCGCGTACGATATTGGCCAGTTGCATATGGGATTCCTTCTTTCTATTTCACGTTTGCGACGGCTTATGATACGGCAACATTGAGCACAGCCCTGCGCAAATACAGACTAAGATGCCGCAATAGTTCTCGGGCGACAGCCGAATTACCCACCGCGGAAAGCTGATTCGCGGCATAATTAACAGCTGATATATGAGTGTGATAGAACGGTTGTGAGGCACTATGGAAGAATCGATGCACGTCGGCGAGCAGGAAACGAGCCTACAGGACCAGTCCTACCACACCATTCGACGCAAAATCGTCTACCTGGACTACAAGCCGGGCGAAAAGCTGGGCGTCAAGCAGCTTTGCGACGACCTGGATATGGGGCGCACCCCTGTGCGCGAGGCGCTGGTGCGTCTGGCGCAAGAGGGCCTGGTGCGCACCGTGCCCCAAAGCGGCACCTATGTCTCGCCCATCAACCTCACTCTTGCCGAGAGCGCCTGCTACATTCGCGAGCATCTGGAAAAGCAGGTGATTGTGGAGTGCTGCGCCCGTGCCACCTCGGCAGGCATCGAGCAGCTCGACCGAGCCATCGCGCTGCAGGAAAAGACCATGGCCGAGGAGGATCGCATCGGCTTCTTTTTAAGCGACAACCTCATGCACCGCATGATCTTTAGCATCGCGTGCCGCAGCACCGTGTGGTCGTGGCTCGAAGAGACCAATGCCGACCTGGAGCGCTTCCGCTGGCTGCGCGCCGCCACGCAGACGCTCGACAATCAGGAGATTGTTAACGAGCACAAGCAAATCCGCCGCGCCATCGCCGGCCGCGACCCCATCGAGGCGAGCTTTTTGGTCAGCAAGCACCTGCATATGATGTTCCGCAACCAGACCGAGGTCCTGGACCAATATCCCAAGTACTTCGAGACCAGCAAGCTCCGCTAACCTGCCAAAACCACCACAAAGGGAACAGGCACCTTTGTAGTGGTTTCTCCACACAAAAAGGCCCGGCTCCGTCTGATGACGCGGAGTCGGGCCTTAATCGTAAGGATGACGGAACTCGATTATTCGACAGTAACGCTTTTCGCCAGGTTACGGGGCTGATCGACGTCGCAACCTCGCAGAATGGCAACCTCGCGGGCGAGCAGCTGCAGCGGGACGCTCGCGGTGATGGGACTGAACACGTCGCGGACGGCCGGCACGCGAATGATGCAGTCGGCAATCTTGTTGATCTCCTCGTCGCCCTCTGTGGCAACGACGATGACCTTGGCACCGCGCGCCTTGCACTCCATAAGGTTCGACACGGTCTTGTCGTAGGTGGCGCTCTTGGTGGCCACGGCGATGACGGGGAAGCCCGGATCGATCAGCGCGATGGGGCCATGCTTCATCTCGCCGGCAGCATACGCCTCGGCGTGCAGGTAGCTGACCTCCTTGAGCTTGAGTGCGCCCTCGTAGGAGATGGCAGCGCCCATACCGCGTCCCACGAACAGCGCCGACTGCGCGTCCTTGCATAGCAGGGCGGCCTCGTGCACGGCCTCGGTCTGCGTGTCCAAAATCCACTGGATCTGCTCGGCCGTATCGGAAAGCTCGCGGAACATCATGCGCGCTTGCTTGGTGGTCAGACGGTACTTGACCTGCGCCAGCAGCAGAGCCAGCAGCGTGAGGCTCACAACCTGGCCGATGAAGCTCTTGGTCGAGGCGACCGCGATCTCCTTGTTGGCCTTGGTATAGATGACGCCGTCGCTCTCGCGCGCCACGGGGCTGCCCACCACGTTGGTGATGCCAAAGACCTTGGCGCCCTTGATGCGCGCATCGCGAATGGCGGCGAGGGTATCGGCCGTCTCGCCCGACTGGGACACGGCAACGACGAGCGTCGTCGGCGTGATGATGGGGTTGCGATAGCGGAACTCGCTGGCAGCCTCGACCTCGGTGGGAATGCGAGCCCAGCCCTCAATAAGGTTCTTTGCGATGAGTCCGGCGTGATAGCTGGTGCCGCAGGCGATCACGTAGACACGGTCGATGTCGTTGAGCTCCTCGAGGGACAGGCCCAGCTCATCGATGTCGAGCTCGCCGGCAGGCGTCATACGGCCAACCAGCGTGTCGCGCACGACGCGCGGCTGCTCGTGGATCTCCTTGAGCATAAAGTCGGGATAGCCGCCCTTTTCGGCCATGTCCAGATCCCAATCGATGTGGGTGACCTTGGGCTCAATCACGTTGCCGGCCTCGTCGGTGTACTCGACGCCCGCAGGCGTAAGCTTGGCAAACTGACCGTCCTCGAGCACCACGACATCACGGGTGGCGTCGATGAGCGCGATGACGTCGGAGGCAACGTAGGAGCCGGTCTCGCCCACGCCGACCACAATCGGGGAGTCCTTGCGGGCAACGGCGATTACGCCAGGCTCGTCGGCGCACACGGCGGCCAGGCCGTAGGCGCCTACCACGTGGGTGCAAGCCTCGCGCACGGAGGCCATCAGGTCGTGCGTCTCGGCATAGGCCTCCTCGATCAGATGCGCGAAGACCTCCGTATCGGTCTCGCTCTTAAAGTGATGGCCGCGGCCCTCCAGCTCCTCGCGCAGTTCGGCGAAGTTCTCGATAATGCCGTTGTGGACGATGGCAATGCGACCGTCGCAGCTGGTGTGGGGATGAGCGTTAACGACGGAGGGCTTGCCGTGGGTGGCCCAACGGGTGTGGCCGATACCGCAGGTTGCGTCGCTATCGATGTTGGAAAGCTCGCTCTCCAGACCCGCGACCTTACCCACGCGGCGGATAACGTCGAGGTGCGCCGCGGCGCCCTCACCCACCTCGAGCGCGACGCCCGAGGAGTCATAGCCGCGATACTCCATGCGCTTAAGGCCTGTGACCAGGATGTTCTTTGCAATATCAGAGCCGGTGTAGCCAACAATTCCGCACATAGGATAAATCCCTTCGTTCGCGTGACTGCAAGACGTCCACGCACGGAAGGCGCTGAGACGTATAACGTTCGAGTATTGTACTCACGCAAGCGCAAGCTGATATACCAGAAGTGGTATCTTAACTTGGATACCACTCGATACACACACGTCCAGCCGGTCCAAACCACCACGAAGGGGACAGGCACCTTTGTGGTGGTTTGGACCGAGGCGGCGCTCTGTCCCGGCGAAAGATCTCGATCTGTAACATCTGGGGCTCCGGAAGCCGGCTTGGTGTTACAGATCGAGACATTACGGTTCGGCCCCAGCACTATGTCTCGATCTGTAACAGGTAGAGCCGGTTTTGCCGCCCAGATGTTACAGATCGAGACAATTGAAGGCCCGGGCAGCTCAAATCACCACAAAGGTGCCTGTCCCCTTCGTGATGGTCGCGCTGGTAACGGCGTTTTCCCAGATAAAACCTGCCAAAATTAACCTGCCCCTAATTGGCAGGTTTTGACACCCCGGGGGCGGGCGATGCTACAATCTGGCTTGTACTTGAAACGCATCAAAGGGGCCGCTATGGCAAAGATAAAAATCAGCGACGTCGCGCGCGAGGCCGGGGTTTCGTTGGGCACGGTTTCCAACGCGCTCAACCACCCCGAAAAGCTGCGCCCCGAAACCCTTAAGCTCATCAACGAGACCATCAATCACCTTGGCTACCTGCCCAACCAAAGCGCCCGTCAGCTCGCAGGCGGCACCACCAAGTCCTTTGGCCTGGTCCTTCCCCGTCTCGACCACGGCTTTTCGCTCCAAATTGCCAGCGGCGCCCACAACGAGGCCCGCAAGCACGGTTACGACCTGCTCATCGCCAACGCCGATAACGACGATATTCTCCAGGACCATTACCTGCGCTACTTTATGGGCACGCAAATGTCCGGCGTCATGGTTCAGCCCATGGCGTCCCCCGACTGGCACCCCGCAACGACCAAGATGCCCGTGCCGATCGTCCATCTGGACATCCACTGCTCCGAGCCCGGTTACTACGTGGCCGCCGACAACGAGGCACAGGGGCGCATTATCGCCGAGCTCGCCATCGCCCGCGGCGCACGTCATATCACCGTTGTGGGCAGAGCGGCATTCATGCAGCTCACCCTGCGCGTACTTGGCATTCACAAGGCCCTCGCCCTGCATCCCGATATCAAAATTGAAGTCATCGACGCCGGAGAGTGGAATACCGCAGCCGACGGCTACAGCATTGGCGCTCAGATTGCCGGGCGCCCTGCCGACGAACGCCCCGATTTTGTCGTCGGCCTGACCGACGTGTTAGCCTCGGGCGTTATCTCGGCATTGGTCGATAAAGGCATCTCCGTCCCCGAGCAGGTTCGCGTGGCCGGATGCGACGGCAACCCACTCGCCTGGAGCGGGTCGGTTCCCCTCACCACCGTGGCACCGCCGGGTTACGAAATTGGCCGCAAGGGCGTTCAGTTGCTGATGGAGCAGATTGAGAACAAAGCCCCGGTAAAGACCAAGCATATCCGCGTCGGCTCTGCAGCGCGTACCGTCACCGCAGTCACCACCGCGGAGGATATCAACCGCCAAGAACTCGTGCGGCCGTTCCTCCTCGAGCGCGCCAGCACCCAGGCAAGCAACCACGCCGAAGCCACCGCCATCAACCTGGGCGCGTATCTATAGCACGTCGGCCAGTATGCCAAAATGCCGTTTAAGCAAAAGAGGCCCGACCATTGCCGGACCTCTTTTGCTTAAGTGCAAAGACGGCCAATGTCTCGCTTCAACGCCGCGATTGCCTAGCATACGGCCTTGACCGCCGCCGCCAGGTCGAACAGCGAATCGAGCACGGCCTCGCAGCCATCCACCACGTCCTGCGGCAGCGGCACGATATCGGGGACGGCAAAGACGTGGCAGCCGGCCGTGATACCCGAGACGCAGCCGTTGCGCGAATCCTCGACCACGGCGCACTCCTCAGGGGCAAAGCCCGCGCGCTCGCAGGCGAGCAGATACATCTCGGGGTCGGGCTTGCCGTGCTCGACGTCCTCGCCGCAGGTCACCGTCTCAAACTTGTCAAAGAGACCGACCATCTTAAGATTGCGCTCGGCCGTAACGAGGCGCGACGACGTCGCAAGGCCCACGTGATAGCCCGCAGCCAGCAGCTCGTCTATGCACTCGGCGGCGCCGGCCTTAAGCTCCAGTTCGGTCTTGACCATCTCGTCGCGAATCTCCTTGTGGCGGGCATAGACCGCCTCGGTGGTTTCGTGGCTGCCATAATGCTTATCGAGGATGTCCATAACATCGGGCAGCGTGCGACCGATAAACTGATGGATCAGCGCTTCATCAATCGCGACCCCCAGCTCGGCAGCGCCCGCCTTCCATGCCTTAATGCCCAAACGCTCGGTATCGACCAGCGTCCCGTCCATGTCAAAAATAACAGCCTTGATCATATCGGTCCCCCATCGGCTCTCGCTATCGCATTACCGCAACTCTACCGCATTTGGCAACTTGTATATAACGTATATGCCATATTGCACTTTCGTTACATAGGTAGAAGTATTATGACAAGTAGCCCGGTAGGATTATAGTTTTTGACCGAGTACATATTGGTAAGGATCGATTCATGTTTTCAGACACCACCGCACCTGCAAAGGAGCTTCAGGACAAACTCGCAGCGCTCGAACAGCTGCTTTTGGCATACGGACGCGTCGCCATCGGCTTTTCCGGTGGTGTCGACAGCAGCTTTTTGGCCGCGGTCTGCGCCCGCATCATGCCTGCCGACACGCTTCTCGTTCACCTCACCACGCCGCTCATCGGCACGCCCGAGCAAGCTTCGTTTGAGCGGTCCGTTGACGGGCAGGCCGACGAGGGTCCGCATTTTAAGCTCCCCGTGCTCAATCTTTCGGTGGATCAGTTGCAGCTCCCCCAAGTAGCCTGCAACGATGCCAATCGCTGCTACCACTGCAAGCACGCCGGCTTTACCGCCATCGTCAACCACGCCAAGTCGCTCGGCTTTCCCACCGTCATCGACGGCAGCAATGCAAGCGATCGCGGTGACTACCGCCCTGGCATGCGCGCGGCAGAAGAGCTCGGCGTACGCTCCCCTCTCATGGAGGTCGGCTTTACCAAGGACGAAGAGCGCGAGCTGCTGCGCACATGGGGCTATCCCGTTTGGAACCTGCCGGCGGGAGCCTGTCTTGCCACACGTGTCCCCACGGGCGAGGAGCTTACGCGTGAGAAGGTCGATTTAATCCGCGCCTGCGAGGATTACCTGCACGATCTTGACTTGGCGCAGGTTCGCGCGCGCTTGGTCGGTGGCTGCATGCATATCGAGGCCGCCCCCGCAGATGTCGCCAAGATTTCCGCTCTCGGCGGCAGCGCCGTCGATGCCGAGGGCAAGCCCCCGCTGCCCGCCGCCATCGAGTCCGCGCTGCGCGAGCTGGGCTGCGGCCACATCTCCCCCGAGGTCACCCCCTACATCCACGGCAACATGAATCTTTAGGTTACGCCGTTTTACAAACGGCGTACCTGCTCGGCGCTACGCGGGCTCCGGGCACGGCAATCTGACGTTCAACTTCAC
>UMGK01002468.1_pt1 | contig 26513 bp, 19 predicted proteins | sample 1965251 | NCBI WGS metagenome assembly UMGK01 (sample SAMEA4836070, study PRJEB28245) | human gut metagenome | biome: gut microbiome; material: fecal sample | place: Denmark | collected 2008 | reverse complement strand
CGACTTTTCTCTTGAGCTGCCGGTCAGTGGTGCTGCCATCACCCCATTCAGCGGAGATATGCTGGTGAAAAATGAAACACTGGGCGACTGGCGCACCCACAACGGCATCGACATCCGCGCAGAAGCCGGAGAAGCGGTCCGGGCAGCCAGCGACGGCACCGTCACTGCCGTGCGCAACGACCCGATGTGGGGAAATGTTGTCGAGGTGACCAGCGGCGAATATGTGATGACCTATGCGGGACTTTCTGCGGACATCCTGGTTAAGATGGACCAGTCCATCCGCGCCGGCGAGCAGCTGGGCAGCGTTGGCGAAGTCCCCTGCGAACTCTCGATGGAGCCGCATCTGCATTTTGACGTCCGTTCCAACGGAGAATATGTCGATCCGGTCTCCCTTGCAAAATAGACATCCCTCCTCTCAACACAAAAAGCTCCCCGATGGGGAGCTTTTTGTGTTTTAAGCGTCGATGCTCGAATTGTATGCGATTGGATTGGAATGGGTGCTGATGGTGGTGGATGGAGTTCCGACCGGCACCAGCTTTGCCATTACAACAAAACGCTGATTGTTGGTGTTTCCATGTACACGGGTGCAGGTGGACAGGGTGACAATCTTGTCCTCGCTAGTCACCGGAACATTGTAGTTGGACAGGCTCTTGGCTTTTGCCTCAGCAATCACCTTCTGGAAGTCCTCCTGGCTCATCTGCGCATAGTTATAGCCGAAGTTCAGGTCGGTGTAGTAGGAAGCAAACACCTGGAATACATAGTCCTGCTCGGTGGTGGAGAAGTAGACGAACGGATTCTCCTGCGCAAAATCGGTGTAGTTATAGGACATCACCAGCGAGAACATCAGGTCGTTTGCCTGCATATTTGCCTGGGTTCTTGGCGTGTAGATGTTGTGCCAGTTGTGCCCATACAGGGTAGTGTTCTGCGAAAGCTCCGGGAAGGTACACTCATAGTCCGCCCAGATTACACCGTCCTTGCTGTACTGCTTGTCATAACCCTTGCTCTCATAATAGGCATAGTTTTCTACGCCTGCTTTATAAACAACCGGATAGTCCACGTTGGTGTTCGGGATGCGAATCCATCCGATGGTGTCATCGTTGTTGGTGGTCTTAAATTCAGCTGCCTTGGCTGCCAGCGATTCGGTTTCCAGCTGTGCGACCAGGTTAGCATTTTTGCCGTCCCCGCTGGATTCCACTGTGCCCAGCAGCTCGTTGATGGCAATCAGGTCTACCAGCTGGGTCATGGTCGGCACCCGCTGGGATTTTGCACTCTGAAGCACCTGCTGCAGTGCCTGCTCGTCCTGGTCCAGCTCGGCTGTGTTCAGCGGATATTCCACCGAAGGCTGTGCCGGCTGCTGCACGACATCGCCTCCTCCGTTGCGGCTGAGCAAAAACCATCCGCCGCCCGCTACCACTGCGACTGCCAGAAGCCCGCACAGGATAATCGGGAGCTTCGACTTTTTCTTTGGCGGCATCCCATCGTCATCGGGAGAAAATCCTCCGTAGTTGTCCGGCTTTGGAACTCCTGTCACATTGGAAAAATCCGATTCGGTGTTCTTTTTCTTTCTGCTGCTGGATTGTCCGATTCTATCCTTCATAAATGTTTCATCCCTCGCTTATCATTTTTCCCGGACGCTGCGCAGCATCCGGCATTTGCAGAACCATTCTCTGCTGTCGAAGTTTATTCCTGCTTATTATATCATAAAAAAGTACGTTTGTGGAAGATTCTCAAAAAATTTTAAAGATTCTTTCATATTATTTCTGTGCCATTTTTCTGTTTTATACAAGAAAAAAGAGGACCGTTTGTGCATACGGTCCTCTTTCCAGTCATTAGCTGAGTTTGAGTTTGTTAATCTGATAGCGGTCTGCCGCTTTCTGATTCAGTTCGTAGGACTCGTCCTGTGCCTGCTGCAACAGATATTCCTCAAACGCCTCGTCCTTGAGCGCGTGCAGGATGGCAGTTTTGACATACTCATAATCGGTCGGGTCCTCGTTGATGTCAGTGGTCGCACCGATGGCAATCATGGTGTCGGTTTCTACCTTGACCAGTTCGCCCTGCTCTGCTTCCTTGAGAGCGCCGACGATGTCCGCATTCAGTGGAGTGGTGGCGGTATCCAGCAGTCGGTAGTTGTTGGTGTTCATGTCGTACTCCTGACCGGCAGCCGCTGCATTCTGCTGTTTGTAGGTGTTGAGCACCTCGTTCCAGCTCTGTCCTGCATCCATGCCAATCTGTGCCTGGAGGTAGAAGGAGTTTGCGTTGGTGTAAACGTTGCCGCGCTCGGTTTTATAAAATTCCTCGTAGGAAGCCTTATCCTCTTCGGTAGCACCCTCCGGGATTTCCGGCTCCTCCGGGAAGTTAAAGGTCTGCACTGCCATCTTGATGTAGTTTTCCTCGTAGTAGCTGCGCAGCTCTTCCTCGCTGACCTCCTGCTCGCCGCCCTGTGCATACAGCGCATCAAACAGCTTATTCTTCATATAAGCAATCTGGTACAGCAGCTCGATGGAGTTCTGCGAGATGCCGTTCTTTTCCAGATTTTCGCCGTTCTGTTCATAGTAAGCCTCTGCCTGCTGGCGGCAGCTTTCCAGCTCATCCGATGTAAAAGAGAGCTTATGCTCGTTAAACTCGCTGCATGCTGCCATATTGCGTTTGGTTTCGTCCAATGCCTGCTGCTGAATCCATTCCTTGGCGTCGGTGCCCTCCACCTGCTGCTTGAGCACATCCTCTTCTGTGTTCTCCACCAGAGTGGATGCCTGATAATAGCTTTGCAGCAGGTTGTTGATGTAAACGCCCGCAGGCATTTCCAGTTCACCCTTGCGCATAATCCAGTCTGTATCCGAGGAGCACGCCGACATCGACAGCACCATCGCTCCGGTCAGCAGCACTGCTGCACATTTTTTCAGAAAATTCATTCGAATATCCTCCTGTTATTTTACTTCCCGAACCCTGTATCACAGGGCATGGATATTTCTTCGGGCAACACCCCGATATTATACACCCAAACGCCCAAAAAGTCCATGAATAAACTCTAAAAAGGGCTGAAAACGCCCCTGCCAAATTTATCATACACCGCTTTCGCCCTTACTTTGCAGGCGAAGCTTCCCCTGCCATCATGGTCAGTGCCAGTCGCATGGTGTCCACCGGTTTTTCTCCCTTTGCCACCTTCACAGCAAGGTAGGGTTTTGCACCTGCGTTGAGCATCACCCTGCCCTTTAAGCCGGCTGCCAGACGGCTTGCCGCCTGCATATCCACCGTCTCCGGGTAGAACAACAGGCTGTCGGTGCGCTGGGAGATTTCCCGGATGCCAAGTCCTGCCGCCATATTGCGCAGCAGAGAAACATCCACCAGTCCTTTGACTGCCTCGGGCGGTGTGCCAAAGCGGTCGATCAGCTCGTCGATGATGTCGCTGGCGTCCTTTTCGTTCTCCACCGAAGCAATCTTCTTGTAGATGTCGATGCGCTGAGGCAGGCTTTCGATGTAATCCTCCGGGATATGCGCACCGATGCGGATGTCCACCAGACATTCGGTGTTCTGCACCTCGGGCTTTTCTCCCTTTGCCACTGCTACTGCCTCGGAGAGCATCTTCAGATACATCTCATAGCCGACTGCCTCCATGTGACCGTGCTGCTGTGCGCCCAGGATGTTGCCTGCACCGCGGATTTCCAAATCGCGCATGGCGATGCGGAAGCCCGAACCAAAGGTGGTAAACTCCCGGATGGCTTCCAGTCGCTTGGTAGCAACGTCGGTCAGCGCCTTGCCCTTGGTCACCGTCAGGTAGGCAAACGCTCTTCGGCTTGAACGCCCGACTCTGCCTCGAATCTGATACAGCTGCGACAATCCCAATCGGTCGGCATCCTCGATGATCAGGGTGTTGCAGTTGGAAACGTCCACACCGGTTTCAATGATGGTGGTGCAGACCAGAATGTCGATTTCATGGTCCAGCAGCCGCTTCCATACCTTGGACAGCTGTTCCTCGCTCATCTTGCCGTGTGCCACTACCACCGTTGCATCCGGCAAAAACTGCTGGATGGTCGCAGCGCACCGGTCGATGGTGTCCACCCGATTGTGCAGGTAGAACACCTGTCCGCCACGGCGCAGCTCCTTGCTGATGGCCTGCACCAAAATTCCCCAGTCGTGCTCCATCACATAGGTCTGCACCGGCTGACGGTCCTGCGGCGCCTCCTCGATGGTGGACATATCCCGTATGCCCGACATCGCCATGTTCAGGGTGCGCGGAATCGGCGTTGCCGAAAGGGTCAGCACATCCACATTGTTGCGCATCTCCTTAAAGCTCTCCTTGTGCTTGACGCCAAAGCGCTGCTCCTCGTCGATGATGCACAGTCCCAAATCCTTAAATTTCACGTCCTTCTGCACCAGACGGTGGGTACCCACCACAATATCGACCTGTCCGCGGCGCAGCTCCTCCAGCACCTGCTCCTGCTCCCTTGGCGTGCGAAAGCGCGAGAGAATGTCCACCTTGACCGGAAAGCCCTCCATCCTCTTGCGGAAGGTCTGGTAATGCTGCCAGGCAAGGATGGTGGTCGGCACCAGCACCGCACACTGTTTGCCGTCCATCACACATTTAAAGGCGGCGCGGATGGCAACCTCGGTCTTTCCAAAGCCAACGTCCCCGCACAGCAGACGGTCCATCGGGGAGGGCTTTTCCATATCGTCCTTGATTTCCCGGATGCAGCGCAGCTGGTCGTCGGTTTCGTCGTAGGGAAAGCGGCGCTCAAAGTCGTTCTGCCAGTCGGTGTCCGGTCCAAAGGCATAGCCCTGTGCCGCCTCCCGCTTGGCATACAGCTTGATCAGCTCATCCGCCATATCCTTGACCGCTTTTTTGACCCTTGCGCGGGTCTTTGCCCACTCGGCGGAGTTGAGCTTGTTGAGCTTGACCACGCTGTCCTCCTTGCCGCCGATGTACTTGGTGACAAGGTCCAACTGGGTGACCGGCACAAACAGCATATCGCTGCCGGCATAGCGAATCTTGATGTAGTCCTTGACTACGCCGTGGATGTCGCGCTTGACGATTCCCTCAAAGATACCGATTCCGTGGGAAACGTGTACCACATAGTCGCCCACATTCAGGTCCGAAATATTTTTGATTCCGCCCTTTTTGGCTTTTGCCGGCTTTTTGCGGCTGCTGCCGGTTTTGGCATGGCTGATGACCGCCAGCTTCAGCTGCGGATACTCCATGCCCGCCGACAAAGTCCCTTCCAGCACATAGATTCTGCCCGGGTCGATGGAAGGAACATCCCGAACCAGCTGTGCCGAAAAGTCCTTCTGCAAATCCTCGGTCAGCGCCTGCGCTCCTCTGGGTGTGCCCGCAAAGATGACACAGCAAAAGCCGGTCTTCATGTAGTCCTCGATGTCATCCTTTAGGATGGCATATTCCCCGCTCCAGGTAGAAAGCTGCGATGCGCTCAGCTGCACCAGCTCTCGCACCGGCACATCACTGAGCGAGCGGGTAAAGGTATCCATCATCACGCTTTGGCAGCGGCAGAATTTGCGGCACAGCTCGGTAAAATCATCATAATAGACGCTGCACCCGCGGAACAGGATGCCCTGCTCCATCAGCATCTTGACATCCTCGTGGTGCTGTGCCATGGCATTGGCAAAATTTTCTTTGCAGCTGACCGGTTCGCACAAAAACGCCAGCGCGTCCGCTTCAAAATAATCAAAGATGGTCTGCGGCTGGTACAAAATCGGCAGATACCGGTCGATGCTCACCGGATTCAGCCCGCCTTCCAGCCGCTCGATGTCCCGCTGCAGATGTTCCTTGACCTGCACACCCGCCTTACCCTTCTGGGCTGCCATCTGCTGACGCAACAGATCGGCAAGCTTTTGCGGACTTTGGTAAAGCACCTCCCTTGCAGGAGGGATGGTGACCTGCTCGATGCTGTCCTGACGACGCTGGGTATCCACCTGGAAGGTGGACATGGTGTCAATCTCATCGTCCCAAAACTCGATTCGCACCGGCTCGCTGCGGTCCGGCGGAAAGATGTCCAGAATGCCGCCACGGCGTGCAAACTGGCAGATGCCCTCCACCTGGTCCCTGCACTGGTAACCCATTGCCACCAGCTTTTTGACCACCTGCTCCTGGTCGTAGCTGCCGTCCATGTCGATGGTCAAGATAGAATCTTTGAGCGTTTCCTTCGGGATGGTGCGCTCACAGGCAGATTCTGCCGAAGCGACCACCACCCTGGCAGTTCCCTGCAGCAGTTCGCTGAGCACCCCTAAGCGCTGATGCTCAAACTCGCCGGATGCTCCGTCCACGTCCAGCAGCACATAGTCCCTTGCCGGAAAATGCAGCACCCTCTCCCCGAGCAGCACACTCAGGTCCGCCGTAAAACGAATCGCAGTGCTTTCGTCCGGCACGATGACCAGCGCGGGTTTTTCCAGCTGCGCTGCCAGCGAGGCGATGATATGGGTCTTGTGCGAAGCGGACACACCGCTGACCGAGACCGGCACCCTGCCCTGCTGCAATGCCTCCTTCATCTGACGGTATTCCACCATTCCATCCATCAGTGTTAAAAACTGTTTCATTGTTCTTCACCCACCCTTCCCTGTTTTGTTTGTTGCGTCGGTTGTTTCGTTTCTCTTAGTTAAACAGATTCATGGCGCGGTCGATGTTTCCCTTGAGCATCTCTCCCAGCGCCTGATAGCAGTGCTCATACACCTCTTCCAGCGTTTTTAGCTCCTCTGCGGAAAAATGTCCCAGCACCCACGCTGCCAAATCGTAGTCGGGATGCGGCTTTTTGCCCACACCCACCTTGATGCGCGGAAACTGGTCGCTCCCTGTGAAATAGATGATGCTCTTGATGCCGTTGTGTCCTCCGTCGCTTCCCTTGCGGCGGATGCGCATTTTGCCCACATCCAGCGAGATGTCGTCGAAAATGATGACGGTTTTTTCCGGCGGGATCTTATAAAATGCCGCTGCCTCCCGCACCGCTTCCCCCGAGCTGTTCATATAGGTGGTCGGCTTGATGAGCATGACCTTTTTCCCTTCGATTTCGCACATTCCGCACAAGGATTTAAATTTGAGCTGGTTGACCTTGCAGCCGGTCTTTTGTGCGATGTGGTCGATTGCCATAAATCCGGCGTTGTGCCGGGTGGTATCATACTTCGGCTCCGGGTTGCCCAGTCCCACCACCAGAAATTCCGGCGTGCCGGTCACCGTCGGAGCGGTATTGAGACTTTTTAACTTTTCAAAAATATCGTACATAATCCACCTGTCCTTTCTTGCTCTGACCCGTCCTTTTTGCAGGGTCGGCAACAGGGCAGGACAACCACAGACCCCCATCCTGTGATGGAGCGCCTGTGGTCAGCCTGCCCATTCCTTTGTTTTTCCGTTTTCCAAACGGCTCATTTTGCCGCTGCCAGCTGTTTTTTCAGCAGATGCAAAATATCCGCGCTGCATCAGGTCCCATTCGGATGCTTATTTTTGCAATCACAGTGGGTCATCGCGCCGGTCATTTGACAAACCTGCCGGACGGTGCGCGCACCGTTTCCGATTGCATCCAGAACATCCTGCTCGGTCACCTGGTCGCAGTAACAAATATACTTCATTTTTCTTCCAACCCCTCTACCAGAAAAAAGGGCAGGTGACACTTACCTGCCCTTTTTTGGCTGTCAAAATTAAACAAACAGTGGAGAAACCGGTTTGTCCTGATAGATGCGCTCGATTGCCTCGGCAAAAACCGGAGCAACCGGCAGCTGAGTAATCTTGCTACAGTTGCAGTCCTTCGGCAGCGGAATGGTGTCGAGCAGAACGACCTCTTTGAGGACGCTGTTCTCGATTCTTTCCAGAGCCGGACCGGACAGTACGCCATGGGTTGCACAGGCGATAACGTCGGTTGCACCGCCGATTTCCACCAGTGCCTTGGCTGCATTGCACAAAGTGCCTGCGGTGTCGATCATATCGTCCACGATGATGACCTTTCTGCCGCGTACGTCACCGATGATGTTCATAACCTCGCTGACGTTTGCTTTTGGTCTTCTCTTGTCGATGATAGCCAGCGGAACGTCGCAGCGCTCAGCAAATTTTCTTGCTCTGGTGACCGAACCCAGGTCCGGGGAAACGATGGTGTAGCTGGACTGCTCGTCGCCAATCTTCTCGATGAAGTGCGGGATCATGATCGGAACACCCAGCAGATGGTCAACCGGAATATCAAAGAAGCCCTGGATCTGTGCTGCGTGCAGGTCCATGGTCAAAACGCGGTCTGCGCCGGCTGCGGTGATCAGGTCTGCCACCAGCTTTGCAGAGATCGGGTCTCTTGCTTTTGCTTTTCTGTCCTGTCTTGCATAACCAAAATATGGGATAACTGCTGTAACACGACCGGCAGAAGCGCGTTTAAACGCATCGATCATAATCAGCAGTTCCATCAGGTTATCGTTGACCGGTGTGCAGGTGGACTGTACCACAAACACGTCCGAACCACGGACCGACTCCTGAATGGAAACGCCGATCTCGCCGTCGGAGAAGGTTTTTACCTCACTTTTTCCCAGTGGAAGGCCCAGACAAGCCGCGATCTCTGCAGCCACCTTTGGGTTGGCATTGGCAGTGAAGATTTTGATGTCCTTACCATGCAAATTCATTTCTTTTCTGACTCCCCTTACTTTTCTTGGCAGATTTCTCCGCCCACCTTTTGTTTGCTCTTTAGTCGTTCTAAAGAATATCCGGCTAACAGCCGTTCAACAGCAGGACCTTTATGCAAGGTATCCCACTGTGTGATACAAAATTATTTTCCTTTGCTCTGCTGCTTTTTTTCCAGCTCGCGCTGGCGGTAGCCCTCCACCCAGTCGGGCTTGTTGACCTGACGCGCCCTTGCAATGGCAAGCTCATTGGACTGCACATCGGAGGTAATGGTGGAGCCTGCCGCGATATAGGCATCCGCTCCCACATGGACCGGCGACACCAGGTTGGTATTGCAGCCGATAAAGGCGTTGTCACCCACCTTGCTGCGGAATTTGCGGTAGCCGTTGTAGTTGACAGTGACCACGCCGCAGCCGACGTTGATGTGCGAGCCGAAATCGGAATCCCCGATATAGGTCAGGTGTGCCACACTGGTCTTTTCTCCCAGGGTGGAATTTTTGATTTCGACAAAATTACCAATCTTCACCCCATCGCCCAGCACACTGTCAGGACGCAGATGGCTGTTTGGTCCGATGCGGACCCCACTGCCGACCACAGAGCGCTCGATGAAGGAGGAATGGATCTGGCAACCGTTGCCGATGGTGCTGTTTTCGATGATGGTGCTCGGTCCGATGTCGCAATCCTCTCCAATCACCACATGACCTTTTAGCTGGGTGCCCGGTCCAAGGGTGGTGTCTCTTCCCACCACTGCATCCGGCGAGATGACCACACCGTCCGTACAATAGAAGTTTACACCATCTTCCAAAAGTCTGTCAACCTCAATTTTGTTGGCGATTTCATTTAGCTTTAACAAACCGGCGCGGTCGTTGGCTCCCAGCGCTACCTTTTCGTCCCGGCTGCGGCAGGCACAGACCTTTTTTCTTTCACTAACAGCAATTCCAACTAAATCGGTCAGATAATATTCTCCCTGTGCATTTTTGCATCCAAGCTTTTCCAATCCATCCAGCAGGAAGTCTGCATCAAAGCAGTAGGCACCCGAGTTGACCTCGCAGATAGCGCGCTGGCTTTCTGTCGCATCCCTCTCTTCCACGATTGCTTGTACAGTGCCGTCCTGTGCGCGCACAATTCTGCCATATCCCGCAGGATTGCCCAGCTCGGCGGTAATCACGGTCACCTGTGCCTGCTGTTCGATGTGCTGCTCGAGCGCCTGATTTAAAATCGCATCATCGACAAACGGAGCGTCCCCGTTGAGCACTAAAATCGGGCTGCTGCGATGTTCACCGATAAAGGAACGCGCCATCATTACCGCGTGCCCTGTCCCCAGCTGCTGCGGCTGCGATACGGTGCAGCACTGCTTTGGCAGCACCGGCTCCAGATACTGCGCACCCTGCCCTGTCACCACACAGATTTCTTCGATACCCGCCTTCAGGCACCAATCGGTGACCCAGTTGATCATCGGCTTAAACAGCACCTGGCACAGTGCCTTCGGATATTTGGATTTCATTCTGGTGCCCTGTCCGGCAGCCAGGATGATTGCACAGGCTTTTGTCATCATGATTCCCCCGTTTCCGTCTGTAAAAGAAGGTATGGCAGCTGCTGTTATAAAGCCGCTGCCCGTTTCACCCTATTATTATAAATTTAGCACTGCAAAAATTCAAGCGTTCCTCCCATAACTTTTCGTTATGAGGCGCTGTTTTGTCAGCTCAAACGACTCATGCGCATATTCGTGAGTTTTTCTATTGCATTTTTGTATATTTTGCCTTCGTTTTGGCTTTTTAAATAAGCTATCCATACTTCCTTTGTCCTTGCTCGCAAAAATATGTGTGAAACTTATCTGTTTTTTATAAAAAAACAGTGCAAACTTTTATGAAAGGTTTATAAAAAATGGTCTGGAATTGTGGTTTCTTATTTGGTATAATGTGAGAAGAGGTATGCTGACAGGGGCTCTTGTCCTGCCGGCACAAATTCTGAAACTCCTGGGTTCATCTTTTTCCGTTTTAGGAAAAGCTGATCATCCAGCAATATTTTTCGGGAGGTTTTTTCATTGAACAAGAAATTTGTTTATGCGTTTTCTGAAGGAAACGCAAAAATGCGTGAACTGCTCGGCGGCAAAGGCGCAAACCTTGCAGAAATGACCGTACTCGGTATGCCTGTTCCACAGGGCTTCACCGTTACAACCGAGGCATGCACCCAGTATTATGAAGACGGCAAACAGATCAGCCCTGAAATCGAGGCTGAAATCTTTGAATACCTTGGAAAACTCGAAGAGCTTACCGGCAAAAAATTCGGCGACGTCAACAATCCGCTGCTGGTTTCCGTCCGCTCCGGTGCAAGAGCTTCCATGCCGGGCATGATGGACACCATCCTCAACCTGGGACTCAACGACCAGGTAGTTGAAGGCTTTGCAAAGCTGACCCAGAATGAGCGTTTTGCCTACGACTCCTACCGTCGCTTCATTCAGATGTACTCCGACGTTGTAATGGAGGTTCCAAAGCACAACTTTGAGGTCATCATCGACCAGATGAAAGAGGCAAAGGGCGTTAAACTGGACACCGAGCTGGATGCAGAAGACCTCAAGAACATGGTTGTCAAATTTAAAGCCTACTATAAAGAGCAGATTGGTGCAGACTTCCCGCAGGACCCAAAAGAGCAGCTGATGGGCGCTGTCAAAGCTGTATTCCGTTCCTGGGATAACCCACGCGCAATCTACTACAGAAGAATGAATGACATTCCATCCTCCTGGGGTACTGCGGTCAACGTACAGACCATGGTATTTGGCAACACCGGCAACAATTCCGGTACCGGCGTAGCCTTCACCCGTGACCCTGCCACCGGCGAAAACAAGCTGTTCGGCGAATTTTTGGTCAACGCACAGGGCGAGGACGTTGTAGCCGGCGTCAGAACCCCACAGCACATCGATGAGTTGAAAGACATCATGCCGGAAGTGTATGAGCAGTTCTGCGACGTTGCACACCGTCTGGAAAAGCATTACAGAGATATGCAGGACATGGAGTTCACCATCGAAAACGGCAAATTGTTTATGCTCCAGACCCGCAACGGCAAGAGAACCGCTACCGCTGCCATCAAGGTTGCCTGCGACCTGGTGGACGAGGGCATGATCTCCAAAGAAGAAGCGGTCTGCATGGTCGAGCCAAAACAGCTGGATGCTCTGCTGCACCCACAGTTTGATTCCAAAGCACTCAAGGCTGCCAAAGAGATTGGCACCGGTCTGGCTGCTTCCCCTGGCGCTGCCTGCGGCAAGGTTGTCTTTACCGCAGAGGAAGCCACCGAAGAAGGCAAGAAAGGCGAGAAGGTCGTTCTGGTTCGTCTGGAGACCTCTCCTGAAGATATTGAAGGCATGAACCATGCACAGGGCATCCTGACCGTTCGCGGCGGTATGACCTCCCATGCAGCGGTTGTTGCCAGAGGCATGGGCACCTGCTGTGTATCCGGTTGCGGCGACATCATCATGCACGACGAAGAAGGATACTTCGAGCTGGGCGGCAAGAAAATTCATCGCGGCGACTACATCTCTCTGGACGGCTCCACCGGCAAGATTTATGGCGAAGCCATCCCAACCGTTGCCGCTTCCGTTTCCGGCGACTTTGGTCGTCTGATGGGCTGGGCAGATGAAGTCAGACAGCTGCAGGTCCGCACCAATGCCGACACTCCGAAGGATGCTGCTCAGGCTCTGGCATTCGGCGCACAGGGCATCGGTCTGTGCCGCACCGAGCATATGTTCTTTGAAGGCGTCCGCATCAAAGCAGTCCGCGAGATGATTCTCTCCAAGACCGAAGAGCAAAGACGTGCTGCTCTGGCAAAACTGCTTCCAATGCAGCAGGGCGACTTTGAGGGCATCTACGAAGCCATGCAGGGACTGCCGGTCACCATCCGTTTCCTCGACCCACCGCTGCACGAATTCGTTCCTCACACCGAAGAGGAAATCAAAGAGCTTTCCGAAGAGATGCACATTTCTGTGGAAGAAATCCACAACGTCATCGACTCGCTGCATGAATTCAACCCAATGATGGGTCATCGCGGCTGCCGTCTGGCTGTTTCCTACCCGGAAATCGCTGAGATGCAGACCACCGCTGTCATCCGCGCTGCCATCAACGTAGGTCGCAAACATCCTGACTGGGAGATCGTTCCTGAGATCATGATCCCACTGGTCGGTGAGGTCAAGGAGCTGGCTTACGTCAAAGGTATCGTCTGCAAGGTTGCCGACGAAATCATCGCACAGGAAGGCGTACAGATGCACTACAAGGTCGGTACCATGATCGAAATCCCACGTGCTGCTGTCACTGCGGACGAGATTGCTACCGAAGCTGAATTCTTCTCCTTTGGAACCAACGACCTGACCCAGATGACCTTCGGCTTCAGCCGCGACGATGCCGGCAAATTCCTGGGTTACTACTACGACAAGAAGATTTATGAATTCGACCCATTTGCCAAGCTCGACCAGAACGGCGTAGGCAAGCTGGTCAAGATGGCGTGTGACCTCGGTCGCCAGACCCGTCCTGACATCAAGCTGGGCATCTGCGGCGAACACGGCGGAGACCCGTCCTCGGTTGAGTTCTGCCACAAAGCAGGTCTGACCTATGTTTCCTGCTCTCCATTCCGTGTACCGATTGCACGCCTTGCCGCTGCGCAGGCTGCTATCAAATACCCAAGATAACCCCCTGTCCTTTCATCCTATAAACAAACACCCGCACGCATCCGAAAACGGATGCGTGCGGGTGTTTCCTTTTTTCCTGCTAAAAAATCGGCACGCTCCAAAAAAACAGATGACCCCAAGGCGTACAGATGATATAATATCTGCAAAGACATTTGATACAAAGCTGCGAAGGAGAATTTGTAATGAAACTACTTTTGATTGTCTATGTCCTTGCTGTTTTTTTGATAAGTCCTATAGTCATCGTTCGGTTGGTAAAAAAAGGACTAAAAGCCACATGGCAGCGTGTTCTGCTGCTGGTCGGCGGAACCGCTCTGGTCATCAGCGCTCTGGCAGCACTGGCATGGATTGCATCTTAAATAGATTGTCTGAAGAAAAGGCGGAGGAAAGATTGTATGGAAACAAATGTGGTCAGAAATGCTAAGTTTGTAAAGGTCATCGGCATCATTACGACAGTCCTCTTTTTGTCGGTCAGTGTCTTCCTGATTTTGACAGGAAATCTGCTGGCTTCCCTCTTTTTTCTTCCCTTTGCCGCACTGGGAATCATATTGATTCTGGCATACGAAAAAGAAAAAATCCTGCTGGAAAAGAAAAGCCTGACCATCTGCCGCCTGTTTGGAAAGACACAGCAGGTCGACTATCGGGAGATTCGATGTCTGCTTTTGATTCCACTGCGCAATCGCACCCGCATGGTCCTAGTGGATAAGCAGTACCGGCGGCTTCTCTCTTTGGACCCTACGCTGGAAAATCCCAAGATTCTGCTGGAAGCTCTGATTGACAACGAAATCCCCCTGGTTGATTTTGGAGAAATGGCGCAGCAAAAAAAGAACCTGTCCCGATACTTTCCGCTGTTGACCGCCATCGAGCGAAATTACTACCACGCCATTGTTGATGAAACCAAGGTCATCGAGCAGATGTCCAAAAACAGCAAAGCCTTCTATCGGGTCAAGGCAAAGAAACGGCTGAAAATCATCGGCTGGATTTTGATTGCGTTGGATGTCGCAGCTTATTTGAGCGGCGGCAAACCCATGATGCTGCTGCTGACCGGTGTGCTGTTGGCTGCCTATACAGTTTATCTGTGGTACTATCCATATATCTATATCGAAACCACCACCAAAAAGGGAGAAGAGCAAGCGCTGCAAATGCCCTGCCTGGGTGCTGCGGCTGCCATCCTCCTGTGCCTGGGTGTTGCGCAGACCTTTAACTACGATTCCGGTGTTTACTTTAAAATCACCTTTGCTCTGACCGCACTTCTGGCACTTCCCTACCTCATCAAGTCGGCAAAAACCAAGCTGCCGCAGCGGCTGGGTCGCAAGCTGTCCGTCATATTTGCTGCCTTCATCCTCGCTTTTTCCATCACCTTTCCGCTCAATTTTCTTCTGACCTTCGACAAAGCCCGGCACGAAACGGTGACTATCACAGACAAACACATCAGCACCAGCGGGAAAACAGACGACTACTACCTGCACGGATACTGGAACGGCGAAGAAACGAAGTTCCGCGTATCCAGCAGTGTCTACCGTGACACCGACATCGGCGAAGAACGAAGAATCTGCATCCGACAAAGCGCCCTTGGGATGGTGTACTACTCCATCCATCGCTAGGACCGTTTCATATTTGGGGTTTTACAAAAGAAGCACCGGCACCTCCCTGTTTTTTGGGAAGATGCCGGTGCCGTTCCTTTCTGTAAAAACACGCATCGTGTTCTAATGCTGCCAATTATTCTGCCAGCAGGTCTACTGCAAACAGCGCACCTGCGCCGCCCGAATGCAGCAGGAGAATGTTTTCATCCTGGTCAAAATATCCTTCCTCCAGCAGCTGGAAAAATCCTGCCAGCGCCTTGCCGGTATATACCGGGTCCATCAAAATCCCTTCGGCGCGCGCCAGCCTGCGGACTGCTGCACAGCCCTCCTCACTTGGGATGGCATATCCGGGACCGATGTGGAAGTGCATATGGATGTCCTTTTTCTCCACCGGCACATCGCTTTCCAGCAGCTCCTGAATACCGCACATCAAGTCGTAGGAAATCTCTTCAAACGGGTCATCACACACGCCGATGCCGACCGAGCGGGTGGAAGGCATATAGAGCTTGGCTCCATAGGTCAGACCTGCATAGGTGCCGCCGGAACCGGTCGCGCTGACGATGCTGTCAAAGTGAACGTTCATCTGCTCTGCCTGCTGGGCAATCTCATGGGCACAGTTGACATATCCCAGCGAGCCCAGCGGAACCGAACCACCCACCGGAATGAAGTAAGGGGTGTGACCCTGCTGTTGCTCCTGCTCCATCATACGGTGCATCTGTGCATAAACATCCTCATAGGAATCGGTGTCCACAAAGCAGACCTCTGCCCCGAAAATCTTGTTGAGGATTTGGTTGCCTCCGGCAAGCTCGCCGCGCTTTTTTAGGACCAGCACCGCCCGCATTCCCAGACGGGAAGCACAGGCTGCGGTCAGCATGGCGTGGTTGGACTGCGCACCGCCTGCGGTAAAGACGACGTCCACTCCCTTTTCTTTGGCATCTGCCAGCAAAAATTCCAGCTTTCTGACCTTGTTGCCGCCCAGTGCCACGCCAATCATGTCGTCCCGTTTGATGTAGATGTTCTTGCCTGTTTCTCTGCTCAGGTTTTCCAGCTTGTACAGTGGAGTGGGAAGAACACCCAGCTCCACACGGGGAAATTCTGAAATTTGACGCATACTCTTCTTCCTCCTGATGGTAAAATCATATCCTTATCTCTCTTCGGGGTACTGGCTAAACAGCGCACCCAGTCCGCCCGAATGAAGATAACAAGCACCTGCCGGGAAATATCCCTGTTTTGCCAAGTCGCAGACCCCATACAGCGTTTTGCCGGTGTACACCTTTTCCACAAAGATGCCCTCCAGCTGTGCAAAACGAAGGGTGAACTGCTCCAGCTCCGGTTCGACCTTTCCCCAGCCGCCAAAGCGGTATCCGCCATGCAGGGTGACCGTTTCTTCCAGCGCACACGGCATCTTGACGCCGCACAGCTCCTCCAAATCCTGCAAAAATCCCAGCAGGATTGCTCGCAGCTGCTCGAGCGGATGCTCGACCGAAATCAGCTCAATATGAAACGGATTGCCCAGCAGCGCCGTCCCGTAAATCATTCCGGCTGCCAGCCCGCCGTTGCCTGCCGGGATGCAGACACTTTGGATGCTCGAAAGGCTCGAATCCTGCTGAATCTGCCGGGCAATCTCCACCGCAGCCTCCACATAGCCCAGCGCGCCGCGCGCAGAGGAGGCACCGTTTTCGATGACATAAGGTTCTTCCCCCTGCTGCTCCAGCTGTACCCGCAGCTGCTCGACAAAGTCTGCCCGTTCCTGCTCGCTGGCTTCTCCCATATAGTATTCCTTTGCGCCCAGAAGATGGTTAAGCAGGGCATTTCCCTCCAGCTGCTTTGGTGGCGGGCTATTGTGTACCAGCACACAGCGCAGTCCCAGACGACAGCAGGCAGCCGCACACAGCGAACAGAGGTTCGACTGGGTCTGACCGGACGCCAAAATGGTTTTCTTGCCCTGTGCCAGCGCATCTCCCAGCAGATACTCCAAATTGCGTATCTTGTTGCCTCCCACGCCCAGCCCGTTGAGATCGTCCCGCTTGATAAACAGCGGACCGCAGCCTAAATCCTGCTGCAAACGCTGCATCGGGTGCAGCGGCGTCGGGTTGAGCGCCAACCCTACCTTGGGAAATTGTGCAAGCAATTCGCTCACCTGTTCGGTCGTCACAGCAAGCGCCTCCTTTTTTTCGGAAAAACGAACGAATAAATATTCACCTGTTCTCTTCTTTTCATTGATTATATCCGATATATACGCGACTGTCAACCAAATCCCGCTCCTGCTGCACCTTTGCCAAAAAGTCCTGTGCCGCTTTAAAAAAGCATCATCTTTTTCGAGCAGGCACTTGCAAAGTCGTGCAAAATCTGTTATACTAATAAAGCTTCATTGAAAGCGGCGGCATCATATGGTCCGTCTTTTCGATTTGGAGATGTATCGAAGTGGTCGTAACGAGAACGACTCGAAATCGTTTTGTCCAGAGATGGGCACGTGGGTTCGAATCCCACCATCTCCGCCACCAGACTGAGTCTGGACGCAGTTCGCGTTCCAGGCTCTTTTTTTATCGAAATGAGCGGCTCGCGTTTCAGCCAATCGAAACCGACCACCCTTTCTATCAGACTGAGTCTGGACGCAATTCGCGTTCCAGGCTCTTTTTTTATCGAAATGAGTAGCTCGCGTTTCAGCCAATCGAAACCGACCACCCTTTCTACCAGACTGAGTCTGGACGCAGTTCGCGTTCCAGGCTCTTTTTTTATCGAAATGAGCGGCTCGCGTTTCAGCCAATCGAAACCGACCACCCTTTCTAGCGGCGTTTTCCCAAATCAAAAACCACATAAAAAATCCGACCTGCAAGTTGCCTCACAGGTCGGATACAGCTGTATGATTATTTTAAGAATACCTCGATGACCGGCACCAGCGAATTTGGTTTGACGTGCGGGAGGTAGAAGAAGGTTGCAGTCTCATCGTCCTCCTGCTTGTCGTCGCTGAGCAGCTCGACCGTTCCGTCGGTGAATTTGACCTCGCTGCCGTCGTGCAGGAACTGGGCATATTCCACCTTGCCAGCCAGTCCCTGTACCTTCATGTTGTCAAACGGGTAAGCGTACAGGTGGATGTACAGGCGTTTTCCGTCCTCGCTCTGGGTCAGGCGGCAGTCGGTCGGGGTCTTGAATTCCGGCTCTGCCTTGGTACAGCCGTAAATCGAGCGGCTGTTGTACTTCATCCAGTCGGCATAGACTGCCAGCGCTTCCTCGGCGCGGTGGTCCAGATAACCGCGGGCGGTCGGTCCCACGTTCATAATCAGGTTGCCACCGTTGGAAACGGTGTTGATGAGCATTCGAATCAGCATCTCCGGCGATTTCCAGGTGAACTCGTCGCGGTAGTAACCCCAGGAGCCGGAGAAGGTCTGGCAGGCTTCCCATGTCACCAGTTCACCGGTCTTTGGATGGCGGAACCAGTCGGTCGGCTGGAACTGCTCCGGTGTCCACAGGTCCTGCTCCAGTTCTGCGCGGTTGTCGATGATGATGTGCGGCTGCAAGCTTCTTGCGGTGCGGATCAGCTCCTCCGATTCCCAATCATCCTTGCCCTTGCCGCCCAACCATGCCTTGTCTCCTTCACCGTGGCGCTGGCTGTAGGAAAAATCCAGCCACAGGATGTCGATTTTTCCGTAGTTGGTCAGCAGCTCGGTGATCTGGTCGCGCATATATTTGGCATAGCGGTGCATATCCCTGCCCTCGTTCTGCTGGCGGGCATCCGGGTCATCGCGGCGCGGGTGGTTGACGTCGATGGTGAAGTCCGGGTGATGCCAGTCAATCAGTGAATAGTAGAAGCCGACATGGATTCCCTCTGCACGGAAAGCATCCACATACTCGCGGGTCAAATCTCTGCCCGCCGGTGTGTTGGTGCATTTGTAGTCGGTGTACTGGCTGTCGAACAGGCAGAAGCCCTCGTGGTGCTTGGTGGTAAACACCGCATAGCGCATACCGGCTGCTTTGGCGCGGCGTGCCCAGTCCTTCGGGTCATACAGGTCCGGGTCAAAGTGCTTAAAATACAGGTCATACTTTTCTTCCGGTGTGCGCTCGCGGGTCTTGACCCACTCGTGGCGCGCCGGCATCGAATACAATCCAAAGTGGATGAACATACCAAATCGGTCATGGGTAAACCAGGCGGTGTCGCCCGGAGTCGGTTTGGTTACATAACTAGACATAAAGGTGTCCTCCTGTACATTTTTTATTACATCAGCTTCTCTTATAGATGCTGCCGTTGCCAAATTCAAAGTGACCCTGCAAGAACAGCTGCTTCATCCCAATCTCAAAATGCAGCTTGCAGATACCAAGGTCCACCAGGTCAAACGGTTCATCATCCGCTACTCCCGCATAGATTTTGTCCCCTGCAAAGATAAAGACCGGCTTCTGGGTGTTTTTGGCGGTGGGCGCCAGCTGCACCAGCTGCATCGCCTGCCTTTCCTCCTCGGACAGCGGGCGGTCGGCGCGGACCATCTCCTCGATGGTCTTGCTCTTGCGGTGGATCACTCCGCGGATCATCCGCTCCTTGCGGCTGCTCTGGGCAACCTTTCCAATCGGTACCACACAAACCATCTCTTCCTCCGATGACGGTTCAAAGACAGCGGAGCGCCTGTCGAAGGTCCCTCCGACCCAGCAGCTGCCCAGTCCCAGCTCGGTCGCCTTTAAAATCAGCTGCTCGCCGTAGTAGCCGACCTTCTCCTTTAAAAAGGCAAGCTCCCGGTTTCCTTTCAGCACCAGCATCGCGCGCACGCCGTCAAACATCCCATAGCTTTTAAAGCCGGCAAAAGCATCGCTCCCGTCCTCCAGATAGGAAACGGTCAGCCCGCTTGTTTCGTTGACCTCCTCGATTGCCTCGAGCAACTGCCGAAGGATTTGCTGCTCGATGGGGGTTTGCAAAAAGCTGCGCCGGGAAATCCTCTGTTCGATTGCCTGTTTTTGCTCCATGGCACAATCCTTTCCTCTGTCCAACACCATCATCTACCCTTCCAGTGCCACTACCTTGGAAAATAACGCATGATAACGCGGTGGAATCACCTTGTCCATGTGGTAGCAGCCAAAATACCAGCGGTCAAACTGCACCTTCTCCCCCACCTCGTCAAAAAAGTAGGTCATCAGGTTGCTGTGCTCCTCATCCATTTCGATAAAGTGGCGTACCTTCGAGCTGCACTCGTGGGTCACGATAAAATCGACCCGATTCTGGCAGGCTGCCAGCTTTTCCTTTGCCCGCTGCACCTCCTCGACGCTGGGCAGCTCCTGCTGCCACCAGGTCCCGTCGGCTGCGCGCAGCTCCATCTCCGGGCTTTCGCCTCCGCCAAAGGCAAAAAAGCGCTTGCCCTCCAGCTCAAACACCTCTCCGCGCTCCAGCTTGAGCAGCGAACCGCTGATTCTGCGCACCTTGCCGCCGTTCCATTCCTCCTGCGGATACTGCGAGAGCAGGTCGAGATTATCGTGCGTTCCTTCGATAAAAAGGATTTGATATTTGCTCTTTCCCAGCTTTTTGAGAATCGACTGCTCCTTCTTCGAGCCGTCCCATACAAAACCGAAATCTCCGCAGACGATCAGGGTGTCCCCCTTTTTGAGCTTCTTCATCTCTTTGGAGCGAAATCGCTCAAAATCGCCGTGCAGATCTCCCGTCAGATAAATCATCCTGATTCCCCCTGTCAATTCTATCTTATCTTACCACACAGCACCTCTTTTTTCCAGAAGGAATATGAACTGAAAATGAATAATACCGGCAAATTTTTTTGGTGTGGAAAATGATTTTACAAATCCCAGAGGATATATTATAATGGAATTGTTCTTATTTTCTTTTTACATAAACGATAGAAAACGATACATTCCCCAAACGGACCAGAAAGGAAGATGACTTGATGAAACGATTGACCGCCCTGCTGCTCTGCTGTTTGATGGTAGGCTCCTTTGCCCTCCAAAGCGCAGCGGCTCCTCTGGGCGACCTGTTTTCCGCCCAGGCGCAGGTTGAACAAAAGCAGCCTGAACAAAGCGACAGCGACACCACTCCAAGCACACCTGCCATCGACAGCGACTATGCCACCGGTGCACAAAAGCTGGATGTTTCACAGGGCACAGTGCCCTTTATCGACGAAAGCGACCCGCTGATGCAGAATCTGGCGGTCTATATGGTGGAGCTGACCACCGATACCCTCATCCATTCCCGCAACGCCGATGTGCAAAAATATCCCGCATCGCTGACCAAGATTATGACCGCCATCCTCACCCTCGAGCATTTTCCCGACCTGAGCCAGGAGCTGACCTTCACTGCCGAGCTGCAAAACTATGTTTATGAAATCAACGTTTCCTACGGCGGCGGTATTTCGACCGGCGGCATTGTGCTCAATGAAACGCTGACCGTCGAACAGCTGCTGTACGCCATCATGCTGCCCTCTGCCAACGAGGCTGCCGTCATGCTCGCCTATGAGATGGGTGACGGCTCACTGGAAAAATTCGCGCAGATGATGAACGACAAAGCCCGGGAGCTTGGCTGCACCGGCACCAACTTTGTCAACTCCAACGGTCTGTTCAACGAAAATCACTACTCCACCGCCTATGATATGTACCTAATTACCAAGTACGCCCTGCAAAACGAAACCTTCCGCAAGATTGTGTCCACCCCAAGCTATGACACCGGTCCGACCAACAAGCAGGAAAACCTGCACTGGGATTCGACCAACAAGATGATTGTGGAAGGCTCGGGCTTTTACTATCCGCAGATCACCGGTGTCAAGACCGGCACCCTGGAGGAAGCGGGCAGATGCTTAATCACCACCGCGCAGAAGGACGGCTACGAATACCTGCTGGTGCTGATGGGTGCACCCTATCTGGATGGAGCCGGCGGATATGTCACCCCAAACCAGGCGTTTGTCCTGACGGCAAAATTTTATGACTGGGTGTTCGACACCTACAAGGCAAAGACCATCGTGGAAAAAGGGGACAAGGTCAGCAGCATCAACAACGTCCGCCTTGCCAAGGACGGCAAAAACCACCTACAGTTGGTCAGCGCACAGACCTTCTCCGCTTTGATTCCCAACAACATCGATGTCACCAACGTCCGCCGCATCGCCTATAACAACAACGGCGAGCGCATCGGTGAAAATGACTATGTCACCGCACCGATTGAAAAGGGGGCCAAGATGGGTACCCTCAAGCTCATTTTGTACGGCAGCGAGCTGGGCTCGGTCGACCTGATTGCTGCTGAAAGCGTAGAGGAAAGCCCGATGCTGGTGCTGATGGACAAAATCAGCCAGTTTTTCCAGAACTTCTGGTTCCGCTTTGCCTTCCTGTTTGTGGTGCTGGTCGTATTGTTTGCCATCATCATCAACATCATCCAGAACAAGCGGCGCAAGAAATACCGCCGCGTCAACCGCCGCCGCTACCTGTAAAAGGCAAACCAAATCGCACAATAAGGAGAGTATCCCACTATGGTACAGATGACCTGTCCGGTCTGTAAAAACCGCTGTCTGCTGACCGTCGAACAAAACGGCAGCGACATCCTGGTTCAAGGAAACAAATGCGCCCGCGGAGAGCTGCACGCCCGCGAAGAACTGGAGGGCAAAAGCAAGATTGTGACCTATCACGCTTCCACCTGCTTTGAGCAGGTCCCCAGCGTCGAGGTCAAAACCACCTCCATCGTCCCCACCGAGCTGGTTTTTCGCCTGATTCGCCTCATCAAAAAGGAGAAGATTACCCGCCCGATGGCGCGCGGCGAAGTGCTGCTGCATCATCCGCTGGGGCTGGAAACCGATGTCGTCATCGACAGCGACGCCCTCGAGCATCTTTCCTGACGGCAAAGAATCCTTTTGCAAACGCTACAAGAAAAGGCACAGCAGAAAATTTCTGCTGTGCCTTTTTATTGTATTTACGGATTGACCACATTCTGCGGATGTCCCTGCTGGAATGCGCGGATGTTGTCCTCGACAATCTGCATACAGCGTTTGCGCGCCTGCAAAGGAGCCCACGCGATGTGCGGTGTCACCAGACAGTGCGGCTGCTCAATCAGCGGAGAATTGTGAACCGGCGGCTCTTCCTCCAGCACATCGATGCAGGCATAGCCCACCTTGCCGCTTGCCAGCGCATTGGCAAGGTCAAGGTCATTGATGATCCTGCCGCGAGCGGTGTTGATGATGATGACCCCCTGCTTCATCTTAGCAATGCTGTCCTTGCAAATCATCTGGTCGGTTTCTTCTGTCAACGGGCAGTGCAGTGAGATAACATCTGCATTTGCCAAAAGCTCCTCACGGGAAACAAAGTGCAGCTGATCGTCCTCTTCCTCCGGGTGCGGGTGGTTGCCGTTGTAGCACAGCACCTGCATTCCAAACGCCTTTGCCACCTTGGCTACGCTCATACCGATGCGTCCAGTCCCAATAATGCCCATCGTCATGCCAGCAATCTCGGTGATAGGTGTCTTCCAGTAGGAAAAATCAGGTGCCTTCTGCCAGTCACCCGCTTTGACCGACTGCACATGCTCCGAAATACGGTTGGTCACCGCCAGCAGCATCGCAAACACGTGCTGGGTGACCGATTCGGTGGCGTAGGTCGGAACGTTGCACACCAGCACCCCATGCTCCTTTGCCGCCTCCAGGTCGATGGTATTGTAGCCGGTCGCTGTCACACAAATCAGCTTGAGGTTTGGGCACGCCTCAATGGTCTCTCTGGAAATCGGACATTTATTGACCAAAATAACCTGTGCATCGCCGATGCGGTTGAGCAGTCTGATGGGCTCAGTACGGTCATACACGACCAGCGTTCCCAGCTCCCTGATTCCCTGCCAGCTCAAATCGCCCGGATTCAATGCAAATCCATCCAGAACCAGAATTTTCATAAAAGCATTCCTCCTCCGCCATATCATAGGTTTGCATTTATTCTATCACAATTAACCATATTGCACAAGTGTCAAGCGGTTAAAAGTTGTGCAAAGTTTTTGTTCGGTCTTGCCTAAAAGATTTCTGCCAGCAGGTCGCTGATGACGCTGTTGGAGAGCAAAAAGCCCTGCGGGGTCAAAAAGAGCCTGCCCTTTTGCAGCTCGAGCAGCCCGTGCTTTTGCAAAAACTGTGCCCTTTTGTACATCGGCTCCAGCTCCAGCGAAAAGCTGCGGGCAAACCACCCAAGGTCGATGCCCTCCCGCAGGCGCAGGCGCATCATCAGCTGCTCCTGCGCATCTCCGCCGCCGCCGTCCTGCACCACCTGTTCCCACGGGTCGGATGCGTTGACAAATCCTGCAAGGTCACGCGGAAAGTAAAACCGCCTGCCATCCAAAAAGGAATGTGCTGCCGGTCCCACTCCCAGATATTCCTGACACCGCCAGTATTTCAGGTTGTGGCGGCTTTCCCGCCCGGGAAGGGCAAAATTGGAAATCTCATACTGCAAAAATCCATGCCGCTCCATCAGTTCGACCGTATCCAAATACAGTTGTGCGCTCTGGTCCTCGTCGGGACAAAGCAGCTCGATTTGATTTTTGGCAAATGCCGTTCCCGGCTCTATCTTTAGCAGATAGCCGGAGATGTGCTGCACGCCCAGCTGTGCAAAGGTGCTGACAAAATGCTCCACCGACTGCCGTCCCTGTCCCGGTGTCCCCAGCATCAAATCGACCGATACGTTTTCAAAACCCGCCTGCTGCGCCATCTGCACGCTCTGCACCGCCTGCTCAAAGCTGTGCCGCCGCCCCAAAGTTTGCAACTCCCGGTCCGATGCCGACTGCACCCCCATCGAGATGCGGTTGAATCCTCCCCCGTGCAGCTGCCGCAGAGTTTGCAGGGTCATCGCCGCCGGGTTCGCCTCCAGTGTCACTTCGCAGTCCGGCTGCACCGAAAAGTTTCGGTACACTCCCTGCAAAATTTCCAGCAACGCACCACCCATCAGCACCGGTGTCCCGCCGCCAAAGTAGATGCTGTCCACCTCTCGTCCCTTTCCGGGAGCGGTGTCCAGCGCGTGCAGCAAGGCGCCGACATACTGCTGTGCGTTCTGCTCACAGTAGGGCAGCGAGTAAAAATCACAGTACGGGCACTTGCTTATACAAAACGGGATGTGAAGATAAATCCCGATTGGGTTCGACATAACATACCCTCCTTGCCAAATCAAAAAGCCTTCGCTCCTACACGCAGCGAAGGCTTTTGCTTATCCTGTCCGATTTTCTTATTCTGCCAGATAGATGGTGGAAATGCTGTTGACATCCTCCAACAGACAGCTTGCCTTCTTCTGACCATATTGCAGGAACATCAGGTCGGTCTGCTCCTCCTGCTCCTCGCCGGATTGACCTACCACCGGCTGCTGCGATTTTTGCAGGAAATACAGCCCATGGCTGGTTGCAACCGCCTGTGTCACATCCGATGCAATGCGCTTTGGATTGGAGCGGCTGGTCAGCGATTTTGCATACAGGCTGTTGTCCTCCGAAATGAAATAGATATTCTCTCCATCGTTGTCCATGCCAATCAGATTGAGCTGACCGACATTTTCCAGAATGGTGATGCTGCTTTCATCATCAAAGTTTTTGAGCACCAGCTTCTGCTCGGTTTCCTCGACGACATCCCCGCTGCCGGTGACAAAATAGCCCACCTGTGCATCGTTGCCCGCCTTATCCTCCAGCGATTCGTCCAGCGGCAGCACCTGTGGGGACTGCATGCTGCCCAACTGATAACGGTAGAGCTGGTCGCCCAGACTCCAATAAAGCGCCTTGTCGGTGGCGCTGGCAAAGTCAATATCATAATTGATGGCATAGCCGTTCACACTGTAAAAATTCTCAAAGATGGTAAAACCCTGCAAACCGCTGTCCCCTACTGTTGCGCTGCCCTTTGCCACCACGCACAGGTTGCCCTGTCCGTCGATATAATGCAGTTGTCCTGCATACAGGGTGTCTTCCTCCTCCGAGCTGCCCATCATCTCGCCGGTGGCAAGCTCTTTGGCATTCTCATTGAGCCAGCCGCTCGAACGGACGGTCGATTCCAGCACAGCGGCTACATTGTCCGCCATCTTTTCGACTGCACCGGTGGCTGGGTCATACAGATACAGGCTGCCGATTGGGTTATATTTGTTGGAAGCAAGGTCGCAGTCGCCTACAAAGCTCACCGAACCGTCGCCGTACAGCATTGCTTCACTGATTTTGCCTCCCAGCTTTTCCAGCTCGCCGGTTTCCAGATTGCTGACCCGGTACAGCTCCACCAGACCGTCCTCGCCATCCATCTTGATGGCAAAGACATCTTTGGTTTTGGAGGAAATATTGTAGACAGTGTATTCGCTGTCCAGCAGGTGCAGCTGACCGTTGTACAGGTAGCCGCCGCCGATGGTGTTGCGTTCATCGTCCAACTGGAGCACCTGCAACAGAGTGTCGTCCGCAGAGGCTTTGACCGCTACGATGTTCTCCTGCCCTGCCACCTCCGACATCGGGCTAAGCTGACCGTCCTTGTAACGAATTTGCTGCAGCTTTCCGTCCTCGTCCAGCTTGTTGTAGTAAACTGCCAGACCGTTGCTGCAATAGATTAGGTTTGCAGCCTTGTCCAGGATTTCCTCCTCGCCGGACGTCTTTTTCACACGCAAATCGCCCACCATCTCTGCGGTGGTTTCAAAGGTCATCGGCAGGTAGACCACATCGCCGTTGTCCAGCTCCACATAGTTTTTGCTGCCGATGTAAGGGGATGCCAGCGACAGTCCG
>UMGK01029551.1_pt1 | contig 27358 bp, 28 predicted proteins | sample 1965251 | NCBI WGS metagenome assembly UMGK01 (sample SAMEA4836070, study PRJEB28245) | human gut metagenome | biome: gut microbiome; material: fecal sample | place: Denmark | collected 2008 | reverse complement strand
GATATCGTGTAAAATCCACACGATATGTCGCAGACCCGAAATTCGCAAATACAGACAACAGAGCCTCAAAGAAGACGAGGTCGCCGTAGCGATGAACGCCATTAACCTCAAGGGAAGTGCAAAAACTATGACGTTCCTTTTGGCGGCTTTTATTGTTGGCGGTCGCACTGCTCTAACGGAGTACGATGACATCATGCAGGAAGAAACAGTCACAGAACACGATGTCATCGCCATCAAAGAAGAACTGGAAAGAGTTGACGGCTTCCCACCCCTTACGCATGACAGCGGAATACCGCAGAACACTTAACTTTTAATGCGCCGGCCCTTTGTAGGCTGGCGCACTTTTTGTGAGAGACTTGTCGCAAAGTGAGTATAATGCACTATGTCAAAGAAAAATAACAGCTATATGCTCAGCAATTGAAAACCTACCATCACGGCAGTCATCTACTTTTGGGTGACTGCTTTTTCTTTGGTAAAAGTGGCGCCGTGAAACTCGGCGATAACATAGACTCCGGTCGCTGACCGGCAACAGGGAAGTGATTCCCTGATTATATATCCTGCGCACCTAAATGGGTGCAACGTTATAGTGTTCCGCAAATTGCGGAGGAAAGGATATTTTCATGCGAAATTCAACTTTAAATTGGGAAACGCCTGGCGATTTTGACCGCCTTGGGTATCTTAATGATGCTTTGGAAGAAACCTACAAAGACGTGAGATACCATCATGAGGAAGAAAAAATACGCTATAGAAAACATCGCAAAGCAGCATTCAAAAAAGGCTCACGACGTCAGAGAATGTGCAAATACTGGCATTGGACCCCTCGCAATTCCATGCGTAAAGGATTTCCTTATGGTCATTTTCAAACATATTCGTGGGCGAGCGAATGCAAGTATCTGTATGGCCGGCACTCTAACAGCCGCGATAAGCTCGCCATGAGCTACAAGCGGCGCAAGGAGCTGGAAGCTATGGACTATCAGGAACAGGAAGATTATGTTCCTGATGTTGAGCCTAAGCGACAGCGTTGGGCTGACTGGGAGACAGAACGCGACGCCGAATTGGTTTGGGATGACTGGCAGCACCTTTGCCGGTGCATTCAGAGCCAGTGTGGTTTGAGCGACAAGGAAATGGAGGAGTTGTCTTGTACAGACATTCTTTACCTGGCCACTCACTACGACATTGGTGGTGGAATTCGGTTCTGGCGAAAGCCGGAGCCGAATGGATGGGAGGTCAGAAATAAAAATTTCTGGACCCCCGACCCAGACGGCATTGATTTCGGTGACGGGACAGTCCTTGTTCCTGTCATCAAAATCAGCTCTGCCTGCAAAAAAGCCGAGAGTATGCTGTTCGACATTCCAGACGATTATTCGGAATATGGATATGATGCCTGGGATAGTGACTTCCTTTGACGTCCACCCACCCCTTATAGAGTGGGCTTTTCCGGCGCATTATTTGTTACTTTTTCACTTCAAAAAGGAGAAAAGCCATGAAGAGAAAACCAAACGCTGAAGCTGTCGCTTTCCTTCACAACTACTTGGCCGAAAACGGTGGCTGTGCAAATTGTGTGCGGATACGACAAATCATGCGTGAGCAAGGCTTGCACAAACGGGCAAATCGGTTGTGTGGTGATTCGGCTTCGTTTGCAGGTACAACGTGACTCCGACAATTCCGCATATGCGCGAACCTTCGATGGATGGATTCTTAGAAAGTCAACTACCCCCACCCGAAGGAGGGGAAATTTCTTGGCCTGAATTCTTGAGAAAAAGGAGAAAAATAAAATGATTACAAGAATTTACATTCACGCAGGCACCTTTCACGCGGATGATGTTATGTCAGTAAGCATTGTGCGCCTGCTTAACCCGGCAGCTCAATACGAACGCATTATTCGAGTCACAGAACTTGATGATGTCTATGCCGAAGACAACGTGATTGTTGCCGACATTGGTGGCGGAATATTCGACCACCATGGACCGGCAGCAAAAACGCGCCGGGATGGCGGACCGCACTCTGCTTGTACGCTTCTTTGGGAACGCTTCGGAAGAGATGCCACTAAAGCGTGCTTGCCGCAGCTTGACGATGATGACGTTGCCGAGGTCACAACAAAACTCGAAGACGAAATTCTCTTTAGAATTGCGGATGAAGATAATGGTCTTTTCTGCCCTGGCTATACGCTCAACAGCATCATCTCTCAAATAAACCCCAACTGGGATGAGGACTATCCGTGCGCTGCAGATGTGGCTTTCACCAAAGCTGTGTTGTTGATGGATGAGATTTTGAAGACAGCCCTTAAACGGTATGCCTCACAGGTCAAAGGCAAGGAATTCGTGCAGAAGGCGCTTGCCCAAAAGCAGAACGGTGTAGTTATTCTTGAGAAATATGTTCCCTGGAAGGACTACGTTGTTGCTGACCCTGATGCTCTTGTCATGGTGTTCCCATCGAATAGGGGTGGGTGGAATATTCAAATGGTTCCGAAATCTATGGAAGGATTCGAAACTCGTGTTGACACACCATACGATTGGCATGGAATCAGCGGTCTGGATGCCGAAGATAAGATGCCCGGCATGACGTTCTGTCATCGTAACGGATTTTTGGTGTCGTTCAGAACAAAAGAAAATGCCGTTGCTGCAGCGCAACATCTTGTTTCTCAGAAAGAGAGAAATTAAAAATGTCCGAAGTGCTGAAGAAATCACACAGACGAGTGGGGTCGAATGCGCGGAACTGCGTATGTGCCCCAATGAATTCGAATCCGGCCCCGAACGCAATGGCCGGCTGATTGCTAATTTCGAAAAGGAGGACAACAAAAATGGCTAATACTTATGTTTTGCAATCCCGTGATATTTTGGGCCTGTCCCAATATTATGCCGGAAATTGGCACGATACTGATGACATTGAGAAGGCTGTACATTATACCATCGATGAGGCTATGGCACAAGCCAAAGCCTTGAAGGAGTTTGGTAGCCATTACCGTGCGGTCCGTATCGAAAATGGAAAGGCAGTGTGTTGAGATGGCAAAAAAGTACCAAGAGAAAGTGTTCTTCACCATTGAGGAACTGAAACGAATTCATACGCTGATTAACATGACAGCGGAAGAACTGTATATCCGATATGGAAAGAAACGCGGAGAACTCATTTTTGAGCGTCAGACCATCTTCGAAGATGCACGCTCTTTGGACATTTCGTACCGGGTAGGTAATGAATCGAATGAAAAAGCGCAAATTTCTGTGGTTCTAAAGAATCCCGATGAAAATATCGTTTCAGACGTTTCTGAGGACTACGATGACACTCAAATTATCGGCACTTTTTCGGCCACAGATGAGTCATTACATGATAACCCAGAGGATTGTCTGACCGGCGAAACGGTAGATACTCCACGCGGTAGTTTCCGTGTTGTTGACATGGGAATCGAACAAATGGAAGCTGCCGGCTATGGGTATCACCATATGTCGAATGATGGACAATGGTTTATTTTCAGTAACGGAACTCGTGCTTACGCAATCTCCGTTGAAAATGGTTGTAAAGATTGCTATAACGAGTACAAAGTTGAGGTCAAACTGGCCAGATGTGCCATTCCTCTTCGTTGCGATAACGGCAAGGACGGGGAGCTGGTCGACTATATCGATTCAGATTGGCTGCTCAATAATTGCGAGGAAGAGTTTTCGGAATATGGCGGAATCTTTGGTTTCTTGGACCAATACACATCAGAAGACTCCACTGACATCATTGCCAAAGCCACTTTGGCAGGTTCAGTGTTGTTTGTATATGACCCGGACGAAGACGAACCGTTCGAGTTTCCAAACGATGACGGATGGAAGTACAGGGCGTTTGCCGATACCGTTTCCAACATCCTGAACAAAAACTATCGGGATGCATCGAAAGCTATCGATTGTTTGCTAAATCTTTGACGTCCTCCCACCCCTCACGGAGTGGGCTTTCCCGGCGCATTTTTTTGTAAAGGAGGATAACGGCCATGAATATCACGAAAACCGAAAACAGTGGTTATGCCATCACCACGATGGATGGCTTGAAAATCGTCCGCAACATTGAGTTGACCAGGGAAGAAGCCGACGCGCTTCATCATTTCATGGAACATGAAGAAGATGTAGAAAACCTGCGCCAGGCTTTCTCCGATAAGGTCACGCTTGAGAAAATTTCCCAGGATGATGCCGATAAGGCTCTTGCTAACGACGAACTTGTGAATGACATGATTGAAAATATCGCCTGCGGTATGAGTGAGTGGGATATGTCTTATCCCGAAGCTTTTGACGCCGCATTCGAAGAGTATTTCGCTACTTTTTGAATGGTCGATTAACACATACCGCCGCCTGTCCCTTTACGGGGCCGGCGGCTTTTTTGTTGAGCCAACACATTTTCAAAATTGCAAAAGCGTGGTATAATAAGTATATAGAAAATGCTCTGCAGAAAGGCGTGAACCTGTTTGCCCAATATATACAAATATAAAATAAAAAGAAGTTTGGTTACGCTGTGTTTGGCCATTCTCCCGATTGCAATCATGCTTTGGAAAATGCAAGTGGCATTTATCAATGATACCGATTATTATTGGCACGCAGCTCTTGGCAAAAATATCTTGGAAACACATCATGTTACAGATGTTGACCAGCTTTCTTGGATTGCCGAAGAACAAGGCCTGAAGTATATAAACCATTCTTGGCTATCCGATATTCTGCTTTACTGGTTGTCGACAATAGGCAGCATAAAAATGGTTGGTGCCGTTCTATATGGTATCACTACCATGTTTCTCCTTGGAATAACCATTTATTCCTTATGGGGGTATAAGCTGCCCATCACAGATGATGGGCAGTTTAAGCCGAAATTTGCAGACTGGAATATGATTGCTGTTGTTACGGCTTGCATTTATGAAACAAGAGGGAATCCACGACCACAGCAGATAAGTCTGATTCTGTTTGCTATCAGCTATCGGATTTTCCAAATCACATGGAATCAGCCACACAGAAAACTCGGCTGGCTGCTGCCTTTCGTTTCCATTGCGTGGGCCAATCTGCACGGCGGCACTTTACCGATGCTGCTAGGGCTTAACATTATGTATTTAGTCCTAAGCCTTACTCCTTCGTTTTCAGCTGAAAAGGTGACTCATAAGAGAAAAGGGAGTACGGCGAACTATATAGCACTGTTGGCTGCTAATGTAGTGGCTAGCTGTATCAATCCATATGGGGTATGGCTGTATTCTCAGTTCTTTAAGGTCGACTCTGGAAGCTCATTGCTTGGCGTTACTGAATGGCAGGCTTCCAGTATGGAGAATGCTCCACACCTGTTTATCTTTATCGCAATTGTCGTTTTACTTCTGGTCTTTACTTCCTGGAAGGTTAGTCTGGAACAATTTCTTCCTTTGGTCGGATTGACTGGAATGACGCTGTTGCATATACGGACGATTACCTGGCTGTGTGTTGTATTTGCCGCTTTTGTTCTGAACAATGCAAGCTTGTTGCAAACCAGTGTCCATACAATTGCGAGGAAGGTGGAACCTCCCATTGCATTGCGCCGTATAGCAAATAAATTATCCCCGGCGGTATTACCAATCTGTACTATAGCTGCAGCTTTGGTAATTGGAATAGTCGCACCTAATATTGCGCAGACAACATTTTACCGCGAATTTCCAGACGAATTGATAAAGACTCTCGAAACAGTAAACCCCAAAAGGATGTATACCGGTTACAATGTAGGTGGCATGGCCATCGATGCCGGATATCAGTCGTTCGTTGACTCACGAGCAGACCTGTTTACAGAAGAAATCCTTACGGACTTTACGGTGATGAGCGGCACTCGACTCAATTCCAATGCAACAGCTATCAATGAAGTCCTTGATAAATATAATTTCGATGCAATTCTTCTGGCAAAATACGATAGGGGATTGGCAATTTCGTATTTTGATGAAAGAGAAGATTGGACGCTGTTGTATACAGACGGATATTATAGTCTGTATGTTCCAACAACCGGTGCGAATCAGTTTGCTGCCGAATACATGCGATTGAATGGGCAGACCAACCCGGAGACGGATGAAATATACACACCGGTTTACCTTGCTCCAACATGCGATATTGAATATGTTGCACCAAGTGATATTTTGGAAAAGATAGATACAAACAGCAATGGGGTGTTCTTCTTTACAGACGCGTCGAACAATAAGTGCCGAGAAACAGCTGGTAACGTCTTGGAATGGGTCGAAAGTAACGAAATCGACACACTCTATGTTTGCAACATCGAAGACTATCGGATGCGGTACAGCTTGGATGAAGGTGGAAATGTTGTTATTACACAAAACCGTGCAACATGGTACGACGAACTTGTCGCAGAGCTTAACCCAATTCTTCCCGCCTATACTATCGAAAATGGCGATGAGAATACAACACTGGACGTCAAAACTATCGAACCACCTATGTTAATCCAAATCTCCAACGACGTTGCCAAGACGGTTCCGTATGGCAACAAATAACAACAAGCTCTTGCATTCGCATGCGAGAGCTTTTTTGGCAACACGATGCGACGGCAAACGCAGGATGATATAATAAAAATATGACTTCGGAAAGGAGCGTGCTATGACAAGAACAGAATATCTGCAAAAAATCCAACCTTGCTATACAGGATACCAGGAACTCCATGTTCATACAGAAGCTTCATACCGAGATGCCGTAAATACAGTAGATGATATTGTGGCGGCGGCCAAAAGGCTGGGGCGGAATGCGTTTGCTATCACTGACCATGGCAATCAAATGCGGCTGTTTCAGGGGTTTAAAGTCCGTACAAAGGCAGAGAAAAAGGCTCTTGAGGACGCCTTGAAAGCTGCAGCAGTTCCCAAGGGTGATTGCGACAGTATTTTGAAGTCTATCGGCCCAACGGACAGCATCCGAAATCCCACCGAGAAAATGTGGCCATGGATAGAAAAGTATCCAGAACCCTTTATTGCAGCAGTCAAAAACAGTCCACAATATATTCCGGGTATCGAAATGTATTTCCAACCGGAAAAGAGTGAGGATGATAACTCGGGTTATCATATTATTCTGTACGCCAAAGACTGGCAAGGGCAAAAGGCACTTTTCTTGATAGAAAACCTCGCGCAGCTCAATAAAAACAAAAGCGGTAATCCTCGGACTACTTGGGAAGACTTAGAACGCTTCGTTGGACCGGGGGCGCTGGGACATGGTCATGTAATCGCCACCTCAGCATGCGTTGCCGGCTATATTCCGTCCATATTGTTGCGGCGTTGGCATATAGCCGACAGGCAAGCAGAGCTTCAGGCAAAACTGGGCACCGAAGACATCGCCTTTTCGGAAGATGACCTAAAGAAAGCCGAAACTGATGAGGAAACCGCAAAAGAAAAGCTAAGTACAGCAAAAAAAGAACTCGCCCAGGCCAAAAAGCTTGCTAAAACGGATTTTTCAACTAAGCTGGGAAAACTCCGCGCTAAGGTCACTTCTATTGAAGAGAAAGAGAAGGCACTTGCTGGCCAGTTATCATTCGGTGATATGACTGCCCCCTCGGCAAAGCTCCAGGCGGCCAGAGATAAGCTTGCAGCAATGGAGGCAGAAGCCGAAAAGACGAAAAAAGCGAAAACCAATTTGCCGGAATATGTAAGGCAAGTGGAACAATGTAAAGTTCTCTACGATATTACCAAGCAGCACACTGACACCATCAAAAAAGCATTGCGGCCGCTGGAAAAGTATAAGGCAGCTATTGAAGAACTAGAACAAGAAAAGTCTGCCCTGGGCGATTTTAACGCCGAAGCAAATGCAGCAGCACTCCGTTTTGATGAACTGTTCGGACATGGCAATTTCTATATAGAGCTTCAAAATCATGGAATCACAAAAGAAAATGTTGTACGGCCAATGCTTTATCAGCTGATTCGTGATACAGGTATCCCGCCAACTGTAGCTAATGATGTACATTACCCGACCAAAGAGGACAAACGGAAACGTGACATCATCTTTGCCATGAAGTTCAACCGACAGATATCTGAATTTGAAAATGAAGAGGGTATCGACCAGCTTTATTTCAAAAGCAACGAAGAAATGGCAGCCTTGGCCGATGATGAGTTCTGGAACATTGGCATGGAGAACACCTGCCGAATTGCCGAAAGTTGCAACGTATATTATGACAAGCAGATGCACTTGCCAACGTTTGATGCTCATGCTGCAGGATTCCCGGATGCCAAAGCCTATCTCGAAGATTTTTGTCATAAGATGATACCCAAAAAGTATCCGATTTCTTCGATGGCAGATGACAAACGCAAAGAACTGCTACAAACTATTGAAGAACGCCTGGCCTACGAATTTGGAGTCATCGAAAAGATGGGGTATATGAGTTATATCGCCATCGTACAGGACTTCATCTTCTATGGCCGGAAAATCGGCGGCCAGACTGCAATTGGACCTGGACGTGGGTCTGCAGCCGGGTCTCTCGTATGTTATTTGGCTGATATTACGGACATTGACCCACTACGTTATGATTTGCTCTTTGAACGTTTTCTGAATCCCGCTCGTGTATCTATGCCTGATATCGATACAGATTTGAGCGGGGCCGTTCGTGGCAAAGTTATCGATTACGTTGCGCAAAAATACGGGTATAAAGGCGATTATCCATGTGAAGAACTGCGTAGCACAGTTTGTAACATCGCCACAGAAAGCGTCCTGGCGCCACGCGCAGCCGTGCGGGCCGTGGCACGAGTTACTGGTGTTCCATATGACGTGACAGACCAATTGGCAAAGATGATTTCCAATGCCCCTAAAATGACATTGGAAAAAGCCGAAAATGATAATCCCGAAATTATCGGATTCTGTAACATTGACCCACGTGCCAAAAAACTGTTTGAAGAAGCAAAACTGGTGGAGGGAATCCCAGTACAAACTGGCGTTCATGCGGCCGGTGTCATTATCGCAGACAAGCCAGTTTCTGAATATGCGCCAATGTTCTGGAACGATGAAAAGAACTGCTGGGTCATCGAGAGTGACATGGTTGAGTGTGAATCCACCTTGGGATTGCTCAAGATGGATTTCCTCGGCCTCACCACGTTGGATATTCTTGGTACGACGCTTTTCTATATCCGTAAAACGCAGGGCATGAACATCAAACTGGCCAAGCTAAAAGAAGCAAATGACCAGAATGTAATACAGCATATCTATGCAGAAGGAAACACTGATGGTGTATTCCAATTTGAAAGTGACGGTATCAAAAAAGCCCTCGTCAACTTCAAACCACACAGCATAGATGATATAATCCTTATGAACGCTGCTTACCGACCGGGTCCGATGGATTCAATTCCTGAATTTACAGCCGTCAAATTAGGCGAGAAAGACCCAGCATACCTGGTGCCGGATATGGAGAAAATACTCGGCAACACCTACGGCAGCGCTATTTACCAGGAACAAATCATGCAGCTATTCCAGATGGTAGGATTCTCGCTGGGTGAGGCAGATATCATCCGGCGGGCCATGTCAAAGAAACACCTCGACGAAATCGAAGCTGCCAAAGAAAAATTTGTGGCCGGCATGAAAGCCAAAGGTGCATCCGATGAAGCCGTTGAAGCATATTGGACACGCTTGTTGGCCTTTGCCTCTTATGCGTTCAACAAATCACACGCAGCGGCCTACAGCATCCTGTCTTACTATACGGCATGGCTCAAATTCTATTCCCCGTGCGAATTCATGGCTGCGCAAATGAGTTATACGCCACATGATAAGGTTCCCCTATACGCTCGTGAATGTAAGCGGTTGGGTATTGCCTTACAAAAGCCGGACATCAATAAAGGCGTACCGTTCTTTGCGCCAAACAAGGGCGAGAAAACGATACGCTATGGTATTGCATCTATTAAAGGCGTGGCAAACTCTGCACAAACCATCTATGACCTGCGAACAAAATATGGTCCATGCGTAGACATCCGTGATTTCACGCTTCGTTGCCTCTGCTTTGGAATTTCCGCTGACACAATGCAGGCATTGTGTAATAGTGGTGCTTTGGATGATGTCATCGGAGGCAACGAGAACCGCCGGATGATTGCAAAAGCATTCGGATACAAAGAGGACAAGACTGAAAAAGATAATCCACAACTGATTGATTCCGCAAAGATGGCCATTCGAGCCGTTAAAAAAGAACTGCCGGACATTTCTGATGAAGACTTGTACAAGCTACTGATGACCGGCGATAAAACGTGGGTGTTGCCGGATTTAATTCAGTATAAGCCATATAGCCCGGAAAAACGGTTGGAGAAGGAGTACGAGCTTCTCAACCTCTACGTAACAGGCAACCCGATTGACCCGTATCTTGAAGTGATTCAGAAAAATAGGGAAGATGGACGAACGATTGCTGGACTTGAAAACGGTGATACAGATGTTTCCGTTGTAGGCCTTATCCATTCTCTTCAAATCTCCCACCGCAAGAAAGACGGCGCCGCTTTTGCCAAGTTCGTGCTGGAGGATGAAACTGGTCTGATTCATTGTGTGGTGTTTACATCGGCATATGAACGCTTGCGCAGCAACATCCAGGATAAAACAGTGACTCGTGTAAGCGGTAAAGTAGCCGTAGAGGAAAATCGGAATGGCAATGATAATGCAAATGAGACCGAACAGCAAAAACTTCAGTTGCGAGTCTCGTCCGCAACGCAAATCTGAAGGGTGGTGATATTATGTATTTGATTATTGCTGAAAAGAGTTCGGCAGGCAAAAAAATTGCCTCTTGTATTCGAGGCGAACATTTCAAAGCCGAACAAGGATACCTGAAAAGTGAAAACTACTACGTATCCTGGTGTGCAGGTCATCTCTACGAACTTTTTAATCTGGAAGAGTATCGGGAAGATTATGACCCGGAACAAAAATACCGTTGGACAATGGATGGCCTTCCGTTTGTCCCGGAAGGGCGAAAGTTCCGTTACAAGAAAAAGAATTCTCCTAAAACGCCCAGTATGAATAAGACCGTCAACATGCAGGTCAAGGTCCTGAAGGCACTGCTCAATGATAAGTCTGTGACGGCTATCTATCATGCAGGTGACGCGGACAGGGAAGGGGAAGTTATCGTCCGCAACGTACTGCAGGCCCTTCTTAAATCACAAAAACCGGTATACCGTATCTGGCTCAATGCTTATACACCCGAAGCGATGCAAAAGGCGCTGAATGACAAAGAACCTGACGCTCACTATGATGGATGGTTTCGTTCGGGTCGTGCCCGTGCTTATGAGGATTGGCTGCTCGGAATCAATGGAACCAGATATCTGTCTCTGAAAGCCGGCACACTTCTGCCGTGGGGCCGCTGCAAGTACATTATTGTCAAAGCAATCGTTGACCGGGAACGCGAAATCCGTAACTTTGTGCCAACAGAATATTACGGTGTGGTATCCGAAGAAGAGACAAAAGGCTATCCGATTCAGCTGACAAGTAAACGTACTTTCCAGAAGGACGATAAGAGCGGCGCACAAGCACTAGCAAATAAATTTAACCAAGCCGGTGCTAAAGTAACGAGTATCACCAAGAAGGCTACGACAGTTTCTGCAGGCAAGTTGTTTAGCACTACGGCCCTTCAGGCATTCGTATCCAAGCATTTTAAGGATGTAGACCCAAAGGATACAGAAAATGCATTGGAAGAATTGTACCAGGCTGGCTATACAACCTATCCCCGCACGAATTCTCAGTTCTTGACAAAGAATGATATCCCGGATGTGGAACGCACTATCACTGCTCTTAAAAAGGCCGGCTTTGTGAACATCGAAAATAAAACCAAGCTCAAATCAATATATGATGACAGCAAGGTCGATGGACACTCGGCTTTGACTCCCACCTCCCATCTGCCGGATATCAATAAGCTGACACCTGTACAAAAAATCGTCTATGAAAGCATCCGCAACCGTTTCTTGGCCGTTTTTTGTTCCGAAAAATGCATTGCAGATGAGACAACTATTAAAATTCAATGTGCCGATGAAGAATTCTCTTTGTCGGGCAGCATTGTACGTGAAAAAGGCTGGATGCAGTACGAACCATACGGGAAGAAAGATAAAATGCTGCCCCCGCTCAATGAGGGCGATGCCGTAAATATCGATTTTGGACCCGTCCTGAAGAAGACCACGCCTCCACAGCGTTTTACAGTCGAGTCGTTTGGCGCCTGGTGCCAGGCCCCTTGGCGCAAGGAAGAGGATGCTCAAGGCGAGTATTCTGACGAGGAATGGGAACGTATCCTTCACGAAGCTACCATTTGTACCGATGCGACCCGTACTCCGACTATTACAGAATGCCGCAATAACGGATATATCAAGTTGGTCAAAAATGTATACCACGCGGAAGAAAAGGGTGAACAGTTTGTAGATGCTTGCGAGGCACTTGGGCTCAAGTTCTCTGTCAAACAAGTCATGGATATGTCCTCCCAGCTTTTCGATATCCGCAAAGGGTCAGCAACTATTGACGAGTGTCTGGATGGATGTGAAGCTAGGCTGCAGGAAATGTTCTCTCACAAAGACGCTCATGTCCAAAATATGCGGACCGACAACTCAGTCGGCAAATGCCCTAAATGTGGCAATCCGGTCAGAGAGTGGAAAGAGAATTTTTCGTGCGGAACAAAAGGTTGTCTCTATATCAAGAAGGATAATGCCTTGCTAAAGGCCCTTGGCTGCAAGAAAAAGACGATTACGACAAAGGATATGGAGAAGCTGTGCCAAGGCAAACCAATTCTCGTTAAGGGGTGCGTTAGCAAAAGAACCGGCAAAGAGTACGACGCTAATCTCATTTTGGATGTTTCCGGCGACCGGCCAGATTTCAAACTTGAGTTTGCTAATACGAAACCCACCACACAGGGCAAGACCAAGCGCAGCAAAAAAGCTTAATATCCATTTTATCCCCGCCCGCCCGGCGGGGATTTCTTGTGCGCATTTTCGAAAATTGAAAAAGATGTGTTACACCCAAAAAACGGGATAAAGTGGGTAGAATTATAATATTCGAAGCAAAGCTAACAGGATTGATATCCTTACATAATATTAAAATCCACCATCAGGCGGCTGTCTACTACATGGGACAGCCGCCTTTTGCTTTGTGTACAGAACGCCGTGCAACTCGGCGATTACATAAATCCCGGTCACTGACCGGCAACGAGAAGGCGACTTCTCGATTTGAATATATTTACTCACCTCAACGGGTGAAATTCATTAAGCATTGCCGCAAATTTCGGCGGAGAGGAGTCATCCCATGTTCACACCTGAATATCTTACCGGCCTTTCCATTGAGCTAATGCTCATTGCATTGTTCGGCGTTATCGCCGTTATTCTCGCCTGTGCTGCTTTCGTGAGCATCACTACTGCGGGCAAAGGGTGCAAAAACTCGGCCATTGCTAAGTGGTTTATCATTGGTATCTTTGCTTTTGTCATCTTTACGATGATTTCGAACGCATTTTGACCCAGCCTCAAAAGATGCGCCGTGTAACTCGGCGTTGACATAAATTCCAGTCATTGACTGGCGACAGGAGGGCGACTTCCTGATTTCCATATACCAAACCCTGACAACTGTTTTTATACCAGAAAGGATTTTGAGCTATGGCAAGCTACGCTTATGTCGAATGCCTCATCAATGTTTGGGGCGCAAACCGAAACATGTCTCACGAAAGCCTGGAAAAATATTTGGACATTCGTGTCCGGGAAAACTTTGGCGACTTCGTCGTGGACGGTCTCAAACCGAAACGTGTTGTTGAGGACGATACTGACCCTGTCGAGTTTGGAATCGAATCTGGAGTCGTCGGAACGCTGGCGAAAGTTGCCCGACGAATGAAAGACGAAACCCAACGAGAGGCAAAGAACGTCATCAACACAACTGATGCAGAACATGAGCGAGCCAAGGCTCAGGAACTGCTCTCTGGCAAACCTGTTATTATGGGCGATTTCCCTGAATACATGCTCATTCTGGATACAAGAGGAATCTCTCTGTGGCCGGATGAACACCAGATGGAAAGTATCCAGGAAAGCCCTGAAAACTGGGCGCGTGCCTGGGTCTATTTCGAGTGATGCGTTTACCCAATTCCGGTCACTGACCGGCAACAGTAAGGCGACTTGCTGATTTCATATAGTCCGAATCACCTCAACGGGTGATATTCTCAAAATGCTGCAAATCGCAGTACGACCTGCGCAACTGCCTCGTGGTGGTTGCGCAGCTTTTTGTTGAAGGAGCTTTTTATGAGTAACAATGTGACTATGGCAACTATCGCTAAAAGAGTCCGCGAAAAGAACACGCCATCCGCGAAGCGTTTCGTCGTCATCTGTGTGGTGCTCATTCTGAGCATCATTCTCCTGGTGGCATCTGTCAGTATGATGCTGGAGACCGCATGGGCCAATGATGGAGAAATCCTGACCGAAAACGTTGCTACGACCGAAACAATGGCGGAACCTGCCCCCGCATTTGACGATGAGTCAATCGAAAGTGTCGAGGAATCTGAACCTGAAGCGCCGGTTCAGGCCATAGAACCAGTTGAAGAAGCGGCCAATTATATCGGTACCGATGAAATTCGCTGCTACATGAGTGAGTTCCAGTATCCAGAGCAGCGCGAACTGGTTCATCGCATCTGCAAAGAGTTCGATGTGGATGAGGCGATTGTGCTCGGTATCTGCTATCACGAATCTCGTTTCCAACCTTATGCCAAAAACGTTAATACCAACGGCACGACGGATTGGGGTATGGCGCAGTGCAACGATACGACCTTTGCGGAGCTCAATGGACGAATCGGCATCAACAGCATGGAAGAGCTGCTGGATGCTGAAACCAGCATCCGGGCCTGTTGTGCGCTGCTCCAATATTACCAGGAATTAGGCCTGAGTGGAGAAAACCTGTTGCTTGCCTACCAGCAGGGCTACGGCGGCTACAAAGAAGTTATGGCCGGAGAAGCGGAACCTTGGGCCGCATACGAGGAAACTAAGGCCAGTATTGATATTTTCGATGCCTATCTTACCGCAAACACCTGATACGTTTTGCCTTCCCCTTGTGGGAAGGCATTTTTTGTTGCATTCTTGGACGAAGAAGAGTACAATTGCTGTACAACATGCACATTGCGAAATAAAGTGTAATGTGGTATAATAAATATACATTGGAGGAGGAGCAATACGGTGAAAATTTCCAGAACAGATTTGCCTGACGAGCATTCTGAAGCAAAAAAAGATGCGGAAGTCCCAAAAGAAGAGGCAACGCGTACAAAGAAACATTTCGGTTTCCGTTCCTTTGTTAATGCATTCCTGATTACGCTAATTGTCGTTCTGACAGCCTATCTGATTTGGAGTCTCTACGACTTTTATCACGAACCCGAATTTACCTCTAATGAGGTCATTGCCGAGCTTCCAGAACCAACACCATCTCCAATTCCAGGCAATGCCACTGATGTAGAACCCGAGGAAGAAAAGCTGCCAGATTACGAAAATCAGGTGGCCATCCTGACAGTTGATGGTGTTGACATCACAAACGAAGCAGTGATGCAGCATCCGACCGAAGATGAATATTACCTATATAAGGATGAAAACGGAAACTATTCAATCTGGGGCAGCTACTATGTCTACCATGACTGGAACATGCAAAGCCTCGACACCCTTGATAAGGTAACAGTTATCTTTGGACATTCCAACGGTAATAGCTTGTACCGAAAGTTCTCTGTTCTCAAACATCTTAAAGATGCCGACTTTGCTCGACAACATCAATATATCTATTTGACCATCGACGGAGTCAAATCAAGATGGAAAATTTGGGCTGCAGCGGATTACCCGGTTGCTAATAACTATGTACAGGCGAATCCATCTGACGAATTCCTTCAGTGGGAAATCGACCAGATGAAAGCCTATTCCTATAACAAGTATGAAGTCGAAGTTACGCCGCAAGATAAGATTCTGATTTTGTCCACATGTACAGGGAGTGACCAATATGAGACACGGTTTATTGTTTGCGCCGTTTACGACGGTATTTGCTGATTTGGCCGAGGCATATTTTGATGTACAACGCTAAGTACAGCGAATACGACACCTACGATAATTCCGGTGACACCGTAGATTACGAGAACTTCGATTATGGTGAATCCGATACCCAAGACACCGATACGAATGACACGCCAGAATACGAATACATTGACGATGCGAAACAAATGCTGGAAACCTGCGATGACGTTGAAATTGACGGATATGTACAGTTCCTTCGTGATATGCAGCAGTATCCGCTCTTATCAAGCAATGAAGAAGCGGCGCTATTCAAACAGCTGAAAGAGACGGAACCTAATTCCAAACAGTACAGAGCTATAAAGGATAAACTAATGGGGTCCAATCTGCGCCTCGTTATGAAAATTGTAAACGATGAGTTCCGTTACTCGACAAGCATTGCAATGGGAACTCTCGACATGATTCAAGAAGGCATTTTTGGCCTTAATATTGCGATTGACCGCTTTGACATTTCACGCGGCTTTAAATTCTCCACACTCGCTACATATTGGATTCGTCAGAAAATCCAGCGTGCAATTGCGGACCATGGCCTGAACTACCATGTGTCTCCTTCAAAACACCTAAAAATGAAGCGGGTTATGGCGATTCGCAACAGACTTGAAAATGAACTTGGTAGGTTGCCTACCATTCAAGAATTGGCAACTGAAAGCGGCGTACGTGCCACAGAAGTTGAAGAACTCGTCCATATCGCTACACCTTTGTTTTCCACGGACATGGCATACACCAAAGATGGTGAGCCCGCCACAGCAGGAGAACAGGTCGTTACGATTGGTACCCGTGTGGCAGACGAATCGACCAGCCACATTGAGGATGATTTTGTCTATGAGGATGACAAAAAGCGTATTCTGGATATTGCCAATAAATGTTTGAGCGGGATTACATACGAAATCTTTAGCAAACGACATTTGCAGGAAATTCCGGAAACGTTCGAGAGTCTTGGTAAAAGACTTGGCTATTCACGCGAATATGTCAGGCGGTTAGACAATAAGGCAATGCTGGCTATTCGCTATATTTATAAATACGGCCATACGCCACCAAGCCGGAAACGGCGAACAAGCAAAGAAAGCGATATAAAGGAGTGACGAAAAAACTGGGTCAACATATTGGTGCAAAAGACCGTCTGAAATGGGGAATTTAATATGAAACGACAGAACAAAGTGTTGTTGACAATGATGTTGTATTCCTTGAGCAACATCATTCTCAGCGTGATAGGAGGAATTTATGGCCTTGGCGCAATAGCCAGCGGGACAGCGGAACTCAACAGCGGACTTTTCGGAACAGCAAATGAAATCAACAGCGCCATGAACGCAAGTTTCATCCCGATGATGATGCTGGCCTTGCCAATCGCTATCCTTCCGGCCAATTTTCTGATTCTGATTCTCTCCTGCATCAACCATGTCATCTATCAGCCGAAAGGGGGAAGATTAACCGCTTTCCAGATAATCACAATTTTGACAGATGTGGTTACTCTCTGGCCATTGGTTCAGGTTATTTCCCTTCTGTTTGCCTGCTTTGTTGTCGGCGCCACAGACCCCTTCTTTTATGTGGTGAGCGGATATAATATCCTGTCCACAGCCGTTACCGTTATTGCCTCCTGCATTTTTGCGTTCAGCCATGAATCACAAGATTCGAATGGATATGATTTTGATGAGCAAACGTAACAAGGCATTTAGCATCTTCATGGCATTTGCGTTCAGTAGCATCATTCTTGGTGCCGCCGCTGCAAGCAGCAGCGTCTGCTGGCTAAAAAAGAGAAAAGAGGCATCAGGTGATTTTATTACTCTCAGCAGCCATAACGATTTTTTGACCAGCCGGATTGTTTTCATTCCGGCCCGTGTCGCCCGCAAAATGGAGGGATAACAATGCGTGCAAAACAGATTATAGACCGCAATTTCCTGTGGTTTGTCGTTCCATCCTGCATCATGCTGGTGGTTTCGTTCTTTATGGGGACTCTGGGCGTAAATCTTCTTCTCACCCCCATTACTGATTCGCCAAGTGCGAATGCAGTGTCTCTATTTGCGAAACTGGGCGGAGCCGCTTTTTTGCTGGGAGGTATGGGAATCGGGTTTTATTCCTTCCTGATATTCCTGATGAGTTTCATCACCAAACTGGCATACAAGAATACGAAAGGGCGCGTAACCGCCTATCGTGTTCTTACGTGCATCACCTGCGCCATTGCAATATTTCCGTTCTGCAGTCTCTTTGAGTTTCTGTTAGAAATCGCCGCCGTTGGAATCCCTTATCTGGTAGTTACCGTAGTGGCGTGCATCGTCAACCTGAAAGGGGCATTCTCCAAAGAACTGGAATACGAGGAAACACTGCCGACGCTGCCACCAGAAGATAGCGAGGGACACTGATGGGAAATGCATTCATTGTAGGCGATGTTCACGGAAACTATCCCAAGCTGAAAGCGGCACTACAGACGTACGGATACCGGGAAGGTGACGACGTTATCTTCGTCGGTGACCTGATGGACCGGGGGTATTACAATGCCAAAAAGGACACATCATTCAGGGTAACCATGAACTCCAGCACCGGAATCTGATGCTCTATTACCAGACCATCATCAATTTCGGCCCGGAGCTCTGCGCACTGGTTGCAGACATTTTCAAATTCTATAAAGTGGGCGTAATCTGGCCGAAAACCAAAGAAGTAAGACATTGGACCTGCCCTGTGTGCGGATGCACTCACGACAGGGATATCAATGCAGCAAACAATATTCTGAAGAAAGGGTTGGGTCTGCTGGCGATGCCAGCTGCTTCATAATCACAGGACTATTGGTACGGCCAGGGTGGCCGGAACCTAACGTCTGTGAAGAGTGTGACCTCTGTTGACGCTGCGGCGCCAACAAGCCAGCTCGACGAAGCAGAAAGTGATATCGCGTAAATACACACGATATGTCGCAGACCCGAAATATCCAAGAAGGAACTTGAGCAAGGATTCCTTATCAATGCGCAAGGCGCAAAAGTCTATCTTGATGCTGCAAAACAGCCTGTGCTGCCGCTCCATGAAGGGGCAAACAAATATCATGTGCTCTCAGTTGGACTTATTAAAAAACAAACTCCAGTCGTCACCATTATGATAGATGGAAAAGCATCTTGTTATCGAATTCCTGATGAATACAGAAATTGGGCATTTGATTGTATGAAACTTTCGCGACTTGGCCCCGGCCTTTTCCCAAGTGATATTATATTCACATTGAAAAACAAAAAATATTTTGTCGATATCCTGTAAATAAAGCCATAAAGTACAAATAACAAAGGAGATATACTCATGTTAGAAAGATTCAAAAAGGAGTTTCTATATACCAATGCTCCTCAGTTTTATGGGAAAACATCCGCAAGAACCTTCCAGCACGCCGTCAAAAAGGATATTACGGATAATACGTATAGTATCTACGCATACGCCGGCACGCCTCATCCGTCGAACGGAATCCTCAAGTACCACCTTATCGCTGTTGCGGAGAACGAGGATAAGGTCATTCGCTTTTTCGACGGCCCCACATTGCGGAAATTGTTCACGACAGAGGAACGTGAAGAGCTGCAGCAAATTTCGGGCGGCAAGCTCTTTACATACAAACAGGTGAAGGCAGATTTCCTTTTGGCATTGAAGGGAGAATGGCCCCAGGAATCGTTGCATCCATTGCCCGGTATCGTATCTCAGAAGGAAGAGGAGTGCTACAAAAGAGATATCATTGCGCATATGTTCGACTCAGAAAGCATCCCCATCGACGAGCAGCTGTGCGATGGACTTTCCGGACTCGAAAAAATAGATTGTTTTGAAAGCGATTTATGGATTTTCGATGAAAGCGACGGCTGGTACCGCGAAATCTCTTTGCGCTGGCTTGCTTCCGTGCTTGACGCTCAATACCCCTATTTCGACATCCAGCACGAGAAAAAGATGTATATGGAGACCCTTGACCGTGAGGGAAAGAAAATGCTGGCGGACCCGAACGGTTTGCTGGCTCGGTATTTGGATATGCGAGCAGCTGTTCAAGGCCATGAGGTAGTAAACGTCGAATTCCGCAGCAACGACAATACCACAGAGCATATCGATGTTTACGCTAAAGCATTTGAAGACGGCCAATGCAGTCTTTGTACTGATTCCCCCTGCGTAGATGTAGAAGAATATTATGCTGGGGAAGACTCTGCACTCGACACCCTAGCTGATAAGCTGACCAGTGCTTCCTTTGAGGATGAAGGAGATGTCGGTCTTTGGATTGACCGGGCTGACGTCTTGTCTATTCGAGACCAAAATACAGGTGAGCTTCTTTGGACTCTGCAGGAAACCTGAACAACAGACAACGTGCTTTTTCAAATTGAAAAAATATGAGCATGATATATCGTACCAAATACATCAAAAAGCAATACGGAACAAAGCGAGACCTTCTCTCGGCCTTCTATCAGCTCTGGATGATGCCGGGAATCAGCAACGCCTGTGTAGAAGGCGCCCCTCTGAGCTATACCCAGGGCACAGACATCCGTATTCTGAAGGGAATGGAAGAAATACCGTTTTGTATGTTCCTCGAAAGGCTTCCTCTATCGGAAGTCTTTTTTCTTTGGGGAACAGACAGCGATTCCCGTGTCAACGCCAGGGCAGACCTGAAGGATAACGCGCTGGAAATCACCTTCCACAACGACGCCGGATTCCTGTACCAGAAAGTACGAACGGAAATCAAGCGATTCCATTCCACCAGAATCTTTCCGGCGCCAGATACCGTTATTCCACATTTCAGCCTGCAGCATCACGAAGACCCAAACCTGGCCATGGATAGCCTGATTCGCTGGCTCCACGCGTCTCCTGTATTGGAAGGAAAAATCATGACGGCCAAGGATACACTCAAGGTCTATAAACCCTACGCCAAAGACAAGAAAAAGATTATCGCCGTCTACGCCTACAGCAAAATGCAGCAGGCATTCGTGGCCTACGATACCTTCAACGATATTCTTGTAAAAAACAACTTCACACCATGACCCAACACTTATAACCTATACTTGCAATTTCTGCAAGCAAAAATGCAAAGTACAGTTGCAATTTTCGCTGCAAAAATTGGAAGTACACAGAAAAGGAGTGAAAACCATGTACGAACAGATGGCCAGAAAAGGTGGATTTGAGTTCATCGACAGAATGGACCTGGAGCCGCTGTCGGACGACGCCATGCCCATTCGGATTTTTGCACCAGATATCAGCGTGGCAATCATCTGCGTGGATAACTCGATGGAAGCCTCGGAGGAAGAAAAAGGAGCACTCTTCTCCCTGTACAAGGAATGCCTGCAGCAGACGCACGCCAATGAATATGCGTTTCCCTTCTGCGACACCCATGTGGGAAATGTGCGGCCGCTCTTCTCTTTCTTCCGGCGCCTTCCCTTTGACATCACGATGCTGGTGCGCACTGAAAAGAAAGGAAACCTGGCATGACCGATATGCAAGGATTCATCCAGGAATATGGAAGCAGGGAAGAGCTGCTCAGTACCCTGTATGATTTCTGGGCAATGACCGACAAGACAGGCGAATGCTTACCGGTAGGCAGCGCCACGTTTGATGTCAACTCCAACGCGGTCATCAGCCTCTTCGTCTGCGATGGCATCACAAAAGAAGATTTCTGCTCGGTTTTCTTCAACGCCTCTATCCGGACGATTGAATTCGCACAGCGATACAAAAACAGCCATGACCCTTTTTACTGTATTGCCATGCCGCGCCATGCCAATCTCTGCATTTCCAATTTTGCTGAAGAAGATTATCCGATTCTCAAGGAATTGCAGGAGAGAATGCACACGCCGACTCCAGTCCCGGATTTCCCGACCAACTGCTATGACATCCAGCAGTACCGGCAGCGCCATGCTCCGGAAATGTCCAAAGAAAAAATGCTGTATGTGCTGCTTCAAGCACTGAAGAATACACCGTCGCTGCGCCACACCATTATGGTGTCCGGGAAAGAAGCCAAATACAAATCCTATACGGGAAATGAAAAAGAAATACACTGGGTATATGCCCACAACAAAGATACCAGGCAGCTGGTCGTCTATGATGCAAACGACGACACGTTCGTATCTGCCAATTTTGATTTTCGGCCGAAAGGGTGAAATCCATGAGTCAAGCGTTCGCTCAGAAAGTATTGGAGTTGAACTGTCATCTGGCAGCCATGCCAAAGAGAACGACAGACCCTGAAACGCTTGCAGCCTTTCAGAAAGAGCAGCTGGCCATCAGGAACTTGGAGCACAAGCGCCAGGTACAGTCACTCCGCCGGATGGCACAAAAGGGGAGGTGGACTCTTTGAGTTCCAAGTCGAGAAGTAGACGGGAAGCAAAGCAAAAAATGCAGTATCCCGCTGCGCGGGGAAGCAACGAGAAAATGGAGACGGCCCCTGCAGTTCAAACAGCAGAACTGCCTGCCGAACCGGTGAAAACAAAAAAGAATCCCGGCATCACCATGCTCAAGCATGCGTGCCGGGGTATTATCCTGCTGGGTATTTCCTATATACTGGTATTCCTTCTGTGGTTTTTCGCCTTCATGGCTTTCTTCATGATTGCCTTTGCCTTCCTGGATATTCCCATTACATCCTATTTTGCGGATATCCTCGCTTTCTTCGTAAATATCTCACCGGCGTTCTTCGTACTTTCTGTGCCGACTGCCGTCATCTGGATGGTGTATATCCATCCCGTGGCAGAAAGTTTCCGACCTCACTTTCGCAGAGTTCGTGTCCATCTTGGAATGGGTGGCCAGCAACGCCGGCTCCACCGTCGTGAAAATTGACAGGTGGGTGCCTTCCGGTAAGGCTTGCCATGTGTGCGGGACTGTTAATACAGCCCTTGCACTCAAGCAGCGCAGCTGGACTTGCGATTGCTGTCACGCCATTCTGGACAGGGATACTAAAGAAGAAGATGAATATCTTATCACGCACTATCATACCGATGGCGCAAAAAAGTGTGCAAATATGTTGGGCAAAACAGAGGCTGCAGTGTTTGCAAGAGCAGTAATATTGGGCCTAACGAAACCAATGGTTAGATGGACCCACGAACAGGAAGAGTATCTTATCGAACACTATCAAACCAATGCGGTGCAAAAATGTGCAGATATATTGGGAAAAACCAAGAATGCTGTTCAAGGAAAAGCTGGGACTCTGGGGCTAACAAGAATAAAAGTTGACTGGACCCGCGAGCAAGATGAATACCTTACCGAACATTATCTTACCGATGGGGTAAAAAAGTGTGCTGAGGCTTTGGGACGAACGTATAACTCCATACAGAATAGAGTTAGAAAATTAGGTTTAACAAAGCAAAGAAGAAGAATAATAATTGACTGGCTCCCCGAACATGAAGAATATCTTGTTGAACACTTTCAAACTGATGGAGCTCAAAAGTGCGCAGATGCTTTGGGGCGAACGATAGGCTCGGTACAGCGAAGAGCAAGCTTGCTTGGCTTAACGAAATCACGAAAAAAAGGGGACAGTTGGCTCCCCGAACATGACGAATACCTTGCCGAACATTATCTTACCGACGGTGCCCAAAAGTGCGCTGAGGCTTTGGGGCGAACTAGTACCGCTGTATCAACAAGAGCCCGCATATTGGGATTATCGAAACATATAGAGAAGAAAACCAGCTGGACTCCTAAACAAAAAGAATATCTTGTCGAACATTATCAAACTGATGGCGTCAAAAAGTGTGCAAACGCTTTGAAAAAAACGGAAAATGCAGTGAGGTATATGACGCAAAAGCTAGGCTTAACAAAAAAACAAGCACGTAGCAATGTCTGGACGCTCAATGAAAAAGAATACCTTACCCAGCATTATCAATTCGACGGTATCTCGGAATGTGCCAATATTCTTGGACGGAGCACAAATGCTGTGAAAACCATGGCTAGTAAACTCGGATTGACCAGCACACCAAAATGAAAATAGTCGTTCTGCATTTTTAAAATGTAGAACGGCTATTTTCATTTTTTGTTCAAAGACAAAGTGATGCGAGCAACACTTTAGAATGGTATAATATAAGCATGGCAATTGTTTCAAGAAAAGCGATTTTCGCAAAAAAGAAAATGCGTCTTCCAATTTGCCAAAATCACAGTGCGTAGGATAAAGTAATGGCAAACAGCAAGAGTACAGCAAAAAATAGTTTCGGCTTGGGAATGTCTGTAACGGAAGCCGTGTTGAAAGCCTATGACAATGGCACAACAACACCTCCGGCAATTTTGGCTACTCTGATGTTTAGCTTTCCTACTTTGACCCTCGCTACAGTAAAAAGCATTCTTCAAACTCACAGAAAATCCAAGAGCAAACAAGAGAAAAAGGAAAAACCGCAACGTCCAAAAACTCCAGCAGAACAACTTGAGGATTCAATCAAAACAAAGTGCTATTCCTGTGGATACCACCAAGCCAGTCGGCCATGCGTAATGCCGATGGATTTATGTCCTTATCCGGAAATGGATAGTGATATGAAACGGCTCGAACAAATGAGGGTAGAGGAAAGGAGCCGGCGCGGAGTTATCAAGGTTAAGGGTGGACATATCACTTATACTAAAAGACCAAGATTTGGTAATGCTTTTGAAGAAGTCGAGCAGGAGTTGGATGAAATAAGTGGTGAAAACGCTGCAAGAGAATGGGTCCATGAGAATCCATTTGTAGGCAGTGGGCCTATAGAATCTACGTTGGATGATGCGATGTTTTTCCCAGAAGGGGACGAAGAAATTGAAAGCGTTCCGAGTCCAGTCTATACCCCGGATTTGCCAGAAGAGCTGCAAAAACCAGAGGATGAATGGACGATGGAAGATTTTAGTGATGTTTTATCTCCAACGCTCTTGGATACTGACAAAATTATTGACGACTAATTTCACATAAAGGGGGACGGGCAGCAAAGCTGCAATTATATGAAGGCAAAGTTTAGATATGTAGATTTACTGGTTGCAGGTGCGGTGGGAAGTCTCATTGCGCTTGTAGTGCATCACCAGCTGCGTAAAGCAAAAGCACAGAAATATATTGACCAAATGGGAGTCAAAATACCGCCGGTACCGGATTCTGACATAGATGAGGATGATTTCGGTGATGCAGAAGCCTACGACTATGAGCATTTTGCGGATGTGTTAAAACACATGGAACCGCAAGAGCGGGATGATAATACTCCTGCAGAAGCAAAGGCTGATGTGCCTTCTGGTACAAATACTGCAGACGAGTCTCTAAAGGACATTAAAGTAGATTCTGGTCCCGCAGCGTATGAGCATACTTCGGCTGTAGAAGCGGAAAAAATGACTCCTATGACAGGAGAAAAAGACCAGACGGCCACAGCAGTTGCAGATACGGCAATGGGTGCGGAAGGTGAAGGTGAAAGCGCATGACACAGAAAGAACTGATTTTGTCCTGGGGTAAAGGGGCAGTCGGCACTATTGAGCAAACCAACGACCTGACCATTGGAGAAGTAATCCTTACGTATCGCCAGCTTAAAGCTCTGAGCATCACAAATCCCGGAACTCCGAATCTCAAGCCCAATATGGCAACGCTGCTTCGCGTTATTCGTCAGCGGGTCCAGAATAATATGGGGACTCTGTATTATCTGGCGACCGAATCCGGGTATCCGTATCAGGAAAGCAGCAACTACGGTATGAACGCCATCGATACCACGATGCTTACTATCCGGCTGTTTACTGATGAGGAGGACGCTCAAAAGGCTGCGGATGTCATTAACCGCCGTACCAATACCATCGGTGGACAGCGTGGCCGTGAGGAACATGATATTGTCGAAACAGCCCTTCTTGGCTTTGAACACGGTATGGATGCAGCAACTATTCTTGAACGGATGGGCGTAGACGCTATCTCGTTCGGAGAACATACAGATGACCGCACTGACCTGAATCTGCGTGCCAGTACCTTGATTCGTCATCGGGAAGACGGTGAAATCAACTTCTATACTGTTGCGCCGAAAGTCTATGCAATGCTCGGGATTATCGCACAGGCTACAGACGAAAAACGACCGGAAGAAGAAATCCAGCAATATCGGATTCTTGCCTGTCAATATGCCGCTACCGGGAAAATTGGCGTTGCTATTACAGAAGCCGACTACAATAGCGGCGAATGTCATCCACTGACCTACACGTTTGATGGTCAGGAATACGTTGAAGCCTTCACGGACTGGGCAGCAATGGTCGACTGCCTTGGCGAAGAAGAAAACCTGTACATGGCAATTGGCGATTGGGACCATATCATGAACTTCGGCAAACCGGTGCTTTTGAACCGAGAAGTGGTTGTTGACGGCGAAACCGTTCATCGCCTCGGAATCTTCACAGAAAAAGGCCGCATGGCGTTGTCCTACATCGCGTTCTGTTATCAGCTTGACTTAGAAACGCGCGATGGCGCCGAACGCTGCGAACGAATCCTCAATGACATTCGGGTGGCCAAACCAATTTGTCAGGAATTCTACTCAACCCTTAAGTTAGTAGATAAGAAGAATGAAGAAGGGGAGACTGTGTCTGTTATTGACGCGAACTTCCCAGACAGGGGACTCGTAACGGTCCATAACCACACTGCCAAACAGTTTGTCGACACCGGTCTTTGCGCCAACACTGCTGCAGCCTACCATGTTCTGGCTCTGTTGTATAACGACAAAGACGGCTCGGCATTGAAGCAGTTCGAGAACGCCGAGTTGTACGAATAATTCGTATGACTGGCGCGTCATAATACACGAAAAACGCACGCGTGCGATTGAAATTGCACGGCGTGCGTTTTTATGTCCCATTATACGGCCTGCATGACGCTGGTACCTTTCCCACATGTGCGAAACATGGTATAATATGGCGTATACAAGAAAGGGGCATTGTATGGCTACAGATATTGTCAAATTTGGCCGAGAGCTAAATCGGTATATAGACAAAAAATACTTTTCAAAGGGCACTAGTATTTGGATATTGCAACGCAGGGTCATGAGTACAGCCATACAGTGTTTAACTGAGGCAGAGGATTCAAAGCTGGATGCCAGCGAGGTATTTGTCTACCTGTTTCACTTTGCTGAAGAGGCCAGCAAAGATGTCGAGTACATCATTAAGCTGATGGCCTCCCAAATCGAACTGTTATTTTCCAACGAGGAAAAGTTTGCGAAGACATTGTACCGGTTCTTTTCTGATTTTGCCGATGAGATAAAGCAGAATAATCAGTACGAAACCTTTTTCATGGCTTTTACCTATGCTCAGGAACACGCTAAGAATGGCATTTTGGTGGATGAAGTTCCAACCATTATGGCACCGGTCACCAATATTCTGCTCGACCTCTTCTTCGAACTGCTTGAATTTTTACGGCCAAATAAATATAACGTGAACGAAATGGTTGTTGGGCTCTCTACTGATGGGAAAATCCTAACAATTCGAGACCCATATCCAATGACAGATGTTCCGCTATACCATATTGAGAAATTAGCGGAG
>UMGK01054777.1_pt1 | contig 29913 bp, 24 predicted proteins | sample 1965251 | NCBI WGS metagenome assembly UMGK01 (sample SAMEA4836070, study PRJEB28245) | human gut metagenome | biome: gut microbiome; material: fecal sample | place: Denmark | collected 2008 | reverse complement strand
GAGCAGGAAAGGCGGGCCTCATGCGCGAGGACGTTTTCAAAACCAAGCCCGGTCCCGGCCGGACAGCCCACAAACGCTACAGGTTCTTGACACCCATCGCGCGCATGGCGTTCAGGATGGCGATGATCGCCACGCCTACGTCGCCGAACACGGCAAGCCACATGTTGGCGATGCCCAGTGCCGCAAGCACCAGAATCAACAGCTTAATCCCCAGCGCGAAGATGATATTCTGCCAGACAATCGTCATGGTCTTGCGCGCCACGCGGATTGCGCGGGAAATGTTGGACGGCTTGTCATCCATCAGCACCACGTCGGCGGCCTCAATCGCGGCGTCGGACCCCATGGCGCCCATGGCAATGCCCACATCGGCGCGGGTGAGCACGGGCGCATCGTTGATGCCGTCGCCGACAAAGGCGAGCTTGCCCTTGCCGCTTTCGGCCGTGAGCAGCGCTTCAACGCGCTCGACCTTGTTGCCCGGCAGCAGTTGCGCATGGAACTCGTCGAGGCCGAGCTGCTTGGCCACCGCAGCAGCCACTTCCTCGCGGTCGCCCGTGAGCATAACGGTGCGCTTGACGCCGGCGGCGTGCAGGTCGCGGATCGTCTGCTCGGCATCGGCCTTAACGGTGTCTGCAATCACGATGTGGCCGGCGTACACGCCGTCAACGAGCACGTGCAGAATCGTTCCGACGACCTCGCAATCGGGCGCTTCGACTCCGGCCGCGGCGAGCATCTTTGCGTTGCCGACGACGACGTGCTTGCCGTCGATGGTTGCCGTCACGCCGTGGCCCGCGTCGTTGGCGGAGTCGCTCACGCGCTTGGGGTCGACCTCGCCCTGGTAGGCGGCGCGCACCGACTGCGCGATGGGGTGATCGGAGAACGACTCCGCAAGGGCTGCGACCTCAAGCAACGACTGCTCGGTATAGCCAGCCTCGGGGTGCACCGCGACCACCGAGAAAGTGCCGTTGGTGAGGGTGCCTGTCTTGTCAAAGACGACGGTGTCCACGTCGGCGAGCGTCTCGAGGTAGTTAGAACCCTTGATGAGAACGCCCAGTTTGGAGGCGCCGCCGATGCCGCCAAAGAAGCTCAGCGGCACGCTGATCACGAGCGCGCACGGGCAGCTGACGACCAGGAAGGTCAGGCCGCGCAGAATCCAGTCGGACCAGGCACCGGTGACCAGGCCGCCGCCAAGGGCGAGCACCGCGGCCGCGCCGGTGACGGCGGGGGTGTAGACGCGGGCGAAGCGTGTGATGAAGTTCTCGGTGCGTGCCTTCTTTTCGCTGGCATTCTCCACGAGCTCCAGGACGCGCGCGACGGTGGACTCGCCAAAGGGCTTGGTGGTGCGCACGTGGATGAGGCCCGTCATGTTGATGCAGCCGCTGATGATATCGTCGCCGGACTTGGCGGGGCGGGGGACTGACTCGCCCGTGAGCGCGGCGGTGTCGAGCTGGGTTTCGCCCTCGACGATGACGCCGTCGATAGGCACGCGCTCGCCGGGCTTGACCACGATCACGGTGCCGACGGCGATGTCATCGGGAAAGACCTGTTCGAGTGTGCCGTCGGCTTGCTCGACGTTAGCGTAGTCGGGCGCGATGTCCATCATGGCGCTGATCGACTTGCGGCTCTTGCCCACGGCGTATGCCTGGAACAGCTCGCCGACCTGGTAGAACAGCATGACGGCGGCGCCTTCGGCCATGTGCGGGTCGGTATCGGGGAAGAGCACCATGGCAAACGCGCCGATGGTCGCGACCGCCATGAGGAAGCTCTCGTCGAAGGCCTTGCCGCGGCGGATGTTACTGAATGCCTTTTGCAGTACGTCGTAGCCGGCAATCAAAAACGGCACGAGGAACAGCACAAAGCTGGCGTAGATGTCGCCCGGGGTGCCGAATGCGGCGGCGAGGGTGCCAAGTTCATCGAGGGCGTACACCACGGCAAAAATGCCCAGCGCTACCAGGATGCGGTTGCGCTTATGCTCGAGTGACTCTTTTTTCTTGCGCTTCTTCTTTTTCTTTTTGGGGTCGGCAGTGGCCATGACTCGTATCCTCCCAATTGAATGTATGAACACTCGCTCATATAATTTCGCGAGCAAAGGCCGCGGCAAGCGCGGCCTTGCAGGCTGGCGTAAACCTGGGCTAGAGAATGATCTCGCAGTCCGGCTCGGCGTCGGCCGTAAACTCCACGACGCGGTTGAGCACCTCGTCGAACTCGGTGTCATCGGCCTCGAGCGTCAGCTTCTGGGTCATAAAGTTGACGGACACGGATTTGACGCCCTCGAGCTTGGCCAGCTCGTCTTGAAGCTCGCGTGCGCAGTTGGCGCAGTCGATCTCGTCGAGTTTAAACTGCTTTTTCATGGTGGGTTCCTTTCCCTGTTTTGCGGCTTGGGTGCAGGCCGCGCTGGTACCGTGGTTGGTTGCTATTCGCAGATATGGCTCATGCCCTGATTGAGCATGGTGTAGACATGATCGTCGGCAAGCGAGTAGAGGATGTTGCGGCCGTCACGGCGGAATTTGACCAGGTGCGACTGCTTAAGGGTGCGCAGCTGGTGCGACACTGCCGACTGCGAGGTTGCGGTCGCCTCGGCGATGTCGGCTACGCAGAGCTCGCGGCCCATGAGGGCATAGAGAATCTTGATGCGCGTGGTGTCGCTGAAGACCTTGAACAGGTCAGCGAGGTCGTAGAGAAGCTCCTCGTCGGGAAGGTCCTCGGGCGAGCAGGTGGTGGGGATCACGGGTTCGGTGGCCTCGATGTCGGGTTTCGTTTCATCATCGCGGATGCTCATTGCAATATCCTTTCATATGAACATGCGCTCATATAATTTACTACCAAGTATATGAGCGCATGTTCATATGTCAATACAATTTGCGATAATTTCGATGACTGTTTGCCGCCTCTGCGATTTTCTGTGGGTTGGGATGCATCGACGCAATGCTCGCCAACATATTTCGAGATGTTCGGCCAGCATGCTAAGAAAGCCGTCTCGAGAAGCATTAGAGCTGTTCATATTTGTACTTTATCTTGTTAAATACCGTGAGAATCAGTTCTTTCTCTACGGGAGTTCCTGCAGAATCAGTTTTATCTGAAGTTATATTGAGCATTTCCGTAGCCAATCAGGCACATCGATGGCCGAATAAGTCGAAAAATGTAGGTGGACATCCGCAGAGACCGCCTTTAGAAGAGCGAATTCTCAATTAGATCAATAATCGTGTCGTCTTCCGTGCGGTTCTCATCGTTTTTTACGGACATGTCGCATTCCCAAGGCCCATTGGTTTCCTCAGCAAGGGCCCCGACGTGTTGCATGTCGTCGGGTTCGGGCACATCGTTGATGCTCGGGTCATCAGCTTGCGGATATTGGCTTGCAATTTCGCGCTCGGTGGCCTCTTCTTCTTTGAGTGCCTTCAGGACGCGGCGACCGTATTCGAAGTAGCGCCGCAAGACAAATTGACGAAGAGTTTCTTGCAGGATGGCGAAGTTATCCGGGAGCCGACCGGGCCAAATCTTCTCGCGAATGCGAATCGCTTCCATGACCCGTCTAAAAGCGGACTGTTTGAAAAACGAATGACGACTAACTGTGATAACGGCATATCCCATGTTTCGCAGCGTGTTTCGGCGTTCCTCGTCAATTGATTGCTGCTCGGGCTCGTCGTGGTAAAAGCCGTTGTATTCGATATCGGTCATCGAGTTTTCGAGCAGCGCGTCGAGGTAGAAAACCGTGCGTCGCGTTAGGGCGGCGTATCTTTTGGGGACTGGGATCGGATAATCCGTTTTGATGGCACGTATGGCTAAGCCACCCATTGACTTGGGCATTGTCAGCATCATGACAAACGCCGTTTCGAGTGGGGAGCGACAGCCTCCGCGTACATAAGAAAGTGCCTTAAGGGCTTTATTGGACCCACGATACCCTGATGCCTCTGAAAAGAAGGCTCTGAGTTCTTCAACGCTGGTTAGGGCTGGGCGCTCGCGATATTGAGTTTCGTCGGACGTTTCAAGCGCGTAGGAGCCGCAGATTTCAAAGTAATACTCAACGAGCTCAGTAAGGTTGAGGTCGGCTGTTGCTTCTAACGCGCACAGCTTGATATCGACGATGTAGACGTTCGGCTCGAGTTCTAGGTAGCTTTCTGCATCAAACGTATAGCGCGAGCAGTGGCAGATGCAGCCCTTACGGTGCCTTTTGGCATTATTGGAAAAAGTCAGCACATGGATGCTTTCAGAATCGACATTCTTTCTGTTGAGCCATGTTCGCGCCGCTTCCAGGTCGGACGTGGTCGGCGCAGACACCCTGATCTTTTCCATAGGTAAGGGATCGATCGCGTAGCTTGCGAGCGAGTTGGCTGTTTGGTATACAGCGCGTGCCGTGGTATGTGACAGAACGATTCCCATACGCGCATGATGGCATAGCAGACGCCACATACGCTCGAAACTTCGGGCAACGGTATTGGGGCGCGGCTTATCTTCTGCAAACGGTGGGCTTTTGAGCTGTCGTATCGAGGGAGCAGCTTCGGCTGGGGAGGTTTCTGCCAGCTGCGCCTTTTTTGGTGAACTTTAGTTGCGAATTCGTAGCCTCTAAGCGTTTTTGCTGACCGTCCAGATGCCTCACCAACATAATTTGAGTTATTCGGCCTTATCCTAAATGAATGGTGCGATCGCAACGTCTTATTCGAATTGATTCAGGTAGATTAATGGGGCTTGGTTGCGAAATTAAGGCGACTACAGCGCTCGATTGCGGTTCGAGGGGCCTTGACTAGTGGTTCAGCTGGCCGAACAACTCGAAAAATGTAGGTGGGCCAACCAGTCGACTGTGTGAAGCACGCGTATTTGCTCGTTTTGATGAAAACTAGGGTGCAGCCATAAGGCTGCGCCCTAGTTTACTGCGTGCCGGTGCGCCCAGACGGATTGTGCTGTGCCTGGCGGGCGCTCCCGCAGGTGGATCGGTTATTTCGCAAACAGGTTCTTGAGGTTGAACTCGGCTTGGACGGTACGGAGCATGAGGTCAGTGTCGTCGAGGCCCAGATGCTGCTCGTTGGCGTCGGCGGCGAGGGTGCCGCGTCGGCGCGCCCAGTTCTCGAGCGCAGCGGGTGCGGACTCGCGGGGGAGCGAGCGCACGTCGGCGTCCAGGCTGCGGCAGATCTGGCGCGAGTCGATGACGATAATCTTGCCTGTGCGGCGTGCCTCGGCGTAACCGTCCAGATGAATTTTGAACCAGCTGTCCTCGAAGGCGGCGTTATGTGCCATATAGGGATACTTCTTCATGAGCTTGAGCAACTGCTTCTGCAGCTCCTTGTTCTCGCGGAACGGCTTTTTGCCGTCGATGTCGTCCCAGGTGATGTGATGGATGTTCGATAGCGGCACATCCTCGCCGCGGTAGATGTCGGGCAGGCCGCAGTAGTGTGCCTCGGCGTCATGCGGCACGGCGTCGCTGGTGAGATCCATGATCTCCCAGCCCACGTTGATGATGTAGCCGCGCTCGGGCGCGCGACCGGTGGTCTCGATGTCGATGCCCAGCACCGTGCCTTGGATGGGCTTGCGGGCATAGGCTACGCCGAGTGCGTCGCGGTCACCGCGGATCTCGCGCATGACCGATGCGGCGGTGCGCTTTTGCATCTTGCCGATGGCGGCACAGGTGTCGGCATCGGACAGGCCGCGCGAAAGCGTCGCGGGCGTCACGTTGCGCAGGCGCGCCTCGCCAATCTGGTCGCACAGGTCGCGGTTGCGGTCGGCCAGGTCGCGCACAGTGGCAAAGTCGAAGCCGGGGTCGCCCTCGGCGGTAAAGTACTCGGTCTCGAGCACCTTGAGGGCCTCCTCGCCCTTCTGGCGCTCGGACTCCATGGCGCCGTGGTCGCCGTAGATAAACATGGGGATAAACGGCTGGCGCTCGTATTCGAGTGCTTGCGAAACATTCATATGCTGCTCCTTGGACGGGCCGCGTCGCGCGGCTCGGGCTTACTGAGTTGTGGCGAGATGATAGTTTACCATGGGCAACTATTGGCACCGCGCCCGGGACAACTACAATACCCTAGTTGACCGCTAGGACTTTTACAATGCTGCCGAAAGACACGAAAGGTTCCATCCGTCATGGATTTACTGATTGATATTCTGCTCGACGCCGGCAAGGACACGCTGTCGCTGGTGCCGTTTTTGTTGGTGACGTATCTTGCCCTCGAGACACTTGAGCACGTTGCGGGCGACCGCGTCAACGGCGCCATCAAGCGTGCCGGTGCCGCTGGTCCCGTGGTTGGCTCGTTGTTGGGCATGGTGCCACAGTGCGGGTTTTCGGCCATGGCGGCGACGCTGTACGCCGGCCGCGTCGTGACGCTGGGCACGCTGGTCGCCGTGTTCCTCTCGACCTCCGACGAGATGTTGCCGCTGTTGCTCGCCGAGCAAGTTCCCGTGCAGACCATGGCGATGCTGCTCGCCTCGAAGGCGCTGATCGCGCTGGTCACGGGCTTTATCGTGGATGCGGCTATCCGCGGCCTTCGTCGTAATGCCCGCGCGCATGCGGCGATTCGCCGTACCGTGTTGGGGACCGCTGCCAATCCGGCTCATGTGAACTGCGCGCACGACGACCATACCGGGGGCGACATCATTGACGAGGTGGCCGAGGCGGGCGTAAGTGCCGATCACATCCACGAGCTGTGCGAACGCGATCATTGCGGCTGTGACGAGGATGAGGACGAGCGCGGGCACGACCACGGCCACGATCACGGTCATGAGGGCGAGCATGAACACCGTCATGAGCACGGTCACTCCCACGAGGGCGCGCCCGTTCTGTCGATCATCCGCAGCGCGATCTCGCACACCGTGCAGGTGTCGGTATTCATTTTCCTAGTGACGTTGATTCTGGTCGCCGTCCTCGAGACCTTTGGCGAGTCCGCAATCGAGCAGTTCCTGCGCGGCAACGAGACGCTCGCTGTCCTGGGCTCGGCGCTTGTCGGTCTGATCCCCAACTGCTCTGCCAGCGTCGTTATTACGCAGTTGTACCTCGAAGGTGCGCTGCAGCTGGCGCCGATGCTCGCCGGCACGCTTATCTCTGCCGGCGTGGGCTACCTGGTGCTGTTCCGTACCAACCGCAGCGCTCGCGAAAATGCCGTGTTCCTGGTCATGATGTACGTCATCGGCGCCGGTTGGGGACTCGTTCTTTCCGCCTTCGGCCTCTAAGTAGGCCTAACAAAACGGGCTTCAAAATAGCCATGCTCGGCGCCTGCGCAGTGCGGCGACGCATGGCATTTTGAAGCCCGTTTTTTTGTTGAGCCATGGATCCTGAGCGCTCACACCGCTCTAAACAAAAAGGCAGATTTCCGGGCATATCCCAAAAATCTGCCTTGGTTAGCGTAGCAACTCGGTGAGGTTGCGTTTAAAGCGGGCTCGGTCCTCGCTGGTGAAGGCTGCCGGCCCGCGGGTGCGACCGCCAGCGCGACGCACCTTCTTTTCCTCGTGGCGAATAAACAGTTGCATGTCGATGGTCGCCTTATCGTAGACACGCCCGCGCACGCCGATAGCGGCGGCATCGCGTCCGAGCACCATGCTCGTCAGGCCAATGTCCTGCGTCACGACCACGTCGCCAGCCTGCAGGCGCTCGATAATGGCAAAGTCGGCGCTGTCGGCGCCCACGCTCACATCGAGCGTCGTGACCCAAAATCCGCGTCGCGCGTGCTCAGCATCGCGCGGGTCGTCGCGGCGAATGTGCCGTTCTAGGTTTTGCGTGCTGTTGCCGGCGATAACAACGGCGACGCCCGCCCGCCGCGCGCAGTCAATCGACTCGCGCGTGACCGGGCAGGCGTCTGCATCAATAAAGAGCGTTCGTGGCATCTAGTGCACCAGTTTGCCAAATTGAATAGCACGAACAATCAGCGTTACGCCAAACACCAGCAGTGCGGCGCCGCTAAAGATGACGAGCATCTTGGCCGACCACAGCGGATAGATAAACACGAACATGCCGGCGATGATGGAGAGTGCGCCGCTCAGGATGGCGAGGGCGCGGTTGGACGAAAGCTCGGACTCCAGAATGGACATGACACCTTCGACAATCCAGCCAAAGCCGGCCACGATAACCACCATCGTGGTGAGCGTCGCGGTCGAGAAGGCCTGGTTGCGCAGGATTATGGCGCCGCCCAAGATAATGAGTAGGTTGGAGATGATGCTCGTCACGCGCCAGCCGGTGGGCAGCAGCGGCTCAAAAATGGCAGTGAACAGCCTGATGGCAGCAGTGATTACAAAGTAAAAACCCAGGACAGTCGTCAAAAAGACGAGGGACTTGGCGGGTGCAAAAAGCAGCGCGATACCAGCAATGAGCGCTAAGACGCCCGTGATGGCGTAAATCCAGCGCACGGCCTTGACGGCTTTGCCCGCCATGCTTTTCTCGTCAAATCCAAACTGGCTCGATTTTTGGTCATCGTTCTTAAAGATGCCCATAATGTCTCCTTTCCGTGCGGCGTAAGCCTTGATCGTTACAACCAGTATCGCCTAAAGGCGCTGGCGTATGGGTCGGAGAGGGCGAAACGTAACCCAAAGGCCCCGAATTGTTTCCGTTGTTCCCCACGTTGCGATTTTCTATTCAACAGGTGTAGAACATTGCAGCCCTGTTCGTTATTGCCTACGTTTTAGGTTAGATTTTCCTAAGGACAATTGGCTTGTATTGGGGGTCCCTATGAACGAAGCAGTTCCCGAGGCGCCGTCGAGTGTCGAATCGATGGCAGAGCAGGGTTGCGAAAAGCTCGGCTTGGAAGCGTTTGATGCGCTGGTCCGTCGTGCCCGTACGTGCCGCCGTTTTGACGAGTCCATGCGCGTGCCGCGTGAGTTTTTGCTCGAGCTGGCAGAGCTGGCTCACCTGACTCCCTGCGGCGCCAATGCTCAGCGTCTGCGTTTTCATGTGGTGAGCGGTGCCGTGGATTGCGCGCGCGTATTTGATGAGCTTGCATGGGCCGGTGCGCTTAAGGATTGGCCGGGTCCTGCCGAGGGTGAGCGCCCGACCGGCTACATCGCGATTTTGGCTGAGCGCGCCGTTCCGGGCAAGCCAGCCGCTCCCATTACCGAGGTCGACACGGGCATTGCCGCGCAGACGATGATGCTCGCCGCCCGCAGCGCCACGCCTGAGGTGGCAGCCTGTATGTTCAAGGCCTTTACGCCCCGCGCGATCGATGCCATGGGGCTCGATAACGACAAATATGAGCTCAAGCTGATCATGGCGTTTGGCGTTCCGGCCGAGACACAGGTGATCGATGCGATCGATTCCAACCCCGACGGCTCCATCAATTATTGGCGCGACGAGGCGCAGGTGCACCACGTACCCAAGCGTTCGCTCGCCGACGTGCTGGTGTAGTTGAGTGTCACCGCGGTGTGATCCAGCGGTAAACCACCACAAAGGTGCCTGTCCCCTTTGTGGTGGTACGAGGGGAGGGTGTGTGGCAGATCTGTATTTGGTGCGGCATGGGCAGACTGAGCTCAATGTGCAGAGCATTTTGCAGGGCTGGCACGATTCGTCGCTTACGGCGCGCGGGCGCGAGCAGGCGCTGACGGCGCGTACGGCGTTTGCGGCGCGTGGCGTGGCCTTTGATCATGTGTATTCCTCGCCGTTGGGCCGGGCGCGGCATACGGCCGAGCTTATCGTTGGCGAGGGCCGTTCCATAGAGCTGGTCGATGACCTGCGTGAGTGGCATTTTGGCTCGCTGGAGGGCACATCAAATCGCGAGATGCCGCCGCAGCCCTGGGGTGATTATCCGGTTGCCTTTGGTGGCGAGTCGGAAAGTGAGCTTCAGTCGCGCATGGTCGCGGCGCTGTCCCGCATCATGGCCAGGCCGCAGCACGACTGCGTGCTGGCGGTTTCCCACGGCTCAGCCTGCCAGGAGTTTCTTGAGTATGTGACTGGCGAGGGGGAGCTACCCGACAACGGCGCCGTGCTTCATTTTGGCTATTGCGACGGGGCGTTTTCGCTCCTTGATTGGTAACGAACGAAAGGACCCCTATGAATAAAGATCTGTATCTGGTCCGTCATGGACAGACGATATTCAACCTCAAGCGTATCATTCAGGGGTGGAGTGACTCGCCGCTTACGCAGTTGGGCTGCGACCAGGCGGCGCGCGCCGGCATGTTTTTACGTGCGCGCGGCATTGAGCCCGATCATGCCTACACCTCCACGCTTCATCGCACCGAGCAGACTATCGCCAACTTGTGGCCGGGCTTGGCGTACGAGCGCCTGGACGGCCTGCGTGAGTGGTTCTTTGGTGACTTTGAGGCCGAGCGCGTGATGCTCATGCCCGAGCGCCCGTGGCGCGACTTCTATCGCCAGTTTGGCGGCGAGGGCCAGATGCAGGTGCGCGAGCGCATGGTGGCGACGCTGACCGAGCTTACGCAGCGTCCGGACCATACGTGCGTGCTCGCGGTAAGCCATGGCTCGGCCATCAAGGAGTTCATGGACCACGTGAGGGGTGCGGCGGCCGACGAGCGCGATCGCGTGCCGGGCAACTGCTCAGTGCTGCATTTTGCGTTTGACGATGCGGCCGGTACGTTTGAACTGGTCGAAGTCTTTACGCAGGAAGACTACGCGCGCGAGCTGGGGCTTGAACCGCTCGTGGCTACTGCGGGTCCGCAGCGCGGATAACGCGAGCACGGCGGCACGGGTCGCCGGCATAACTTCTCGACGCAAAAGGGGCGGAGATGCATGTACCTGCTGCATCTCCGCCCCCTGTTTGTTGGGCTGCCGATTTTTGTGCTGGACGGTCTGGTCTTGCTAGAACCGCGCGACCTGGTGCGTGAGCAGACCCGTCGGAACCTGCGGCACGCCGCCGCTGACCTGCGCGGCGGGGAAGAGTACAGCTACGGCAAAGTTGAACGGCTCTTTGCCCGTGTAGGTGCCGGCGGCACGGGCATCGTCGGTCAGGAGCCGTGATGCCCCGACCAGCGCGGCAGCGTAGGTAGGGTCGTCGACCAGTGCTGGCTCCGGTGCTTGGTCGAGCATAGCGCGGATGGCCCCGACGGCGTCCTCGCGCTTGACCTCCCACGCGCGGTGCGTAATGCCCGCGGGGTCGGTGACGGCGTAGAGCGACGCGCCCTCTTTGGCGGCGCCCAGGATGATATCCATGACGGGCGAGGCCTCGTAGGCGAGCGACACGGGACGAGGCTGAACTTTGAGTTCGGCGATCGCGTGCGCAGCGGCGGCCACGTCAGCGCTGGCAACGCCCTTGCCGCCCGCAAGTACACTCGTCGGGCAGATCGCCACGACACCTGTTACGCGCCCCGGCTCGCCCGAGCATTCGTACACGTAATACGCCGCGCCCGGGTCCTTGAGCATCAGGCCATCGGCAATGGCTCCGCGCAGAGCATCGTTGCCGCTCAGGATGCTGCCCATTGCAGGCAGCGCCTCGAGCACGCGGTCCTGAGCCGGGCGGATGCAGGGAAACGGAAGTGCTTTCATGGGCGGTCCTAACGCACGAGTCGGTTTGTTCGCGGCTTATTATGCCCCAACTTGGCCGCTCGCGTCCCAGAGCACGTTATCGGCGAGCGCGATCAGCACCTGCTGACAACGAACGATATCGGCATGGGGCACATATTCGTTGGGCTTGTGCGCGAGCGCGAGCGACCCGGGACCGTAGCTCATGCAATTGCGGTTACCTGTCTTGCCGGCAATGACAGCGGTGTCGGTGTAGCCGGTAAAGAAGCCGACGGTCGTGTCCGCCCCCGTCACGTCATCGGCGGCACGCTTGAGCGCGGCTAGAAGAGGAGAGCTTGGATCGCGCTCGATAGCGGGGCGGTCGCCTGTCACGGTGTAGCTTCCATGGCAGCCGGGGACCGCGGCTTCGGCAACGGCGATGGCCTGCTCTACCATGCGCGTCGCGGCGGCCGTATCGGTCGGCGGGGTCAGGCGCATGTCGACCCAGACTTTGGCGCGGTCGGGCACGACATAGGGGCGATATCCGCCCTCGATTTGGCCAAACGTGATGGTCGAAGGCCCCAGCTCATCGTGCGCGGGCAGCGCCACAAACGCGCGACGGAGCGAACACACGACCTCGGCCATGGCGGCGACGGCATCCGCGCCCTTCCACGGCTGGCTCGCATGCGCCGTTACGCCAGCCATTTCAATCTCGAACCACGTGCGCCCCTTGTGCGCCACCTGGATCTGTCCGTCGGTGGGTTCGGTGTCCAGCACCCATTCGCGCGAGCCGACCCAGCCGGCATCGATCGCGGCCTCTGAGCCGCGCATAAAGTCCTCCTCGTCGACCGAGCAAATGAGTGAGAAGCCACGGCGGGGCAGCTCGCCTTCTGCCGCCACGCGCTCGAGCGTATGGACCAGTGCGGCAATGGCGCAGGCCAGGCCACCCTTCATATCGCAGGCACCGCGGCCATAGAGTTTATCGTTGCGCACGATCGCTCCGAGCGGCGGAATGTCCGCGTCCCAGCCATCGCCCAGCGTAACGGTATCCATATGGCAGATATAGACGAGCCGTGGCTCGTCGCTCAGTCCCGGCACGGTGACCATAAGGTTGCGGCGCCCGGGCAGCACCTCGAGTTCCTCAACCTGCACGGCATGGAGCACCGGATGGCTCAGCTGTGCCACCCGTTCCTCAACCAACGCTTTGATATAGCGCTCAATCTCGTCCTCATACGCACCCGGGTCTGAGCTGTCGATCCGCACGAGTCCTTGCGTAAGCCGCCAAGCAAAATCTGTATCAACCATAGGCACCTCACAGATAGTTAGGTCAACATACAGATTGTATGTCAAGAAGCGGCTCGGTGTATTTAATGGAGTGCTCACAAAAACGGGGGCGCCTCTCGTGCGAAAGGCGTCCCCGCGGGCATTCAATGTCAGTGACGGGCAGGCCACATGGGGAACTGCCCGTCAGATCAGCCGGCGCTATTTGATCACGCGCACGCGATACATCGACGGAATATGCTTGAGCGCCTCGATGGTGCTACTGTCCAGGTGCTCGTCGGTGTCGAACATGGTGTAGGCGTTCTCGCCGGCGGACTCGTTGGTCATACGCTGCACGTTGGCGTTGTCCTTGGCCAGGATCGCCGTGATCTGGCCGATCATGTTGGGCACGTTGGCGTGCAGGCAGGCGATGCGGCTCGCGGCGCGTGCCTTGCCCATGCTGCAGGCGGGGTAGTTGACGCTGTGCGCGATGTTGCCGTTCTCCAGGTAATCCTTGAGCTCGCTGATGGCCATATCGGCGCAGTTGGCCTCGGCCTCGCCAGTGCCGGCGCCCGAGTGCGTGGTGATAAACGTATTGGGCATCTTGACGGTCTTGGGCGTGGCAAAGTCGCAGCTAAACCAGCTCAGCTTGCCCTCGCGCAGGGCTGCGTCGACGGCGTCCTCGTCAATGATGGTTTCGCGCGCGTAGTTGATGAGCACGGCGTCGGGTGCCAGCAGGTTAATCTGCTCGGTGCTGATCATGCCGATGGTGTCTGCCTTGCTGGGCACGTGCACGGTGAGGTAGTCGCAGCCGCGGCACAGATCCTCGAGCGTGCCCACGCGCTGCACCTCGCGGCTCAGCACCCACGCGTGCTCAACGGAAATGAACGGATCGTAGCCGTAGACGTCCATGCCCAGATCGACGCAGGCGTTGGCGACCTTGGAGCCCACGTTGCCCAGGCCGATGACGCCGATGCGCTTGCCCTTGAGCTCGCGGCCTACAAAGGCCTTCTTGGCCTTCTCGGCATCGACCTGAATCTCGGGGTCGTCGGCGTTGTCGCGCACCCAGTTCATCGACTGCACTACACCGCGGCTCGAGAGCACCAGCATGCCCAGGACGAGCTCCTTGACGGCGTTGCTGTTGGCGCCGGGGGAGTTAAAGACGACGACGCCCTTCTTGGCGTACTCCTCGACGGGGATGTTGTTGACGCCGGCACCGCAGCGGGCGATGGCGCGGATGCCCTCGGGCAGCTCGTAGCCGTGCAGGTCGGTCGAGCGCATCAGGATCGCATCGGCCTCCTCGGCGGTGCCCACAAACTCGTAGCCCTCGCCAAACTCGACTTTGCCGTCTTTAGTGATGTCGTCGATGGTCTTAATCTTACGCATGGAAAAACTCCTTAGCAGGTTTTGATCTAAGCAGAGTGGTCTGAGGTGGCTGGTCGGCCCGCGTGTTGCGGGCTAGTTAGATCGCGGACTCAAACTATGCTGCGCTTCGAAGTCCTTCATGTACGTGGCCAGCGCCTGCACGTCCTCCATGGTGACGGCGTTGTACACGCTGGCGCGCATGCCGCCGACGAGGCGATGGCCCTTGACGTTTTGAATCTGGTGCTCGGCCGCGCCTGCGACAAAGGCCGCGTCGAGTTCGGCGTCGCCGGTACGGAAGGTGACGTTGGCGATGGAGCGACTGTCTGTCTGCGCAGTGCCGTGGAATAGTTTGCTGTGCTCGAGCAGGTCGTAGAGCAGGTTGGCCTTGGCCCAGTTGCGCTCGGCCATGGCTGCGAGCCCGCCGGTCTGCTCGACCCAACGGAACACCTTGCCGCACACGTAGATGCCAAAGGTGTTGGGCGTGTTGAGCATGGAGCCCTTGGCGGCCTGGGTCTTAAGGTCCATGTACTGCGGCGTCTGCGCAAAGGCGGGGCCTTCGGCGATCAGGTCGTCGCGCAGGATAACCACGGTGACGCCCGCGGCGCCGGCGTTTTTCTGAGCGCCGGCGTAAATGAGCCCGTAGCGCTCAACGTCGAGCGGCTGCGACAAAAAGCAGCTCGAGACATCGGCGACCAGCGGCACATCACCGCAGTTGGGCAGCTCGTGGAACATGGTGCCAAAGATGGTGTTGTTCTGGCAGATGTAGACGTAGTCGAGCCCGTCGCCCGCGGCCTCGGTGGCAATGTGCGCGTTGATGTCGGCTATGTTTGGGATGCGGTCGAAGTTGGTGTCCTCGGAGCTCGCGAGCAGCACGGCCTCGCCGTACTTGGCGGCCTCCTTGTACGCCTTGTTGGCAAAGTTGCCGGTCACGACGTAGCCGGCGCGGCCGCGGCGCATGAGGTTCATCGGGATGCCCGCAAACTGCAACGTGGCGCCGCCCTGCAAAAACAGGACACGGTAGTTGTCCGGGATGCTCAGCAGACGGCGCAGGGTTGCCTCGGCGTCGTCGATGATCTGCTGATACATGCTAGATCGATGGCTCATCTCGAGCACGGACATGCCGCAACCGCGGTAGTCCATCATCTCGTCGGCGATCTCGGCGAGCACGCTTGTGGGCAGAGCGGCCGGGCCAGCTGAGAAGTTGTGCACACGTGCCATCTTCTAGTTCCCCCTCGTAGTCGTTTGAACGTTCGGGATACTTTAGCACAGTGCAGCGCCAGGCGCGACCGCATCACAGCAAAACCCGAGTGCGCCGCTATGATTTACAGGATGATTACATGGGGGAGGGGTGACCTTACCTGATGGCTCGCATCCGATCTGCCTCGGCTTTTGCTTGCTTCCAAGGACGCACTCGGTCGTTTACGAGGTCATCGTAGCCGCGGGCGATGGCGCGTTGAATGCGATCTTCGCGTTCCTGAATGGCGGTTAGCGCGCGTCTGCTCGTCATAGGCCTCGGCATTCATGACGACAAGCGACGCCGATCCGTTTTTGGTTAGGTAGACGGGCTCTTTGGTCTTGTGACGGCTATCCGCAATAGAGCCAAAGTTGCGTTGCAGATCGAATATGGGCTTTACAACGGGCGTATGAAATTCCTTACATAGAATCATATGTATACTATTTCTAATCAGCCTGATGATGAGCATCCTCCAGAGTATATCGAACAAGTGGACGATCTTTATGCTTACGAGGAGGAGGCAAGTAAGCTTCGGGGCTCTTATCGAAAAAACGAGAGAGAGGCATTTAAACTTGTTCAACCCGTCTAACAAGCAATTCGAGATTCTGTGTATTCGGGGAGGAAATGATTGATCTCAAATGTTCGTTAGATGTCCGTGAAAGCGGTGCTCGGCTCGGATTTGCCCATGGATCAACCATGGGTGTGTACGAATTTCTTGTCAAATATTAGTTATTAACGATTCGATATCTGCAACATTATGCTCAAGGGAGCCGAATCATGAGTGCAATTCTACTCGGCAACGGTTTGAACCGCTGCTTGAAGAACTATCCATCTTGGGACGATTTGCTGCAGGGTATCGAGAGTGAGTTCTTCAGTAAATTGGGGCCAACGGTCAATTCGTTGTTGAAGTACGACGCAATTCTTTGTGAGGCGAAGGGGCGCTATAGCAACGACAGCGTTTCAAAGAGAGTTTTAGATTGTTTGAATTGCCTCGATACACCCCAGACTGCAATCGAAAAATCTGATTATTTCGTTTCCATACTCGATTCTGGTGTTAAAACAATTTTGACGACCAATTATGACCACAACCTTGAAAACGCTCTCATTCACGGGGCTTCATCTCCCTTGTTTGGCAAGCAAGTAGAAGAACATTACACGTTTGAGACGAGAGCTAGCGATAAGAGAAATAAAGTAATTGGCGATTTGGAAGTCCATCACATTCACGGAGAAATCTCGTATCCTAAAAGTATTTGTTTGGGCATTACCAAGTACATTGATAATTTGGCTAAAACAATGGAATTGCTATCTGATGGGGAGTCTAGTCAGGACGTTTCAAGTCTTGGTCGTTTGATTGATTTAAATGTGCTTACTAGGGGTCCTGGCTGGAAAAAGACCTGGGCCGAGCTCTTCTTTAATTCTAATATCTATATTGTTGGTCTTGGTTTGTCGTCGGACGAGCTCGATATCTGGTGGCTTCTCATGAGGAGAGCTCAGCTGTTGGCGGACCGGGACATGAACGGAAAAATAACAAATAGAATCATCTATTTCCCTCTTATTTCCGAAGATGAGCAGCGCGATTTTAGTCCTTTCGACGCCCTTCATGTTGAGTGCGAGCCATGCAAAGTAATTGCCGGTAATTGGGAAAAGGCCTATTGCAAGATTTGGGAAGAGATTAGACGGCTTGAGGGATAAAGGAGTCTCAAGTACGTATCGACAACCTGGGCGAGCTGCCCTGTGCTTTTGGAATTCGTATTGACGAATGCTAATTAGACGAAAAACGGCACGACCGTTTTGTGGCTTATAGGACAAAATGTGTGTCTACTTTAGGGGCATCGGCGCAGGTCGATGCCCCTTTTTCAGCCGTTTAAATTCCGTGGCCGCTTTTAACCGCTCGGACAGAATGTGTGTCCGGTTGCCCATCGTTCCCGCTGGTAGATAAACTTTTCCGGAACCGTTAAATACCCTTTCGGAAGAGGTGCCCATGAAGGCCGTTTATTGCCCCTACTGCGGCGGTCGGACCAAGCGCAACGGCAGGACCTCATCGGGATCCCGGCGGTGGAGGTGCACGGCCTGCGGCGCGTCGACGACGGTGAGGTACGACGACACGGCGACGAGGCTGGACGAGTTCATCGGGTGGCTCCTCTCCAAGGACTCCCAGGCGGCGATGCCGGGCGGCGGACGGTCCTTCAGGCGCAGGACGGCCGAGTTCTGGGAGGTCTGGCCGATGCCCGTCCCCGACGGCGAGTTGCACCGCGTGCTCTACGTCGACGGGATCTGGGTCGCGCGCGACCTCGTGGTGCTCATATGCTGCAGCGGCGAGAGGGTGGTCTCCTGGTACATGGCCAGGTCCGAGAACTCGAGGGCGTGGTCGGCCCTCATGGCGCCGATCCCGGCGCCCGAGGTGGTCGTCACCGACGGCGGGAGCGGGTTCGCCAAGGCCGTGCGCGAGACCTGGCCGCGCACCAGGGTCCAGAGGTGCACCTTCCACGCCTTCTCGCAGGTCAAGCGCTACACGACGACGCGGCCGAAGCTCCAGGCGGGGCGCGGGCTCTACCTCATCGCGCGCGACCTCATGGGCATCGAGACGCTGCACCGCGCCGCTCCAAGGCCAAGCGCAAAAAGCGCGGACCCGAGGACTCTCCGTTTAGCGTGGCGTCGCTCACGCCCATCCAGATGCCCAATCTGGACCTGGATGCCATGGTCGACGAGCGCCAGTACTTTACGCGCGACGAGTGGCTCAACATGCTGCTGCGCTCCGCTGGCTATGAGCCCAGTGAGCTTTCCGAGAAAGAGCGTCTGCACTTTATCGAGCGTATGGTGCCGCTCATCGAGCGCAACTACAATCTATGCGAGCTGGGTCCGCGCGGCACCGGCAAGAGCCATATCTACAAAGAGGTCTCGCCCTACGCCATCTTGCTCTCTGGCGGTCAGACCACCACGGCCAACCTGTTCGGCCGTATGAACTCCATGCGCGCCGACCGTGTGGGCTTGGTAGGTCACTGGGACTGCGTGACGTTCGACGAGGTCGCCGGCCTGCGCTTTAAGGATACCAATGCCGTGCAGGTCATGAAGGACTATATGGCGAGCGGCAGCTATGCGCGCGGCCGCGACCAGATCAACGCCGATGCCTCCATGGTCTTTGAGGGTAACATCAACGACACCGTGCAAAACGTCCTTAAGACCACGCACCTGTTTGATCCGTTCCCGCCGGAGTTTAACAACGATTCGGCCTTCTTCGACCGCATCCATTACTACCTGCCGGGCTGGGAGATTCCCAAGATGCGCTCGAGCCTGCTGACCGGGCATTACGGCCTGATCACCGACTGCCTGTCGGAGTTTTGCAAGGAGATGCGCCGCAAGGACTTTACGCACCATATCGACCGTTATTTCCGCTTTAACAGTGACTTTAACAAGCGTGACGAGATCGCCGTGCGCAAGACCTTTAGCGGTCTGGCCAAGCTGCTGTTCCCCGACGAGGCCATGGACAAGGACGACGTGCACTGGCTGCTGGACTACGCCATTGAGGGCCGTCGCCGCGTAAAGGAGCAGCTCAAGATTATGGCGGGCGTTGAGTTTATCGACGTCAACCTGGGCTATATGGATGCCGACAACCCGCAGGACGTGCACGTGGTGCGTGTGCCCGAGCAGAGCGAGGACACGCTGATTCCCGACGGACCGCTGCTGTCCGGCCACGTGTTTGGCGTTGGCAGGTCGCAGGGCGGCGAGGTTGCCGTGTACAAGCTGGAGAACAAGGCCGTTGCCGGCGAGTGCAAGTTTAAGTACGAGGGCGTGGCCTTTAACAAGCCGGTGCGCGATACGCTGGAAGCCGCGTTCGACAACTTTGTGGGCCTGGCGAACCGCGTGGCACCGGGCATGCACATTGGCTCCAAGGATTACCTGCTGTTCTATAACGACCTACAGAGCAAGGGCCTGTCCGAGGAGGTTTCGCTCGCCGAGTTTGTGGGTCTGTGCTCCGCGGCGTGCAACCGCCCGGTGATGCCTGCGCTGGCGGTTCCGGGCATCCTGCGCATGTCGGGCTCTATGGACGAGATCCGCGGGCTCGAGGACATTATGCGCGTGGCCAAAAATGCCGGTGCCAAGCGCGTGATTTTGCCGCTGAGCGCCATTGCGGGCCTGCAGAGCGTGCCGTCCGAGATTATCTCGGGCTTGAGCCCGGTGTTCTACATGGATGGCGACCCGGTCGATGCCGCGAAGAAGGCACTGGATCTGTAGGAGCGCGGGTGAGTGGGCTTGCGTGCGCGTGGGCCCGCGGGCGTGTTGGTGCGTAGTGCGTGAGGAGGCTTTGCCATGGCGGACGAGTGTTCTGTTGGCGAGCTGCTCGACGAGCTGTTTGGCTTTGAATCGGTAGCCAAGCGTCAGACGGCGCTCGAGCAGTACGATCGCGGGGAGTTGGTGCGCAAGGCACGCTCCCGCGAGCTACTGGGTGTGCTTAGGGGCGTCGAGACCGCCGAGCGCGCTGCACGCGAGTCTGCCGTGCGGGCTGTTGATACGTACGTGCGCCGTGTTGAGGGTTCGGCCCTTGCGCGTGCTCGGAAGCAAGCGGGCGTTGCGGGTCCGTTGCAGATGGAGCGGCGCTATGCTGCCTTTTTGCGCATGGAGGACAAGGCTGAGCTGTTGACGCGCCTGGAGCAGACGCTTTCGTTTATCGAGATAAAGCTGCGGGCTAATACAGCGGATAGGGTTCGTGCGGCGTACGATGCTGCGGGGGCTTTGGTGTTGCAGGGCGTGGCGCGTCTGAGTGACGTGCGCGTTGTGGATGCCGTGCCCCTGGATGCCGATTTGCTGTGTACGCAGCTGGAGCAGATGCGCTGTGCCGCCGACGCAACGGACCTTACGGGCATGATCACGGCGACGTTTGAGTCCGAGCTGAGTGCGACGGGGTCGCAGGACGCAGACGGGCTTGTGGACGACGTGGTCGGTGATGTTGCTGGCGACGTGGCGTTGGAGCATGAACTTGCTAACGTGCGCGGCGCTGCGCAGCGGGCGCGCTTGGCCGCGCAGGCGTATCGGGCCGAGCGTGCCGCCCGCGTTGCAGGGAGCACGGTGGAGCCTTCGGGGCTGCCGGAGGCTGCTCGCGTTGCATGCGAGGTTGTGTGCGATGCCGGTTTGCTCGCCGAGTTGCTCGCTCAGGTTAAGAAGTCGTTTGAAACCTACCGTCGCGTTGTCGCCGACGGTGGGTTGTTCTGCGCCTTTGGAACCGGTTCGCCGCATGGGATTTGCAGGGGCTCGAGCTATTTGGACTACGATTCTCGGCTTGATGAGGACGTACTGGTGGGTGAGTACGACGGTGCTACCAGGCATAATGTTCGGCGCGAGGTTCCGATTCCCGAGCTTGTGGACGAGGCTTCGGCTGATGGCGGCGATTCGCTCGAGGTCGCCGTGGCGCGCATGCAGGAGTTTAACGGGCGCCGCTACGATGGTGTGCTGGACGAGGACCCCGCGCGTCATGTGAATGCGTTTTGGTATGGACTCAAAAAGCTCAGCCAGTATTGCGAGGCCGCCGTGCGTGTGGACGAGCGCGCTTGGGATTGCTTTATCGATAAGGTTCAGTTCGCCTACGACGAGCCGGTGGGGCGTTTGGCTGCGCAGATGGACGACAAGCAGGTTGCGGCTTTTGTCGCTGCTGTGAATGAGCTTGGCGCTGCTAAGTAGGGCTTGGCTCGGTAGGAGGTTCCACCGTGAAGATCGATGTCGATGTAGACCAGCTGCGCGAGAGCCTGCTCGATCGTGCGGGGAGTGCGGCGGGCGTGGGCTTTCCGGCCGCCATGCTCGACGTGGTGGATATTGAGGACGAGTCGCCCCAAGAGCTCCTGGCCCGAGCCGAACGCGAAGGCCTCGACCTCCGCGATTTTGCCGTCGACGATGACTAGGGTAGCTAATTTGGGACGGGCGTCTGTACCCGCAGCTGCGCGAAAATGCACGATAAGCCGTCGCAATGGAGTCCAATGAGCTCGCGACCGATCTATTTTGACTGCACGCTGGCTAAGTGAGTAGGCTTTATTGGAAATCCAGAGCACCCGACAATTTTGCTTCAACAAACCCGCAGGTCACAGACTTGTGCTTTGGTGACGTGGTCGGCGATTCTACAAAAGTCTACTCACTTAGTTTTGAGAGGCGCTAATTGTCCGCAACGAGACCCCAGCCGGGGCGATTGATGCTCAAATGTAGCCAATTCGGGACGGTTATCCCCTTGCCGCTACGACGCCAGCGTGGCGATGACGGCTTCGTCGCCGGCGTATATGAGGGTGTTGCCGTCGGGAATGATCGTTTGGCCGTCGCGCTTGAGCATCACGACGATAAACGGGTGCTTGCCCTGCGGCACGTCGCGCAGGCGCTGTCCGGCCAGGCGTCCATGGGGCGTCACGGTGACCTCGCTCAGCGTAACCTCGGCACGTTCTTCAAACGTCGCCGCGGCCATAACCAGAAGGTCGCCTTCTTCAATTACGGTATCGCCGTTGGGCAGCACCGGGTGCGCGCCGTCGCGCAGCACCAGGACCACCAGCATGTCCGTCGCGCTGCCAATATCCGCGAGCGAGCGACCGGCAAACGGATGGCCCGCACCCACCTTGAGCTTGACAAACGACATGCCGTCCTCGTCGCGGTAGTCGTTAAACGTGCGGCGCACGTCGCCTTCTGCATCGATCATATCGAGTTTCTTCGCTACTGCCGGCAGCAGCGAGCCCTGCACCACAATGCTCGACACGGCAATCACAAAGACCAGGTCAAACAGGTCGTGTCCACCGGGAACGCCGGCCACAACGGCAAAGAGGCTAAAGACGACCGAAGCCGCGCCGCGCAGGCCCGCCCAGCTTACGAGCGCGACCTGGCGAGGGTTCGTCTTAAAGGGCGCCAGGAGCGCACCGACGGCGATGGGGCGGCTCACAAAGAGCATAAACGCCATGAGTGCCAGGCCCGGCAGCAGCATTTGCGGCAGGCGGGCGGGCGTCACGAGCAGGCCGAGCAAGAAGAAGATAGTCATCTCGGCCATCTCGGTGAGGGTGTCGAAGAAGTGCGCCATCTCGACCTTGTCGGTGATGTCGCTTGCGCCCAGCACGATGCCTGCAAGGTATACGGCCAAAAAGCTGTTGCCGCCCAGATAGCTCGGCAGCGCGTAGGCGACAATCGCTACGGCGAACAAAAAGATAGTCTGCGCGCCCTCGGCCGTTGCATGCGCGCACTCGATCAAGCGGCCCGATGCCCAGCCGATGGCAAGGCCCAACCCCACGCCCAGGATGATCTGCTTGGTCAGCAGCACGGGAATGTCGATATTGCCGCCCGCCGCAAGGGTCGCGAGCACCGCGGTAAGCATGTAGGCGACGGGGTCGTTGGAGCCCGATTCGACCTCGAGCAGCGAGTCGGTGCCACCTCTCAGCGAAAGACTGTGCTCGCGCAGTACGCTAAAGACGCTGGCCGCGTCGGTGGATGCCACGACCGATCCCAGCAGCAGGCCACCAATCCAGTCGAAACCCAGTACAAAGTGCGCAAACGCACCCGTGATGCCGGCAGTGATGACGACGCCGAGCGTGCTCAGCAGCACCGCGGGCACGGCGACAGGTTTGGCGCGGTTGATGTTGGTGTTAAAGCCGCCGTAGAACATGATGAACAGCAGCGCCGTGCTGCAGACGGTTTCGGTGAGTGCATAGTCGCTAAAGTCGATGTGCGCCGGACCGTTGACGCCCAGCAGCATGCCCAGCGCGATAAAGATGAGCAGGGTGGGAAAGGGGAGCTTTTTTCCGACGGGTTTGATGGTCAGGCACAGAATAATGACGAGGCCGATAAAGAGAAGTATCTGGTTCATGGATGGTGTCCGCTCCTGGGTGGTTGGCGTGGCACGGTCAGTTGTCTGCAGTCATTTGTACCCAAAGGTGGTGGGTTTATGGGTCTGGATTGCGGGCACGCGCATTTTCGACACGAAGCAGAGGCGCGGGCGGCATTGGTTGGGGCGCCGGGCCAGACGACGTGGCGTGAGCGATGCGGGTTGGCAGGCGTGCGCTGGTGACCGTTGACGGTATGCAACCCTTTCCAGCTTTATTGCAACGGAGTACAATGGGTAACGTTTAAGTTCAACTTGAAGTTTTAGTTGCGACTCCGGGCTTCGGCCGCAATGTAAAGAGAGGCGTTCCATGGCGATCTATGTGACATCCGATGCTCACGGGCACGTGCGTGCGCTTGACGAGGCCCTGTCCAAGATTTCGTTGGCGTCCGACGATACACTGTACGTGCTGGGCGACATGATCGATCGCGGGCCCGATCCGGTTGGCGTTATTAAACTGGTGCGCTCGCTGCCCAACGCTCGCGTGCTCAAGGGCAATCACGAGCAGATTATGCTCGATGCCATCATTGGCCAGGATCCGCTCGACGCCGAGACCTGGGACATCAACGGCGGTTGGACTACCCGTCAGCAGCTCAACGATATGGAATTTGAGGCGTACGAGGAGCTCGTGCGTTGGATGGCGACGTTGCCGCTCTACGCGGTGGTCGAGACTGACGAGCGTCCGTACCTGCTGGTACATGCCGGCATCCAGACCGAGGCGGCCCGGGCGTTTTTGCTTGAACATGGGGTTGATTGTGCCGATGGTACGGGGGCGGTGGATGTCGATCGCGAACTGCTGAAGCAGATGCTTGCCGTGCAGTCGTCCGATGACCTGCTGTGGATTCGTCACGGCTATTGGGATGCGCCGACGGGGCTGCTTTCTGCCGAGGGCAAGGGTCCGGTCGTGGTGAGCGGCCACACGCCCACGGTGTCGCTCGGGCGTTATTGTGAGGTCGGCGGCTTGGCGGGGCTCGATGAGGAGTCGGGGCGCGGGCAGATTGTGCGCCTGGGCGGCGAGGATACCGCTGGCGTGCCCGATCGCATCGACATCGACTGCGCCGCCGCAACGGGCTCCGAGTTCGGCCGCGTGGGCATCCTTCGCCTAGACGACGGGGCCGAGTTCTACGCGAACATTCTTCCTGGCAAATGATTACGCAAAGGGTAGCTAATTTGGGACAGGGCTTTTTTTGACTACTTTTGCCCTTCTGTCCGTTAATTGATTTTTCTGGGACGGGGATTAAACAATCATTTGGCTGCCCGCTGGCTAAGTGAGTAGACTTTTTTGGGAATGCCGAGCACCCAACAAATTTGCCTCAATAAAACCGCAGGTCACAGACTTGTGCTATGTCGGTGTGGTCGGGGATTCGGTAAAAGTCTACTCACTTAGTTTTGCGTGATGCGTATTGTCCGCAACGAGACCCCAGCCGGGGCGATTCCATCGCAAATTCCGGCGACCGGGGGCAGCTAATTAGGCGCCGTATGGGTTGCGGTCGCGCTCGATGCGTTGGCGGATGTGGGCGTACTCGATAATCAGTAGCACCAGGAGTAGGGCCATGATGGCTAGGTAACTCACCACAGCGCCCATCAGACCCAGCAGCTTAATCAGGATCAACGGCAGCACCACGCTTACGGCGAAGCAGATCAGGTAGATTTTGGTGACGTCGCCGGCGTGGCGCAACACCGTGATGATGGCGTAGATAAAGTCGATTGCCGCGGTGATGCCACCGGCGATAACCATCAGTAGCGCCAGCGTGCGGTAGCGCTCAAAGTTGAGGCCGTACATAAAGCTCATGATGGGGATGCCGGGGCCTGCCATAAATGCGGCACACGCTCCGGTAATGACCACGATCAGTACCATAACGGCAACAATAATCAGGTCAAAGCGGCGACGCTTGCGCGGATTCGCCCAAATGCTCGACAGACGCAAAAGCTGCGGTTTATAGATAAATCCAATGCTCAACAAAATGGCCTGCGCCGGAAAGAACAGGGCATTAAAGTACAGCTGGTATCTGTAGGCCAGCGTGCCTTCCATCACGAACTTGGGCATGCTCTCGATAAGGTTGAACAGGAACAGCGCACCAAAGAGCGGGGCGCACTGGACAAACAGGTGGCCGACCTCGCGCAGGCTCACGCGGCGCGATTTTTCGGTTTCGAGCAGGGCGAGCGGGGCGGTGACCAGCACGAGCGAGGCGATGGCGGTGACACCCATGGCCATGGCCGCGATAGGCATGCTGCGCGTGAGGAACAGTGCCACGCTAAAGACCGCGATGACGCCGGCGGAGCGCAGCGTTTGGCTCATGCCGGCCAGGTAGAGTTTATCGGCCTGCTGCAGTCGGCCCTCGTACACGTCCGCCACGCCGTCGATCACCTTATAGAGGTAGACGCCCAGGCCGATCGTTGCCATCTGCGCGTCATAGCCGCGGGCGCTGCTGTACATGAGGCCGCAGCCTAGGGCGAGCGCTCCGCAAAGCCAGCGGTTGAGCTGGTAGGAGGCGAAGGAGGTTTTTTCGTCGATGTCCGAGACCTGATAGTTGCGCACGCCGTAGTTGCACGCGATCATGATGAGCGTGCCGGTGACAAAGGCGATGGAGAACTTACCGGCTTCCTCGGCGCCCGCAAGCTGCGTCGACACAATGGTGAGCAGCGGAAATGCCATGCCCCATACGGCGGTGCCCAGGGTATTCCAAAGGTAGTCGCGACGGGTGGCGTGATCTTCGTACTCGGCTTCTTGCGTGGAGAAACCGCCGCCGTAGACGGCTCCGAGCAGGCGGTTCCACCAGGCATTGACCATGCGGTGGATGGGCCCGGGTTGGCGATCGCGCTCGCGGCGACGGCGTGCGGCCTGGCTGTTGTCGGGACCGCCGGCGTTGCGCTGGCTCAGCTCTTGGATTCGTGCGAGCTCCTCGGCGGTGTGCGATGCGGGGAACAGGCCGTTCTCGATGCGTCCGCCCTGTCCGTGCGCCCCGCCCGATACGGCGGGGTCGGCGACGCCATTGCGGCGGGCGATGGCGCGGCGGATGCTATCGAGGGGCGTGATGCTCAAGGCGGTTCCTTTCTCTTACTGTGCTCTAGTATAGTCGCGGTGGTGTCCATTCGTATTTTTGAACAGGTTGTTCAATAATTTCGGCGGGCGGCTGTAATTTGTCGGTAAACGTGCGGTATCCTGTTGAAGTTTTGTGACCCCCCGATGCCGCTTGCGCGGTACCAAGGAGCTTTTACCCATGGATGTCGCTGCGTTTTTGCTGGCTCTTGTGCCGATCATCTGGCTCGTCGTGATGCTGCTGTGCTTTAAATGGCCGGCTTGGAAGGCCGCCATTGGCTCGTTCGCCCTTTCGTGCGTGCTCGCCTTTGCGTGGTGGCATTTGCCGGCGGCGCAGATAGCCACGGCCTCGCTCGAGGGCTTTTTGATGGCCCTGTGGCCCATCGTGCTCGTGATTATCGCCGCGGTGTTCACGTATAACCTGTGTGTGCGCACGGGCGCCATGGACGTGATCGGCAGCATGATTACCTCCATCAGCAGCGACCGTCGTCTGTTGGCGCTGCTCGTGGCTTGGTGCTTCGGCGGCTTTATGGAGGGCATGGCTGGTTTTGGCACTGCCGTTGCCATTCCCGCCGGCATGCTTGCTGGTCTGGGCTTTGAGGCCGTTCCCGCCGTGCTGATCTGTCTGCTGGCCAATGGCGTGCCCACGCCCTACGGCTCCATTGGCATCCCCACGGTGTCCGTTGCCGACCTGGTGGGCCTGGATTCCCTGCATTTGGCGACCGTTCAGCTGGTGCAGCTCGCGCCCTTCTTTGTGGCGATGCCGCTGCTTATCGTGCTGGTTGCGGGCCGTGTCGCTGATGACCAAGGCAATGTTGCAAGCGTGAGCGAGCGTCTGCACGGCGTTGCCGGCGTGGCACTGCTTTCCGGTGTGTCCTTTGTCGGCGCGGCCCTGATCGTTGCCATGTTTGTGGGTCCCGAGCTTGCCGTAGTCGTGGGCTCCATCGTGTCGCTTGCGCTGACTGCCGCGCTTGCCATGCGCGCCGAGAAGTCGGGGCATTTGGATGCGCGCTTCCATATGAATATCGAGGCCGGCGAACAGCTCACCGTTAAGTCGGCGCTTTCTGCCTGGTCGTGCTTCATCCTGATTTTTGTGCTGCTGCTGGGTACCTCCAACCTGGTTCCCGTCGTGCACGCCGTGCTCGCGCCGTTTGCGAGCCACGTGCAGGTGTATTGCGGCGAGAACCCCGGTACGCTTACGTTTTCGTGGATCAACACACCGGGTGTTTGGATCTTCCTGGCCGCGTTTGTCGGCGGCGCGATTCAGGGCGCTTCGCCGCGTCTGATGGGCGAGGTACTGGCCGCGACCGTCAAGCAGATGATGCCGACGGTCATTACCATGCTTTCGGTGCTGGGCTGCGCCAAGGTGATGGGCTATGCGGGCATGATTTCTTCGATTAGCGCGTTCTGCATCGCCGTCGCCGGTGGTCTGTACCCGATTCTGGCCCCGTGGATCGGTGCCGTCGGTGCGTTCGTGACCGGTTCGGGCACGTCCTCGGGCATGCTGTTTGGTCCCATCCAGAGCCAGGCGGCTACGGCGCTGGGCGTGAGTGACTACTGGATGGTCGCGCTGAACGCCCTGGGCGTCGCCGCCGGTAAGATGATCTCGCCACAGACCCTCGCCATCGGTCTTGCCGCCGTTCACGTGCGCGGTAAGGATGCCGAGCTCCTGGGCGCAGTGCTGCCCTACGCCGCCGGCATGCTGGTCCTCATGAGTGCCATCGCCATGCTCGGCCAAGGCTTGCCGCTGTAGTCGGCACTTGGGGACATTACTTATGTGCCGGCACTTTAGGAACGTCCCTAAGTGCCGGCATCTGGGGACACTCCTTGGCTGTTGCCTGTTCAAGAGTGTCCCCAACGACTAGTCGTTTAAGAACGTCCCAAATGACTAGGCCGCTTGCGTGCGATTTTTGACCGTTGAGCGGGCGCTTCGCCGTTGCCGCAAAAACGTTTTTGCATATCGGGTACAACGGGCTTTACGTGAGTAAAGTGCGTGCCGCGTCCACGTGTCGCGCTTTTAAAGGAGGCCCCATGCCTGGTGTTACCCCTGCAGAAGTTCTATCCAACTTTGGCATTACGCTGGTCGAAGATCCCGCCGAGAACCAGCCCCGCCTGCTGGTTGACCTGCCGGCAGCCGAGCTCGTCGAGCATGCGATTCGCCGCGAAGAGGGCCGTATGGCCTCCAACGGCGCACTCGTGATCGAGACGGGGGAGCGTACCGGACGTTCGCCCAACGACCGCTTTATCGTCGATACGCCCGACGTGCACGACAAGATTGCCTGGGGCGCCGTCAACCGCCCGCTGTCCGTCGAAAGCTACGAGGTCATCAAAGCCGGCATCGTCGACTATCTCAACGAGCGCGATGTGTTCGTCACCCGCGGCATGGCCGGCGCCGACCGCAACCACACGCGCCGTCTGCTCGTCGCCTGCGAGCGTGCCAGCCAGGCGCTCTTTATTAAGCAGATGCTCGCCCGCCCGCTCGCTCGCGAAATCGCGCGCACCGGCGAGCCGGACTTCTGCGTCCTTGCCGCGCCAGGTTACCAGTGTGACCCCGCCATCAAGGGCCTCAACTCCAGCGCCGCGGTGGTCATCAACTTCCAGGAGCGCGTGATTCTGGTCGCGGGCACCGGCTACTCCGGTGAGATCAAAAAGTCCATCTTCAGTGTCATGAATTACTTGCTGCCCGTCGAGGACGACGTGCTGCCCATGCATTGCTCCGCCAGCATGGACCCCGTCACGCATGAGACCGCGGTGTTCTTTGGCCTGTCCGGCACCGGCAAGACCACGCTTTCGGCCAATCCCACGCGCCTGCTGATTGGCGACGACGAGCACGGCTGGTCCGATATGGGCATCTTTAACGTCGAGGGCGGCTGCTACGCCAAGTGTGAGGGCCTGGACGCGTTCCACGAGCCCGAGATCTTCAACGCCGTTCGCTTTGGCGCCATCTGTGAAAACGTGGTACTCGATGAGAATCGCAAGCCCAACTACGACGACGTCTCGATCACGCACAACACGCGCGTGGCCTACCCCGTGGAGCACATTCCCAACGCGTGGACCAAGGGCATGGGCACCACTCCGAGCGTCGTGCTCTTCCTGACCTGCGACGCCTTTGGCGTGCTGCCGCCTATCTCGCGTCTGACGGCCGACGCCGCCATGTACCACTTTGTGACGGGCTTTACGGCCAAGATCCCCGGCACCGAGGTTGGCGTCACCGAACCCACGCCCACGTTCTCCTCGCTGTTCGGCGAGCCGTTTATGCCGCTCGACCCCATGGTCTACGCCAAGATGCTCGGTGAGCGCATCGCCGACGGCCGCACGCGCGTCTACCTGGTCAACACCGGCTGGATCGGCGGCGGTTACGGCGTGGGCCATCGCATTGAGCTGGCTTACACGCGCTCCCTGGTCGCCCGCGCCCTCGACGGTACCATCGAGGAGAGCGAGTTCGTGCACGACGACATCTTTAACGTCGACATTCCCACCACGTGCCACGGCGTGCCCGACGGCATCCTGGTGCCGCGCCAGTACTGGCAGAGCACCGCGCGCTACGACGAGGCCGCGCACAACCTGGCCGTGATGTTCGAGGAGAACTTCGAGAAGAAGTACTCGCACCTGCCTGAGTCCGTCAAGGCCGCCGGTCCGCACGCCCAAGTGCCCGCCGAGGCTCGTCACCGCGGCCGCGGCCTGCTGGGACTCCGCCACTAGCGTCGCCTCGAGTCCATATCCACCACAAAGGGGACAGGCACCTTTGTGGTGGTTTTGCCTGCATGCCGCAGTAAGTAGGGTTACAATACGTCTGACATATCGTCCCCTTCTCCGGATGGGGG
>UMGK01047764.1_pt1 | contig 30482 bp, 36 predicted proteins | sample 1965251 | NCBI WGS metagenome assembly UMGK01 (sample SAMEA4836070, study PRJEB28245) | human gut metagenome | biome: gut microbiome; material: fecal sample | place: Denmark | collected 2008 | reverse complement strand
TAAATTCTCGTTTATCTCCGTATTGAGCTGTATTTTCCTGTCGAGCGCCTCCAATACTCCTGCGATTTTTTCCTGTTCCTCGTAAGTGAAATCTGGCACTTCATATTTCATAATGGCTGCTTTGTCCCCACGGGGCATCTTTGTGCCTTTTGAGGTCGCCATCGAGTAATCGAAAAAAGTATCGTCTGAAAGTACATAGTACAGAAACCGCTTGCTCACGCCGTCCTTCGCTCTAAACACGAGAACATCGTTAGAGCAGCCGCCATCGAACTCGGCAAACCATATCTTTTTGAAGTACGGTCTGATATTCGACACCAAGACGTCACCGGCAAGGAATACCTGCGTTTGTGCTATGGTCGGCAATGAAGATGCGCTTGTAATGCCACCCTTGTTGGGCATCATATTCTCCGTGGATATATAGGTTTCATCATCCAGTATAGCAACATCCACTTTACCCTTGGCGTATTCACATATATCCGCAAGATTATACTTCATACCCAATTGCCCCCAATTTTCTTCTGATTTCGTCCTCCAGTTCATGGGACTTTGCAAACATATCGGAAAGCTCAGAAGTCAGGCGTGCCATTTTCTCTTCAAAAGGCTCCCCATCGTCCTCCTGCTCCTCAATGCCAACATAGCGTCCCGGTGTCAGAATGTAATCCTGCTTTGCGATATCCTGCAGGGTAGCAACAGAGCAGAAGCCCTTCACATCCTCAAGTGTTCCATTCTGGAATGCCTCGAAGGTATCAGCCAGCTTCTGAATATCCTCCTCGGTAAAATCCCGGTGCTTTCTGTCGACCATGTGCCCCATCTTGCGGGCATCGATAAAGAGCGTCTTGCTTTTCTGCTTTTTGCCCTTTGTGATGAACCACAGGGTAACCGGGATGGTCACGCTGTAGAAAAGCTGTGTCGGCATAGCGATGATTCCCTCAATCAAATCGTCCTCGATGATCTTCTTGCGGATCTCGCCTTCGCCGCTGGACTGCGTGGAGAGCGCTCCGTTTGCAAGCACCAGACCGATTTTGCCGTTTGGGGCAAGATGATGGATCATGTGCTGAATCCATGCATAGTTTGCATTGCCTGCAGGCGGAATGCCGTACCTCCAGCGCACATCATCAAGCAGCTTTTCCTGATTCCACGGATGATAATTGAATGGAGGATTCGCAAGGATAAAATCTGCCTTCAGAGTCGGGTGCAGGTCATTTGTAAAGGTGTCCGCCTGATAGGGTCCGAAGTCAGCATCTATTCCACGGATAGCCATGTTCATTTTCGCCATCTTCCAGGTATCGGCGTTAGCCTCCTGTCCGTAAACAGCAATGGCTCCGCGCTTGCCGGAATGAGCCTGAATGAATTTTGCGCTCTGCACGAACATACCGCCGGAACCGCAGCAACAATCATATACACGGCAGTTATCAAACGGGCGGAGGATAGAAACGAGTGTCTTGACTACGCTGGACGGCGTATAGAATTCACCGCCGCCGACACCTTCTTTTTCTGCAAACTGCGCGATACAGTATTCGTAGGTGCGACCGAGGAGGTCTTCGCTCTCTGTGGTATTTCTCATATCAATGTTGTTTGTAAAGATGTCAACGACATCACCCAGCACCCGCTTATCAAGGTCGGGGCTGGCGTAGTTCTTCGGAAGAACATTCTTCAGCGTCTTGTTCTCGGCTTCAATCGCTCTCATGGCATTATCGATAACCGTACCGATCTCCGGCGTATGAGCGGCTGCGGCAATAGTACTCCAACGAGCCTCTTCCGGCACGAAGAAAACATTCTCCATCGTATAGGCATCGCGGTCATCTTCAAAGCCGTCACCCTCATCAACGAGTTCCTGGTATCTCTTATCAAAGGCTGCGGATATGTAACGAAGAAAGATAAGCCCAATGATCACCTTTCTGTATTCCGCTGCCGGTATATGTCCCCACAGAACGCAAGCCGCATCCCACAGTTGTTTTTCAAAGCCGATATTGGCATTTGTTTTTTCAGCCATCTAAAATAACCTCCTGCAGTAAATTGGATGAACCCATCATAATTCTACTTTTTATGTTGTCCTATAAAACGGACTTATTCGTTGTCCTCATCGGATTTTTCGTCAGCCCTGTCATCGGCGGCCCCGCCGGAGCGAATCCATTCATCCACCTCAGACAGTTTGAACTTCCAAAGCCGACCCACCTTATAAGCCGGCATATTACGTTTGGCAATCCATGCGAGAACAGTTTCTCTTCCTACTCCGAGGTATGATTGGACTTCTTTCAGGGTTACCCATTTCTCGATGTTAACATCACTCACTGTATTACCTCCGTTAATTACTGATAATCGTATTTTGTGCTGACTACAAAAGTGAATGTGCTGCTGTTCGGAAAGCAGTCATTGTTATCGCTGTCAACCATAATCCATTTGCATTCCGTTTTTCCTTCAAAGCCGCGGGCATCCATGCTCACGGTTATTTTTACGCCCATATGAGGCGGCGTATCAGGTATATCAATATAATTTGTTTCCGTTCTTGGACGAGCCGTATCGTGGTTGGAGAAAAAGAGTCTGCGTCCACGCCATACTTGCGTCCCGGCATTTTCAAATTCCCATGTATGTTGGAATACCTCATATATGTTCACTTGATAGGTAGGTCGATACTGCGACTTGAAGTATATCTGGTCTCCCGGATACAGCACTGATGCCGGATGATAGACTTCGTTTGCTTTTTCCTGCGGCTCTGCAAGAAGTTTCTGATACTCCATAGCAACGATATCATCCGCCTCATCTGTTTGACTGTCGACAAATGCCCGAAACTGAATGGATAACGCCCTGCACAGGCAATCCGCATTCATTTCGGCAGTCGGAGGAATTCCGAAAGCTGTCATTACATCCCGCATCTTTGAGGCTTCGATATTTTCCTTATAAAAAGCTGCAAGCCCATCCTTGTTAAACGGATGAAAAGACGCTTTTATGTCCGCGGTCATTGTCCGGGAGCCGTCATATAGTTTTCTTTGCAAAGGTACATCTTCCGAGGTGTACCTTTTTCCTTTTGTGAACTGGAAGTGATTGCTTCCCGCCGCACAGAAGCACAGCGTAACAAATATTCCGCTGTTCTTCCTGTTCGGATAGTAAACCGCTGTCTGTATGTGCGGGTATAACCGCTCAAAATATGTTTTTACCAGCACATCTGATTCTCCTTGTCTCGTGATTTTTATCTGTCCTGTGTTTTGTCCTATGCGTCCTATGTTTAAGCCGCTGTGTGTCTCATTTTGAGGAGCGATAATACTCTCGGATGGACGAAGAGTGCCACACAGGATGCAGTAAGGGCAAGATACACATTTTTATTATATCACGAAAATGTGTAAAAATCAATCCCCAATTGGTATTTTGATTTGTAAACACTCATAAATCCACTTCAAACCACTTTGGAGGAGGTGAAACGGCATGGCAAGCAATAAGAAGCAGACATCGAAGGCTGTTGCTACCAAGGCGAGTCAGATTCTTCGGGATAACCGCTACAGCGGCAAGTCAAAATCTGTCGCAGGCAGTGCGCTGTCGCAGACCAGGCCTGGAAAGAAAAAGTAAGGTCTGAATCCGATGGGCGGTGACAGATTGTTCAATCAGCCCACCCATCCCCCCTTCGGGGAAATCCGTCACTTGATGTACCGTCCGATCAACGGTAGCTCAACATCCATTGACGGACAACTGAATATCAACGGCTGCCTTTTGAGCGGGTTGCCGCAGACCGAAACGGAGAATCTCTCTGTCGGGCTGTGGTTAATTTTCTGCACCCTTTTTGCAGCCGAACCCAGAGTCCTCCGTTTCGAGAAATCGAAAATCGGAGGACTTTTTTATGATAAAGAAAGACAAGCAGTACACCATCTACATCCGCTCCACGAAAGAGAGCATCCCTGTCAACAAGGAAGAATTCGATGCCTACTACCACGACATCAATATCTACCGAATCCGTCAGCAGAGGCACGGTCGCTGCGTGTGTCCCGCAAGCAAGCGGCTCACCTGCGATATGGACTGTCTGACTTGCCCCTTCCACCGCATGGGCGATACGCGTTCCCTCGATTACACCGAAACCGATGACGAAGGAAACGAAACTGCCTGGGTGGATGAAATCCCGGACGATTCGCCGTTGCTCGAAGACATCATCATCGAGGCTTCCGAAATGAAAGCTCTGTACGCTCGGCTTACGGACCTGATGCCGGAGGCAATCAAAATCGGCGAGCTGCGACTTGAGGGCTTAACCGAGGATGCCATCGGCGAACGCCTTGGGATCGGCAGAAAGACCTATGCCTACAGATTAAAAAAGGTCAAAGCCGTCCTCGAAAAAGAATTCCCGGATATTTTTTGAAAAAAGTTTCCCGGATTTTTTCCGAAATGCACTCCTCATGTTCATGGGAGAGTGTAAGGAGCAAAACGATACCGCTCCTTCGGGAGGTGAAAACGAATGAACGAAGCAAAGAGAGATGCTCTGAAGCCGGAAGAAGAACTCGTTGATGTTCTGCTCGACTTCATCATCGTGTCGGCAACACTGGCAAAGAAAGTCACCCTCGCGGTGAGAGAAAAGCAAATCAAGGAAGGAGCGCACAAAGATGTCAAAAATGAGCGAACTGGATGCCGCGATCAGAGACCTGCGAACTGCGGCTGTCGCTATTAACAATGCGGCTGACACCCTTTCGGAGATGTTCAGCGGCGAGACCGCCGAAGCTCCGGCAAAACCGACCGAGCCGGTTCCCACCAAAGAAGACGTCCGTGCGATCCTCGCAGAGATGTCCAGCCGTGGCTTCACCGCCCAGGTAAAGGAACTGCTCCGTCAGCACGGCGCGGCAACGCTCTCCGGCATTGACCCTTTGGAGTACGCCGCCCTCATCAAGGATGCGGAGGGACTCGAAAATGGGTAATCACGCTCTGCTTTCCGCGTCCTCTTCCCACAGGTGGCTGAACTGCCCTCCGTCCGCAAGGCTCGGTGAGAACTACGAGGACAAGGGCAGCGACTTCGCCGCCGAGGGAACGGATGCCCACAGCCTGTGCGAACACAAGCTCAAGACGGCTCTGGGCATTCCGTCCGAAGACCCCACCGAAAACCTCACCTGGTACAACGAGGAGATGGAGGAATGTGCCAGCGGCTATGCCGCCTATGTGCTTGAACTCCTCGCCGAAGCGAAGAAGGTCACGACCGACCCCGTCGTGCTGATCGAGCAGCGGCTCGACTATTCCAAATATGTCGAGAGCGGATTCGGCACCGGGGACTGCGTCCTCATCGCTGACGGCACCCTCAACATTGTGGACTACAAGCACGGCAAGGGTGTGGAGGTCTCCGCAGACCACAATCCGCAGATGATGCTGTATGCTCTCGGTGCTTTGGAAATCTTCGATGCCCTCTACGACATTGACACGGTCACAATGACCATCTACCAACCGCGCCGCTCCAACGTCAGCACCTATACCGTTTCGACCGCCGAGCTTCTCGAATGGGCAGAGACCGTTCTGAAGCCGACCGCCGCTCTCGCTTTCAGCGGTGAGGGTGAGTTCCATTGCGGCGAGTGGTGTCAGTTCTGCAAGGCGAAAGTGGACTGCCGGGAACGTGCAAAAGCGAACCTCGCGCTTGCCGCCTACGACTTTGCCGAGCCTCCGCTCCTCACCGATGAGGAGGTCGAAGAGGTTCTCGCCAAGGTTGATGACCTCGTCTCCTGGGCAAACGACATCAAGGAATACGCCCTGCAAGCCGCCATCAGCGGTAAGGCGTGGAACGGATGGAAGGTTGTCGAGGGACGCTCCAACCGCAAGTACACCGATGAAAGGCTTGTAGCCGCTGCGGTCATTGCCGCCGGTCACGACCCCTATGAACAGAAACTGCTCGGCATTACCGAGATGCAGAAAACGCTTGGCAAAGCCAAGTTTGACGAAATCCTCGGCCGCTTCATCACGAAGCCCCAGGGAAAGCCCACGCTCGTTCCGATGTCCGACAAGCGTCCGGCTATGAACACAGCGGCATCAGATTTTGAAAATTAAAGGAGTAAACGATTATGTCTAACAACACCACCAAAGTCAACAACCCCATGAAGGTCATCACCGGCAAAGACACTCGCTGGTCTTACGCAAACGTCTGGGAAGCCAAGTCAATCAACGGCGGCGCTCCCAAGTTCTCCGTCAGCCTCATCATCCCCAAGAGCGATACCGTCACCGTTCAGAAAATCAAGGCTGCCATTGAAGCCGCCTACCACGAGGGCGAAGCGAAGCTCAGGGGCAACGGCAAGTCCGTCCCGGCTCTCTCCGTCATCAAGAACCCTCTGCGTGACGGCGATACCGAACGCCCCGATGATCCCGCCTACGCAGGGTGCTACTTCGTGAATGCCAACTCCACGACCGCTCCCGGTATCGTGGACGCTGACCGCAATCCCATCCTTGTCCGCAGCGAGGTCTATTCCGGCGTGTACGGCAGAGCCTCCATCAACTTCTACGCTTTCAACAGCAACGGAAATCGCGGCATTGCCTGCGGTCTTAACAACCTTCAGAAGATTCGTGACGGTGAACCCCTCGGCGGTAAGGCTTCGGCTGAATCCGACTTCGACACCGATGACGATGACGATTTTCTGGCGTAAGGAGGGCTAAGTCATGAGCGAAATGATTACCACCATCCTCTGCATCGGACTCCTGTCCATCTACGCTCTTCTCGGAGTGACCTTTCTGATTCACTCCATCGCTGACATCTTCGACAATCGCCGCAGGGCGAAGCGTGAGGAAGAGCGCGAAAAGCGTGACCTCGAATACCACAAGATGCGCATGAAGGAATCTAAGTAATCAACCGCCGTGGGCGGTGGGAGCGATCCTGCCGCCCTTTACGGCTACGTGAGGTGACAACTTTTGAAAACCATAAGTATTGATATCGAAACATACAGCGGCACCGACTTAAACAAGTGCGGTGTTTACAAATACACGGAAGACCCGGACTTCGAGGTGCTTCTCTTCGGCTATGCCGTGGATGGAGGTGAAGTCCATGTGGTCGATCTGGCTCTCGGCGAAAAAATACCGGCAGACATTGCCGCCTCGCTTACCGATGAGAACGTGCTGAAGTTTGCCTTCAATGCCAACTTTGAAAGGGTCTGCCTTTCCCGGCATCTCGGAATGCCTACGGGCGAATACCTCGCCCCCTCCTCCTGGCGATGCACAATGGTGTGGGCGGCATATATGGGACTGCCGCTTTCACTACAGGGTGTCGGTGCGGTGCTGAACCTCGACAAACAGAAGCTTACCGAGGGAAAGGAACTCATCAAATATTTCTGCTCACCGTGCACTCCGACCAAGAGCAACGGCGGCAGAACACGCAACCGCCCGGAAGATGCCCCGGTGAAGTGGTCACTCTTCAAATCATATAACCACCGAGACGTTGAAACTGAAATGGGCATACAGCAGAAGCTCACGAAGTTCCCCGTGCCGGAGTTCGTGTGGGAAGAATATCACCTCGATCAGGAAATCAATGATCGCGGGGTTCGGCTGGACATCCCCCTTGTAGATACAGCCATCCGCATGGATGCCGCCTCAAGGCAGGAACTGATGGAGGATATGCGCCGCATCACAGAGCTTGAGAATCCCAACTCGGTATCGCAGATGCGGTCATGGCTTGCCGATAACGGTCTGGAAACCGATAGTCTCGGCAAGAAGGTCGTCAACGAAATGCTGAAGACTGCACCGCCGGAACTCGCCGATGCCCTTGTTCTCCGCCAGCAGCTTGCCAAGTCCTCGGTGAAAAAGTATCAGGCAATGCAAAACGCTGTGTGTTCGGACGGCAGAGCCAGAGGTATGTTTCAGTTTTACGGTGCCAACCGCACCGGGAGATGGGCAGGCAGGCTCATTCAAATGCAAAATCTGCCCCAGAACCATCTGTCCGACCTTGCCGAAGCGAGAGGGCTTGTCCGCAGCGGCAATTATGAAGCCGTGAAAATTCTGTATGAGGATGTGCCGGACACGCTGTCGCAGCTCATCCGCACCGCCTTCATTCCTCGTGAGGGCGCGATGTTCTATGTGGCTGACTTCTCCGCAATCGAAGCGAGGGTCATCGCATGGTTCGCCGGAGAGTCGTGGCGGCAGAAGGTCTTCGCCGAAGGCAAGGACATCTACTGCGCTTCAGCATCGCAGATGTTTCGAGTGCCTGTCGAAAAGCACGGTGTCAACGGACACCTCCGTCAAAAAGGCAAAATCGCTGAACTGGCTCTCGGCTACGGCGGCTCCGTGGGTGCTTTGAAGGCAATGGGAGCATTAGATATGGGCTTGACCGAAGAGGAGCTTCAGCCGCTTGTTCAGGCTTGGAGGGCTGCAAACCCCAACATCGTCAAGTTCTGGTGGGACGTTGACCATGCCGTGCTGACTGCCGTCCGGGATAAGACCACCGCCGAAACACACGGCATTCGCTTTCTCTGCCGCAGCGGAATGCTCTCCATACTCCTTCCGTCCGGCAGAATGCTGAACTACGTCAAGCCGAAGATCGGTGAAAACAGGTTCGGCGGCTCCTGCATTACCTATGAAGGTGTCGGCGGCACAAAAAAATGGGAACGGCTCGACAGCTATGGTCCCAAGTTCGTGGAGAACGTCGTTCAGGCAACGGCGAGGGACATCCTTTGCTACGCCATGAAGACCCTTCGCTGCTGTTCGGTCACGATGCATATCCACGATGAGCTTGTGATCGAAGCCGACCCCCGTGTATCCCTTGACACTATCTGTGAGCAGATGGGCAGAACGCCGCCGTGGGCAAAGGGACTGCTCCTCCGGGCAGACGGGTATATCACGGAATTTTATAAGAAAGATTGAGGTAAATCCTATGGGAATAAACAAGTTCAATGTGGAGGGTTATTACGACCCCACCGCATATGAGGCAATGACAAACATTATAAAAGAGGAAAAAGCGTTCTTCGCATTCAGACCTGTTGTGTATATCTGCTCACCCTATGCCGGAGATATTGAGACGAACGTCAAAGCGGCGCAGAGATACAGCAGATTTGCCGTAGATACCGGCTATCTCCCCATCGCTCCGCATCTGCTGTTTCCGCAGTTCATGGATGACGGCAATCCGAAAGAGCGGGAACTCGCCATGTTCTTCGGCAATGTGCTGATGAGCAAATGCGCCGAATTATGGGTCTTCGGAGATCTGATTTCAAGCGGCATGGCTGCCGAAATTGACCGAGCCAAGCGTAAGAACTATGCCATCCGATATTTTAATTCCGACCTTAAGGAGGTAACCGAAAATGCGTGACCTGCCAATCGCCTACGGCAATAGCTGCTATGCCAAGACCTGGGCGAATAAAACCACCACATGGGAAGACTTGTGCGAAAGGCTGAAAACCACCATCCGCACGACCGAATCCGTGGAGGAATATCCGAAACTCAAGAAGGATGACCGTGACCGTGCCAAGGACAAAGGTGGCTTTGTCGGTGGTAATCTCAAAGGCAACCGCCGTAAGCGTGAGACCGTGGCTTGCCGTTCCATGCTGACGATGGACGCAGACCATGCCGAGATTGGTTTCATCGACAAGTTCACCGCCGAGTGCCGGTATACATCCTGTCTTTATACCACTCACGGACACACGCCCGAACAGCCTCGCTGCCGCATCATCGTGCCGCTGACGAGGGACATCACTCCGGACGAGTACGTAGCTCTTGCCAGATACTTCGCTTCCGATTGGGGCATCGACCAGTTTGACGAATGCTCCTACAAGCCGAGCCAGCTCATGTATTGGCCGACAACTCCGGCAAACGGTGAATTCATCAGCAAGACCACCGAGGGCGAATGGCTCGATCCCGATGTATATCTTACGGCGCATCCGAACTGGAAGGACTGCTCCCTGCTTCCGACCTCCTCCCGTGAAAGCGCCGTCCGTGAGGCAAGCGGCAAAAAGCAGGAAGACCCTCTCGCCAAGCCCGGTGTGGTGGGCGCATTCTGCCGTGCCTACGGTATCGCCACCGTGATTGAAACCTACCTCGCCGATGTATATGAGCCTTCCGCAATGGAGGGGCGTTACGACTATATCCCCGCCGACTCATCTGCCGGTGTCGTGGTCTATGATGACAAGTTCGCATACAGCCACCACGCCACGGACCCCGCCTGCGGCAAACTGCTGAACGCTTTTGACCTCGTCCGCATCCACCGCTTCGGCGATGATGACGAGAAGAAGTCCTTCAAGCAGATGACCGAACTTGCTCTCTCGGACGATACGGTCAAAGAGAATCTTGCTGCCGAGCGTATCGCTCAAGCCGGAGAGGATTTCTCCGATGATGCCGACTGGCATAAGCGGCTTCACTTCGTACCCCGCTCCGGGGCATTGGAAAACAGCGTGTGGAACTTGAACCTCATCCTTGAAAACGATCCCGACTTGCAAGGCTTCGCTTTCAACGATATGGCGAATCGCATCCAAGTTACAGGTGAAATGCCGTGGGACCGTCCCGAGGGAAACTCTTTCTGGAGGGATGCCGACTCTGCCCAGCTTAAATCGCTTGTGGATATCCGTTACGGCGAGTTCACCACACGAAACTACGACGTCTCCTTTACCAAGGTGGCAGATGACCGTCATTTCCATCCTGTGAGGGATTACCTCAACGGACTCCCCAAGTGGGACGGCGTGAAGCGTGTCGAGGAACTGTTCATCAAATATCTGCAGGCTGACGATACGGAGTATGTCCGTACCGTCACGAGAAAAACCTTCGCCGCCGCTGTTGCGAGGGTACTGTGTCCCGGCATCAAGTTCGACTGCGTTCCCGTCCTTGACGGCGAACAGGGCATCGGCAAAAGCTCCATCGTAAAAGACCTCGTCACGCCTGAATACTACTCCGAATCCCTCTCGCTGACCGATATGGACGATAAAGCCGGAGCGGAAAAACTGCAAGGCTTCTGGGTGGTCGAGATCGGAGAGCTTGCCGGAATGAAAAAAGCCGACATTGAAAAGGTGAAATCCTTCCTCTCCACCTCTGATGACAAATACCGTCCGAGCTACGGCAGAGTGGTCGAAAGCCACCCCCGCCAGTGCATCATCATCGGCACGGTCAACGGTGAACGCGGCTACCTCCGTGACATCACGGGCAACCGCCGTTTCTGGATTATCAAAGTGCATCAGAAAACACAGAAGCAGAGCTGGCACTTCACCCAGGCAGACCGCGATCAGTTCTGGGTAGAGGCGAAGGCTATCTGGGAGTCCGGCGAAAAGCTGTATCTCGAAGGCGATATCCTCGCCGAGTCCGAGAAGGCGCAGCGGAACGCTATGGAGGTGGACGAACGTGTCGGCATGGTCGAGGAGTATCTGAACACCCTCCTTCCCGAAGGATGGGACGATATGGATGTGTATGCCCGTCGCTGTTTCCTCTCCGGCGATCCGACCGCTGTCAAAGGCACCACGGAACGCACGACCGTATCCAATGCGGAAATATGGTGCGAGTGCTTCGGCAAGAACCTCTCCGAACTGAAGTCTGCCGACAGCTATGCCATCGCTGCCCTTATGACGCAGATTCCCGGTTGGAAACGCGGTGCCGCCGCCAAACGACTGCCCCTCTACGGTAAGCAGCGAATTTACGAAAAAGGCTAACTGCGGAACAAGATGCGGAACAGGAACAACTTTTTCCCTTATATTTGTTCGGCGATAAAGAGATAAAGACCCGCATATACGCACGTATAGGAATATAAGGAAATGGTTGTTCCACTCGTTCCGTTGTTCCAGAAAGGACAAATATGAAAAGCGAAAAACAAATAGAACAGGGTCTCGTCAAAGCCGTGAAAAATATGGGAGGTATCGCGCCCAAGTTCGTCAGCCCAGGTTTTGACGGAATGCCCGACCGCATCGTGCTTCTTCCTTATGGGAAGTTTGCATTTGTGGAAGTAAAGGCTCCAAGCAAAAAGCCCCGTCCGTTGCAGGTATCAAGGCATGGCTTGCTTCAGCATCTCGGTTTCAAGGTATATCTCCTTAACGATATGAACCAGATCGGAGGGATTCTCGATGATATACGAACCGCATGACTATCAGAAATATGCCATCAACTTCATCAAGGAAAACCCCATCGCCGCCGTCCTGCTGGATATGGGCTTGGGTAAGACAAGCATCACGCTGACCGCCATCAACGACCTCCTTTTCGACAGCTTTGATGTATGGAAGGTTCTCGTTATCGCTCCGCTGCGTGTGGCACGGGATACATGGATTGCCGAGGTCGATAAGTGGGATCATCTCCGGCACCTCATCTGCTCCGTGGCCGTCGGCACCGAGGCCGAACGCAAAGCGGCTCTCCGAAAGAAAGCCCACATCTACATAATCAACCGTGAGAATGTCTCATGGCTCATCGAGGAAAGCGGCATCCCGTTCGACTTCGATATGGTGGTGATCGATGAGCTTTCCTCCTTCAAGAACGGCAAGGCAAAGCGGTTCAAGAGCCTGCTGAAAGTCAGACCTCTTGTGAAACGCATCGTAGGTCTGACCGGCACTCCCGCCGGAAACGGTCTGATGGACTTGTGGGCAGAGTTCAGGGTTCTGGATATGGGCAAACGCCTCGGACGGTTCATCTCCAACTACCGTCTCAACTACTTCACCCCTGACAAGCGCAACGGTCAGATCGTGTATTCCTATAAGCCGCTGCCGTTCGCAGAGCAGGCAATATATGATGTCATCTCCGACATCACCATTTCGATGAAGTCCACCGACCACCTAAAAATGCCGGAACTGGTCAGCACAGCGTATCCCGCCGTAATGAGCGATGCGGAATCGCAGATCTATGAGGATTTTAAATCCGAGTATGTGATGAAACTCGGAAAGGACAAGGAAATCACTGCCGCCAATGCCGCCGTCCTCTGCGGAAAGCTGACGCAGATGGCAAACGGTGCGATTTATGACGAGTTCGGCGAGTGCCATCTCATCCACGACCGCAAACTGGACGCTTTGGAGGACATCATCGAAGCCGCCAACGGAAAACCTCTTCTGGTGGCGTACTGGTATCAGTCCGACTGTGACCGCATCGAAAAACGGCTGCACGAACTGCATATCCCGTTTTCGAGGATGGACAGTTCCGAAAGTATCCGCAGATGGAACAGCGGCGAGCTTCCCGTTGCCCTTATCCATCCGGCATCTGCAGGACACGGGCTGAATCTTCAAAGCGGCGGCAGCACCATCGTGTGGTTCGGCATGACCTGGAGCCTTGAGCTTTACAGTCAGACGAACGCAAGGCTGTGGCGGCAAGGTCAGATCTCCTCCACCGTGGTGGTCATGCATATCATCACCGCCGGCACCATTGACGAGGACATTATGAAAGCCCTTCAGCGAAAGGAGAAAACGCAGTCCGCATTGATAGCGGCAGTTAAGGCCAATCTGTGACAATCTATGAAAATCCGTGCCAATCCGAGAAATATAAAAAAATCGGAGGTACAGAATATGACCCCTTTTGAAGAACTGGCAAATGCCATCGTGATCCAAGCGGCGAAGGACTATATGAAAGCCCTGAAAAAGCTGAAAAAATATCCGAGGGATGCAGAAGCAAAGCAGACGAGGAATGATTGTGAGAGTTTCTTCCGTTCCTCGTGGTACAGCACATTGACTTCGGTTGATGGAGAGCTTCTGATGCGAAAACTGCAAATGGAGGTGGCGGCATGACGGCAAAAGAATACTTGAGTCAGGCATACCGCCTCGATCAGCGTATCAACTCTAATATCGAAGAGGTCACCATGCTTCGTGAAATGGCAAACAGTATATCCTCGCCGTCATGGGGCGAAAAGGTGCAGACTTCCCGCAGTACGGAAGCCCCCTTTGTACGGAGCCTTGAGAAAATCATGGACTTGGAGGATACCATCAACAAGGAAATCGACACCCTTGTCTGTCTGAAAAAGCAGATACGAACGGTCATTGAAGCTGTGCAGAATACGGATGAGCGGCTCGTTCTCCGTTACCGTTACATCCATAACTGCACATGGGAGCAGATAGGAAACGAACTGAATGCCGATGCGAGAACCATTCGCCGCTGGCACGGTGAGGCTCTCCTCAAGGTAAAAGTCCCCGAAAACCCCATCGTCATATAAATGCGCCCGAAATGTCCTGCTTTGTCCGTAGATGTCCACCGCCACATTATGGTATGATATAATCAGCAAAGAATATAAAGACGAGCCTTCGAGGGAGCAATCCTTCGAGGGCTTTTCTTATGCCCGAAGGAGGTGAACGAATGCCAAAGCGACCACTCAGACCCTGCTCTCATCCCGGCTGCCCCAACCTCTGTGAAGGACAGTTTTGTGAACAGCACCGTGTGGAGGAACGCCGCAAGTACGACAAATACGAGCGCAGCTCCGATGTCAACCGCAAGTACGGCAGAGCGTGGAAACGCATCCGTGACCGCTATGCGGCAGAGCATCCCCTCTGTGTGATGTGTCTCAGGGAAGGTCGGCTGACTCCGGTACAGGAAGTTCACCACATCCTGCCCGTTTCCAAAGGCGGCACTCACGCAAGGGACAACCTCATGAGCCTTTGTCAGTCCTGCCATACGAAAATACACCACGACCTTGGCGACCGGTAGGGGGAGTAAAATCTCCGGGACCTTTTCGGTCGGGCAACGGCCCGGGGTCACGTGCGCAAAAAAGGCGAAATCAAAAGGGTAATTAAGGGAGGTGAACTCGGATGCCCACAAAATCGAATAACACAGGCGGGCGCGGCGGCGCAAGACCCGGTGCGGGAAGGAAGAAATCCGCAGTCAAGGACAAGGCCGAAAACGGGAATCCCGGTGGCAGAAAACTTGAAGTGCTGGACATTCCCGAAGTCGAGGGTGTTGCTATGCCGAAGCCCCATGATTTTCTTTCCGCCGAGCAGCGGGACGGCAGCGTCCTGCAGGCGCAGGAAATCTACACGGAAACCTGGCAGTGGCTCAAAGGCATTGGCTGTGCCGCAAAGGTGTCGCCGCAGCTCTTGGAGCGCTACGCCATGTGTTCCGCCCGCTGGGTGCAGTGCGAGGAAATGACCAACCGTATGGGCTTCCTCTCCAAGCACCCCACCACGGGAAAGCCGATTCCGTCCCCGTTTATCAACATCGGCATCAACTACATGAACCAGGCGGTTCGGCTCTGGAATGAGATATTCCAGATCGTGAAAGAAAACTGCAGCACGGAATACGGCGAGTCTACGCCGCAGGATGACCTTATGGAGCGCCTGCTTCGTGCGAGAAAGGGGTAAAAAAAGCAGCCCTCATTAAGAAGGCTGCGGAATAGTCGAAGGAGCAAACGAGAAATCAATGATTGGCGTTTTCAAGGTTACGGTTGAAAGTTTATAGGTTTTTGCGTAGCGAAACAGTTCCGTGATTTCCGTTAAAAAGTTACTCATATGCACTCTCCTTCCTTTGGTACGTTCTTTCTCGTTTGCTGCTGTCCTTGCGGACCCTTGGTCTGGTGGATCGGGAAGGAGTAGACATCGACCCATTTCAATTATACCAGGATTACGAAAAATTTCAATAGGAAGGTACCCATCATGTTTGAAAAAGTAAATCCGTGCCACCCGGACAAGGTGGCGGACAGAATTGCCGGTGCGCTCGTTGACCTGGCATACAGAAAAGAAAACGATCCCCGCATTGCCGTGGAAGTCCTCATCGGCCACGGTGTGTGCCACATCATTGCGGAAACTTCTGTTTCTCTGGACAAGGCGGGTGTCACCGCTGCCGTTCATCACATTGCCGGAAATCTTACGGTGGATTATGCGGAAGTGCCGCAGGACGGTCACCTCGCCGACAACCAGGCAGACGGCGTCCGCTGCGGTGATAACGGCATCTTCAAGGGAATGCCCGTGACCGAAGAGCAGAAAATGCTGTCGCAGATCGCACGGAACATTTTCTCCGTGTATCCAAATGACGGCAAGTACATCCTGGACGGCGACCGGCTCATCCTCTGTCAGAGCAATGCACCTTCGGATGCACTCCGAAAGCTGTATCCCGATGCGGAGATCAACCCGCTCGGCGACTGGACGGGTGGAACAGATGTAGACACCGGCGCAACCAACCGCAAGCTGGGCAGCGATATGGCAGACTCCGTCACCGGCGGCGGGTTGCACGGCAAGGATCTCTCAAAAGCAGATGTCAGCGTGAACATTTACGCTTTTCTCAAAGCCCAGGAAACCGGGAAGCCGATTACCCTCTGCTGTGCCATTGGAGATGACACTGTGGACGGCAGACCGTATGCGGAGGTTGTCGAGATTGCTCGAAAATACATCTCCGACCTCGGCGGCTTCGAGTGGTTTGCGGAATGGGGGCTTGTGTAATGAAAACGACCACCGAAATGAAACTCGTCCCCATTGCAAAACTCGTACCGTATGTAAACAACGCAAGAACCCACAGCCTGGAGCAGATCAACAAGCTCCGTTCCTCGCTCCGTGAGTTCGGCTTCATCAATCCCGTGATTATAGACCGTGACTATGGCGTTATTGCCGGTCACGGTCGTATTCTTGCCGCCAAGGAGGAAGGCATCGCTGAGGTGCCGTGCGTCTTTGCTGACCACCTCACCGAAGCCCAGAAGAAAGCATACATCATCGCCGACAACCGCATGGCGATGGACGCAGGCTGGGACGAAGAACTCCTGCGTGTAGAGATTGAGTCTTTGCAGGCAGCGGACTTCGACCCGCTCCTCACCGGCTTTGACGAAAAGGAACTGTCGAAGCTGTTTGACGATGGCATTGATGCTGAAGAGGATGATTTCGATGTGGATGCCGAGCTGCAAAAGCCGACCTTCACGAAGTCCGGCGACATCTGGACGCTGGGGCGGCATCGGCTCATCTGCGGCGACAGTACCAAGGGGGAAACCTACACCGCTCTCATGGACGGCCGCAAAGCAAACCTCGTCATCACCGACCCGCCCTACAATGTAAACTACGAGGGCAGCGCCGGGAAAATCAAAAACGACAACATGGCATCGGAGAAGTTTTTCGACTTTCTCTTCGATGCCTTTTCCAATATGGAGAAGGTCATGGCGGATGATGCCTCCATCTATGTGTTCCACGCCGATACCGAGGGTCTGAACTTCCGCAAGGCGTTTGACGCTGCCGGATTCTATCTCTCCGGCTGCTGTATCTGGAAGAAGCAGTCCCTGGTGCTGGGACGCTCTCCGTATCAGTGGCAGCACGAGCCGTGTCTTTACGGCTGGAAGAAGAAAGGCAAGCACCGGTGGTACACCGGGCGCAAGGAGTCTACCATCTGGGAGTTCGACAAGCCCAAGAAGAACGGCGACCATCCTACCATGAAGCCCATTCCGCTTCTGGCCTATCCCATTCAGAACAGCTCAATGGCAAACTGCGTGGTTCTCGACCCCTTCGGCGGGTCCGGCTCCACACTCATTGCCTGTGAGCAAACCGACCGTATCTGCTGTACCATCGAACTGGACGAGAAATTCTGTGATGTCATTGTCCGCAGATACATCGAGCAGGTCGGTACGGATGAGAAGGTGAGCGTTTTGCGTGACAGCAAGGAATACAAGTATAGCGAGGTAGCACCCCATGACGAATAAGACTTTGACCCTCGGAAGCCTGTTTGACGGCTCCGGGGGTTTTCCGTTGGGCGGGCTGCTTGCCGGTATCACTCCCGTGTGGGCTTCGGAGATTGAGCCGTTTCCTATACGGGTGACCACCAAGCACCTGCCTTTTATGAAGCACTACGGGAACATCTCCGCTATGGACGGCGGCAGAATCGAACCCGTGGACATTATCACCTTCGGCAGCCTGTGCCAGGACATGAGCATCGCTGGCCGAAGGGACGGCTTGGACGGTTCCCGTTCCAGCCTTTTCTATGAAGCCGTCCGAATCATCAAAGAAATGAGGTGTGCCACCGATGGCAAATATCCAAGATGGATCTGTTGGGAGAATGTTCCCGGTGCCTTCTCCTCGAACAAGGGCGAGGACTTCAAAGCCGTCCTCGAAGCGGTCATCGGCATCGTCGAGCCGAATGCCCAGGTGCCTATGCCTGAAAAGGCACGATGGCCCTACGCCGACCTATACATGGGAGATGGATGGAGCGTTGCGTACCGAACTCTTGACGCACAATACTGGGGAGTTCCCCAGCGAAGACGCCGCATCTACCTTGTCGCAGATCTTGCAGGCGGAAGTGCCGGAAAAATATTATTTGAGTCAGAAGGCCTGTCTGGGTATTCTACGGAGAGCTTCCGCTCGTGGCAAAGAGCTGCCGGAGGTTTTACGCCTTGCGTTGGAGCGGCAGGCTTCGATGGATACAACGGCAGTCTGACGGACGACACTTCCGCCACCCTCGGCGTGAACTGCGGAATGAGTACCGGTCGGAATGGTATTGTTTTGAATGACCAGGGCGGCAACCGAATGGATGTCACCGAGGAGGTTACCTCCACACTCCGAGCAGAAGCTCATCATCCGCCCTGCGTAATGGAATCGGCAGGCTTCTGCACCGAGCATTCTGCCAAGAGCCGCACCATCGGCTATGAGGAAGAGTGTTCTCCCACGCTCCGTGCAGGTGTTGTTCCTGCGGCGGTGGCACTGGAAAACCATCCGACTGACAGCCGGGTCAAACTTTCCGAGGACGGCAATGTGCAGACACTGGCCTCCCGCATGGGTACAGGTGGCAACAATGTGCCGCTTGTGATGAAGATCCGCTCCGGCTGTGAAGGTGGAGGCAAGGGACCTCTCATCCAGGAAAACAAGTCCGCTACCCTGTCATGCAACAACGACCAGACGCTGTTCGAGCCTTGCGGCTGGGACGGCGGGCAGGTTTCTCCGACCCTCACCAAGCAGAATGCCGGAGGAAATCAGAGGATGCCGGACAAAGACAATTTCACTTGCGTCCTTCAGCCATTCGGCATCTGCTCCAAGGACTCCAATTCCATGAAGTCGGACAATCCCCACAGTGGCATCTACGAAGCGGAAACCGCACGGACGCTTGATGGCAACGGCGGCAACCCCTCCTGCAATCAGGGTGGAATTGCTGTTGTCGCTTTCACGCAGAATCAGCGGGATGAGGTTCGTGACCTCGGAGACCGCTCCGCTGTTGTGTGTGCTAATGCCGGGACGAAACAGCAGACCTATGTGCTGCAGGGCTCCATGATCGGCCGCGAGGACAGGAACGGTCCCCAGGGAGACGGCATCAACGAAGATGTCAGCTTCACCTTAAATACCGTTGACCGCCATGCCGTGTACAGCATGACAACCGGCAGCTTTGCCCAGGTTTCCGAAGATAAGGCTCCTACCGTCCTCGCGCGGGACTACAAAGACCCCACCGCTGTCTGCTACGGCATAGGCAGAGATACCTTCAACCAGGGGCAGAACGCCAAGTTCGCTCCGACCTTTGAAGAGGAGCTTCAGCCGACGCTGGTGGCAAAAGGGCCGGGTGCTATCCAAAACGGATACACCGTCAGACGGCTGACGCCCACCGAGTGCGCACGGCTTCAGGGCTTCCCAGACAACTGGTGTGCCGACCTTGGCACGGAAAAGCCGACCGATGAGGAAATGTACTTCTGGCACAAGGTGTTCAAGACCTACTCCGAAGTGACCGGCTGTAAGATGAAGTCCGACAAGCAGGTCGCAAAGTGGCTGAAAGACCCGTATTCCGACAGTGCGGAATATAAGATGTGGGGCAACGGCGTGGCACTCCCGTGCGTATGGTTCGTACTCTGCGGAATTGTGTGGTATGCACAGTCCGGCGGCGATAATGTGCCGATATAATCTACACCGGAAATGTGCAGATATAGCTGGATAAGTGCCCACCCTGACGGTAATATGTGACTACCAAAAATCAAGGAGGTCACGAAAATGACGATTACAATCCATGCACAGGGCGCAGAGCGCAAGCGGCTGGTGCAGACCATCTCCGACTGGCTCGGCGTTCCCGCAAAGTACTGTGGCGCACCCACATTCAACTATGAGGTGGATTACTTCACCATCGACCGAAACGGCAGCCTTTCCTTTGACGACCGCGCCGACAGCAAGGTGATCGAACGGCTCCTGGAACACATCGACGATGAGGGCTTTGATATCGACCAGAGCCACACCGATGCCGAGGACGAGCCTTGCACCGTCTGTATTTCCATGCCGAGGAGCCTGTTCACCGACGGTAATCTGGAAAACCTCAAGGCGCTCATCGCCGCCAAGGGCGGTCTTATCAAGAAAGCCCTCGGTGTGGACGATCTGCCGTTGGAGATCACGGACACGAAGGTATCCTTCCCTTGGTTCCCGGCAACTCCCACCCCGGACGAGATGAACGCCTACGGCACCTTCATCTGCAAGCTGTGCGAGATGGCACGGAATCAGAAACGGATCAACGCAACGGAAAAGCCGACCGACAATGAGAAATATGCATTCCGCTGCTTTCTCCTGCGGCTCGGCTTCATCGGTGCGGAATACAAAACCGCTCGAAAAATCCTGCTGAAGAACCTGTCCGGCTCCTCGGCATTCAGGAACGGAGGTGCGCAGCATGAGATTTCCGAGTAAAGAGACGGTCGAGCGTATCCGTAAGGAATATCCGGTCGGCACCCGTGTGGAGCTTGTTCAGATGGATGACCCACAGGCACCGCCTATTGGCACAAAAGGCACCGTGCGAGGTGTGGATGACATCGGCAGCATCATGGCTGTCTGGGATAACGGCTGCGGTCTGAGCGTGGCTTACGGCGAGGATATCTGCCGGAGGTGCGACAATGACTGAGAAAGTCCGAGAGCAGATCCTCGCCATCCGCAAGACCGGCCGCACGAATATGTTTGATGTGCCGATGGTACAGTACATTGCCAATGAGATGCGGTTTTACGAGCTGGTGGTATTCCTCGAAGAACACCGAGGCGAGTATGTGCATTTCATCCTCACGGGAGAACCGCTGTAAAATACACAGTTTTTACTCCGAATGATCGTGTACTATATGCCTCCGAAATGACTGGATATATCCCAGACATGACGGTAATATACACTCACAACCAAACAAACGGAGGTACCCGATTATGTGGAAAGAAGGCAGCATCAGAGTTAACGGTGAGGTTTTTCACTACTGGATGAAGCAGTACGACAAAGGCTCCGAGTGGGGTATCGACGGCGGACGCATTTCCAAGCTAATGTTCAAGCGGGACGGATACATTGTCTGCAACTACGACAGAGGATGGGACATCGAACCCGCCGATGAAAACACACAGCTTGCGCTGGAGCTGCTGCTCCACAGCGAGAACTGGTAAAAAGCCAAAATTTCAAAGCAACGGCTCCGAAAGGGGCTGCTGCTCGTTATACGGAAGGTCGCACCGATTTCGGTGGCGGCTATTTTTATTGCTCTGCCGGAGGGGGTGAGAAATTGCGAAAACTGAAGAACTACAAGCCGACACGGTTCATGGAGAAAACTTCCCACTATGATACGGACGCTGCGGATTATGCCGTCATGTTCATCGAAAGTCTCTGCCACACCAAAGGCACCTGGGCAAGAAAGCCCTTCGAGCTTATTGACTGGCAGGAGCAGATCATTCGGGACATCTTTGGTGTCCTCAAGCCTAACGGCTATCGACAGTTCAATACAGCATACATTGAAATTCCAAAAAAGCAAGGCAAGTCCGAGCTTGCCGCTGCGGTGGCGCTTCTGCTTACCTGTGGTGACGGAGAAGAACGAGCCGAGGTCTACGGCTGCGCTGCCGACCGACAGCAGGCTTCCATCGTTTTCAATGTGGCGGCTGACATGGTGCGGATGTGTCCTGCACTTTCTAAGCGGGTCAAGATACTGGATTCCCAGAAGCGGCTCATTTATCAGCCGACGGGCAGTATCTACCAGGTGCTCTCCGCCGATGTCGGCAACAAGCACGGCTTCAATACACACGGTGTGGTATTCGACGAGCTGCACACCCAGCCGAACCGTAAGCTCTTTGATGTTATGACCAAGGGCTCCGGTGATGCCCGTATGCAGCCGCTGTATTTCCTCATCACCACGGCCGGCAACGATACGAAGTCCATCTGTTATGAGATCCACCAGAAGGCCAAGGACATCATCGAGGGGCGCAAAATCGACCACACCTTCTATCCCGTTATCTACGGTGCGGAAGAATCAGATGATTGGACGGACCCGAAGGTCTGGAAGAAGGCCAATCCCTCCCTCGGCATTACAGTTGGTATCGACAAGGTCAAAGACGCCTGCGAGTCCGCCAAGCAGAACCCAGGCGAAGAGAACTCCTTCCGACAGCTGAGACTTAACCAGTGGGTGAAACAGGCGGTGCGCTGGATGCCGATGGACAAGTGGGACAAATGTGAGTTCGCTGTCTGCGAGGACGATCTGGAAGGTCGTATCTGTTACGGCGGTCTGGATTTGTCCTCCACCACAGATATTACGGCATTCGTTCTGGTGTTCCCGCCGGAAGATGAGAACGACAAATACATCATCCTGCCGTACTTCTGGATACCGGAGGACAACCTCGACCTCCGAGTCCGGCGTGACCATGTGCCATACGATGTGTGGGAGCGGCAGGGCTTTTTGCAAACCACCGAGGGTAATGTCGTTCATTACGGCTACATTGAGAAGTTCATCGAAAGCCTGGGTGAGCGTTTCAATATTCGGGAGATCGCCTTTGACCGTTGGGGTGCTGTGCAGATGGTGCAGAACCTTGAGGGCATGGGCTTCACAGTCGTTCCTTTCGGACAGGGGTTCAAGGATATGTCCCCGCCCACCAAGGAACTGATGAAACTGGTGCTGGAACAGCGCATTGCCCACGGCGGTCATCCCGTCCTGCGCTGGATGATGGACAACATCTTCATCCGCACCGACCCAGCCGGAAACATCAAGCCGGACAAGGAAAAATCCACAGAGAAAATCGACGGTGCCGTGGCAACGATCATGGCACTCGACCGCGCTATCCGCTGCGGCAATGATAACGGAGCTTCGGTCTATGATAGCCGTGGGCTGTTGTTCATTTGAGACCCATCGTCAAAATATCAGTCGAATAAAGTCGGAAACTCTATTATTCAGCAGAGTTTCGGACTTACAACTCCAAAACTATTGACTTTTTTGATTTTTCGGGTATAATAGAATCAAGAAAGTCAGGAGGTGCATTATGGCTGAATTGATCAACCGCCCCCAATATCTGAATCAGCTGATTCAAAACAAAGATGTAGATCTGGTGAAGATCGTTACAGGTATTCGCCGCTGCGGAAAATCATCCTTGCTGGATCTGTTTCATCACTATCTGTTGGAGAACGGCGTGCCGGATTCCCGGATCGTTCACATGAACATGGAATCCTTGCGTTACCGTGACCTGAACAATTACCTTTCTTTTTATGATTATGTCAGCAAGCAGATCGCCAAAGACGGAAAGACCTACCTTATATTCGATGAACTGCAGACTGTAGAGCATTGGGAAAAAGCAATCGAGTCCTTCCGCTTGGATTATGATGTAGACATTTATATCACGGGTTCCAATGCCTATCTGCTGTCTACGGAATTTTCTACGCTGCTCTCCGGCAGATATGTAGAGATACGGGTGCTGCCGCTGTCCTTCAAGGAGTTTTTGGACTTCTACGAGTTTGCCCCCGATGTGACAATGGACGAAAAGTTCCAGAAGTATCTCCAGTTCGGAGGGATGCCGATTCTGAGAGAATACAAGTTCAACGAAGCGAGAAGCAATCAGGCACTGGAAGGTATCTATTCGACCGTGGTGCTGCGTGATATTTTGCAGCGCAATAATGGCACAGATCAAGCCATGCTTCAAAAAATCATGCTGTTTTTATGCTCCAATATCGGCAGCATCACTTCTCCGAACAGCATCGGAAATGTACTCTCCAACGAGGGCGACATTCAAACCGGCAAGCAGAAGAACATTGCGGGAAAAACGGTGGATAAATATATTTCCATGCTCCGCAATGCGTTTGTATTCTTCTCTGTCGGTCGGTATGATGTAAAAGGAAAGCAGCTGCTCAAAACTCTTGGAAAGAACTATATCATCGACATGGGTTTTCGCAATATGCTTCTGGGCTACCGAGATGCAGATCGCGGGCATATCATTGAGAATATCGTATTTCTGGAACTGCTGCGCCGTGACTATCGGGTATATATCGGGAAGGTCGGAGAGACGGAGGTCGACTTCGTTGCGGAAAAGCCGAACAACAAGGTATATATTCAGGTAACGGAAAGTATGCTTTCTGCGGAGACCCGTGAACGGGAGCTTCGTCCGCTGCGTATGATTGGGGATAACTACGAAAAAATCGTGCTTTCTATGGATCGCAGCTTCATCAATTCCTATGATGGCATAAAGTCACTGAATTTGATTGACTGGCTACTCAGCGAATAAGCACTGCATTTTCGGAGCGAAATCAAAGGTTTTTGCAGTTCAAGTCGGAAACTTCGCAAGAACCGATTATCATAGAAAATGAAACAAGCAAGCATATACTGAGCCGTTATTTCAAGTTGGAATGCAGAATTGAAATAAGAGCCAAAATATCTGAATATTTCAAAGCATCTGTTCGTATGAGCAGGTGCTTTTCTTTTGCTCATTTTGAAGGAGAGTGATTTAAGTGGGTATCTTTTCAGGGTTTTTCAAATCAAGGGACAAGCCTCAAGACAGAACAGCAGGCAGCAATTATGCTTTCTTCTTCGGCGGTACTACTTCCGGTAAAGCAGTGACGGAACGCTCCGCCATGCAGATGACCGCCGTGTATTCCTGTGTCCGCATCCTGTCTGAGGCTGTTGCGGGTCTGCCGCTGCACCTCTATAAATACACGGACAACGGCGGCAAGGCAATGGCGCTTGACCATCCGCTCTACCACTTGCTTCACGATGAGCCGAACCCGGAGATGAGTTCCTTCGTGTTCCGGGAAACCCTCATGACGCACCTGCTCCTCTGGGGCAACGCCTATGCGCAGATTATCCGCAACGGCAAAAATGAGATCGTGGCTCTTTATCCCTTGATGCCGAACAGGATGTCGGTGGACAGAGACGAGGATGGTCGCCTGTACTACACCTATTACCGTGGCACAGACGAGGCTATCAAGAACAAGGAGTTCGCCGTAACGCTTCAGCCTTCGGATGTGCTGCATATCCCCGGACTCGGCTTCGACGGCTTGGTTGGCTACAGCCCCATCGCTATGGCAAAGAACGCCATCGGCATGGCGATTGCCTGTGAGGAGTATGGCGCGAAATTCTTCGCCAACGGTGCCGCACCGGGTGGTGTGCTGGAACACCCCGGCACCATCAAAGACCCGCAGCGTGTGCGGGAGAGCTGGCAGTCTACCTTCGGCGGCAGCGGCAATGCGAACAAAATCGCTGTGCTGGAGGAAGGCATGAAATACACGCCCATCGGTATCTCGCCGGAGCAGGCGCAGTTCCTCGAAACACGCAAATTCCAAATCAATGAGATCGCTCGAATTTTCCGAGTCCCGCCCCACATGGTCGGTGACCTGGAAAAGTCGAGCTTTTCTAATATTGAGCAGCAGTCCCTTGAGTTTGTAAAATACACCCTCGACCCCTGGGTTATCCGTTGGGAGCAGTCCATTCAACGCTCCCTGCTGAACTCCGAGGAAAAGAAGAAGTACTTTGCAAAATTCAATGTGGAAGGTCTGCTTCGCGGCGACTATCAGAGCCGCATGAACGGGTACGCCATCGGGCGGCAGAACGGCTGGATGTCCGCCAACGACATCCGAGAGTTGGAAAACCTCGACCGTATCCCGGCAGAGGATGGCGGCGATTTGTACCTCATTAACGGCAATATGCTCCCGCTGAAAAATGCCGGGGCTTTTGCAAATACACCTACCGATGACGGAAAGGAGGAAAAATCCGATGAAGAAATTCTGGAATTGGAAGACCCGAACGGTGACCAATCAGGAGACACAGGAGCAGGTTCAAGAGAGGACGCTGTTTCTGAACGGGACCATCGCCGAGGAAAGCTGGTTTGACGATGATGTCACCCCGCAGCTTTTCAAGGACGAGCTCATGTCTGGCAGTGGCAACATCACCGTGTGGATCAACAGTCCCGGTGGTGACTGCGTGGCGGCGGCTCAAATCTACAATATGCTCATGGACTACAAGGGTGATGTGACCGTGAAAATCGATGGCATTGCGGCATCCGCAGCATCCGTCATCGCTATGGCAGGCACGAAGGTGCTGGTGTCCCCGGTGTCCATGCTTATGATCCACAACCCCATGACAGCGGCATTCGGCAATTCGGAGGAAATGCAGAAAGCCATCGAAATGCTCTCAAGCGTCAAGGATTCCATTATCAACGCCTATGAGATCAAGACGGGGCTTTCCCGTGCCAAGCTCAGCCACCTCATGGATGCCGAAACTTGGATGGACGCAAACAAGGCTGTGGAACTCGGCTTTGCGGACGAAATCATGCAGAGAAACTCGGAATCCGAAGAGGTACCCACGCCTGCCGTTTCCATGCTGTATTCCAAGGCGAATGTGGTGAACTCTCTCATGGAGAAGATTGCTGCAAAGTGCGCCATCACCCCAAAATCCAACCGTACACAAAATGCCGATGACCTTATGGATCGGCTCAATCTCATTAAAAACTGGAGGTAATTCAATATGACTATCAACGAACTGCGTGAAAAGCGCAACCAGGCTTGGAACGCCGCAAAGGCATTTGTTGAAACCAAGCGCGACAAGGACGGTCTGCTGTCCGAAGAGGATGCCAAGACCTATGCTCAGATGGAAAAGAAGGTACAGGACTACGGTGCTGAGATCGAGCGCATGGAGGCTATGTCCGCAATGGAAGCAAAGCTGAATAAGCCCACTTCTTCTCCCATCACCGAGAAGCCCATGAACGGCAAGTCCACCGCTGACGGGAAGCCCAAGACCGGTCGTGCTTCCGATGCCTACCGCACCGGGATGCTCACCGCCCTTCGCAGCAACTTCCACCAGGTGAGCGATGTCCTTCGCGAGGGTGTTGACGCTGACGGCGGCTACCTCGTACCCGAGGAGTATGATTCCCGCCTCATTCAGACGCTTTCCGAGGAAAACATCATGCGAAAGCTCGGTCATACCATCACCACATCCGGTGAGCATAAGATCAACATTGCAGCGACTGCGCCTGCCGCTGCGTGGATCGAGGAAGGCGGTGCACTCTCTTTCGGTGACGCAACCTTTGCACAGATCCTTCTGGATGCGCATAAACTCCATGTTGCCATCAAGGTGACCGAGGAACTGCTCTACGACAATGCGTTCAAGCTGGAGGATTACATTCTCACCGAGTTCGGCAAGGCACTCGCCAATGCCGAGGAGGACGCATTCCTCAACGGTACCGGTGTCGGTCAGCCCCTCGGTCTGTTTGCGGAGACCGGTGGCGGTCATGTGGCAGAAACGCTGACTGCGGCACTCAAGAGCGATGATCTCATCACCCTCATCCATGCACTGAAGCGTCCCTACCGCAAGTCTGCCTCTTTCATCATGAACGACAAGACCATCGCACAGATCCGCAAGCTGAAGGACAACAACGGTGCGTATATCTGGCAGCCTTCCTATCAGGCAGGCGAACCGGACCGCATTCTCGGCTACACGGTTCATACCTCTGCGTATGCTCCGGAGAATGCTATTGCGTTTGGCGATTACAGCTACTACAACATCGGCGACCGCGGCACCCGTTCCTTCAAGCAGCTCAACGAGCTGTTCGCGGGCAACGGTATGATCGGTTTCGTGGCTAAGGAACGTGTGGACGGCAAACTTATTCTCCCCGAAGCCGTTCAGATCCTCAAGCTGAAAACCGAATAAGGAAGGAGGCGGCGGTGATGAACGAGCTTCTCTCCAAAGTGAAAGCCAACCTTATCCTGGAACACACGGCGGATGATGCCTTGCTGAAAAGCTACATCACCGCCGCTGTTTCTTACGCCGAAAGCTACCAGCACATCCCGGAGGGGTTCTATAAGGAGAATCCCATGCCAGCCACCACAGAGCAAGCCGTCATCATGCTGTCGTCCCACTTCTATGAAAGCCGGGACGGCAGCACGGGCGGCTTCTTTGCGGATAACACCGGAGCGGCGCAGCAGGTGTGGAACACCGTCAATCTGCTGCTCCGCTTGGATAGGCGGTGGCAGGTATGAGTTTCGGAAAGATGAACGGCTTTGCCGACATTGTAGAAACCCGCCAAATCAAGGACAGCGAGGGTTTCACCCATTCCGAGGATGAAGTCCTCGCTTCCGTCCGTGTGTACCGGGAAGGTCGGCATGGCTCTCTGCGCTGGGCGAACCTCGCCGCATTCAGCGAAGCGACCGACCTCTTCCGCTTTCGGTGTATTCCGGGGCTGACGGTCACTACCGACCATTTTCTCATCTGTGACGACTGTCGCTACGACATTGTGTCCGTAGAGAATGTCAAAGGCCGTGGGATGTACATTGAGGTGCTGGCGAAAAAGGAGGTGCCAACCGTTGGCTAAGTGCGATATGAAAATGCCGGAGGATTTTCTTCTGAAGATATCCAAGCTCGGCAGCAACTTTGACAGTGTGGCGGATACCGTCCTGCAGGCCGGTGGCGAGGTCGTGCTGAAGAGAGTCAAGAGCAATCTCTCCTCCGTTATCGGCAGAGGAACAAAATATGACTCTCGCTCCACGGGCGAACTGGAAGGTGCGCTCGGCCTTTCTCCCTCCAAGCTGAACCGGGACGGCAACCACGACATCAAGGTCGGTTTTGCCGAGCCTCGCTCGGACGGCGGCAGCAACGCCAAACTTGCCAACATTCTCGAATACGGCAAGCACGGTCAGCCTGCAAAACCGTTTCTGAAACCTGCGAAAACCGCATCCCGACAGGAATGCATCGATGCCATGACCAAGGCGCTGGATGAGGAGGTGGAAAAGCTGTGAGCCTGCTATCCGATTTACAAACCATTGCCGAAAGCTGCGGCGTGTCTGTGGAAACGGGTGTGTTCTCCGGTAAAGCGCCGGACACCTATCTGGTGATCACACCGCTGTCGGACGGCTTTGAGCTTCACGCCGACAACACCCCCGGCTGCGAAACGCAGGAGGCACGGCTGTCTCTCTTCACAAAAGGCAGCTACACCAAGCTGAAAAATGACCTTGTCCGTGCCTTGCTGGGTGCGGATTTTTATATTACCGACCGCCGGTACATCGGATTTGAGACCGAGACCGGCTACCATCACTACGCCATTGATGTGGCACAAATCTATGAATTGGAGGTTTAAGACATGGCAACCATCGGTCTTGACAGACTCTATTACGCCAAAATCACCGAGGACGCAAGCGGCGAGGAAACCTACGCTTCTCCGGTGCAGCTGGCAAAGGCCATGACCGCAGAGCTTTCTGTGGAACTGGCGGAAGCGACTCTCTACGCCGACGACGGTGCGGCAGAGATCGTAAAGGAATTCAAAAGCGGCACGCTGTCACTCGGCGTGGATGACATCGGTGCGACCGCCGCATCCGACCTGACAGGTGCGACCATCGACAAAAACGGCGTGGTCGTCTCCGCAAGCGAGGACGGCGGCGAACCCGTAGCGGTGGGCTTCCGTGCAAAGAAGTCCAACGGCAAATACAAGTATTTCTGGCTTTACCGTGTGAAGTTCGGTATCCCAGCGACAAACCTTGCCACCAAGGGCGACAGCATTACCTTCTCCACACCCACCATTGAAGGCACCATCCTGCGCCGCAACAAGCCGGACGCCAAGGGTGTGCATCCCTGGAAAGCAGAGGTCACCGAGGGCGATACCACCGTGACGGCGGCCACCATTTCCAACTGGTATAAGACGGTATACGAGCCGACCTATGCGGCATCACCCGAGAAATCCACTTAACGGAGGTAACTTATGATGGATAACGAAAGAACCGCAGTCATCACCATCGGTGATGAGGAATATACGCTGCTCCTCACGACCAAGGCCACCAAGGAGATCGCCGGTCGCTACGGCGGACTGGAAAACCTCGGTGAGAAGCTGATGAAGTCCGAGAACTTTGAAATGGCTATCGGAGAGATCGTGTGGCTTATCACGCTTCTGGCGAATCAGAGTATTCTTGTCCACAACCTCAAGGATAAAGAGCATCCCAAGGAGCTGCTCACCGAAGATGTGGTGGAGCTTCTGACCACGCCCCTCGACCTCGCCGGTTACAAAACTGCTATTACGGAAGCTCTCTACAAGGGCACCAAGCGGAATGTGGAAAGCGAGAAAGACGCAAAAAACGCACCAGTCGGGTAACGGTCTCCGATTCGGAGCTGTTTACCCGGCTTCTTTATTACGGTCTTGCCCACCTTCATCTGTCGCAGGATGAAGTGTGGCTGATGCCGTTTGGATTGCTTTTGGACTTATGGGAGTGTCACAAGCAGTATAACGGACAGGCTATTCCTGCTCATGAACACTACATTGACGATATTATCCCGGACGGCATTTAAGGAGGTGACGGTACATGGCAGACAGTTTCGGACTGAAGATCGGTCTTGAGGGCGAAAAGGAATTCAAAAAAGCACTGGCGGATATCAACCAGTCCTTCAAGGTGCTCGGCTCCGAAATGAAGCTCGCCACCTCTCAGTTCGATAAAAACGATAAATCCGTGGAGGCTCTCGCCGCACGGAATAAGGTGCTGCGAAAAGAGATCGACGAGCAGACAACAAA
>UMGK01010253.1_pt1 | contig 30504 bp, 26 predicted proteins | sample 1965251 | NCBI WGS metagenome assembly UMGK01 (sample SAMEA4836070, study PRJEB28245) | human gut metagenome | biome: gut microbiome; material: fecal sample | place: Denmark | collected 2008 | reverse complement strand
AGTAGTTCCTTCCCGCTGGGAGGAAACAGTCATATTTATAATCATGATTTTAACAGATGGTTCAGAAAGATTAAATTCCACTATTGAGAGAAGGTGAATTTGTAAGATTAAATCCCATATAGGGGTGGAATTTAAATTTGCAATTGAAGAGCAATAGTAAATTTGCACTTTCATGTCTTATAAACATTGTATTTTAGGTTATAATTTGATATTATAATAAGGTATGTAAAAAAATATAGCATTTAATAGAAGACAAAAGGGGATACAATTATGAAGAATATAGTAAACTTGCGAAGTTCTAAAGTGAGAATGTTCTGTCTGTTTATTGTTGATGTTTTGACCATTATTTTGAATGCATATATCTCTTTGATTTTAAGGTATGAATTACATTTTGAATGGATACCACAGACATATATTCAGAGCATTGAACGATATATGTGGATTAATGTCCTAACAACGATTATACTATTTATGGTATTGAAGCTTTACAGAAGTGTATGGACTTATGCAAGTATTAATGAGTTTGTTCGTATATTCGGAGCCTGTATATTGTCGGTGGCATTTCAGGCGCTTGGAATGACATTCCTTGTATTGGATGTGCCAAGAAGTTACTATTTGTTTGATTTCTTCTTGCTTTTAATGACAACAACAGCAACGAGATTTTCTTATCGGGCACTTCGCATTGTAAAACAAGGGTTCGAAAATACAGGCAAGCAAGTGCTGAATACGATGGTTATTGGAGCCGGAGAAGCTGGTAACATGATTATTCAGGAATTAAAATACAGCAAGCATTTAAATCGAAGAGTATGTTGCATTATTGATGATAATCCATCTAAGAAAGGGAAATATCTTCATGGTGTTCCGGTTGTAGGGAATCGAGACGTCATTATTGACTGTGCAAAAAAATATCATATTGAAGAGATTATTCTTGCAATTCCATCAGCAGATGCAAAAACGACGCGTAATATTCTTCGAATTTGTAATCAGACAGAATGTAAATTGAAAGTCCTTCCCGGAATGTATCAGTTGATTACAGAAGAGGTGAGTGTATCAAAGTTAAGAGAAGTATCTATTGAAGATCTTCTCGGAAGAGATGCAATTAATATAGACCTTGACAGTGTTCTTGGATATGTAAGGGACAAAACAGTTCTCGTAACTGGTGGGGGTGGATCTATCGGAAGTGAACTCTGCCGTCAGATTGCGCAATATAATCCAAAATGTCTGATTATTTTTGATATTTACGAAAACAACGCGTATGACATTCAGCAGGAGCTGAAGAAAAAATATCCAATGCTTCATTTGGAGACATTAATTGGATCTGTGCGGAACACCAAGAGAATTGAAAGTGTGATGGAGTTATACCGTCCGGATATTGTGTATCATGCTGCAGCACATAAGCATGTACCTCTTATGGAAGATAGCCCGAATGAAGCGGTAAAGAATAATGTGTTTGGAACATACAAGACAGCACGTGCGGCAGACAAGTACGGAGTGAAGAAGTTTGTTCTTATATCTACGGATAAAGCAGTCAACCCTACAAATGTCATGGGGGCTACTAAGAGAATGTGTGAAATGATTATTCAGACATTCAGCCGATATTCTAAAACGGAATTTGTAGCTGTAAGGTTCGGTAATGTATTAGGAAGTAACGGAAGTGTAATTCCGCTTTTCAAGAAGCAGATGGAAGCAGGAGGACCGGTTACGGTTACACACCCTGATATTATTCGATATTTTATGACAATTCCAGAGGCGGTTTCTTTGGTGCTTCAGGCAGGAGCTTATGCCAAAGGTGGAGAAATTTTTGTTCTTGATATGGGAGAACCGGTGAAAATAGCAGATCTTGCCAAGAATCTGATTCGCTTATCAGGATATACGCTCGGTGTGGATATGGAAATTAAGTATACTGGATTAAGACCTGGTGAAAAGTTGTATGAGGAGATTCTGACAAAAGAAGAGGGATTGCAGAAGACACAGAATGATTTGATTTATATTGGAAAACCTTTGGAGTTCAACGAGGTGCATTTTTTAAGTGAATTAAGACGATTAGAGCAGGCGGCAATTGATGAACGCTTCGATGTGAAAGAAATTGTATCTGAAATCGTTCCTACTTATCACATAAGAGAAGAAGATCGTAAGAGGGATTCGGCAATTTATGAAGAATTCTGCAGATTAGGCAGAGCGAGCCATGAAGGACCAGTTGTAGGTTAAGAACTTTATGATTATGTATGGAGGTTAAATAAAATTATGATGAATATACCATTTTCACCACCGGATATTACAGAATTAGAAATAGAAGAAGTTGTAGATACACTGAAAAGCGGGTGGATTACAACGGGACCTAAAACTAAAAAATTCGAGAAACAAATTGCGGAGTATTGTCATACAAGCAAAGCGGTTTGCTTGAACTCAGCTACAGCTTGTTCAGAAATGGCACTTAGAGTTCTTGGAATAGGACCGGGCGATGAAGTGATTACAACAGCATATACGTACACTGCATCTGCAAGTGTAATCTGTCATGTGGGAGCAACGGTGGTATTAGTGGATACCCAAAAAGATTCTTATGAAATGGATTACGAAGCGCTTGAAGAAAAAATTACAGAAAAAACAAAAGCAATTATTCCAGTAGATTTGGGAGGAGTAATCTGTGATTATGACAGAATATTTGAAATTGTAAATCGAAAAAAAGATGTATTTGAACCTAAAACAGAACTTCAAAAGAAAATCGGAAGAGTTGCAGTAGTAGCTGATGGTGCTCATGCGATAGGTGCTGTACGAGATGGAAAATGTTGTGGAGAGATTGCAGATTTTACGAGCTTTTCTTTCCATGCAGTTAAGAATCTTACTACAGCAGAAGGTGGTGCTGTAACTTGGAGAGATATAGAAGGCGTTGATAATGAAGAACTGTATAAGCAGTTTATGTTGCTTTCTCTTCATGGACAATCGAAAGATGCGCTGGCAAAGACGCAGCTTGGAGCATGGGAATATGATGTTGTAGCGCCTTATTTTAAGTGTAATATGACGGATATTATGGCGGCACTGGGACTTGCGCAGATGAAGCGTTATCCGGATATACTTGCAAGGCGTAAGGAAATTATAGAAAAATATAATGAAGGGCTAAAAAACCTTCCGGTAAGCGTGCTGGAACATTTTGGAAATGATTTTGCATCAAGTGGTCATTTGTACCTTGTTAGAGTACATGATAAGACAAGAAAAGAGTGTAATGAGATTATTGAGAAGATGGCAGAGTGTGGAATTGCAACCAATGTTCACTACAAACCGCTTCCATTGTTGTCTGCATATAGAAATCAGGGCTTTAACATTAAAGACTATCCAAACGCCTATGCAATGTTTGAAAATGAAATTACATTGCCACTTCATACGAAATTAACAGATGAAGAAATTGATTATGTTATTGATTCTTTTGTGAAATGTGTAGAATAGGAATTGAGTTATTATGAAAAAATGGGAGAATCTTCCAAAAGAACTACAAATAGAAGAAGTAAGAGAATACTATGATGCGTTACAACTGCACAAGGGTGGGTTGTTAGCGAAGAGGATTTTTGATATAATAATGTCCAGTATATTGCTTGTGTTTGTATCACCGATATTGCTTGTATTAGGAGCCCTTATAAAATTAGATTCACCAGGACCGGTTATGTTTCGGCAAGTTCGAGTTACAACTTACGGTAAAGAGTTTTATATATTTAAATTTCGGACAATGGTGAATCATGCGGATAAAATGGGAAGTCAGGTAACCACAAAAGGAGATGCGCGTGTTACGAGGATGGGAAAACTTCTTCGCGGTTGTAGATTGGATGAGCTACCACAGCTTGTAAATATTTTAAAGGGTGAAATGACTTTTGTTGGCACAAGACCCGAAGTACCTAAATATGTTCAATGTTATACAGATGAAATGAAGGCAACGTTATTGTTACCTGCTGGAGTGACCTCTAGGGCCAGTATAGAGTATAAGGACGAAGAACGTTTGTTGGGAAATGCTGAAAATGCAGACGAAGTGTATATTCGGCAAGTGTTGCCGGAAAAAATGAAATATAATCTGGAAGCAATTAAAAAATTTAGTTTTTTAGAAGATATTAAAACAATGTTTGCCACGGTAATCGCGGTAATAAAATAGTTGGGAGTTTGAACCATGAATATATGGATTGTGAACCATTATGCAATTCCACCAAGTATGGGGGGATTAGTTAGACACTATTATTTTTCGAAATATTTACAGAAAAAGGGACATAATGTAAAAATATTTACATCAAGTAAAATTCATAATACAGATATTAATATGATCCAGGATAAATCGCTTTACAAAGAGCAGATAATGGATGGTGTCGAATATACATTTGTCAGAAGTAGAAATTATAGAGGGAATGGATTGGGTCGTATTATTAATATAATTGACACTCCTTTCAAAATTCGAAAGGCTATGAAACAGTTCTACAAGCATGAAAAACCGGATGTGATCTATACGTCATCTCCAGATTTGTTTGTAGCGTTTTTTGCTTTGCTTTTTGGACATAGGCATAAAATTCCGGTAGTAGTGGAGATTAGAGACTTATGGCCGGAGTCTATTGTGGAATACAATGGGATGTCGAGAAAAAATCCGATTATACAGATTTTGTATCAGTTGGAAAAGTGGATCTATAAAAAGGCAGATCAGTTGATTTTTACCATGGAGGGTGGAAAAGACTATATAAAAGATAAGAAGTGGGATAAATCAGTTGATTTAAGAAAAGTAAATCATGTAAATAATGGAGTGGATTTGGAAGAGTACGAGAACGATGTCCAAAATTATCAACTATATGACGAGGAGTTAGAGAATAGATCTATATTCAAAGTAATATATGTAGGATCAGTTCGGTGTGCTAATAATATCGGAACACTTGTTAATGTAGGGGAAGAGTTGAAAAAACGGGGAAAAACAAACATTAAGATTTTAATATATGGAGAAGGAACAGACAGAGCTTCGTTAGAAAAGGATTGTAAGAGAAAAAAACTAGATAACGTTATTTTTAAAGGAAAAGTTGAAAAAAAGTATGTGCCTTATATTTTATCAAAAAGTGATCTTAATATTTTAAATTATAAGCAAGCTGGAACATGGAAATATGGTGGGAGCCAAAATAAGCAGTTTGAATATTTGGCAAGCGGAAAGCCGATTTGTTCAAATGTTAGGATGGGGTATTCAATTATACGTACTAACAATTGTGGTATTGAGAACAACCTTACTTCAATAAAAGATTATGCGGATATTATTGTGAAATATGAAGAGATGAATGATTCTGATTATAAACAGCAGTGTAAAAATGCAAAAGATGTAGCACAATTATATGATTACTGTATACTTGCAGATAAGATAGAAGAAGTATTGCGTAAATGTACACAAAAGAAATAAGGGAGCGAAGAATGAGAATTTTATTTTTGGCAGCGGCAAATAGTATACACACTATAAAGTGGGTAAACTCTATGTCAAAAAAAGGTCATGAGGTTTTTTTGGTTTGCAATAAAGGCCATGAACCATCTGATAATGTGTTATCAGAAGATGTGAAATTGTATTGTCTTAAATATGGCGGGACATTGGCATATTATTTGAATGCTTTTGAACTACGTAAGAAAGTTCAAGATATAAAGGCGGATATTATTCATGTTCATTATGCCAGCGGTTATGGGACTTTGGCTAGAGTAGCTAAGGTGGGCCCAATATTACTTTCAGTTTGGGGGAGCGATGTATATGAATTCCCAAATGAGAGTAAAGCCCAAAAAATTATTTTTCAAAGAAATATTAGATACGCAAAGCAATTGGCATCAACTAGTGAATGTATGGCAAATGAGTTGCGAAACGTTATGAAGAATAGTTCATTAAAAGTTAAAATAACACCATTTGGAGTTGACACAAAGTGTTTTGATTCAGACAAGTATCCGAAAAAAAAATCTCATTTGTTTGTGATAGGCAATATTAAGAGTCTTAAGCCTGTGTATGGAATAAGAGAGTTTATATATGTTATAAAAGAATTGGTGGAGGATTCAGACTTAGATGAAGAAATCAAAAAACGTATTCGGGTCGAAATATATGGTGATGGAGAACAAAAGCAAGAACTATATAATTTGATTCATAGTTTAGGGCTTGTTGAATTTGTATATTTAATGGGGAAAATCCCCAATAATAAGGTGCCAAATGTTTTGTCTCAATTTGATATTTTTTGTGCAATGAGTCAGAGAGAAAGTTTTGGAGTTTCTCTTGTTGAAGCAATGTCCATGAAAAAACCAGTGGTAGCATCAAATGTTGATGGATTCAAAGAGGTTATAGATAATGAAATTACTGGAATTATTGTAGACAAAAATGATACTGTTCAATGTAAAGAAGCGCTTAAAAGGTTAATTCTTGATGAAGTATTAAGAGAAAAAATGGGCGAAAATGGAAGAAAACGAGTATTAAAATTTTATGATTGGGAAAAAAATGTTGATTATATGGAATCTATATATCGGGAGTTTTCTGATATGAAGCTTGAGTAAAATAGAATAGGAGAGTATAAAGAAAGTAAATGAAAGTAGAAAAAAATTGTATTTTTCATATACCTTGTTTTATATCAGCAGATGGAAAATCGGGTTCTCAAATTCGACCCCAAAAAATGATTGAAGCATTTAAAAAGAATGGCTATCATGTAGACATTGTCATGGGATATGGAAAAGAACGTAAGAAACAGATTCAATATATTAAACAGAACATTGAAAAGGGGAAGAAATATGACTTCCTATATTCTGAAAGCAGTACTATGCCCACGTTATTAACTGAAAAGAATCACTTGCCGTGCTATCCGTTTCTAGATTTTTCTTTTTTTGCGTATTGTAAAAAGAAGGGAATTAATATTGGATTGTTTTATCGAGATATTCATTGGAAATTTGAAAAATATAAAGAAATTGTTCCTTGGTATAAGAGAATGTTTTCTATTCAGATGTATAAATATGACTTGAGAAAATACTTAAAGCTTGTGGATATTTTATATTTACCTTCTATAGAAATGAAGAAATATATTTCGGAATATCGATTTTCAAAGGTAAGAGTGCTTCCACCTGGGGCATTGTTAGAAGAGGAAGTGATCGAAAAACGAAAAAATTATTTTCTGTCAAATAAAAATAATGAATTGAAAATTTTTTATGTAGGGGGAGTCACAGGAATATATGATTTGAGAAGTGTTCTTAAGGCGATAAAGGATAAAGAAAATGTTTATATGACAATATGTTGTAGGGAAAATGAATGGGAAAAGAATAAAGAATTTTATGACTCGTGTCTTACAGAACGCATAACAATTGTTCATGAGAGTGGAGAAAATTTGAAAAAATTGTATTTGAAGTCAGATATATGTAGTTGTTTTTTCCCTCTTAGTGAATATATGAGTTTTGCAGTTCCGATAAAACTTTTTGAATATATAGGGAACGTAACTCCTGTTATAGTCACGAAGGGGACGGTTGCAGGTAAATTTGTTGAAAAATTTGGAAATGGAATAAGTGTACCATATGATATAGAAAAACTAAGTAATGCTATAGAAGAGGTGTTGAATAATAGAGGAATGCTAATTGAAATGCATGAAAATGCATGTAATTGCTTAGAACAAAACACATGGAAATGTAGAGCGTTACAGGTGGAAAAAGACTTAAAAGGAGAATTAAAATGAAAACAAAATTATTAAAAAAAATTAATGAGAAAACAATTACAGTGGGTGTAGTAGGACTTGGGTATGTAGGACTTCCGCTTGCCGTGGAAAAAGCGAAAGCTGGTTTCAAAACAATTGGTTTTGATGTGCAGGATGAAAAAGTTAAGCTTGTGAATGAAGGACACAATTACATTGGTGACGTTGTAGATAATGATCTGAAAGAGCTAGTTAATAATGGAATGCTGACAGCTACCACAGATTTTAGTTTTGTTAAGGATGTTGATTTTATTGCAATCTGTGTTCCAACACCACTTGATACTCATCAGCAGCCGGATATCAGTTATGTGAAATCATCTACAGAGGAGATTTCTAAATATCTTACGAAAGGAACAATGGTAGTATTAGAATCCACTACATATCCAGGAACAACAGAAGAATTGATTAAACCTATTCTTGAAGAAGGTTCTGGATTAAAATGTGGAGAAGACTTCTACCTTGGATTTTCGCCAGAACGTGTAGATCCAGGTAACTTAATCTACAAGACGAAGAATACACCAAAAGTTGTAGGTGCTATTGGGAAAGATGCAACAGAAGTAATTGCAACAATGTATCGTGCAGTTCTTGAGGGAGATGTGTATGAAGTTTCTTCACCTGCAATAGCCGAGATGGAGAAGATTCTTGAAAACACATATAGAAATATTAATATTGGTCTTGTCAACGAATTGACAATGCTTTGTAATAAGCTGGGAATCAGTATGTGGGAAGTTGTAGATGCTGCTAAAACCAAACCTTATGGTTTTCAGGCGTTTTATCCAGGTCCGGGTCTTGGTGGACATTGTATTCCTTTGGATCCTTATTATTTATCTTGGAAAGCAAGAGAATATGGTTTCCATACATCAATGATTGAGAGTTCTATGATGATCAATGACCAGATGCCTGAATACTGTGTAGAGCGTGCAAGTAAAATATTAAATCGTCATGCTAAGGCAATGAACGGGGCGAAAGTACTTGTTGTAGGTGTCGCATATAAGCAGGATATTGATGATTACCGTGAAAGCCCGGCTCTTCGTGTAATTGAAATATTGAAACGTGAGCAGGCAAATGTTGATTTTTATGATCCATGGATTGCTGAATACAAATATAAAGGGGAAAAGCATCAAGGAATTAAAGAAATTAGTCCGGGGATTATTGCCGATTATGATTTAATCATGATTACAGCAGCACATACAAATGTAGATTACGATATGATTCAGAAAAACGCAGTAGCAATTTTTGACACAAAGAATGTTATGAAGAATATCGAAAAACGTGATAATATCGAAGTTTTATAGGAGAAATTAAAATGAAGATTGTTACAGTTGTTGGGGCGCGTCCGCAATTTGTGAAAGCGGCGGCTGTATCTCGTGTTATCAGAGAAAAGCATACGGAGATATTGGTTCATACGGGACAACATTATGACAATAATATGTCAGATGTATTTTTTGAAGAATTGCATATTCCGAAGCCGGATATTAATTTAGGTGTTGGTTCAGGGTCACATGCAAAACAGACAGCAGAAATGCTGGTTGGAATTGAAGAAGTTCTTAAAAATGAAAAGCCGGATTATCTGTTAGTATACGGAGATACAAATTCGACATTAGCCGGAGCATTGGCGGCGTCTAAAATACATATTCCGGTTATTCATGTGGAAGCCGGACTTCGCTCTTTTAACATGTATATGCCGGAAGAACAAAACAGGATTCTGACGGACAGAATATCGACATTGCTGCTGTGCCCGACAGACGTAGCAGTAGGAAATTTAGAAAAAGAAGGGATATTAAAAGGAGTGTATAACGTAGGAGACGTTATGTGCGATGCTGTGTTATATTACTCTAAATTGTTAGATGAAAAGCCGCTGGATTATTATTTCGATCATTTAGAGGGATTATTTGAGGAAATAGAGCCGGCAAAGGAGTGGTATTTATCTACGATACACCGTGCTGAAAATACAGATAGCATAGAGAAGGTTAGAGAAGTGCTTAGTGCTTTTGAGCAATTGGATGCACCTGTGATTTTCCCTGTACATCCAAGAACTAAAGGATTGGTAAGAGAGTTAAAAGAGTTACACCAATATCAAAATATTCTTTTTGTTGAACCTATGGGATATCTTGATATGCTTTATTTTGTAAAGAATGCAAAGAAAGCAATTACAGATTCAGGTGGATTACAAAAAGAAACCTATATTTTAGATACACCTTGTGTAACAGTGAGAGATCAGACAGAATGGGTAGAAACATTGATAGGGAATCACAATATCCTTGCGAAGCCAAAATCAGAAGATATTGTTGAAAAAGTTATGAACACCCAGATTGATTACAGTAAAAAAGAAGCCTATTATGGAACAGGAAATGCAGCGGAAAAAATCTGCGATTTGATTGGTTAAGAAAGAGAGGATTTAGTTATGAAGTATGCACTTGTAGGTTGTGGAAGAATTGCAACAAATCATGTGAAGGCTGTTTTAAACAATAGTTTGGAATTTGTAGCTGTGTGTGATGTGATTCCTGAGCATATGGAAGAATTGCTGGCAAAGCATGATCTTCAAAACGATACAAGCATTAAGCGCTATACAGATTACAAGAAAATGATTGAAGAAAATGAGATTGAGTTGGTAGGTATTGCTACAGAAAGTGGTCTGCACGCAGAAATTGCATTGTATTGTATTGATCATGGAATTAATCTTATTATTGAAAAACCAATGGCTATGAGCATGCAGGACGCTACAGAGATTATCAAACGCTCTGAAGAAAAGGGTGTGAAAGTATCAGCTTGTCATCAGAATCGATTTAATGTAGCCGTACAGGAGATGAGAAAGGCATTAGAAGCAGGACGTTTCGGAAAACTTTCCCATGGCTCTATTCACGTAAGATGGAATAGAAATCAAGGCTATTATACACAGGCACCTTGGAGAGGAACCTGGGCGCAGGATGGTGGTGCGCTTATGAATCAGTGTATTCATGGAATCGATCTTTTGCGTTGGATGATGGGGAATGAAATTGACGAAGTTTATGGTGTTACCAGACAGCAGTTCCATGATTATCTGGAAGCAGAAGATATCGGGATGGCCGTTGTAAAGTTTAAGAATGGCGCAGTTGCTACCATTGAAGGGACAACAAATGTTTATCCTCAGAATTTGGAAGAAACTTTATACTTATTTGGTGAAACAGGAACTGTAAAATTGGGCGGAAAATCAACAAATAATATTGATGTTTGGAATTTTGCGGATGAGACCGAGGAAGATCAGGCGAACAAAGGTCTTGAGGAAGCAACAAGCAATGTTTATGGTAATGGACATACAAGTTTATATGCAGATGTGATTGATGCAATTAAAAATGATAGAGCTCCATATGTAGATGCATACGCAGGAAGAAATGCATTGGAACTCGTTCTTGCAATTTATAAGAGCCAGAAAGAAGGAAAAGCAGTAAAACTTCCGCTTGGTGAGTTTGCAAGCTTGGATATGACAGGAGAATTTTAAGATGAGTGATTATTTTGTACATGAAAGTAGTTACGTTGATGATGGCGTAAAAATAGGAAAAGGTACAAAAATCTGGCATTTTTCACACGTTCAAAGTGGAGCAGTTATTGGTAATAACTGCTCCTTTGGACAGAACGTGAATGTGGCAAATAATGTTAAAATAGGAAATGGTGTGAAGGTACAGAATAATGTATCAATTTACGAAGGTGTAGAGTTGGAAGATTATGTTTTTTGTGGTCCATCTATGGTCTTTACGAATGATCTGACACCTCGCGCAAAATATCCTAAGGGCAGTGTAGGATATAAGAAGACAGTTCTGAAAGAAGGTGCCACTGTTGGCGCCAATGCAACAATTGTATGCGGACATACAATTGGAAAATGGGCAATGATTGCGGCAGGAGCTGTTGTGACAAAAGATGTACCAGACTATGCGCTTATGGCAGGCGTACCAGCAAAACAAATTGGCTGGGTGTGTGAGTGTGGCGAAGTTATGAAAGCAAGTGGAATTTGCCCAAAATGTGGAAGAGAAAATAAATTTGATTCAAATTATATATAAAAGGAGTATCAATAATGCAATTTAGAGATTTAAAAGCGCAGTATCAGGCTTTAAAACCAGAAATAGATGAAGCTATGTCAAAAGTTATTACTGACTGTAATTTTATTAGTGGAGCTCAGGTGAGCGAACTAGAAAAAAATCTTGCAGATTATGTGGGAGTTAAGCATTGTATTTCCTGTGGAAATGGAACAGATGCTTTAACTATGATGATGATGGCATGGGGAATTAAAGAAGGTGACGCAGTATTCGTACCGGACTTTACTTTTTTTGCATCAGGCGAGATTGTATCTTTTGAGGGGGCAACACCTGTATTTTATGATGTGTGTGAGGATACCTTTAATGCAGATGTGGTATCTCTTGAAAAAGTGATTCAAGCTGTTATAGATGAAGGCAAGTTGACTCCTAAAGTGATTATTGGAGTAGATTTGTTTGGACTGCCTGCAGATTATCGAGCGATTCAAAAAGTAGCAGAAAAATATGATTTATTAGTATTAGAGGATGGCGCACAAGGTTTTGGAGGTATGATTGGAGATAAAAGAGCATGTAGTTTTGGAGATGCAGCAACTACATCTTTTTTTCCAGCAAAACCGTTAGGATGTTATGGTGATGGTGGCGCTGTTTTTACAAATGATGATGAGGTCGCAGATTATCTTCGGTCTATCCGAGTGCATGGAAAAGGTGCTTTCAAGTACGATAATGTAAGAATTGGATGGAATTCAAGACTGGATACAATTCAAGCAGCTATTCTTCAGGTGAAATTTAAAGCATTTGCGGAATATGAATTAAAAAATATTAATAGCGTTGCAGAGCAATATACAAAAGAATTAGAGGGAATAGTGAAAGTTCCTCGGATTAAAGAAGGTTTTTATTCTAGTTGGGCACAATATACTATTCAGTTAGAGTCAAAAAAGCAGAGAGATGACTTGCAGGCTTATTTGAAGGAAGCAGGAATTCCAACTATGGTATATTATCCCAAGCCAATGCATCAACAACTAGCGTTTGGACAAAACAAGATATATGCAGAGTGTCTTGTTTCTGAGCGACTTTGCGATACGGTACTTTCGCTTCCAATACATCCATATATAGAGAAAAAAGATATAAGAATGATTATAGATAAAGTGAAGTTTTTTCTTAGAAACGATTAGTAGAGCTGACATGGATAAGGATAAAATATAATTACGCTATGGGATGAAAAGAACGTGCGTTCTCTTGCAAAATAAGGAATCTATTTGGGAAAGAAGAGATTGATGATAATGGAAGGTAAAAAAAAGTATTATAAATACGTGAAATATATATTTTTAATTTTAGGAATGTCTATTCAAGTTGTATCATATAACAAAGGAGAATTTAATTTTTTTGTATGTGGGATATTATTTGTGCTAGTGCATAATTTTTTGTTTTTTTGCGAGGACTATTCAAAAAGAGCTCTTTATTTTGTATTTAATATAACTTTTTTTACTTTTTTATTGTCACGTCCTTTAATTGGGATGATACGTGGAGAAATATGGTGGAGATCAGTGACAGATAAGGATGCTTATGTGTGGTTTGCGCTGTGGTTAATTTCAGTTGGGTTATATGCAATTGATTTTGGGGGATATATAGCTGTTTATATACATGAAAAAAATCAAAGCAAAAAAATATATAATTTGAAAAAAAAATATCTTCGTGAATCAGATTTTCAAGTACATCTTCAAGTGGTTTCAATGATTATTTTTTATATGACTTTACCGCTATTTTTGATTCAAGAAATGGAGCCGTTAGTTTATTCTTTTGGAAAAGGATATTTGTCCTATTATTCTGAATTCCAAAGTCAATTGCCAGGTTTTTTTCACACATTAGCGTCTTTTATGAAAATTAGTTTATGTGTGTTTCTTTCTACATTCCCCACAAAAAAGAGAGCATTTATACCATTGGCATTTTATGAAATATCAGCAGTTCCAGCACTCTTGATAGGGATTAGAAACCCTATTATGCTTAATAGTTTGTTTATTTTAGTCTATTATCTATTGAGAGATGGTGTTGAAAATTATAAAAAATGGTTTGGAAAAATAGAAAAATTGGTAGTTGGAATTGCAACTCCGTTTGTTTTAATGTTTATGGCTGCTTATGCGTATATTAGAGGCGGAAATTTTACGGGGGATATGAACCCATTTAAATATTTTATAGAATTTTTTTATTCTCAGGGTGTTACTTTTGATGTAATTCAAATGGCATACGGGTATGTGGAAAGTTTGCGACTACGTGTGTCAAACTATACGTTTGGGGGAATAATTGATTATATATATTATGGAACGATAGGACAAAAATTGTGGGGGACAGTAGCATTTCCTTCTGGAAACTGTATAGAAAAGGCAGTATATAGCCACAATTTATCGCATCATTTATCGTATATATCTCTTAAAGAAAGTTATTTGCAAGGAAGAGGATGGGGGTCTTCATATTTGTTAGAAAACTATGTGGATTATGGATATATAGGTGTGCTAATTCTAGGAATAGGATTAGGGGTATTATTAGTGTCTGCCGCATATTGTTTTGGGAAAAACACATTTTTTACGACGATAGTGCTAATGGTATTGACAACTATTTTTTTGATTCCTAGAGCAGAAGCTACAGGTTGGCTAACGTTTATCATAACAGTTCAATTTTGGGTGTGTATAGGAGGCTGTTATTTGGGAGGAGTTATTTTAAAAAAGTGTGAGTTTTTACAAGTGATATTAAAAAAAATGAAACTATATCCTAAGAGTTAAAAGGAGGAATAAGAATGCTGAAATTCCAACAATTAATAACAATAGATATTTTTAATAGACTTATAAAAGTGAGAAATAAATTTTTTCCTGAAAGAAAAAGGGATAAAACATTCAGAATAGCTTTAGTGCTTCTTTTTCTTATTCAAATACTTATTTCTTATTTGATTATACTAAATTTCAAAATAAAAATGATGTTTTTTACAGTATTGATTGCTATAATATTATTTTTTGTGGCACCGTCAAAATTAGATTTACGACAATTTAGCAAAATTCCGTTTTATTTAATGTATATTATATCAGTCTCGTTCTTAATTACAGGTATTATTACTAAAACGAAAGGCTATATTGTTTACAGTTTGATTTTTTCTTTGATTATGCCAACTTTAGTTGTGATTTTTGGAAATATAGAACGTGAAGAATTATATACAAGAATAAGTGAGTCGTTAACAATTATTTTTGGAATTGTAACAATAATTTCTTTTTTCATTGCTCCTATATTAAATGCACAATATTCTGCAATTTTTGGTAATCCAAATGCATTTAGCAATTTTTTGTCAATTGTATTGATAACGCAATTGTATTTGCTTGAAAAGAAAAATGGAAGAAAGCGTATAGTACACTTTGCTTTTTCCGCGATGTCGATTGCATTATGTTTGTATACATCTAGTAGAACAGGGATGTTGAGCATGGTGTTAATATTAATAACATATTTAGTTTATTTAATATTTAATAAAAAAATAGAAGTAAAGGATAATTTGATTAAAATTAGTACAATTGCTTTATTAAGTTATTTTTCTTTCTTTTTCCTCTTTTATCTATTTACACAAGGGACAGAAACAGTATTAAATATAGAAAAAAAATGTTTTGGAGATAGTTTCACAGTGACGGCACCTTTGTATACTCCTAAGGCAGAAGATGCCAATATTGTAGATGCTACGGACAGAATTGTAGCAAGACTGGAGAAAGGAGCAAGTGGTAAGTCTAGTTTTACTTCTGGTCGAGTTGATATTTGGAGAAGTTTTATAAAAGATGTTGGGATCGTTGGACATCGTACAGAAAATAAACTTGTTTCAAAGAAATTTTACAGCGAGCCTAAATGGTGTTATGCTCACAATGCATTTTTACAACTTGCATATTCTAGTGGCGTGTTTGCGGGTATTAGTCTTTTGGCAATATGGTGTATTTATGGTATCAAGGCTTTAAAAGAAAAATTGCAAACTAAAGAAAGTATGATGTTTCTTGCTTTCGCTTTTGCAAGTGGACTACAGATGATGTTAGGTTCTAATTATTCTCCATATCATGAAATTACGCAATTAGTGACTTGGATAGTCATGACATCTGCATTTAAAAAGAATTTGCAATAAGAGCGAGTTGTAAGACTTAAATAAAACTTGAGAAAGATATAACATCGACAAACATTTGGGCTTGTATTTTGAATGTAGTAACTTTATGTACACCAAGAATACAAATGTTCAATTGTAAATATACAATGTAGTTCTTCTAAAAAAACACATTCATGGAGAATTCATGAATAGAATGATTTCGTTTTTTTGCCTAAAAAGAGAACGACTGAATTAGTTTGAACTTCTAGAGTAGGAGATGTAAACTTAAAAATATAGGATGAAAGGATAGTAAAATGAAAATATTAGTCATTCCATCATGGTATCCAAGTAAAAGCTATACTAATAATGGGATTTTTTTTAGGGAGCAAGCAGAAGCATTTAAACATAGTAAGCATGAAGTGGTTGTACTGTCTATTGAAATACCATATCGAAAAGCGAAGAAAGATTACAAATATTTTGTAAAAAATGAGCATGTGGAGAATGGTATTCATATATATAGATATGTATTTCCAGTAGGAATTTTACATAGATTTCCCAAGCTATATTATTCTTTTTTAAAAATAGTAGGAGAATTTATATTTTGGAAAGAATTTAAAAAACGAGGAAATTATGTGATACATGCACAGTCATTTGGAATAGGTGGATATATAGGAGTTTGTCTTAAGAAAAGGTTTAATTTAAGATGTATTATTACGGAACACTCATCTAAAATTTTGAAAAAAGAGCTTAATATTGTTGAAAAAAATGTATTAAAGAAATGTGTTGTTGAAAGTAATGAATTTGTTTGTGTATCAGAAAATTTAAAGATTGCTGTAGAAAGCTTAACTGGAGAAAATAAAAAAATAAAAGTATTTCCAAACATGGTGAGTAATATTTTTAGATATGAAAAAAAAGGAATAGATCCTTTTTCTATAGTTAGTATTGGCAACTTAATTCAGGGAAAAAGAATGGATTTAATTATAAAAGGCTTTTGTAAAGCGTTTTCAAAAGAGGATAATATTACGTTAACGATTATTGGTAAAGGAAGAGAATATAATTCTCTAAACAGTATAATAAAAAAAGAAAATCGTGGAAAACAAATTGTTATGACCGGTGAATTGACACGCGAAAGAGTGGCAGAAATTCTGAAAGAGAGTAATGTTCTTGCTTTAACAAGTGAATATGAAACTTTTGGAATAGTTTATATTGAGGGAGCGGCAAGCGGGAATGTAATCATAGGTGCGCATAATGGTGGAGCTGATGATATAATTACTGCGGAAAATGGTGTTTTTATTAAAGATTTTACCGTTGAAAGTGTGAGTAATGCTTTTAAATATGTGGTGACAAATTATCCCCAATTTAATCCTTGTAAGATAAGCGAAAGTACGAAAAGTAGGTTCGGAGAATGTTCGTTTGTGAAATATTATTTAAAGTTATTTGAAGAAATAAACTAAGGAATCTATGACTTGTAATCATTTAATTTTGAGTATGCAAGAAAAGATTCATTTAGTTAAAAAACTTTCTGGAAAGAGACATTGGGGTTGGGTTCAGAAAAGTTCTCATTTTTAATAGGTGTTAATATTCCAAGAGAAACATGGGGCTGTTGGAATTATAGAAGCCTTTAATGTGGAATATAGATTCAAATAGACTCTACAGTAGATAGCAGATGTACTGTATTATAAAAATGAAGGTATTTAAAGATATGACAGCATTGAAAATTGTTGTATTCAAACTTATTCAATTTAGTTGTTATTTGCATTATAATAGTGTAAAATTGAAAAGATAGAGAATGTTAGTATTTAGCGTAATAAATATCATGCATTTCAAATGCTAGTAGATAAAAAGGAGCTTATCAATATATGTTAGTATCATTTTGTGTAATTGCATATAACGAAGAAAAAGCTCTTCCATCCTTGTTTCAGGATATTATTTCACAAGATTATCCTCACGACAAAATGGAAGTGGTTCTGGTTGATGCAATGTCCACAGATAATACAAGAAAATTAATGGAAGGATTCGCGCAGGAAGAACATGGCTTCGTGCGCGTTAAAGTATTGGAGAATCCTAAGAAAATTCAGGCGGCAGGATGGAATGTGGCTATTCGTGCGTCTGAGGGTGATATTATTATGAGGATAGACAGCCATACATTTATTCCAAGTGACTTCGTAAGTAAAAATGTGAAATGCATAGAGAGTGGAGAGTATGTGTCCGGAGGACCAAGACCTAACATAGCGGAAGATGATACGGCGTGGAAGCACACACTCCTCTTAGCTGAACGATCAATGTTCGGAAGTAGCATTGCATCTTACCGGAGGAGTCATAAGAAAAAATATGTAAAAAGTGTATTTCATGGTGCATATAGGCGGGAAGTGTTTGAGAAAGCAGGTCTTTTTAACGAGAATCTCGGACGAACGGAAGATAATGAGATGCATTATAGGATTTTAAAGGCTGGATATCAGATTTGCTATACACCTTCTATCATTTCCTATCAACATACAAGAAATACATGGCATGGAATGATCAAACAAAAGTATGGGAATGGATATTGGGTTGGGTTGACGTTAGGAGTATGCCCACAGTGCTTTTCACTGTATCATTTTATTCCATTTTGTTTTGTTGTTTCTATTCTCATTACAGGACTATTGGCTGTGACAGAAAAATCTGTTTTTATGTTGCTTTTATGGAGTTTATATGCGGCTATAGACATAATTATGAGCGTTGCATCCATTTACAAAGAACGAAAACATTGGCAATATATAATGCTTCCGTTGATCTTTTTATCACTTCATGTTGCATATGGCTGGGGAACGATTGTGGGAATTGTTAAGATGCCTTTTTGGAAGAAGAAATTAAAGAAAGATTCATAGAGGAAAAGGTGGCAATATGGCAAACTACTCGAAGGAACAATTAAAGAAAATGCAAGAACGAAGTCTTGAGATGGCGGAGTATTTTGTGAATTTCTGCAAAGAGAACGGGCTGTTATGTTATCTTTGTGGCGGAGGCTGCATCGGAGCAATACGTCATCATGGCTTTATCCCGTGGGATGATGATCTTGATTTTTTTATGCCTAGAAGAGATTATGAGCGTTTGGCGGCATTATGGAAGAAAAAAGCCGATACAAAGAGATACGAATTATCCAAGTCTGATGCATATCACATTGACAGAAATCTCTTTCTTACTATAAGAGATAGTGAGACAACACAGATAAAACCTTATCAGGATGATCTAGATATTCCGCATGGAATCCCGTTAGATGTTCTGCCATTAGATGGGTATCCGGATAAAAAAAGTAAAAGAATAAGGCAGTGCTTTTGGGCGTTGGTATATTCTGTTTATTGTGCGCAGACTGTTCCGGAGAATCACGGAAAGGCAGTGAAGGTAATGGGGAGTGTTTTGCTGAAGATGGTACCATCAAAACACTTCCGGTATCGTATTTGGAAATTCGCAGAAAAGGAGATGACAAAATATAGCATCAAAGACTGCCATTCTATTACGGAACTTTGTTCAGGTCCACATTATATGAAGAAAAGATATCCAAAAGAAGCTTTTGAATCAGCGGTTTGGAAAGAGTTTGAAGGTACGGAGATGCCAATACCTACGGGTTATGACTCCTATTTAAAGATTGCATTTGGCGATTATATGAAGATGCCTCCGAAAGAGAAGCAGAAACCGCATCATGACACGAAGTTTTTAGACATGGATCACAGTTATAAGCAGTACAAGGGTAAATTTTATTGTGTGAAAGGAAAATAAATTATGATTTTTGCTGGAATTCTGGCAGGTGGTATGGGAACAAGAATGAATATTGCTGATATGCCAAAACAGTTTTTACCATTAGGAGAAAAGCCGATTATTATTCATACGGTTGAGAAGTTTCTACTAAATGCACAGATTGATCATATTTTTATTGGGGTTCATGAGAATTGGGTGCTTCACATGGAAGACTTGGTTGAAAAATATATTCCAATGAAAAAAAGTAAGATCCACGTAATAGAAGGTGGAAATGATCGTAATAGTACAATCATGAATATTGTAGAAGCTATTGAGAATGAATTCGGAGAAAGTGAAGAACACTATATTATTACTCATGATGCAGTACGCCCCTTTATTACAGCGCGAATCATTCAGGATAATATTGAAACAGTTACTAAATATAAAGCGTGTGATACCGTGACGAATGCGATTGATACAATTGTGATGTCCGAAGATGGACAAAATATCACTGATATTCCAAGACGTAGTCAGATGTATCAGGGGCAGACACCGCAGAGCTTCCAGATAAGCTTATTGAAACGTTTATATCGGGATCTCACAGAAGAGGAAAAGAGTATCCTGACAGATGCATGTAAAATATGTGTGGTTCGAGGAGTGCCAGTGAAGCTTGTAGAAGGTGAGATCTCGAATCTTAAGATAACAACGGTCAGTGATTATAAGATTGCACAGGCAATGGTAGGAGGAAAGATAGTTGATTAACTATACGTACCAGTTGGTAAGCCCACAAGTATTCTCTATTAAATATGATGATATTGTAATAAATGATGATGTGATTATCAGACCAACCTATCTTTCCATATGTCACGCAGATCAGAGATACTATCAAGGTAAGCGAAGTGCAGATGTATTAAAAAAGAAGCTGCCTATGGCATTGATTCATGAGTGTTGTGGTCATGTGGAATATGATCCTACAGGAACCTTTCAACAGGGAGAATTAGTGGTACCGATTCCTAACATTCCGCAGAGAAGAGAGATGGGAATCTATGAGAATTATGTCAAAGGATCCAAATTTTTATCTAGTGGTTATGATGGATTTATGAGAGAATACATTAGTATGCCGGCTGAGCGCATAGTTTCGCTGGAAGGGGTAAAGGAACCGGTTGCAGCAGTCAGTGAATTTGTTAGTGTGGCAGTACATGCTGTAACCCGATTTGAAAAAATTTCCCACGAAAACCGTGAAACCATTGGAATTTGGGGAGATGGAAGCCTTGCGTATTGCGTATCGGCGGTTCTAAAGAGAACCTTTCCTGAAACGAAAGTGATTGTAATTGGGAAATCGGTAAGGAAGCTTGCTTACTTTTCTTTTGTGGATCAGACATATCTAGTAGATAAAATTCCAGAAGATATGGAAATTGATCATGCGTTTGAATGCTGTGGAGGAGAAGGAAGTTCCTATGCTATTGATGATATCATTCGATATTGTAATCCGCAGGGGACTGTAATGCTGATGGGAGTCAGTGAGAATAAGGTTTCGGTTAATACAAGAGATGTTCTTGAGAAAGGGTTGAGTCTTGTGGGCTGTAGCAGGTCAGGACGTGCAGAGTTTCTTAAGGCGGCAGAATATATGAAAGAATTTCAGTTCCAGAAGCGCATTGAAAAGATTATCCAAGTAGAGAAGACAGTATCGGATATTGATGGGATACATCAGGTATTTCAGGCTGATTTACAGAATGCTTTTAAAACCGTATTTCAGTGGAAATAATTAAGAATAAAGAAACACTTGTCCTTAAGGGAAAGATAGTGTATGATGTTAAAGGTGTATTTTGAATGTGTACATGTAAGATAAGAGGTGTTTTATGGCTAAGAGAAGGCATAGAAGGGGAAGAAGAAAAAAGGGAAATTGGTTTTCCAGACTCACTATAGGGAAGAAAATCGGCGTGTGCTTTGGAGGGCTTATTTTAGCTCTTGCGAGCTCCGGAGTGGTATATGTGGCAGCAAAGCTTGGACAGTTGGATACGCAAGAGATTCCTAAGGAAGATATTGTGATTAATGAAGGGGTTGAGCAACTGGCAAGCCTCGGTGAAGGATATCTGAATGTTGCTTTATTTGGTGTAGATTCCAGAGAAGGGGATCTGGAAAAAAATACGAGAACGGACTGTATCATCGTTGCCAGTCTGAATAAAGAGACAAAAGAAATTAAGATGGCATCGGTATATCGTGATACGTTGCTTGATTTATCAGAGGGAACGCTTCAGAAATGTAATGCGGCATATAGTTTTGGCGGACCTAAGCAGGCAATTAACATGTTGAATATGAATTTGGATCTTGATATTCAAAATTATGTAACGGTTGATTTTGGTGTGGTTGCGGAAGTGGTTGATCTTCTTGGGGGGCTGGATATTGAGATTAAAGAAGAAGAAGTGGAACCTTTAAATAAATTTGTATATGAGACAGGACAGGTTGCTGGAAAAGAAGCACATTTTGTGGGTGGATCAGGTATTCAACATCTGGATGGTGTGCAGGCGACAACTTATGCAAGAATTCGATCTACAGCAGGTGGTGACTTTACACGTACAGAACGTCAGAGACTAGTAATCGAAAAAATAGTAGAAAAAATGATGAAGAGTGATCTTGCTACGATTAATAAGATTATTGACGAGGTATTTCCAACTATCTCTACAAACTTTACGATGACAGAAATCTTATCTTACGCAAAATATTTTAATCAGTATAAATTGGGAGAGAATACAGGATTCCCGATTGATAAAGCAACTGATACAATCTCCGGACTTGGAAGTATTGTTATTCCTGTATCATTGGAAGATAATGTGAAGAAACTTCATGAATTTTTGTTTGGAACAGAAGAAGGCTATACACCGTCCGATAAAGTTCAAAGTATCAGTAATAAGATTGTAGCTCGTGTAGGACAGAAGAAAGCAGAAGATGATGCATCTTTGAATAGTAAGACATATGAGGCAGATCCTCAAGAGGCGCCGGAGTATACGCCATCCAGAAAACCGCAATCTTCAGGAAGTAACTCTAATAATTCTTCGGGAAATAATTCCGGCGGAAATAATCAGAGTGGAGGCGGAAGTACCTCACAGCCAAAGCCGGATGAAGGAAACGGAAATTCTGGAAATTCCGGAAGCGGAGGCTCAACGGATCAGGGTTCTGGTGATTCGGGCTCGGGATCTGAAGGAACGGGTACGGAAGAACCGGTAGAATAATCTTTTGTTTCAGAGGGATAATAAAAGTAATGAAAATATAACAGGACTGCCAGAAGGCAGTCCTTTTCGGATAATCGGAGGAAATATGGAACTTGTAAGTGTAATTGTACCGGTTTATAATGTAGAAAAGTATTTGAAGAAGTGTGTAGACTCAATTTTGTCACAGTCTTATCAAAATATAGAAGTTATTTTGATTAATGATGGTTCGTTAGATGGAAGCGGGGAAATCTGTGAAGCTTATGCTAAAAAAGATGAGCGAATTAAATATATTACACAGAATAATTCAGGGCTTGGAAAAACGAGAAATCGCGGGATTGAAGAGGCGTCTGGTAAGTATCTTCTATTTGTGGACAGTGATGATTATATAGAGAATACAATGATAGAGAAATTGTATCATAATATTACCGAGAGTCATGCAGATGTTGCTTCCTGTGGCGTATATAATGTGTATAGACAGAAGTGTATTCCTCAATGCGAGAAGGAAGAGAAGTTTTTGTGTGATGTGGAGAAGGCGTTTGGTCTTTTGCTTGTTGGCGAGAAAATTCCGGGAAGCTCGTGCAATAAGCTATATCGCTCAGAATTGCTTGATAAAGTAAAATTTCCGGAAGGAGTATTGTACGAAGATGTAAAGTTCCATTTGGATTTGATGCAGATTATTCAATCCGTTCATGTCGATACAACTCCTCTGTATTATTATGTTCACCGGGAAGAGAGTATTACGACAAAGAAATTTGATTCTTCTGCAATGTCATTCATATATTTTTATGAGGAGACTTTGAAGGTCGTTCAGCAGAAGTATCCGTCTGTGATCACACAGGCAAGATTTAAGCTGTTTTGGGCATATTTTGCATTGCTTGATCGGATTATCCAGCAGGATGATTATCAGAAGATTCCAGAGTATTGTAAAATTGTGCGGTACCTGAAGAGAAATACGATAAGAATTCTTAAGAATCCTTATTTCCGTAAGGGGCGAAAAGTTGGTGCTTTGATGCTTCTTATAAATGTGAGATTGTACAAGCTACTGGTTGAAATGAATGAGAAAAAGAATAAAGGAATAGCATCATAGGTGAGAAGATGAGAAAAATATGTTTGGTTGATTTTGATATGTCTGTGACCGGCGGTGTAGAGCAGGTGACATCGGAACTTCTCAATGAACTTTGCAAGAACTATGAAGTGTATCTCTACGAGATCAATAGTAATGGCGTCCCTGCATATGATCTTGATCCGCGTGTAAAATATATTAGAGGAGTACAAGGACAGGTGCGTCTAAGAGGAATGATTACAGGAACTTTCCGAAGATTCATTCATCTGGTAAAAAATCGTAACATAGATACAGTGATGTTAATGGGAAACTATCCGGCACTTATTGTTTCTTTCACTCGATTTTTTACAAAAGCTAAGTACATATATTGTGATCATGGAGGACTGATGAATCAGTGGCATCAAAAGGATATTACTGCAATTCGTTTCTGGAGTGCATGTGTGGCACATAAAGTAGTAGTTCTCACAGAGAAGACAAGAAGAGACTATATAGAGAAGTTCCATTTGAAAGAAAATAAAGTAGAGTGTATCTATAACTGGATTGCGGAAGAGATCGGAGAAGCAAAGAAATCTTATGATTGTTCATCAAAGAAAATTCTGACAGTTGGAAGACTAGGAAAAGAAAAAGGGTATGATCTGTTAGTGGAAGTGGCGAAGAAGATACTTCCAACGCATCAAGACTGGCAGTGGCATGTCTATGGCTCGGGAGAAATGCGACAAATGTTAGAGGAAAAGATTGAGGAATATCGTCTTGAAGATCAGCTTATTTTAAAGGGGAATGTGGACCGTGCATACCGCTATTATTCAGACTATGCATTTCTTGTACTCCCATCTTATCGAGAGGGTCTTCCATTGGTGTTATTGGAAGCGTTAGAACTCGGTCTTCCAATGGTCAGTTTTGATATTGAAACGGGGCCGAATGAGATTATAGAGGATGAGAAGAATGGTTATCTGATTCCACCTTATGATTTAGAGCAAATGGGACAACGCATGACAGAACTTATGGAAGATGCGTCAAGGAGAAAAGCTTTTTCGACTTACGAAGGGAACAAAGATAAATTTAGTAAAAATACGATTCTGAAACAGTGGATTCGATTAATTGAGGGATTACATGAGAAATAAACAGGCTGCAAAAAACATGCTTGCAAATCTGTTCTTGCAGGTCATTATATTTTTATCAGGAATTATACTGCCAAGATTCTTTCTTAAGGAATATGGTTCCAGTGTAAACGGTATGGTGACCTCTATCAACCAGTTCCTTATATATTTGGGGCTTGCAGAGGCTGGAGTGGGAACTGCATCGGTGGTGGCATTGTATGGACCGCTGGCAAGAGAAGATCAGGCAGAAGTCAATAGCATATTATCCGCTTCAAGGAGATTTTATAATAGGTCTGGATATTTGTTTGGAGCATTAGTGGCAGGCTTTGCGTTCGTGTATCCGTATTTAATTACCGGACAGTTGGACGCAGGATTGGTAAGAATGATGGTTCTTGTTCTTGCCAGCAGTACACTGGTGGATTATTTTCTGCTTGGGAAATATAAAGTTTTACTGACCGCAAATCAGCAAGGCTATGTGGTTGCTTATGTGCAGGCAATCGGTACAGCACTGAATATGGCGGTGAGTATTCTGTTGATTTCTCTTCACATGCCGGTATTGTTCGTGAAGGCAATGGCTACTGTTATTTATATTTTGCGCTTTTTCTTTGTTCGCGTATATGTGCATAAGAATTATAAAAAAGTAGATTTTCATGCAGCTCCTAAAATGGACGGATTGAATCAGAGAAGTGCAGCGCTTCTTCATCAAATTGTTGGAGTAATCGTAAATAATACAGATGTCGTATTGCTTACCGTTTGTCTTGGCAGCAGATCATTGATTGAAGTCAGCGTATATGGAATTTATAATATGGTAGTATATGCTGTGAATCTTATGATGACGTCATTTTCCAATGGTCTGACAGCAGGCTTTGGAGAAGTAATATCAAAGAAGGAAACAGATGTTTTGAAACGTAGTTTTTCTAATTTTGAATATTTGTATATGATGGTTTTATTTTGGGTATTTGCATGTATGATGGTGTTGTTGATACCATTTGTTATGGTTTATACGGCAGATGTATCGGACGCAAATTACATCCGACCGTTATCCGCCGTTTTCTTTACTCTTTTGATACTTTTGCAGAATATTAGAATTCCGGGTCTTACAATTATTTGTGCGGCAGGACATTTTAAGGAGACACGGCGTCAGGCAATTTTAGAGGCAGTGATTAACATTGTTGTATCGCTGATCTTTGTTTGGAATTATGGGATTAATGGAGTATTATTTGGGACTCTTTGTTCTTATGGATATCGTTCGTTGGATGTTATTTTGTATAATCGGAAGTTTTTTGTTTCAGGGACAGGGCAGAATACACTTCGAAGAGTATTGCGCAACATGGTGGTTTCAGGTGTTGCAATCGCGATTGGTTTTGGATTTGTACCACAACAGATGAATTCTTTCTTGCAATGGATATTTTATGCAATAGGAATAGCCGCTGTTTCAGGGGGATTGTTAGTCGTTGTGAATTATTTTTGTGAAAGACAGGAATTTCAGGATATGTTGCAGAGGATAAAAAGCATTGGACATTAAGGAGAGGATATTTATGTATGATTATCTTATCGTTGGATCGGGACTGTACGGAGCCGTTTTTGCACATGAAGCAAAGAAGTTAGGAAAGAAATGTCTGGTAGTGGAAAAACGGAGCCACATTGCTGGAAATATCTATACAAAAGAGATCGAAGGGATCCAAGTGCATCAATATGGTGCACACATTTTCCATACAAGTAATAAGAAAGTCTGGGAGTATATTCAACAATTTGCAGAATTTAACAGATATACGAATAGTCCTGTCGCATATTATAAAGGAGAGATTTATAATATGCCCTTTAATATGAATACTTTCCATAAGATCTGGGGGGTAATTACGCCTAAGGAGGCGAAAGAGAAGATTCAGGAGCAGATTAGAAAATATGGAGTGAAAGAACCAAAGAATCTGGAAGAACAGGCGATTAACCTTGTGGGAAAAGATATTTACGAAATTCTTGTAAAAGGCTATACGGAGAAGCAGTGGGGACGTTCTGCCACAGAATTGCCGCCACAGATTATAAAGAGACTGCCGGTGCGTATGACCTATGATAATAACTACTTTAATGATCTTTATCAGGGAATACCAGTTGGAGGCTATACGCAGATCATAGAAAAAATGCTGGATGGTGTGGAAGTACGCCTGAATGTGGATTATTTAGAACACAAAAAAGAACTGGATGCCATATGTAAAAAAATTATTTATACTGGTCCTATAGATGCTTATTTTAGCTATAAATATGGAGAGCTTGAATACCGTTCTGTAAGATTTGAGACAGAAATATTAGATGAAGAGAATTATCAAGGTGACGCGGTGGTAAATTATACTGATTATGAAGTCCCATATACAAGAATTATTGAACATAAGCATTTTGAGTTTGGAACACAGCCTAAGACAGTGATTTCCAGAGAATATTCTGCAGAATGGAAATTAGGAGAAGAACCATATTATCCGGTAAATGATGAAAAAAACAATAAGTTGTACCAGAAATATGCAGATGACGCTGCAAAAGAAGAAAAGGTAATCTTCGGTGGGAGACTTGGAAAATATAAATATTACGATATGCACCACGTGGTGGAAGAAGCCCTAAAATGTGCGGGAGAAGAGCTGGGTTGCAATTTTTGACAAAATATAGTAGTATAATGTAGATATTGACACGGAAGAAGGAAAGAGGCTGGTTATGTCGAAAAAAAAGAAACAGCTAAAAGCCGTTCAAGCTGCAAAAATGAGAAAAAAGCGCAGAAATAAAAGGAGAAAGAGAATTTTTGTGCTTACCGCAGAAGTAATCATTTTGACATTTCTTCTGGGGACAGCTTATGTGATGGCAAAATATGATAAAATTCAACGAGTAGAGATTGACAGCGAGAACGTTACGGTTAATGAGGGCGCTGTAAAAGAAGGATATACGACGGTTGCTCTGTTTGGAGGAGACTCCAGAGAAGGTCAGCTTGGTGCCGGTACGCATGCAGATACAATTATTATTGCATCTATTGATAACAAAACAAAGGAAATCCGTTTAGTATCGATCTATCGAGACACGTTCCTGAAGCAAAAGGATGATAAGTATAATAAGGCAAATTCTGCATATTTCCGGGGTGGACCGGAGGAAGCAATCAGTATGCTCAATGAGAATCTGGATTTGGATATTGAAGATTATGTAACCGTGGATTTTAAAGCACTTGTTGATACCATTGATTTAATGGGCGGAATTGAGATAGATATTCAAGAAGAAGAAGTGCAGTATATGAACGAGTTTCTTCAGGAGACTGCCGATGTAGCAGGAACAGAGGCGAACTTTATCGAGCATGCAGGGGAACAAAAGTTAGATGGAGCGCAGGCAGTTACGTATGCTCGTATTCGTTCTACTGCTGGTGGGGACTATAAGAGAACAGAAAGACAAAGACTCGTTATTGAGAAAATTTTCGAAAAAGCGGTTAAGACGAAAATTAGCACGATTAATAAAATTATTGATAAAGTATTTGAACAGGTATCCACAAGTTTTTCTTTAAAAGAAGCGTTGGGACTTGCAGCTGGGGTTGCAGATTATCAGTTGGGAGAAACAGCAGGGTTCCCATTCGAGAAGCAGGATGATGTGAGATACAAAAATTGTGGAAGTGTTGTCGTTGCTCAAGGTCTTGCAGAAAATGTACAGGAACTTCATACCTTCCTGTATCCGAATGAAGAGGAAAAGCCGGTATCTGATACTGTTCAACAGATTTCAGATGATATTGCCTATCTGACTGGCGTTACAAGACCGAAGGAATTAGATGAGGAGAAGACCGAGGGAGAAGAGACTTCTGATACCTCTGTAGGGGAAGAAATGACTTCCGAAGAGGTTGATTCCGAAGAACAATAAAGTTCTATCGCTTAACATATGAAAATATACTATGGAAAAACATAGGAGGAAAAAAACAATCATGAAATTAATGAAGAAAATTAGTGCAATTGTATTAAGTCTTTGTCTGTGCATCCCTTGTTTCTCACTGGTTGCGCATGCGGCAGACGGCAAGATTTCTTTTACAGATCCGGAGACGGCAGTCGGAGAGATGGTGGAGGTAAAGTGTGTGCTTCGCTCCTCCGGTGGCAGCATGGGAGACGTAGAAGTACAGCTTGCTTTTGATAGTGAATATTTAAGCTTCCAGTCCGGTGACGGTGTGGAAGCGGCAGACGGAAGTCTGACATACAAAGGGGACGGCGGTTCTTCTGAAGTTTCCTTTACAATGACATTCCAGGCGTTAAAAGAAGGCGAGACAAAGATTACAGTGAACAGCTCTTCGGTCGCATCTGGAAATGGCGGTACTTTGACACTTACAGAAGGAAAGTCTACAATTAAGATTGCCGAGGGTGATCCGTCTAAGATTGTTCAGACAGAAACGACATCCACGGGGGCAGGAGATAAAGAAGTAGAAGTAAACGGGGAAAAATATACGCTGACAGATGCTTTTGCTGATGCGGATATTCCGGCCGGCTACTCCAAGACAACCGTTTCTCTGGACGGAGAAGACCGTCAGATGGTAGCGAATGAATCCGGAGCAGTTACACTTGGCTATTTGAAGGATGCAGACGGTGTAGGCGATTTCTTCTTATACAACACAGAGAACGCCACATTTGCACCTTACGAGGAAGTATCTATCTCTGATACAACTTCTATTATTGTGCTCAGTGATACATCTAATGTGAAGCTTCCAAAACAGTACAAGGAAGCAAAGCTTACATTAAATGAGAAGGAATTCCCGGTATGGCAGGATAGCAGTAAAGAAGATACTTATGTGATCTATGCGATGAATAATAATGGCGAGACGGGATATTATCAGTATGATCCGAATGAAAATACATACCAGAGAGTTGAGATCAATTCGACGGATGAGGATGCTGCCAAGAAGAGTACAGGAATTCTAGGCAAGATTCAGAGTTTCATCGAGAAGCACCTTGCATTGATCGTGCTGGTTGGCGGTCTTGGAGCTATAATTATTCTTGTTGTGTTGATCGTGCTTGGGGTAAAACTTCATAACCGCAATGCGGAGTTGGATGAGTTATATGATGAGTATGGTATCGACGAAGAAGAGGATGAACCAGAAGAGCCTGTGAAAGAGAAGAAGGGCGGTTTGTTCGGCAAACGTAAGAAAGACGAAGACGAGTTTGAAGAATACGAAGAGGATTCTTTTGACGAAGATGACTTTGAAGACGATTATGAAGACGAATACGAAGACGACTTTGAAGATGATTTCGAAGATGATTTCGGGCGTGAAGATCGTTTCGATACTGTAGAATTGTCAAGCTTTGAAGCGGATGAAGATGTGTTCGCTGGCTATGACAGAAGAGAAGAACTGACCATTGACGATTTGGATGATCTTCTTGGAGAACAGCCGAAGAAACGTGGTCATATCGAAGCAGATGATGCGTTTAAGGTAGACTTCATTGATCTGGACTAAGCGTAGTCGAAAGAAATAAAAAGTAAAAGTATGAAAAAAGCGGATTCTCCGAATACGCCGGGTTTTGGCGGTTTGGGGAATCTGTTTTGTGTTATAATCCGAAAATAAAGAGAAGGAGTTTGTAGTATGGATGTAAACGCTCAATAGCGAGTACCTCCCAAAATTAAGAGCC
>UMGK01040172.1_pt1 | contig 30807 bp, 29 predicted proteins | sample 1965251 | NCBI WGS metagenome assembly UMGK01 (sample SAMEA4836070, study PRJEB28245) | human gut metagenome | biome: gut microbiome; material: fecal sample | place: Denmark | collected 2008 | reverse complement strand
AGCTCCTCTGACAGTTCAGACAGTGACAGCAGCTCCTCTGACAGTTCAGACAGTGACAGCGACAACGCAAGCAAGAGCGATGACGAGCTTGCACTTGACGCAGCCAACGCCTACTGTGCAGAGAGAGTTAAAAAGCACGACACAATATCCGACATTACATACAATGACAAATTTACAGAAACAAACGGAGTATATCAGTTCGAGTTTACTGTTAAGTATTCAAACGATGCAGGCGATAAAAAGGCCGAGGTTACAGTTGAAAAGGACGAAAACGGCAAGTATGCGGGCAAGCATCTTACAATTATATCTGACGACGAATAAGCAGTATGTAATTCTTTGAAAGCTACAGAAAAAATGAACAGATTTAAAAGGTTCACGGCTTTTAGCAGGCCGTGAACCTTTTTCTTTCGTTAGTATAATAACCGTATTTTGTTACCGTCTGTTTTGATTTGCACAGGGGGGGCATTTTGAAGCTGCGGCAAGGCGTTTTTCTGTTATTTTTCAAAGTGGGATAAATTAATCTTTTTACGCCGAGTATTTACTATCATAAATAATGACAGGCTAAGCATTAAGCACACTACAAGGGCCGCTTTTTCGTGGATTAAATTGCTGAAAAGCGTTCCTACTGCGGCACCGGTAAAAAATGCAGTGTTTATTGCTGTGTAACGCAAAAAATGCGTAAAGTGCTCCTTTTCTTTAGTGGAAAAATATTTACGGAGCCTTTCGGCAGAGCTTCGCAGATTGCCCGTACACATTGTGCAGGCATATGGTGTGTTGTAAATTGCCCTAAAGCTTTGCACCTGTATGGCACTTAAAAAGGATACCACAAGCGTAACTATTATGTTAGGCACCCATGGCGGCATACAGCCTACCAAAATAAGCAGCAGTATTTCGGCAGCTATGGTTATAACCTCAATGGTAACTACCCTGTTTCGGGTAATTTTGGTATTAAGGTAGTCGGTAATAAACACACCTACAAAATAAGCCGCTATAGGTACGGCGTACATCAGGCAGGTTAAAAAGTTGCCCTCTGTTAGGTTTATTCCCATAAATATTATGTTGCCTGTTTGTGCAAAAGCAAATACTCCGCCACGGGTAATGTATGTATATGCGTCAATGAATCCTCCCGACGCCGCCATAATTAAGCCTATATGCAGTGTTTTGTGCGGGGGTGTCATAGCCTTTTGCTTTTTATTCACAGTATCACCTCATATAACCCAAAATTTACAGTTTACAAAGTGCATTTCTCTATATCGGCTTTACAGTCGGTATGAAATGCAGATAATCAGTCTTTATACTTTAAGTCTTCTACAGTCCAGTCGTTTAGCACTCTGCACATAGTTTTACCCTCAGCCTTTGCACCGTGAAGGTCGTGGTCAAGGTAGTTTCCGCATTCTTCCTTTTTATCTCCCGGAATTTCACCCTCATAATCTCTAATAAACTCAAAGGTTTCCTTTACAAGGTCTATTACCTGCTGTGGCTTTAGGCTGTCTCTTACAATTAAATAACAGCCCGTTCTGCAGCCCATTGGTCCAAAGTAGATTATGCTGTCGGCATAAGGGCTGTTGCGTACATATGTGGCAAACAGATGCTCTACGGTATGCAGTGCGCCTGTTTCCAAATAATTGCCGTTGTTTGGCTTACGCATACGAATGTCATAGGTAACGATGTCACCGTCTATTCTTGATGTATAAATGCCCTCTGTAAGGGTGTCGTGGTTAATAGTAAAGCTTGCAATTTTTTTCATACTTAATTCTCCTCTACTTTCTTCAAAGCATCAGCTTTTTCATCTCGTTTTTTATTGTATATAAACATAAGCACAGCCATTAGGCAAATTATTGCGTAGCCAACCCAGCTTAACCGGTCGGGAATTTGACCAAACACAACAAAGCCTATTGCGGCGGTGAAAATGATTTGCGAATAGTCATAAACCGAAACATCCTTTGCCGGTGCATAGCAGTATGCAGAGGTTATGGTAAACTGACCTCCGGCGGCACTTAGTCCTGCCAAAATAAGCATAGCCAGCTGTACAAGCGACATCGGTGTGAAATCTAAAATTAAAAGCGGCAGAGTCACCAAGCACGAAAAGCCGGAGAAAAAGCACACAATAATCGGCCCTTTTACTCCCCTCTGCCCTAACATTCTAACAAATGTATATGCCAATCCGGCACACATACCGCCGCACAGGGCAAGCAGTGCCGGAATAGTTGAAACATTTGAAAAGCTTGGTTTAACAACACACATAGCACCCACTAACGCACCTGTTACAATAAGCATTTGCACCGGCTTTATTTTTTCTTTTAAAAGGAAAATACTGAAAACAATAGCAAAAAACGGCGACATCTTGTTAAGAATAGAGGCGTCTGCCAAATCTAGGTGGTCAAGTGCGTAAAAGTTACACAATATACCCAGCGTGCCGAACAGTGACCTTAAAAAAAGCGGCCCAAAGGCTTTCTTTGGCAGTTTTAAGCTGGTATGATTTTTTATCAATATTGCACCGGCAAAGAAAAAGGCCACAAAATTTCTGAAAAAGCTTTTTTGTACAGAGGGCAGGTCGCCTGCCAGCCTTACAAACATCATCATCAGTGCAAAGAAAAATGCTGACAGAATAATTAAAATTATTCCCTTATTCAGCGGTTTCATATTTTTCCAACTACTCATTGCGTAACGCCCTCTTTTATTAAACTAATATACATTATATCACACCTTTTGCCTGAATTCCAGTTTGAGGCATACCACCAAGCAAAACTAATCCATATTTAAGCAAAGGACATTTTTTGAGCATAATTGCAATGCAAAAGGCTGAAAATGTACCCGCATTTCCAGCCTTTGTTTAACAATATTATACCTCAACCACTGTTTTTTTACTGCACACTGTTTCTCCGTCAATGTCAGTAATGTATGAGGCCTTTTTTAACAGCTCTTCGTTTTTCTTATCAACTGTTATTACTGTAAGGATAAATCCCTTGCCCGCATTCTGGGCTGATGTATTTTTATAATATGTATACCTAAGTGATGTCATACCTTCCGCAACAACAATTTTATCAATATTTACATAATCATTTGCATTTTCAAGCGGCAATAAGCATAGGAACAGAGAGTTATCTTTGAAAAATGCGTCATCATAGTTTTTCCCGGCAGAAAGCAACTCATGCACATCGTTTTGCGTATTTTTTCCAACCGACAACCGGTCAAACATATCTTCCCACTCGTTTACGCTTGTTATAGGCAACATCTGATGTGTATAACAATCATTTACAGATTGCTGTATATTGTCGTAATCCTCCTCCGGAATATTAAACTTACAGTAAGTTCTATTATCGGAAGTGTCGGAAGTATAAATGTTATTTAATGAAAAATAATATTGGTCTGCTTTGAATTCCAGATTTTTACATGAAATGGAATTTACGGTAATTAAAGACACCACACTTATAATTATGGCTATTACCTTGGTTTGAATAGTCAAGTGTGTAAGAATACACAGAAGCAAATCACAAACTAACAGTATAAATACCAAAACATAAAATAAAATATTTGAAGCATTAAAAAATAATATAACAGAGAAAATTATTATTGCCGATGACATCAAAAGAAGTATGGCGGCTGTTGGCTTTTCAAAGTCTATGTCAAACTTTCGTACGATGAAAAAAACAGCCAACATTGCAGCTATAAATATTAATAACGATAGCTGTAAATATCCTTCTTTATATAATTCATCATAATTATACATTCGCAACAGCTTTAAAAAAGTTATTAATCCCAAACTGCCACAGACAAAGCATGTAACAACATTTATTACAACTGAAAAATTGTTTCTTTCCTCCGGAAATTCATAATTATTAAAAGTATTATTCAAGTCTATGCCACCTTCATATTATTTTTCCTAATATCTGGTTATATTTAACTACTCCAAAATATCTGCTGTCATTACTATTCTCAAAATTATCTCCTACAACATAAAACTCATCTTCAGCTAATTCAATAATTTTTTCATCTACCTCGGATGTATAATATGTTTTTATACCGTTAATATATAAATAGCCTTTCTTTTGTTCTACAGAATCATGTGGCACGGCAACTATTCTTTTTATGTAATCCTTATTGTCAAGTGTAAATACAATAACATCGTCTCTTTCAACACTTTTATTATACTGCATTATAACTAATTGACCGCTGTTATATGTTGGTGCCATAGATTGCCCTGAAATTATAATCAATTTAAAATTTGTGGTTAGTATTAAACCTATAACTATAATAAAGGCAATACAAATAAAAGGAATATATTTTAGATTCTTATACATCTTGTTGCACATTTTTCTATATCCTTATCATGAGTAACTACTACAACAGTTTTTCCGCTTTCGTTTAGTGATTTTAGCAGTGAAAGTATAACATCTCTGTTTTCTACATCTAAGCTGCCGGTAGGCTCATCTGCCAAAATCAGCTCAGAGGGCTTTAGCATAATCCTTGCAACAGCAACTCTTTGCTGTTCACCTCCGCTTAATTGAAAAACCTTTTTATTTTCATAGTTTTCAAGACCAACCGACTTAAGGGCCTCATTTATTTTTTGCTTTTTCTGCTCTTTGCTTAACTTTAGATACTTTGTGCCTACCTCTAAATTTTTTATAACAGTTTCATCCTCTATTAACCCATAGTTCTGAAACAGATAAGAAATGTGATATCTTAAAAGCTTATTGCCCTCTTTTGATTGAAAAAATGGATTTTTTATACCACAAATTTCAACATCACCGCTGTCAGCCTTATCCAACAAACCAATAATATTTAACAAGGTAGATTTGCCTGCACCGCTTTTACCGGTTATAATAACAAATTCCCCTTTTTCAATTTCTAAGGAGTAATCATTAAATACTACATTTGAACCATAACTCTTTGATATATTTGACAATTTAACAATACTCAAGTTTATTCCCCTTTCAGAACACTTAAAATATTTTTTTGGTTTACTCGTTTTTCGGTTATAAAAAATACGACTAAATCTAAAATGATTATAAGCAGAAGACATATTGGCTCTATTATCATACTAAAGTATGTTTTCATAATAATACAAGCCACAGTCAAAAATAAAATAATACCTATCAATAAAATAATATACCTTTTATAGATGTCAAAGAAAGACACACCGCACAGCTTTTCTATTGCAATTTTTTCCTTGTTATTTTCTATATAAATTTTTGCCATAAAAATTGACAGGATAACAGAAGAAATTAAATAAACCATAGAAAAAGCTAACTGATAAACAAAATCCTGCACATATGTACTTATTACATTAGAAAATGTATTTTCAACAAAAGGTGTTTCTAATACAACATCCTCAATTCCTGCCTGTTTCAGGTATGGCAACAATTCTGAGTAAGGGTCATCTGTATTGACCTTTAAAAGATAAAACTGGTTTGACATACCCGGAAGCATTTCTTCTGTCATTATTTCAGAATCGTAGATAACAATATCGGGGTTATCCAAATGTCCCAGTGTTGTTTGACCGGTCATGGCATTAAAGCTGTTTATGGTTTCATTTTCTTTATAAACAATCATATGCAGGTCATTAATATTGGCAGTACCAAAGTACATCTCCAAAAGGCTATTATACTCGTCGTATAAACCTTCTTGAGTGTACCCTCTGCTTTCAGAAACCAATATATTAAGCTTTCCGTCAATAAAATCCTTTTCAGATATTAGGGTACCGTCAGCTTTGTGTATTGGATTTACTGACAGATAATTCTTGTCTATTATTATTTCCTTTTGCCCGCTGTATTCTGCAAATGAGCTTACTCCGTCCGGCGCAGTTTGATAATTTAAGCTGTTAATGTATATACCGTCAAACTTGTCAACAGTAATATCATAAAACTTATTAAATTTGGGTACATATTCATAATATACATCTTCATTATCCAAATCTACCTTTTCTGTGTAAAGATTGGTAGCAGCTCTGTTGTTAATAACAGATGAAATGTTTTTTGATTGAACAAACAGGGAATATGAGTTATTAATAAGCTGAAAGCATATAGACAGGTTTATAACAAGCATAATCAAAAACGCAATTTTAGAAATAAGCGACACTATAAAAATTGCTTTCTTTTTACTTTTTCCTTTCAGGTACAAACCGTAATTATTGCTGGTTTTCACTACAATAACGACCGTAACTAGGAAAATGGCAAGTATGCCGAAAAAAGACAGCAGTATATCCCTAACAGAGAACATAAAATATGAAGTAAAAGTATTTTTATATAGAACGCTTACCAATAAAAAGTTTACAAATTCTATAATAAACAGCAGTACGCCAAATACAGTAAAGTTCCTTTTTAATTCCTCTGCAATAACATCCTTTGCCGTATAACCGTTCATCCTTTTTACGGCGTACTTTCTGCCCTGTGACAAAAGGTAGAAAATTATACTAAGGCACATAAGAACAAACAACAGCAAGTACGGCTGTTGCATATCGTTTATGCTCTGTGCAAAGCTACTGTCTGTCAGCTCAACTAACAGTCCCAATTCTTTTAAGGCTTCCATTACAGTATAAACATCGTCAGACGAAGTGTAAAAAACACAGTTTTCCAGCCTGTATTTCTCTATATAACTGAAATCCTCAATTGTAACATCACAAGTGGCAGAGGATATTCCCATGGGATAAACCTCAAAGTTTTTTACTGTAGATAGTGTTGAAAAGCACTGATTAGGGGATAAAATCTTTCCGTTATTTTTTAAATCCAACTCCTGAAAAAAATCATCCTTGTTGTTGGTTTTATACAGTATATATGAGGTTTTTTCTGATGAAAAGTCTGTTGCTCTATACATTAAATCGGCATTTATGCTTGCCATTTTTTCCTCTAAAAGCTTTACATACTCCTTATTTGTATACCGTTCATAAAACTGTTCTACGCTTATTTCCTTTAGCCCTTTATAAGGAAGCATTTCGCAATAGTTAGAGTAATTAAAAAATGTAATTATTGATAACATGGTAAAAAACACTACAAACAATAAACACATTATTTTTTTCACAGTAACACCACCATTTTTAAAATAAAAAAGGTTGCCCCACAAAAGTGGGGCAACCTTTTTATAATTATTTGTACTTTTTTAGACCGAATATTTGTTACAATTCCCACACACAGTGCCGTCAGTGTAACATATTATTTAATCAAAGTCAATATATTTACATTATATTTGTGCTTATTTTTTCTATACTGCAAATAGCTGTGAGCTGTCCGGGAAAAAATCAAAAAGTCCTTAAAGCCAAAGCTTAGGATTAAAAAACAGCCTGCTAAATACTTTTAATAATAGTTGTGCAAGCCAAACCGTCTAAATAAAAAAGCCAAGATTCTGTGTTTTAGAATCTTGACTCGTTGTCTTTTTTTATTCCCACTTTTCGGTAGGGTACACCGCTTTTTTAATTCCCACTCTTCAGTAGGGTACACCGTTTTTTTAGTTCCCACTTATTTGGTAGGGCACACCGCTTTTTAGATATATTTAATAGCTCTGTTATTACAAATACCCAAAAATAAAAATGGTGCTGGTGACCGGACTTGAACCGGTACGGTATTAACTACCGAGGGATTTTAAGTTTAGGTATTTGCAACGGTAAATACTTAAATTTAGAAAATTGACTTTTCAAGTGTATCTAAGCATCTTAATTTCGATTTATAGTAAACATGGCCATATAAATTTGCCGTGGTTGCAAAAGAGGAATGACCAAGCCATTCTTGCACAATTTTCATTGATATATCGTTATTAATTAAAATTGATGCACAGGAATGTCTGAGGTCATGAAAGCGAATTTGAGGTAAATTACATTGCTTTAGAATATTTTTAAAGTTGTAGGTTAATCTGTCAGGCTTAACAAAGCTTTTACAACCTATTGTAAACACAAAATCGTCAGGTTGTGTATCTTTTGTTATTAATGACTTCAAATAATTAGAAAAGTTTTCACCAAACGGTAAGGTGCGGTTGCTGCTACTGCTTTTTAATTTTAGACTATAAATATATATCGGCTTTCCCCTTTCATTGCCCTTTGTCTTAACAATTTTACCATTGACTGTAAGAGTGTTGGTTGTGAAATCAATATCTGAAAATTTCAATGCACATACCTCGGAGCGTCTTAAGCCAAATTGCAGTGCAAGTAATATAGCTGTTAAATATTGTGGATATTTATTCTTAACACAGTATATTAATTTTTTAGCATCTTCTTCGGAGTAGTAATGTGCCTTGTACTTTTCAGCTTTGGGCTTGTCAATTTTGTCTGCTGGGTTATCAATACGATAGCCTCTTTTATACAGCCAACGGCAAAACTTGTAAATCAAAACATGGTAATGCCTAACGGTGTTTTCTGTAACGGGGGATTTTTCCCGAATATAGTTATAATAATCCTCAATCATCTCGGGCGTAAGTTCGTTTGTATGTATGCAATACATATCAAAATATTCTGCAATTTTTATTCCATACTTCATGTAGCTGTCATATGACGTTGGCTGCACTGTATGTTTAGTCCGCTGAATATATTTTACTAACGACTTACCAAATAGTTCAGAACTCCAATTATATGTTTCCAACGAAACTCCCCCTAACATCATAACTCATTAATAATATAACATTTATCGAATTTTGTAAAATAGAAAATGTTAATATAACAAAATGCAGAGATTTTTAATTCTGTGTGTTGTTATATTAATGTCATTTCGCTGGGACAAATTGTCCCGGCTTTTTTATTAAGGAGGTTGAAAATGTCAAATAAAAATAACACAAAAAGTCCTATACTTAGTAGCAAGGAAGATTTGAAGCTTCGTATAGACAATGTTAATAAAACATTTATGACTAATCCAAAGGAGTATCTTGAATTGATAAAATTTCAAAGCAAGTTTTATAGATACAGTTCGAGGAACACAAAACTCATCTACTCACAAAACCCAAAAGCTGCATTCATTGCTTCATTTAAGCGTTGGATGGATTTAGGCTATACAGTTTTAAAGGGCGAAAAGGGAATAAAAATCTTAGTACCTATTATGAGCAAATTTATACAGCTTCCGGACGGTGATATTATCAAATACAGCTCTGCCACAAAAGCACAGCAGAAGCTTGCAAACTCAGGACAATTACAGATAATTACAAAACAAAATTTTAGGGTTGGCAATGTGTTTGACATTATGCAAACAAATTGTCCTAAATCTGATTACCCAAAATTTCTTATTGGTTATCCTTCTATTGAACATGAAAAGCTGTATCAGGCAGTAAAGATGTATGCCGAAGAAAAGTTACACTGCCCTATTAATGAAGAAAATTTTAATTCACTGTCATATCGTGGAAATTATAATATCGAGAATCATTCAATAAAATATAACTCTGTGCTTGACAGTACGCAAAAATTATCAACAACAATACATGAGATTTCGCATTCTATTTTACATGCCGGTATTAGTATTGGTACTGACAAAATAATAGAACAAGTCGAACTTGAAGCGGATTCTTTGTCACTAATGATGCACGAACAATTAGGTATTGAACCAACACCTGCAATGCAACATCATTTGTTAAGTCAGTATAGTTGCCTAAAGGAATCAAAATATGCGGATAAAATAATTGAATCTCTTGATTTTGTAACAAATAAGTATCATGAGATTGCGAACGATTTCGCTGAATCAATAAACAAATATATTCAACAGCAAAACACAATTCAACAATCGCTGGATGTACAAACTCAAAGCAATTTAGAACAAGAAAATGTAAATGAAATTCTAAATATGGATATGAATATTGAAATGTAGTTGGGACAAATTGTCCCAGCAAAATATAAATTAAGGAGAGATAAGTTATGAAAATAATTGCAGTTGCAAATCAAAAAGGTGGCGTAGGTAAAACAACAACAGTAATAAATATCTCTGTTGGTTTAGCTGACAAGGGCAAAAAGATTTTAGTTATTGACCTTGACCCACAAAATCATTTATCAAGATTTATGGGCTACAAAACTGACGGTAAGGCAACGGTAAGCGAACTGATTCATCAGGAAGTATCACAAATTCGATTGTGCGATTTTGATGATTTTATCAGGCATAGCAATTACAATGTAGATTATATTCCTTGTAACAATATGTTGTCCGGCGCAGTTTCGATTTTAGGAATGGACAGCGACAGCACATCGGTTTTAAAGCGTATATTTAATAATGATTATTTTTCTACGTATGACTACATAATTTTAGACTGTTCACCGTCGCTTGACTTAATTGTTACAAATGCACTGACAGCATGTGATAAATTGTTGATTCCGTTGCAGTCAGAACTTTGGGCGTTTGAAGGCGTTGACCAAATGTTAAACATATTTGCACGAATCAAAGGTAATAAAATACAGCAGCACTTGCTTGGTATCTTGCTTACTATGTACAGAAAAAATACAAGTATGAGTAAATCTGTTTTACAAGCAGCTAAAGACAGCTATGGAGAGTATGTGTTTGATTCTCCAATATCCCTTAGAGCAGAAGTTAGCAACAGTGCTGCCCTAAAGTCAGTTCCAATATCTAATGCAAAGAGTGATGTTGGTAAAGAATATATGCAAGTAGTTAATTACATCTTAAGAATGGAGTGAAAATAATAATGGGATTATTTAACATAACTAAACAGACTATACCAACAGCTGAGGAACAGTACGGTAAGATGTTTGGCACTAATGATGATGATGCCAAAGACAAAATTATTGAAGTTGACATAACACTGCTTGATGATATTAAAGACCAACCGTTTGCATTTCGTAAAGAAAAAGCAGAACAGCTTGTTGATTCCGTGAAACAAGTTGGCGTTTTAGAGCCTATTTTATGTAGGCACAAAAAGAATGGCCGGTACGATATTATTGCCGGCAGACATAGAAAAGCGGCAGCGGAGCTTGCAGGATTAAAAACAGTGCCAGTTATCGTAAAGGATGTATCAGTTGATGTAGCAAAATTTATTTTACTGTCAACGAATACCGACAGAAATAATGATTATTCATATTCAGAACTTGCGTTTGCATATAAAGAGCAAATGGAACTTCTTGAGAAGTTGGGCAGCAATTCAGTTACATCACAGATTGCAGAAAAGCACAACACAAACCGTAAACAAATTTACAGATATATTCGACTTACCTACCTTAGTAAACAGCTACTTAAGCTTGTTGACAATGGTCAGATTCCATTTACAGTTGCAGTTGATTTATCGTATTTTTCTCCCGAAAACCAAAATGAGATTTTTAGATATTTGCTTAATCACAACGAAAAAGTAACGATAAAGCAGGGAAAGAAATTAAAAGATTTTTCTAACGACGGTTCGACATTAACTCAGGATGTTTTGCAAAGTATTTTTAATAATGAATTAATACTTGATGAGCCGCTTGAGAAAGAAATCGAGCAATCTGTTGATACCGATGCTGAAAGCAAAAACCAAGACAGCAGTAATCATATTGATGAAAAACCTATCAAAGTCAAAGGGCAAAATTTATTATCGCAAGACATCTGCCGTGACATTATTCTGAGTATATATAATCAAAAAGACATTTGCGAATACTATGTATTCAATATGCCAACGCAAAACAAAGCCATGCGACATTTAGCAACAATACCTGTTATTGTGAAATACAAAGATATGAAAATAAGGAACGCTGTAAAAGGGCTATTAGTCACAACTGACAATGGCGAGGAGTGCCTGCTATCATATCAAAAAATCGACTTAGAAATAAGGCAAATGCTTTGTGACAATCTTTTTGATAAGGCTGCATTTGCAAAGGTTTTATCAGATAAAATAAACACTATAAATAATTAGTTGGGACAATTTGTCCCATTAAGGAGGAATATATAAATGTGTAACAACAATAAAATAAGGCCTGATAAGGCCTTACTTACAAATGTCGATGAAGTGACCAACGACAATGCTGTTGTTGGCTATTATAACGATAAGTTCATCATTTATGATTTTGTCGCAGGCGAACTTTGCTACCAGTGTGGAGCTAACTGCGAAAGTGAAAAGCTCTTCCCTATTGGTGAGTTAATGTTAGGAGAACTCACCCCTATAACTGAATTATCTAAAGCTGAGCAAGAACAAATCAATAAATTATATCCTAAGGACGCTATAGATGAAATAATAACATGCTTTTAGCTTATACGGCGGGCAAGCACACATAAAAGCTTATCTCTCTGCTTGTCCGCATTTTTTACATACACGGGGCCAGACATTACAGCTCTACTAATGACCTTTATTTAAACCTCAGTGTCTGCCCAATAATAACAAACAAGTGAAGCGTTTGCTACCCCCTTTCGCTTCACTTGTTTTAATTTTAACAGGAAATAAAAACATAAACAGAATGGTGGTAATTATGAAAATTGGAAATTATAAAATTGGACGGTATCACGGAATAATTAAGAAGATGTACGAAGACGGAAGCTTTGATTATGAAACATCATTTTCTGATGCAGCAGACCTAATGCAGAGTGTATATGCTATCCATAACTGCATCGGAAAAATGGTAGGCATAGCAACTGACAATCCACGAGTGCTTGTTGATATGGCCGTTATTCGTGGAAAAGAAAATATAATTAAAGAACTTACAATAGGAGGTTGGTCTAATGTTTGATAAAAAATACAAAGCAATTGTAATTGATACAGAAACTACAGGACTGAATGCAGGAGTAGATGAGCTGCTTCAAGTGTCAATTATTGATGATGAGGGCAAAACATTGTTTAACAGTTATATCAAACCATCAAAGACAAAAAGTTGGGATAGTGCTATGGCGGTTAATCACATTACGCCGGAAATGGTAGCTAATGCCCCTGATATTGCGAAAATTAAGCAGGAAATCAGTCAAATTATCAATTCAGCAGGAACTATTATCGGGTACAATACATATTTTGACCTAGGCTTTCTTTCTGCTGCTGGCATTGAATTTGAACAACAGCAAATAGTTGACGTTATGCAAGACTTTGCCCCCATATATGGCGAATGGAATGATTATTATGAGAGTTACAAGTGGCAGAAGCTAACCACCTGTGCTAATTATTATAACTATAATTGGGGCGATGATACAGCTCACGATAGCTTGGCAGATTGCAGGGCAACCTTATTTTGTTATCAACAAATAACAAGAAGAGCTTAAACGGTATTGAATTTTATAATAAAATTATATATAATGGAGGTGACATAAATGGGCTTAAAATATTTATTTGTACTTATTTTACTGATAGGGGTTATATTTTTGGGCATTAAGTGGATAGAAAAATTCTTTAAAAAGAAAAAATCAAATAAAAAAAAGAGAGAAGAAATCGATTCAAAAATTGATGACGCTTTTGAAACTTACAGCGATAGATTAGAACAGCTAAGCAAAGATTATGAAGATTTATATTCGGATCTTATTGAATATAAAAAAGCATCGGAAAAAGCTATTGAGGAAATGGAAAAGTATTCTAATAAGGCTATAAATATTTGCAATGAAATAATTGACTTTGATAAAACCTTTGATGAAAAATTAAAGCTTTGGTCTGAATTACTTAATGACCCGGCGAACAACCATAAGGTACAAAAGTCAATAGAAGAACACATAAGATACGATATTAAATTACACAAGGATATAGTCCGTCAACAAAACGAAGAACGCATATCTTGTAACAAACGGATTCGACAATATTTGGGATTGAAATAAATATATGAATAAAATTGCAATTAAAACTATTTTTTATATTTTAGAATACCTTTCAATGTCATTACTGACAGCAATAATTTTAATAAATAGTAATATTCTTACCGGAATATTGCAGGGAGAAATTAAAAAATTTTTTCTTATGCTTGTATCTGTATGTAATGATAATATAAGTTTTACATTTACTGTATTGCTTATATGTTTAGCGATTTGTTTCATCTCAATATTAATAATTGATTTTATGAAAGATGATGAATACACTGAAATTCTAAAGTTAAGAGAGGAACACAACAACAAGAAGATTAATAAACTTCATACAAAGTATGATAAGGTTATTGACAAGACTAATGTTGTAAAAGATGAATTATCAAAAGCCCAAAAGTCACTCCACAAGAATACCTATAATGCTGTTGATAATATGAAATTGCATTGTTTAAAAATTGAATTTCATTATGAAAACAGAAAAAATAATTATTTTAACACAAACAAAAATTTTTATGATATTGTTAAATCAAGCAGAAATCTTGATGAAAGCACACTGAAACTTATAGAGGAATTTGAGAAAGATATAAAGGAGGAAAAAGTATGAAAAAAACAATTAAAAAGATATTTATAGCAATGTGTTTAATTGCTATGACAGCCGCAGCCGCAGCTTGTGGCAACGATAATGCAGCTTCGTCAAGCAGCTCATCGGCAGGCTCAAGCGGTGTACAGCAAACCGTCTTTAACGAAAGGGCTACGGAAAGCAGCACCAAGGCTACGGAAAAAGGCACCGAAAAAGCTACAGAAAGTAGCACCAAGGCTACGGAAAAAAGCACCGAAAAGGCAACAGAGAAAAAAAGCGGAACTGGTTCCGGTTCTTCTAAGTCAGATAAGGACAAGAAAAGCAATAGCTCTAAGTCAGATAAGGACAAGAAAAGCAATAGCTCTAAGTCAGATAAGGACAAGAAAAGCAGCTCCTCAAAGTCTGACAAGAAAAATAACGAAAATAAGAGCAATAACAACAGCTCCGGCAACGGCGGTGAAATAACCTATTATTACACCACTACAACAACCGGCGGCAGTACAGGAGGCAGCTCCGGCAGCAACAGCTCTGCACCTAATCAGAACAGCAGCTCCGGCAGCAACGGCTCAAGTAAAAATAATAATTCAAGCAGCTCACAGGCAGACCCACACGCAGGCAAGACTTGGCACGAGGCTGAGTACAAGGTTATTAACCACCCTGCCGAAACAGAAAAGGTATGGGTTGTAGACCAGCCAGCAACTACAAAAGAAGAGCCGGTTTATGAAACACACGATGTTACTATTTGCAATAACTGTGGAGCTGACATTACAAACGATGAGTATAGAGAAACGCATATGATTGCACACGCTGAAGCAGGCGAATTAAAGGGTTGGCACAATGAATGGCGTGAGATTCAGGTAGGAACAAAAACCACAATAGTTCCTGAAAAAGGACATTGGGAAAAAAGGATAGTAAAGCCGGCGTGGACTGAAAAAAAGCTTGTCCGTGAAGCAGGCTGGTATTGATATTAAAAAGCAGAGCAAAAAGCTCTGCTTTTGCTTTTTAAGACAGCTATTGAGCTGTCTTTTTTATTTGCAAAAAGGAGGTGGTAATTTTGAAAGAAAATTTAATAGATTGCCTGTCGTATGAAAACGACTTATTTAAAAAGATGATTGTAAACTTAATACTTAATGGTAAGATAAGTATTAAAGAAGTTTCCAAAGAGTTGCGAATTAAGCATATGTCATTCTATGCGTCAGCACTAAGGATAAATAGGAACAGTTGCAATTTGTCTATAAAAATATTAAAATTAATTTTATCAGATATTGAATGTGTAGAAACACAATCACATAAAGATAAAATTCTTTTGATTTTTTCTGCAGGACTTCAATATTTGGAAATAAATCACTCAGGAGATAAACAAATTGAGAATTTTAGAGAAACTATTCCGAAAGAAATATTGCGGAATTAGTTAAAGCAGAGCAAAAAGCTCTGCTTTATTTCTTTGGAGATATTAAGAATTATTTTGAAACATATATTTTCCCTCTACTTTGCTAACAAAGGGTTTTAATGTTATCAGAGTTTCATAAACAATTTGACGTATTGTTGCACTAAAAATTTCATCAAGTTTTGCTGAATAAATTTTTCCATTAATATCAATCTTTAAAGGATTTGCCTCATTTCTGTTAAGTAATGCCATTGATTTACTTATCTCAGGAGAAACATGTGCCCCCTCCTTGTTAGCTATTAGAGTAACAACATCACTTCTAAAAAGAATATTATTTTCTATTTCGGATGCACCAAGACTAATTGCTGTTGTTTTTCTCCACCAAGTGTTAAAAGCATTATATTTATGTTTATCACTTTTTATGGGCACAGGATATAAAAAAATCGAACTGTCTTCGGCATGTGTCAATTGATACTGACATAAATTACAGCGAACAAATTTTGATTCATTTTCCAAAGGCATATTAATAGGATAAATAGCGTCGTTAAGAAAATCTGGTTTATTTTCTATGAAAATTTTGCAAAACTGTTCTAAAAGTGCATCTTTGGGATTATCTCTAGTTCCAAATAAAACCCTTAATTTCACCGCCATTTCTGTTGCATAAATGAGTTTTCCTTCATCATAATTATTAGAGAATTCCTCTAACAAAAGCAACTGTTCATTCATTTTTTGAAGAAACTCTTTTTTGCTTCGTTTTGGCATACAAATAACCCCCTAAATTTTATATAAGGATTTGATAATATGTATCTTTATGATTATATCTTACAAATATTAACAAACAATAACAAAACCGTGAATGAAGTGCTCTGGATTGGCGATAAGAATTATCAAATTTTAGTAGATGAATTTTTTCAACTAGCTATGAAGACATTGCTCACACCTCCTAGTAGATTATGTGATGTTTATCCTCGAAATGTAGTAATCGCCGGAAAAGATTGGTGGTTGAAATATGATTATTCTGATGATAGCGGTAATTCATTAATGTTTTGTACCTATCCGAGGTGTCCTAAAAATATTATTCATATAACTTCGTTTAACCCAGTGGATGATAATCCCAATATACTTGACGAATTAAAAAAGAATATTATTTCATCACAAAACACTGATCTAATAAATTTGTATAATAAACTTAATTCTGTTAATTATGATTTAGAAACTTTAGTTAGATATACAGAATACACTCAAAATAATTCCAATGAGAATTAAAACACTTCATTTTTAACTTTTAGAAAATATTTAGAATTATTAACCCATTTGATTATATGACAAAGATTTTAACCCAAAAAGAAAAGCGTAGTCTATATTTTGCGTATGGTAACAGACTATTTTAGCGTTGAATGCTTATTTGAATAAAAAAGTGAATAAATCTACTAGACAGCTATTGAGCTGTCTTTTTATTTTGCAAAAAAGGAAGTGAGAATTATGTATATGTATAACGACAGCAGTTAGCATAACTGCTGCAGCTTAAAAATTAATAAGTTATGAAAGGGATAATATTATGAAAGCGAAAAACTATTTTAAAGGGTTAACTGCCATAGTCTTGTCGGTGCTGACAATACTAACGACATTGCCGCTTACAGCGTTTGTTATGCCAACAGCTGCAACAAGTAACGACAGTACAAGCATTAACCTTACGCTGGGCGACAAGCTGCGTTATGATTCCGGCATTAATTGGTCGACGCATCAAATGTATGCTGACGGCCGAATGGCTTATTGTGTCAATCCTAAGCTAACGGCACCGTCCGGAAAATACGGCAGTAACAACCTTACCGCCGTATCAGAAAAGAGCAATACATTTGCAATGCTATACAAGGGTTTGCATTATGGATATGACGGTCACGGCTTTAACGCAAAGGTAGCTGCGTTTGGCAATAAGTCAATGAAGCAGCTAATGGATAAAGCAAAGTCTGACCATTGGCTTGGGGCAAGCGGCAACAGCTTATATTATTTGCTGACCCATAGGGTTTTGGCAAAAATATATGGTGACAAAGATTGGAGCTATGCTCTTACCTCTGACTGGATTAAGGCTGTTAATGAGCTTGAAGCGGCACTAAAAAAGGCTGCTAAGCTTAAATCAGAGTACAGTATGTATTTGCTAGACCCGAAAAATAATCAGCAAAAGGTTATCATTATGCAGGATAAGCTTGGAGGTCTTGAGATAATCAAAGACAGCTCCAACCACACCCTAACAGATAATTCCGGCTGCTACAGCTTAAAGGGTGCTGAATTTACTGTTACAAACACAAAAACAAAAAAGTCATATACGATTACGGCAAACACTAAAGTCGATGACGGCAGTGCTACCGTAAAGTATAAGGCTATCCTCAAAAACATTGTAGCCGGCACATACACTGTCAAGGAAACAAAAGCACCAAAGGGATATGCTCTGTCAAAGGAAACAAAGACGGTGACAGTTAAAGCCGGCACAACCGCTGCAGCTTCTGTTACCTTTAAAGACCAGCCTCAAAGTGACCCAGTATATGTTCTGCTAAAGAAAACTAATGGCAACGGAAAGAAAATAGCCGGTGCAGAATTTACGGTTAGGTTTTACAAAGGCTATTTTACAAAAGCTGAAATAGAAAGCGGTAAGGCAGACAGTGCTTTCAAGAGGTATTGGACTATAAAGACAAATGAAAATGGTTACGCAGAATTGTTGAAAAAATATCTTGTTGACAGCAACAATGACTTTTATTATTCATCAGGCGAAAATCCTAACCCAGTACTTCCGCTAGGCACAGTAACCATTCAGGAAACAAAAGCCCCTGCCGGATATGTCAAGGACAACACCTTATATGTTCAACAGATAACAAGTAATTCATCTTTGGCTTCTGTTTCCACCTACAACGAATTTACCAATGTAAACTCGCCAAGCACCTACTACAAGATTAAAAAGACCTCTGAGGACGGCGTTGTTGCAGGCGTGTCATTCAAGATATACGAGGGCAGCAAGGTTGACGAAGCTAAATATCTAAAGACAGTTAAGACAGGCTCTAACGGCGAAATCAAGGAAAAGCTTGATATAGGTACATATACCTTTGACGAGGTAAAAAGTGCCAAGTATGTAAGCCAACCTGCAAAGACAATTACAATTACCGCCGAGAACACATCAGCAAATCCGGCAGTAATCAAATTTGAAAATAAGCTGAATGACGGCACGCTGAAAATAAGAAAAGCTTCAAGTGACGGCAATATATCTGGAATTAAATTTGAGATATACAAGGGTAAAGATACAGCCGGACAGCTTGTAGGTACATATGTAACCGATGACAGCGGTTTTATTACCAAGGACTTGAAGCCGGCAACATATTGTATCCACGAGATTGTTCCTGATGGATACAAGCCTGTAAGCGACAGAGTTATTACAATTCGAGCGAATCAGGAAAGAACAGTAACCTTCCGAAACATTAAAAGCGGCAGCCAAGTCAAAATTATTAAGGAAACCGATAACTATGACGCCGGTCCTTTCACTTGTAAAATTAATGAAGTAGACAAAGAAAATGGCACCGAAAAATTTGTGATGAGTGTTGATATAGACACTTACGAGCCTACTATAATCAACCTTGAGGACGGCACATATAAGATTACAGAAATTTTGACAGATAAGCAAAAACAGCTATGGCAGGAAATTAAGCCTGTGCAGTTTACTGTAAATCACGAAGTTGAGCTTATAACCATAACCTTACAGAATCACGAAAAGACAGGCGATATTAAGGTTATTAAGACCGCAAGTGATAATTTTGTTGAGGGCAAGGAGTTCAGTCTATACGGAGAATCTGACGCAGGCTTTGAAATTCAAAGATGTGTTAGAACCACAAATAAAGACGGCATTGCAGTATTTGAAAATATTCCGGTTGGTAAATATGTCCTCGAAGAAGTAAGTAGCCACGCTATTTACAATGTACGATGTGATGTTGACCTTGACAATGTCCCTATCGAATGGAATAAGGTTACAAATGTTAGTATCAAGAATGACGAAAAGACAACTACTTTTGAAGTTGTAAAAACCTCCGAGGACGGCAATGTAAAAGGCTTTGAATTTGAGATTACCGGCACAACGACCTCAGGCGACAGTGTTAAGCTGACGAAGCTTATCACAGATGATAAAGGACGAATTACCGGAAATCTTTATCCGGGGGAATATGTTGCTAAGGAAGTAAAAACACATAGCAAGTATATTCAGCCAAGTGAGCAGAAATTTACGATTGAGCAAACCACAAATGACAATCCGGCACCGGTGCAGTTATTCTTCTACAATGAGCTTAAAAAGGGCAGTCTTGAAATAACAAAGACAGCTTATGACGGCTTTATTGAGAATGTTGAGTTTAGCCTAACAAGCAAGGAAGATAGCAGCGTTGTATATCACACATTAACAGACGAAACCGGTAAGGCAGTTCTTAATGATGTTCCGATTGGCGAATATATTTTGCGTGAGGAAAATATTGGTGAGCAGTATGTAGAGATTGGCGACATTAATGTTGTCATATACTACAACGAAATCACGAAAAAGTCTGTAGAAAATAAGCCAAAGGACGGCTACTTAAAGGTTATTAAGACCTCCGACAGCAAGAACCTTAAAGGTTTTGAGTTTGAGATTATAGGTAAAACTTGGGATAACAAGGAAATCAAGAAAACCTATACAACAGACGAAAACGGACTAATCGCAGAAAAGCTGCCAACAGGTACATACACAATAAAGGAAATTAATGCACCAAACTATTTCATACAAACACAGGAAGCCGTCTTGGAGCTAACTCCTTACGATACATCTGACGAGCCGTACACTATCAATATTTATAACGAGTATAAGCGTGGCAGCTTAAAGGTGATTAAGTCAGCAGATGACAACTTCGTTGAAAATATTAAGTTTAATTTATCCGGCACAGCTGATTGTGGCGAAAAAGTTAATATCACTGTTACTACCAATGCTGAGGGCTGTGCTGAATTTAACGATGTTCCTATCGGTACATATAATTTCTCGGAATTAACGAAAGAGGACAGGTATGTAACAGTACTTGATATGGAACAGACAATCGAGTGGAATAAGGTTATTTCTGTAGCAGTTAATAATAAGCTGAAAACAGGAGAAATTCAGACGACCGCAAAGGATACAGAAACAGGTGAGCATTATGCTTACGCAAATGAAAATACAAAGATAGTTGATACAGTAGCTTATAAAGATATAGCTGCTAATCAGCTCTATAAGCTGACCGGCACTATTATGAACAAAGAAACGGGAGAGCCGTTACTTGTGAATAATGAAAAGGTTGTTGCCAGTAAGGAGTTTATTTCTTCGCCAACCGGTGCAGGCACAGTTGATGTTGAATTTAGCTTTAATTCTGCTGACCTTGTTGGCAAGTCTATAGTTGTTTTCGAGGAATTATCTATTAAAGATAAAGACAATAACGATTATGTTCTTGCTGTTCACAGCAACATTAACGATGATGGCCAAACAATTATATTTAATGACCCGAAAATAAGAACAACAGCTCACGATGCAGTAAGCAATAACAATACTGCAATCACAGATACTGCAACTACAATAGTCGATACTGTAACATACAGCGATTTAATTGTCGAAAAAGAATACACCGTAGCAGGTACGCTTATGGTTAAGTCGAGCGGCAAGGAATTGACGGATAGCAACGGCAGCCCTATAACAGCAAGCAAAACATTTACCGCCGAAAACACAGACGGCAGCGTAGAAATAGAATTTACATTTGACAGCAGCTTGCTTGCCGGAGAATCAGTGGTAGCCTTTGAACGCCTATATTATAACGGCAGAGAGATAGCCGTACACACTGACATTAACGATGGCGGGCAGACTGTTACATTTACAGAGCCGCCAACAGAGCCACCAACAGAGCCTACGGTGCCACCAACAGAGCCGCCAACGGAGCCTACAGAGCCTACAGTGCCACCAACAGAGCCTACGGTGCCGCCAACAGAGCCTATAGAGCCTACGGTGCCACCAACAGAGCCTACAGTGCCTACAGAGCCTACAGAGCCACCAACAGAGCCAACACAGCCGGCAGATTCAACAGTGCCTCCTGCAACAGAACAGACAACAGTACCTGGGGCTGGTATAGATAGCAATATTCCCGGTGCAAGGATTGCAACGGGCGAAACAGATTATCTTTATATTATTGCAGCTTTGTGTGCTACATTAGCTTTTGTAATTATTATATTCGCAAAGAAAACAAATGAAAAATAAAGATAATCGCAACGAAAATGGCTTTAACAAAAAGCTATATATTATAGGTGCAGCGGTAATAGTGCTGATATGCATAATTGCAACAGCAATTGAGGTAAAGTACAAAGGTACAGAATCTGCATTAATCAATGCAGATTCTGTGGACAGTATTCAAAGTACAAGCCCCAAAAAGATAACACCAACTACAACTATACCAACCGAAAAGCCTACCGAAGCTAAAAGTAAACCTACCGATACCCCCACAAAGCCAACCGAGAATGCAACAAGGCAAAAGGCTCGGAAAGCTGAGAAAACAAGTAAACCACCAAAAGAAACAAAACCGACAGAACAGCCAACCGCTGAAAATAAAGCAGAAGAAAAAACAGAATGGCCAACCGCTAAATCTGATACCGAAGTTAATAACAATAACAATGGAAGTAATTCTAATGGCAATAATCCCAGCTCACCGATTGTAATCGAAAAACCTACACAGTTATACATACAGTTACCACAATATACTGAACAAGACATCGTTATTTCACCATCGGTTGTATATCTAAAAGTCGGTGATACAACTAATGTAGATGTGATTTTTCCTGCCGGGTTATCGTCATCAGGCGTTAGCTGGAATATTGATAATAGCATGGTTGCTACTTTTAGTTCGGCAAATTTTAATACAACAACATTAATTGGTAAAAGCCCAGGAACAACAACAGTGTATGCGTATCCAAAAGGATACAGCGTAAGATTACAATGTACTGTCGTTGTTTCGCAATAAAACAAAAGGAGAATAAACATGAACACTTTAAAAACAGTAAAGAAAACATTTAACAAAATGAGCATTATCGCATTTGCAATTATTATACTTGCAGCGTTTGCTACAATTCAAGCCGGTGCACTCAACATTTCAGGGCCGATAACTACTGCAATTAACGAAGTTATATCCCAGTTTAAAGGCGTAGTAAAAGCGGTATTAACCCTAATTACGATTGTTTTAATTGCCGCCCTGGTATTCCGTATTATACAAATGGTACACCAATACAGAGAAGGTGAGCAATTACACTATGTCGGTTTAGTCCTACTTATCGTTGGTCTTGTTATTTCAGGTACTGCCACAACCTGGATGTGGACTATGGTCTAATAAGGTAAGGAGAAATTATGGATTGGTTTTTTACAGCCGGTGAAAATTGGCTTGCATCACTTGTATCGACCCTGCTCACAAGCTGGCTATCAATTTTTTCATTCTCTGCATATCAATTGTTTTCGCATCCGTTTGTAACCAATATTATAGATGCCTTTCATATGCTTGGTTGTGTGCTATTTTCAGCAGGGTTTATTATTGCCCTGCTGGAATATATAATTGAGGCATCAAATGGCCAGGGAGATTGGACGAAACTAGTGTTTAATACAACTAAAGGAGTAGTCTTTACAGCCTGCTTTGCTGGGATACCATATTCATTTTTTATGTTTACAAATCAAGCAAATATTTCGATGTCATACAGCCTCACCGGAGGGCTGTATGACGCTATGATTAATTCAGGTGGAGATTTTACCGCATCGTATAATTTAATTATGCGAGCCTGGCAAGGTAGTGTAAATCAGTCAGGTATAATAGTTGTAATAGTTGCCGAATTACTTATATTAATTTTCGGTATAAAAATTTTGCTAGACAATGTATCTCGTGCAGGTGTGTTGTTTGCTCTAATAATATTTGGTTCTCTAAATGCATTCAGCATACCCCGAGGACATACCGATGCGACAGTTGGATGGTGTAAACAAGTCATAGGTTTATGTCTTACAAATACAGTTGAAAACATCTTGATGATAACAGGGTTTTACATCTTTTCAACCGGCACAAGCTTTCAAGTTTACCTATGTGGTGTAGGTGCAATGTTTGCTGCAACACTGGTGCCTAAGATTGCACAACAATTCTCTATTGATGCTTCTGTAAAAGATACAGTATCAAGGATGGCATTTATGGGTGGTATGGCACTGAATACAGCAACTCGCCTAACTTCATGTTCTATTGGAGGCACCATTAGAAGTGCTAAAAAAATTGGTAATAGGTAGGAGGTTTAATACTATAATGGATTATGAGTTCTATTACCCCGAAAATTTGGGAAAAGAGGCAACGCTGCTACTATGGCATATAAGAGATGCCGCAATAACCATTGCCAGTGTGGTTGCTTCCATATTGATACTGGTGTGGACATCATTATATATACCGCTTGTGGCATCGGCAACATACGCTTTTCTGACTATTAGACTAACAAATATGGACTACACCGTATATGAATATATTAAGATTATGATTAGATATGTATTTGACCAACAAAAATATCATTGGAGGATTGATTGAAAAATGGGCTTTTCCAGAAAAAAGAAAAGTCGCAAAAAGCTAAAAAACACAAGGCAACTAATGGGGGTAGCATCTATACACGATGACTACCTCCGTGTTTTTAGTAATAAGATAAAAGTTGCTTTATTAATAAAGCCAACTAATATCAATGTTTTAAGCGACGAGGTTGTAATTTCAAAAATAACATCATTGATGAATGTATTAAAAACTGTGTCAGATGTAGAACTGCTCTGTGTAAACAGCACGCAGAATTACGATGACAATATTAGCTATTTAAATAATTTAGTTAAAACAGAAAGCAATATAATTCTTCAGGATTTAAACAAGAAAACAATAGATTTTCTTAACAGTATCAGAGTAAATATGGCTACTAACAGAGAATTCTTTGTACAGATGACTTTTAATGCAAGTAACACTACTGATGACACAAGAAGCTCGGCTGTCCGACGCACCCTACAACAGCTCAGAGAAGGTGGGTTCATCGTAAGACTAGCTAACAATGAAGATTACAAAAGAATACTTACGATATATTACGATAGTGCATTCAACGATGACTACAGCGACTACGACGGACTTAAATATATTACAGAAAGTGACGAGGTGACAAAGTATGATTTTAACGAGAACCAAGAAGGATGATACTTCTGTTTCTGCCAAAGGGATAAAAAAACAAACCAGCAGACAAAAAAAGAAGAAAAAGATAAAATACAAAGACATCTACAAAGATAAAGAGTTAGAACTTAACGAAGAAATAAAGCCTTTCTTGGATGTTATTGCTCCCTCGTTAATTAGATTTAATAATGAGCGATATATAATTGGTTCCTCTTATCGCTGTGTGTGGGCTGTCAAAGATTACCCAACTGTAACAACCCAATTAGCTGTTTTTCGTGAGCTTGGTGAACGTGACGGTGTTACATTGCACATTTATGTAAGAGAAGTAACAAAGCTTGATGAAACCAAATATTTGCACAAAGCGGAGCTGCGTAACAAGTTTTCTTTCAGTAACAGTAAGAGTACAAAAGATAGTACCGAAGCTGTTGAGAATATGAACGATATTCAAACAATCATAAAAAGAATGCATCGAAGCAAAGAGCCTCTTTTGCACTGTGCCGTATTCATTGAAATGATAGCATATAGTAAAACAGCCCTTGAAGACCTGCAAGAGAATGTTAAACTTTCGTTAAACTCTGCAAAAATTGTTTACGATGAGCTAAAATTACGACAAAAAGAAGGTTTTATGAGTGTACAACCTTTCGGAAAGAATATGTTTTATTCCCAATTTGAGAGAGTAATCCCGGCTTCAAGCGTTGCTAATCTATATCCTTTTTCATATTCCGGCAAATCAGACCCCAAGGGCTTTTATATCGGCAAAGATGTAAACGGCAGTAACATATTGGTTAATTTCGACCAGAGAGCCAGTGACAAAACCAACGGTCATATTCTGATTCTTGGTAACAGTGGCCAGGGTAAATCTTATTTGTGTAAAATCATTGAAACAATAGTTAGACAGTCGCAAAAGAAATTATATATATGCGACCCTGAAAATGAATACAGCGACCTAACTGAAAACCTTGGTGGTACTGTAATGAATATGATGAGTGGTGAATATGTCATTAATGTTCTTGAACCTAAGCAGTGGAGCAACAATGGTGATGATGAGGAAGATAAAAGTGATATAGATGCACCAGTGGCTTTTAAGAAGAACAGTAGATTAAGTCAACATATAGCTTTTCTGAGAGATTTTTTCGGCTCGTACAAGCCTGAAATTTCATCTAATGAATTAGATACGCTAGAAATTATCCTGGTTAAGCTGTATAAAAAATTTGGCATTGATGATAATACCACTAATTTTGAAACATTTGAACCTACAGATTTTCCTATTTTAAGTGATTTGCACGAATTGCTTGTATATGAATATGAAAATTATGACGAGAAAAGTTTATATCCAAAGGATATGCTACGCTCATTAGCCCTTTCGCTTAATAGTATTTGCGTCGGCTCGGAGTCTATATTTTTTAACGGCCATAGCAATATTCCAAACTCTGACCACATTGTCTTCAATGTAAAAGAAATGCTTGAAACCAACGAAAACTTAAAAAATGCAATGTTTTTTAACATTATGTCTTACATGAGCCATAAGTTTCTTACAGAAGGAGAATGCGTGGTAATGCTTGATGAATTTCATGAGTTTTTAAAGAACACTGTAGCATTATCATATGTACGCTCCTTTGTAAAGCGAGGCAGAAAGAGAAACAGTAATGTTATTATTGCAAGCCAAAACCCGGAAGACTTTACTGCCCCGGACATTATTAGCTATACAAAGCCGATAGTGTCCACCCCTACGCATAAATTTCTTTTTTATCCGGGCGACATAAACAGAGAGGAATACATTAAATTCATGGGCATAAAAGACAGTGAATATAAAATTTTTGAGATACCTAACCAGGGCTATTGTTTGTATATGTGTGGACTTGAGCGTTATCACCTACATGTCGTAGCCCCTCCATTTATAACCCCATTGTTTGGTACAGCAGGAGGCGTGTAAAAATGGCAGTACCAATTTTAGCAAAAAAAATGCTTTTAGAAGAAGGAGGTTCATGTCTTAAAAAAATTTTAATGCCATTAATAATTTGTATTCTTATTTTGGTAGTAGCTTGCTGTAGCAGTAGCTATAGAGGAGTATCAATAACGATGCAGGAAGTTATACAATATTTTCGCAAAAGCCTTGTTGTCGATATAATACCAAAGTTGGAAACAAATTATAAAGAAAAGATACTCTACGCAACATACTTTGAATTGTTTTTAACCCAGAATAATAATGACGTTGAGCTTAGAAAAGACAGAGTTAAAAAAATTCTAGAATGTGAGTTTTATGAAACTGACAGACACACATATATAGCAGAACTTAACGATGATATATATTTTAATAATATTGAAGATAAGTTCGGAATAACAATAGAAAATAGTAAAAGGTACGAAATTATAGAAATGGCAAACAGAATTGATTTAACTAATAGAGCACAGGAGCTTGCAGATTTTTCAAGTCCACTCACCCGATATAATTATGCTTATTTTACAAGCTACTCACCTATTAACGGCCCGTGGGATTCTATTTTTGTTTCGTACTGCTGCCACAATAAAGGATATATAGACAAGGGATACTATAAAAAGTACAACACTACTCAGGAAGCTTATGAAGATTGTCGAAAAACCGGTTTATTTAAAAAAGGTTATAGATATGGTGGTGACTACTTTCCTTATCCAGGGGACATTATCTTTATGAATTTTGATGAGGTAGACACAACTGCCCAGCAAATGGGTATAGTCGTTAGTGTTAATAAAGATACCATTAAAATAGTAAACGGAAATGCTGGGATTAACGGTTGGCAACGAAATATCGTTGCATACAAATATCCTAAGTATGACAGTGTTTACATTATAGGATATTATCCCTTATCTGCAATAATGAATGAATCGTTTTTTATACCAACAGATGCAACAACACAACAAAGGAGATAGATTTATGAAAGTTGAATACCTGAATAGTGACAAGCTTAATGACAGTGGCGTAGGTCAATATCAAAAGCTTAAAACAACAATGTCGCTGAACAAGATAACATACAAGAAATTAGATATTATAGCATCACTGCTTGAAGTTAAGTCCAGGAACACAGCACTTGAAAATGCAATTAACTTTTACTTTTCATATCTTACAAATACTTTTAATCAAGAGTACTTGTGTGATGTCTACGGTAATAAGATGGCATCAGAGATTAAAATACTATCAGACAGATTGGCCAAGTTACAATTCAAAAATGCGGTGGAAATTGATATGCTTACAAGAATTGTCGCAAATGACCTGGAAATGGGAAAAGAAACTTATGATAAGCTGCGTAAAGCAGCAATTGATTGCGTTAAAACTTCAAACGGAACTATTAACTTATACGACGCAGCAAACAGTCAATATTAATAAAAGGAGATACAGAGATGGACGGTGCTAAACTTATACTGAACAGTAGATATTTTAGAGTAGCAAAATCAGGAAATAATAATTTCACAAAGGAACATGTTGCATATCTTGTTGGATATGTTGGCACAAGAGAATCTGTATCATTAAACAGTGACAATGTTACTGCACAAATAGAAAAAGCAACAGAAAAGCAGAAACACACAATAGAGGTATTAAAAGAAAAATGTCGTGGAGATTATAAGGACACTCATGAGTACGCAGATTATCTCAAAACTCAGTCAAAAGCTGCTGCATCTCAATTGATTTCACGACTATCCGAGCTTACTTTATTAGAAAACGGAGTATATACCGACGATGGTTTATCTCCACAAATGGTAAGTTACGTTGGAACACGACCGTCTGTTGACATTAAAAAAGGTCAACAGCACGGTCTGTTTTCGTCTTATGAGAATGTTGATTTAAAAACTGCAATGGACGAAATATCTAACCATAAAGGCAATGTGTGGACACATGTTATATCATTACGCCGTGAGGATGCAGACAGGTTAGGTTATAACTCACAAGAGCCGTGGAAACAATTGGTCAGAAACAAGGCCAATGTTTTAGCAAAGGCTCACAAAATTAAATTTGAAAATTTAAGGTGGTATGCAGGCATGCATAATACCGGTTATCATCCCCATATACACCTTTTTATATACAGCAACAACCCCAAGGAAGGCTACATTAACGATAAAGGCCTAAAAGATATTAAGGCTGCCTTTGCAACTGAAATTTTTAAAGATGACTTAAAATATGTTTACACCGCAAAAACTGAATATAGGAATGAAATTAAGAAAACACTTGACGAAATAGTAAATAGGGTAAATGCACAACCAATTGAAAATATAGATGACACTAACATATGCGAATTATCACAGAAATTGTATAACTTATCAAAGAACATGCCATTAACAGGAAGGTATTACTACAAGTACCAGTCAAAAGAAATAAAATCTCTTGTAGACAAACTCTTAAATGACTTAGTGCTGAAATCACCTGAATTAAATAAGCTTTACAGTTTATGGGAAGATCAACAGCAACAAGTTCTCAAAACATATATTAAAGCTCCTAATTATAATGTATCAATATCAGATAATGATAATTTTAAATTTATGAAAAACACGCTGTTAAAAAAAGCAAGGGAATTACAAGTTATTGTTCAAGAAGAAATTCATACCAAGGAAAAAGATTTTTCAATCATTGCTGATGAACCACAAAATATAGATGATAACCTAGAAGAAAAGGATAACCTGGAAGATGCTATACAGCCACCAGATGATATATGTACTACTGAATATTGTGAAAGTGAGAAAAGCAGCGCTTATGAAAATGCTGTGAATTTTCTGAGTATGTCCGAGAGATTTTTAGAGCTTGTTGATAATGCACATAGTAACGGTGACGCTGCATATAAAGTTGCTATTGCGTATTTATATGGGTATCCAGACGAAAATATTAAACGTAATATTGAAACTGCAAAACAGTTTTTATTTAGGGCTGACTATTTAGGTAATCCCTATGCTACATATCAACTGTCAAAAATGCACTTTGATGATAATCGTGAAAGAGACCAAAAAATCAGAAGTGAATTTGCAATGAAAGCCTTTGACGGTTTTAATGCATACTTAGGTGAAAAATATCCCAAATTATATGATGCATTAGTCAATGGCTACGGTGTTGAAGAAGCCTATGATGATATAGAAGAAGATGAAAGATACAGTGCTGCAAATCTTGTATATAATATCGGAAAAATGCATTATAAGGGCGAGGGAACATCTCAAAATTTTTTGAAAGCAAAAAATTTTTTTGTGTCATCTTGTAAAAAAGTACGCTATGCCAATATATATTTAGGAAACATAGCACTATATGGGCAGGGAGAAAAAATAAACTATGCTGATGCAAAAGTTTACTATTCAAGGGCTTTACAGTCAAAAAATGAGATGACTGTAGGTACTGCTGCGTTTAAGCTTGCATATATTTATGAGAGCGTAGATAAAGATTTTGATAAAGCCGGTAGATATTATTTCCTTTCGGCCAAAAGCAATAATGCCGACGCCCATTATAAGTTAGCAAAATTACTCGAACAAGGTAAGTTTAAGATAGATGGTATTAATGAGAATGGTGCAGAAATCTTTTATAAAAAGGCATACGACTTATATATAAACCAAGAAAAGCAATTTTCTGATTCAAATACTAAAATTAATATAGCAAATCTTTTACTGGCCGGAAAAGGTGTTAATAAAAATGAAAACAAAGCGATAAATTGGCTTAAGCAGGCCGAGAAAGATGGAAGTGCCGTAGCATGCCAACACTTAGCTAATATTTATGCAAATAAAGAGAGTAATAACTATAATATTGATACCGCAATATCTTATTTAAATAAAGCAACTGAGTTGAGCAATGATAATCATATAGCAAGCTATCAATTGGGATTAATATACTCAGATACTGAAAACACAAATGTTTACAATTTAGAAAAAGCTGTTTCTTTTTTTAAAATTTCTTCTAACGCCGGCAATCACTATGCAAGTTATCAATTAGGTAAGATATACGCTGACCCGGAGAGTAATTACTTCAAC
>UMGK01004635.1_pt1 | contig 31547 bp, 24 predicted proteins | sample 1965251 | NCBI WGS metagenome assembly UMGK01 (sample SAMEA4836070, study PRJEB28245) | human gut metagenome | biome: gut microbiome; material: fecal sample | place: Denmark | collected 2008 | reverse complement strand
TCCGTGCTTCTTACGATGGCGTGGAGTTAGGTTTGAAAAAGGTATCGAAAGAAACGGCTCGAACCTATTTCCAACTTACTGATATGAAGGACAAGAACGCTTTCCTTCATATGACTGCTCAAAAGACGTACGAACCGGAGTTGGCTATGATGCGTCAGACGCAGAAGGCCAGCGTAGGATTAAGAATCTAATATTCACCCATTAATAGACGGCATACTATGACTGATTACAAGATTAACTTTAGGGAGCTGAAATCCAAGGTAGGCATCGATGATGTGGCTTATGATTTGGGTTATAAGCTGGATAAGAAAGCTGGTGTGGGCCGCTATATTGAGCTGGTGTTGAGTGATGGTAGAACCAAATGCGACACCATCATCATCAGTAATCCCAACAACAAAGCTGCTCAGACTTTCTTTCGCAGAGATGGTTCCAAAGGGGATGTGGTTACCCTCATCCGCGAGAATCTGAACGCATTCAACGTGTCCGGCAAAGACGAATGGCACCGCATCGCTAAGGTACTGGCCAGATTTGCCAATGCGCCCGAACCTGAGTATCATGAAGACCGGGAGTATGTCAGGTCTGCTAAAGTGGATGCCGTCTTTGATAGCGCCAGGTATGAGGTGAAACCGATTGATACGAATAAGCTACCTCCTTTGTTCGCTCAGCGAGGCTTATCCGCAGAAACCGTCCAAGCGCTTGCTCCTTTTATTACCTTGATACGAGATAAGAAGAATGAGAAGTTTGATGGTTTCAATATTGGTTTTCCTTATACCCAAGGCGAGGACGAAGCCGTCAAGGGCTACGAAATTCGTGGCTATGGTGGCTACAAGTCCAAAGCAGCAGGAAGTAATTCCAATTCAGCGGCTTGGGTAGCTGACCTCTCAGGAGGCAATTCAGAAGCAGTCAAACGCGTCTTCTTCTGTGAATCTGCATTCGATGCCATGGCTTTCTATCAGATGAACCGCCTACAGCTTTCATCTGATGTGGCCCTGGTATCATTGGGTGGAACCTTCTCGGATGGGCAGATAACCGGTGTAATGCAACGTTTTCCGCAAGCCAAAGCATATGACTGTTTTGATAACGACTTGGCGGGACGTATCTATGGCCTCCGTATGTTGGCTTTATTGGAAGAGATACCGATGAAAATCAATAAAAACAACGAGGGGATTCAGGTGGAAGCGAAAGGAAAGAGATTCGTTTTGAATCAAGACCGTTCCTTGACAGCACAACTGAGTGAACACTTGAATATCCGCTATCGAACTGGACAATGGCTTCCTCCCAAGGCATTCAAAGATTGGAACGACTGCCTCTTGAATAAGCCGATGGAGCAAATTGTCACTCCTCGAAAAGAAGAACGTGAACAAAAATTGGCTGAGCGTAGAAATGCCGGTCTCAAAATCTAACGAATATGAAAGCAATCTCAATTCATACAAAAGTTGTGGCACTGGTGGCTACATTAGCTTTTGCATTCAGTGGTACTGCAATACATGCTCAACAAACCGACCCGGCCCTGACTGCTGCCGTCGTGGCTCAAACGGTGATGCTGAACGATGTTCATCAGAAACGCAAGAAGACGCAGGAGAGAATCATTGCCGCCGAAGCTGCTGTAACCATCGCCCTCGACCGTGTACATCGGGTCGAGGATAAGATGCTGGAGTACCTATCCAATGCCCAAGGTGCGATGCAGAATCTGTATCAAATCAAACGGGCAGGAGAGTTGGTCACGAAGGAGATACCGCAAAACTGTGCCTTGCTCACCAAGTCGGTAGGAGGAAACCTGAAAGGAACAGCGATAGCAGCTATCGTGTCCGATGAGCTAACAGATGCCGCTACGCAAATGGCTGCACTCTACCCTTTCATGAAGCAGTTGGTCACCTCTGGTAGCTATAACGTGACGAACTCCGATGGCAACAAGGAGAAGCACAAAGTCAACCTGCTCAACTCTTCGGAACGCTATTATGTGGCCAATGAAGTCGTTACGCGCCTTGAAGCCATTAATACCGACCTTTTTATCTTAGCCTGGCAAGTCCGCACCCTCTCTTGGAACGACCTTTGGTTCTCTCTTGACCCTGAAGGATGGGCCAACGTGATGTCCGGCAAGAATATCATTGGGGGTATCATTGCAGATTGGAATCAGGGCTACGCACTAAAATGGTAAATTACAAATCAAAAAACATCAGAAACATGGAAACAGAAAAGAAAACAATTGGTTGCTGTCCGTTGTGTGGCGGCAACGTCGTGAAGACCTGCAAAGGCTATCGCTGTGAGCACAACTTAGGTGAACAACCCACTTGCGTCCTCAATATTAATAGCATCATCGGCAATCGGAAGATGAGCGATGAAGAAGTGGCTGAACTGTTGGAGAAACGAAGTATCCTCTTAGATGGCTTTGCCACCAAAGAAGGCAAATCGTTCCCAGCAGTACTTGAACTAGCCAATGATGGAGCCATCAATATGCAGTATGTCATTGGTAAATGCCCCCATTGTGGCGGTGACATCCGAGTGGGTACTCGTGCCTTCAACTGCTCCAACTACAGCAATCAGACCGCTCCTTGTAGCTTCTCCATCTGGCGAAACATTGGTGGCCATCAGTTGACCTTAGCTGAAGCCAAAGAAATCTGTGAGAAGGAAATCACCAGTTCAGAGCTGGAGATGTACCGGGACGACGGAGCCATCTACCGCAAACGTCTCGGCCTTTCACCCGATAAACTCCAAATTGTGAAGATATGAAGCCGGGTATGAAAATCGTGATTATCCTGATCACTGCCGTTTTGTTTTGGGGTGGCATGTTGGTCGCTTGTGTCAGTTGTTCGGAAAAACCGAACGACTTGGCGGTGAAGGTGGCCGAAAAAGCTTTAATGGCTACCGTGAATCATCCGGAATCAGTCAAGATTCTGGGCATCAGCAAAGCCGATTCTGTCTTTGGCAAGAACTATGTGACCATGGAAGAGAAGATGGCACTCTCTGTAATGATGATGAAAATCAACGAGCAAGTGATGAAAGCCACGAACAACTTCGAGGATTTCAATCCCGACAACAGGGAGATGAACGAGTTGGTGGAGCGTCAGATGGATGCCATGACCACCCTTCGCTCTTTGGTAGCCTATGGCGACATTCAGGCGGAGGTGCATGGACAGAAGAGACCAAAAGCTCCGTTCTCTGGTTGGAAGGTCAAAGTAGAGTACGAGGCGCCTAATGCTCAAGGAAAGATATGCCGCTCGGAATGTTGGTTCATCCTCGATAAGGAAGCACAAATCGTAGTCAAATCTTTTGAAATTCCCTTGCTATGAAACTAAGTAGAATCTTCTTATCGCTCATGGCGATTGCCACTCTATGGGCCACAACGTCTTGTGAGTGTGACCATGACATCGAGTCATCCTTCGTCTCTTCCCTTCAAGTGGGCAATGTAGTATGCTCAGATGGTACCGTTCTCAGCGCTACAGACTTCACAAACTCGGGTAAGGAACCGGTAGCCATCGTGTATCATGTAAATGAAAATCCTGACATCAACGGCCTCGGTTATGCGGTTTACATTCACGACATGGCTCCTCAGGCTTTTGCTGATAGCCTCGGTGTGGAACAGGAAACATCGGCTTCACTCACTGACGAAGATGGCAATGCAAATACTTACGCCCTATACAATTGCGAAGATGTTTCCTCCTCGATGGCCATCAAGGTCTTTGATATGTGGAGCTATGGCCAGTCGGCCTACGTTCCCTCTATTCGCCAGTTGAGTTACCTTTTTCCGGTCAGATTTGCTGTGAACGAGCGGATAAAGGCTGTAGGTGGTGAACCTATCAGTTTGGAACCCAATGATTGTTGGCTATGGTCATCGACTGAAGTGGAAGGACAGACAGAGAATAAAGCCTGGCTCTTCTCGATGCAGTCGGGTACTTATCAAGAAACGCCGAAGAATCAGGCGCATCGGTTCAGACCGATAATCTCTATCTATCATGTGGAGTGATTATAATAAGCGGATAGGCACAAATAAGAAGCTTATCCGCTTTTATCATTATAGTCCTCCACATTGCCCACATCCCGAACAACCATTGCAACGCAGACGTGATCCACATTCCTTGCAATAGGAGCTGAGATACTGAGGATGGTATAAATCCTCTTCAGCTATCTCAAATCCGATACGGTCGTGTAGATGAAAGTGGATGGGCCTTCCTTCGTAGGACAATCCTGAGCGGAATGCTTGTCTGGATTGTACTTGCTTGTTGGGAATGCGATAGCTTCTCCCATCCTTAACAAACAGGGTGCCTGTTTCGATAAAGCAAAACGTCACATCAGCCTCACGGCATTCTTCGCTTAACGATTTCACCCATTCATAATGGCATGGACGGCATCCATCGTAGTTCTCACCACCACAAAGCACCTGCTCAATCTGACCCTCCTTGAGATACGTTCGAATATCAATAGCCCCAATGAGTGGTGCGGTCATGATGCCCTTGTGTTTGAATGGGAGCGCGTGGAGTAGTGGAATGCGTTCATCAGCCCGGCGCTGGTTTTCACAAGTTACATTGAAGAAGATGTTGTCCCAACCATCGCCCCAGTCGGGTGGCAGACAGTCGAGCACCCGTTCGGGGCGCTTTGTCAGCAAGAAAAACACGACATCCAGCCTTTCATGCATAATGCGCCATGCCTCCTTGCGCCAATTGTCAGCTTCTGGCAGAAAGAAGTCGGAAGTCATACACACCCGAATCATCTCTCCGCTTTGTATCTTGTAACTACCATTCTTATCCTTCTGCAGCGGATAGTCAAAACCCGCCTGCGTTTTATAGACATAACTTCCCTCTTTCCCGCGCTGTTTGTCGAGAAAGTACATATAGCAGTGTTGACAGCCTTCGCTTATCTTCGTGCATCCATGCCAGGGGTTCCATATATCGTGCATAGCTCTATAGTAAAATTATTCGGCGTCAAACACCTCAATGGCCACACATTTACGTCCTTGAAGTCCTACTAAGCCTTTTGCCACCAAATTCGTAGCTTGATCTTCTGCATCACTACCGCTAACAGCTGTAATGCTCAAGGTCTCATGCTCATCCAAATCCGTAGAAATCTCTACTTCATAGTGATGAATGATTTCGCGCCTATTATCTTCCAGAGCACGGCTTGCTAAATCGGAAGTCCAATTGATTTTCGTAGCTGGTGCTTTACGCATATTTTTCAGCAACTTGACTTTCACAGTAGCATCAGAGCCATCAAGATTCACTTTGCGAAAGCGTTTGCAACCACAAGAGCAACTCCAGATTGGTGGCCGGCGAGGTATATTGTCGCCACCCATGATGGCATCCTTTCGGTACTCAAGCACAAACTCAATCTCAGTCATGTCTCCAGTGCCATAGACAATATCTACCACCTGACTACCACAGTCTGGACATTTGGAAGGTTTACGCGTCACATTGATGATACGTGGTTTCTTATTGTCTAACATAAGCGTTATAATGTCTCTTTGATATTCCAAGTGATACAATTCAAAGCGCCACCTTTCTCGACAACTTCAGAAGCTTCTATCTGTAGCACTTTACATTCAGGATAATAACTTTTGATTTGTTGAAGTGCTTGTTCATCTTCTTCTGCACCTAATCCTGGTATGAAAATCGTATCACCAATGCGCAAGAAGTTGATGTAAGCCCAGTTATTCTTATTAGGATGCTCCACATGGTAGCTAAGTTTTTTCACTGTGAAGTATTTACTCAAGATTTCTTCAAACCTCTTTGCGTAATGAAAATCAAAATCATCGTAATTGGTCAGAAGAACTGTGTTGTCGTCGATAGCCTTAATGATTCCGTCTGCATGTCCATAAGGTTCTTTTATATCCCATGGCAGCATGATAACATCACGATGGAAGATTGAACGAAGTTGTGCTCTAACTTCAGCAGGCTTTAGATGGCTATTTTCAACATAGACCTTTTCCGTCATAATGATGTATTTCCCTGCTTTCACCACATTGCCACCATCTATCACCAAATCCGTTTTATAAGTTTGTATGCCTAGCTCATTACATACAGAATCAACATCAGTAATGCTCTCTTTGTCTTCTTCACTCTTTTGCAGATAGTCTGGATTATAACAATACTGTACGAAGTGGTCATCATAAATTTGTATGGGCATGTAATCACGAGCCCATATATCATTGGTTGACTGCATTACTTGAAATACTATTCCATTATCTTGAAGCAAGGAGATAAAGCGTCCATAGAAATCAGGGCATTCGTCCTTTAGCCAAGAAGAGATATACACTTTATCGGTATCAGAGTCTGTGATCTGTTTGCGTTTAAACTGCCATTTGCGTAGGTCTTGAACGAACTTCTTGTTTTCGGTAGCTAATAGTTCCGGATAATCAGGTGCTTTCTTCTTTTCACCATTGGTATCGAATAGAGCTACATTCTTACGAACATCTGCAGTAACTTCCACTGGCTCATTGCCATCAACCCACTGAACGGAAATGCCATCAAATAGGGATGATTGCTGGTAAAGTGCTTCGTAAAGCATCGTTGAACGGTCTTCATTTTTCCCGTTAATTTCAAACTCACGAATTAGCATAGATGCCCTGATGGTAGTATCTGGTGAGTCTCCATTTTCAAAGGTAATATCAATACCAGATACATGATTATGTAGAGTTCCGAAATCGAAAGCAGGCTTGGGATTATCTTTCATATTGCGGTGGTACACAATATAATCCTTAATTCCGTGTTCGGCCTCTTCATGATAATAGAACTCCACGCAGGTAGGGCGTACAAGAACGTTACCTTCTTTGCCTTTGACACAAAAGTGTCCGGCCAAAGCCGTTTGGGCAATCGTCTCAAATTCTGCGGGAGTTTCATTGCTTCCGTAGATTATGTTTTGGCGAGAGGAATCACTGAGTGAAAAGCCTCTCAATCGTTGTTCAAGTTTGATCATAGCTAATATCTTTAATAAGAATCATTGTTCCCAATCCGTAATCGGTTGATGGTAAAGATAGGCACTTTTATGCTACCGATCGCTCTATTTTCCATTGATTACTGGCAGTTTAATTCCAACTTTATAAAACCTTACATATCCGGACACCTTTTCAAATTGAGGTTCTTTGTATCGAGTGAAAGTGAAACGCTCATCCTGCTCTTGGTCAGGATAGATTATCAGACATTTTATGGGTGGAGCCATATTCTCATCAAGGCCAAGTTTGGCGTAGATGCTACTAAGTCGCGCATATCCACCAACTTCTCTTGCATCATCGATGGATATTCCTTTTGTCGTTTTATACCGAGGCTTATATTTCGCATCGATAATATAGGGCTCTGGCCATTCTACAGGATTCAGTAAGTAGTCCAGCTCTTGGTAGTATGCGTTTACATGATAACGAATTTCCCCTTTAGCTGTGAATACCTGACGTAGATGATGAAAAACATAGAGTTCAAAGAGCTTACTCATGTCAATCCAGAAAGGCGGTGTCTGAATCTCATGCTTACCAACGACAGTAATGTCATAGCTATAGCGGCGTAATAATAATTGGGCAAACTTAATTGCCTGGTTGTACTCCTTAAACACGGGATTGCCTTTATAGCTTTTTATCGAATTGATGCAGATCTCATCGCTGACACTATCAAAGTATGGCGAAATCAAACGAACTTTTTTCTTTAGGGGTTCTGTATTGACTGCATTCTTATAGATTTCAAGCTGCTTGCTACAAAACCTAAGTGCCTTTTTAAGAATTTGATTTTCAGGAGAGTCAATATCATAAACTTGATAGCGACAAACATTATCTGTAATATTACCTCTCGAAAGGTTCTTACGGATATTCTTTCCTACGAGAATCTTACCCTTAATTTTTTTTGCAAGGTTCTCTTCAACCGTGTAGTAACTTCGCTTTAATCCCTTTCTTACTATGCGATGCAGTATACTCAGATATTCTGTTATGAGGAATATACTGAGTATATCTTGCTGTTGGCTTACTTTTATAGATGGTTTTTCAAATCTAATCGTAAGCAAGTCAGATAGGTGCTCAAAGTTCTCAGGTTCAAGAAGAGCATCATTGAGCATTCTCAAATAGTCAATCTCAAAACCATTGTTCAGTTTGGGGCTTACTTGTACGGCAAGTTTATTTTCACAAAGCCAGTCTATTCCTACGAAATAGGAACCGCTTGCAGCAATCTGTTCCGATTGACGTTTAAGCGATAGGCAAAGTGCTTTTTCCTCACATCCCCTTTTGATAGTGTACACAACTTCCTCTCCATCCTCCATATATGGTAGAATGAAGTCTGCATCTTTCCGAAGAAGTAATGTATTCTCCAGTATTTGCTCTTGAAGTTGTATTATAATCATAGCTCGATTGCTTTTTGGTATAAGTTATCAATGGTTTCTTGTGCCTCTTCGGTAAGCACACCATCGCGGATATACTCCTGTAGCAGTGGAATGATGTCATAGAGAATACGATCACTTGTGATGTTTTCTCCATTTTCCTCCATTATGAAATAACTTTGACCAATCCACACATCTTCAGGTTTGTATTCTTCCGATAGAGTTTCAGCTGGTTCTAAAGTAAAGTTAGGGTCCCATTCACTTGCTTCATAGTCCTCATAGTTGGAAATAAATAAAGCACTTACTTCTTTGAACAACTCTTCATCAAATCCTTCTACTTCACCCTCAAGTGAATAAGGCTTCCAGGGGATAAAGGCAAATCGTCTTCTGATGGCGTAGTCTAATGTCCCCAAAGAGCGGTCTGCCGTATTCATCGTGGCTATAATAAATACGTTGCTGGGAATCATAAACGATTTTTTCGAATACGGAAGCAACGCACTCTCAGCATTTTTGCATCCCTTGCGTTTGTCTGCTTCCAGCAGCGTGATTAGTTCGCCAAATATCTTTGAAACGTTACCACGGTTAAGCTCGTCAATAACCATCACATAGGGCTTAGTATTGACCTCCATCGTGGTTGGCTTCTGATACTTATCTAAGAGCGCTTTCACATTATCTAAAGTGATGGAGTTCAAACGGTACACAGTACTTAATGTCATCGTCTTGCCATCATTCATCTCAACGATATTCTCATTGATACCTTTTAGAATCCAATTGACCTTCCTAACTCTCTTATAGTCGTGGTATGAATCAATAAATTCGTAATCACCAACAACGACACCAATGGCATCAATGGTAGTATTAGTATAACAGCTCATTACAATGTCACCAATCTTCATACTGTTCAGAAAGGCATCAAGGATACGTTTGCCTTCACCGTTGTAGATACTCCAATCGGTTTCATCAGAAATGACAGGGCCATAGTCATCCCATCCAATACGTATGTGTCCATTATCCATACATTCTTTGCGCACCGGATTATCACCAGTTCCACAAAGAGAAACTTTCCATACAACAGCATCGTCAGCTATACCAATGTGCTTATCTTTCACGATAGGACGTGCAGCTTCCTCACAAAGTTGTTTGAAAATGCCAGATTCTATTTCGTAGGTCACCTGATTGTTGTCTGCTATAGGCTTTAATCCTTCAATCCAGTCTTCATAATCCATTGATTGGTGGAACGTCGTAAATGCAATGCGCTTATCCTGCTTTAATTGGTTATAGCGTTTCATTAAATCTTCTCTTGAAGAGCAGTTAAAATCAGGGTCACAAAGCCTTACGGCAATTTCAGGAACATCATGAGTTTTGCCCGTGCCAGGAGCACCGTACATCACGATATTCTTTCGTCTGCAGAGAATGCGTACAACATCGTCGTACCATGTGTGATCGGTATTTCTGTCTGTTGTATGCCCACCTTCATTTGCGTTTGCAGAAAGTTCATAGAATGCTTTTTCCTTGATTTCTTTAGAAGCAATCTTATCCTTGATATTCTTTAACAAACTCATATACGTTTTGTAGTCAGGGGCTTTCTTGGGTAAATCAATACCATATTGCTTCTTTAGATAATCCCTATTGGTGCTATCTAAAGCAAGGAAATCGTTCGGACGAATCCAAAACAAACCCATTGTAATGTTGACATTGATGATGAATTGATTTACAACTGCATTGTATTCATCATCAAAATCTTCATTCTTCACAACCTTCTCAAAAAGTGACCAGAGGTTTTCAATGTCATTGGCTTGTCTTTTGCTTCTAAAGCCAAAGAAATGAGATTTTTGATTGTTGAGCACAGGAATACCTCTGAAGTCTTTAGGCACTTCAGCTTTTATCCCCAGAAGTGTTTTAAACACTTCGGCCGTATGAATTCTATTTTGAGATTTAATTCCTCTATTAAAGAGTCCAAACGTTGTGAAAGGGTCTATGTCCGAACAAAGATCATCATAACCATCCTCATCATGCAGGTAGCCGGCAAGAAGTTCTTCTCGTCGGTCATAAATCAATTTCAGCAACGACTTTCTGTCATTACGAAATGCCAAGAGCTTTTCTGCAAACTCCTGATAGTATGGTATCCATGTATAGTTCATATCATTATTGAGATTATGGTTCTTATTGTACTGCAAATTTGTTAATTACTTTCTAATGGTCGAAATTAATCGGCTAAAATTAGAATAAACGACCTCCTCACTGATACCCATATTACCAAGGACATTCTTTATTGAACATACCTTATTATATGGTGCGTCGGTTTCTGTAAGAATCCTATCTATTGGTATGCGTTCTATTATCTTTCGACCGCTATCTGTTTTTGTCATTTTTTCATTGATAGAAAAATAGTAGCCTCGTTCAACTATCTGAGGAATTAGTGTTAGTGGCCCAGAATACCAATGAAAAATAACGTTCCTAATGTCATGTTTACACAACATATCAAACAGTACCTTTTCTGCTCGTCTTGAATGAACGCTTATGATTTTATTCTTTCCTGCAATTTGAAGAAGTATATTTTTCAACACAATCATTTGGTCTTCCTTTGTTGGTAGTCCCTCGCTGCTGAAATCAAGACCTATCTCACCGATATAGCTAGTCTTATCTACATATTGATTAAATAAACGTAACTCACTTTTCTTTTCACTGGCATATAAAGGGTGTAAACCTAGTGCAAGACGGGAATATCGGTACGATTTTACATGCTCTATGCCCATAGCAAAATGGCTCGGTAAATTTGTCATACCTATCGAGATATTGTGCATAGCCTCTTGCTCTTTGAGATAGAGTTCCGGAGTCGGCATCATATCAAAATGGCAATGGGTATCAATAATCATAATCCTAAATATTCATTTATTGAGTTACTATTTGCAGACCTAAGCATAGTTGTCAATTCAGACCTTGTGCGTTTAACAAGATCTACATATTGATCGAAATTGGGTAGATTTGACATTCCTGCTATGGTGAGTTCTTCACGAATTTCAGCATCACAAAGATCTCGCCTCAAGAAATTCAGCATTGCATAGAAGTCATCGGAGATTGAACGAGTTCTTAATCGATAAAGAGTCTCGAGATTTATTCCGTATCGAGTATTGTCATTAAAACCAATCAAAGAAGCCTTTCTATACATACAAGGCATGCAGCGACCACAATGAGTAGCATTTGTATCATCATAGAAAAGCTGTTTACGACCCCTTTTTCCACATGAATTTGACAACTGTACAATATTAAGTAACAAATTAAGGTTGTGGCAGCCCCGAACCATTTCACCTTTTGTCATAAACTCATATGGATTATGTATTTGTGAATTTAAATTCATTTGTTTTAGCAAATGATTAAGACCATGAATAACGACCGGATGCGTAGTTCTCGTTGAGCAGGACCCTCTCCTGGAGGCAGATAGAGGATAGTTTAATGAAACTGAACCGTTTTCAGGGATTACAATGTTCGTATGTGTGTACTCTGACACAACTAAAGCTAACGCAATAAAGAGTAATGAACGAGATCTACAGGTAGTATCACGGCCATCCTTTGGAGTCACCATAACTGCTGAATGATGATATGGGAACGTGACATACTTTTGACAATATTCCCGTTGAAAGACCTGCAGCAAACCTGCTTGATCCGATTTTGGCCCTGGCATTGAACTATCATAGTGGGATGCAAGAAATACTTTCTTCACATTACTGCTTGACATGAAATCTATTGCTCCAATAAGTGAGTCTAATCCACCAGAAAACAAATTAACTTGAGATATTTCATCGTAAACCGTTTGTATTTCAGCATCTTGATACGCAAGACCATCAGACGGAGCAAAAGAACAAGTCCAATAATCTCCCGTCAGAAACGATAATATCTTTTCGATTTCAATACGGTTTATAGAAAACAGTTTATTTGCAGGGAGCTTAAACTCAACATCAAACTGCCTAGACCAACCATCTACGGAATGAATTTCACGCTTAAAGGTACGATCTATTGCATAAACCAATGATGCGAAATATAATATTCCGCAGACAGTTTCTGAACTTTTAGCAAGTATTGCTGATAGATAGGTCACATTGATTGTCACATTACTGGAGAGCATACCCTCCTTGGATTCACTATTAAAGTGAATCTCCAAAAATGACTCTTTCTTTCTAGAAATGAGTTGATATTTTGTTGTTTTAATCGTTATCATCAGCTGAGAGAATTCTTAATATTCTGTTAAACTCTTTTGTAATATATTCATGGCCTTGTGGCCCCTTCCAGTCTATTTCTGTGGCTGGAGTTCCATCATCAAAGCCAACTCGAACATCTTCCATAATCAAATCTTTGATTTCAGCAAAAGTCTGATTGGAGAGTTCTTCACCTTTTGTCTTTGCTATTCTTTCTGAGAAATCCTGTACTAAATGCTGAAATATATACATGCCGAAGTATTGGTCCAAGAGATAAGTCATCATTTTTGGATCAAGTACTTTGTCTATATTCTGATCAATAGCATCCACATTGTCACCAATGATTCTTTCCATCAATTCAATGACATGCATTTCTGCTTCACGAGCGGCAGTATCATCAAGTCCACCCATGTAGTCTGAAGATATTTGAGCGATTAGCTTTATAATATCCTTGCAAGTCTTATTATCAATAGTCTCATTGTGTTCAGCTAACCAATTAGCCAAACCTTTGGATTGGATGTCTTGTAAGTTCCCAGCGAAGTTTCCTAACCATGAAACGCCGCTTCTTCCTATTGCATATGATTTTCCACTAGCTACGTTTGAACGCCCACCAGCAGCTCTAACCATATTACTAACAGAACGGTGATAATTGAATCTAATCCTGTTATTCACACGACTTTGTGCCCTGGCATATTGTTTTGGTGGCATATTACTGGAGCTCTTCTCCAATTTATTACCATCTTCCACAGCTTTAGCCGTAGAAGTCACTGATTGAGAAGCTTTACCCCAATTCGGTTCCCCAGAGACCGATGCTTTATGTCTATGTGATGTTCCCATATTAGTTCGGATTTATAGTTTCCATTAATTTGGAATTTTTGCTGAGTAAATTTGTTATTGCTATTTGCTCATTATCGTTGCAATTCTCTAGAATTTCTCTAAACGAGACACCTAAAGGAGCAGGCAGCTTTGCGCAATCAATTCGATTTAACACTGTTATATATTTATTCAAATATAAGGTCTTGTCTTTTATAATAAGAAGGTGATAAATAGAATGTAATTTCTTATCATCTGGCGTAATGCTAAGTTGATTATCAAGGAGAGCGAAGAAATCATCTCTGTCTTCTTGATTCAGAGCTTTGATTGATGAGTAATCTATCATATCTCTGTTTGGAGCATTTAAAGCCTTATTAAACAAGTCCTTGATTCTCTGCGATATGATTGATATTCCAGAAATATTGTCTATTATACTATCTCTGGACACCCAAAATAACTCTCGGAGGTCGACTTTACTAAAGCGGGGTTCCTCTTCGATCAACCTTTTGAGAGAAGAATTATCCCAATTTTTCCATTCGTTTTCAGTTTTATGCCCTGTAGCATATTTTTCTAAATCTAAAAGCTGCTCAGTATAATTTTTTGAAGAGGAGATGAGATTATACAATTCTTTGAACCTTTCATTATACTGTTGTTCGATAAGCATGAGCTTAAGTAATGCAAATTCATTGTTGTCATTGTTCAGTCCGTTTAGCCGGAGTAATTCTCTTCGAATATCGAATGCGTTAAGAAAACGCTTTATTAGACGTGGGTTTCTCTTTAACGCGTAACTAATCGTTGACGAAAATTTGAGGACATGAGTAATTTGTTCCTTCAAATCATCAACTCCTTCCACTCCATTGATACCAGATATGGCATCAGTTAAGGCAAAGGAATCAAATCGATTCTTCTGAACAAAGTCCTTGTAGCCATTATGTATAGGTGAGAATTTATCTGGTGGCAATACGGAATCACAGAGAAGAAGCGAAACATAGGTTTCTACTTCCTTATTGCTCAATTTGGGCAGCCTATAGGGTAGTTGAATAAACTTTTCCATATAGGCATTTCCAATATCTCTTTTTTCCTGACCATCTTTACCATCATCGACAAGAGTATTGTACTCGTTTCTAATTGCGCCAGATACGATGCTCTCGTCTGCCGCAATAATGAAGGCTGTTTTCGGGACATTTAAGAATAGCTTTATAGCTTCAAGATTGTCAATGATGTGCCTCGGAAGACAACGGTCTAAGTCATCAATGAGAATAATGATTTGGTCTTTTCCTGTAGCTTCAATCAATTTCTCGAAATCTTCTCTAAACTCACGAACAGCAGCATATTCTTTTTCGGATATAGACTTACCTTTCCAAGCATCTTTCAATGTGGACAAGACTTCCTCTTTAATCTCTTCCTTCTTACTAATTAGCAAACTTAGTAATGTCGGGACTATGGCTCCACCAGTCACAGCAGCTGTTCCAATAGGAAGAACAGAATTCTTAACTATGGATTGAAGCGTGCGCATTGAGAAAATATGCTCTTTAATCTTTTTAAAAAAAGATTTCGTTTCCTCAATTATGCCGACTTTGACTTCCAATTGATCAACAATGCCTTGAATTAACGCCATCTTGGCATCATCAAAACTTTCAAATGACCATCCGTCAAAGTAGAGAATGATAGTTTTATCTTTTATTCTATCATCCTCATCTATAGACTTTTTAATCAATTTAAGAACACTGGATTTGCCAGATCCCCAATCGCCATATAGCCCTATTGTTATCGGCAAATTCTTCTGGTTACACACAACATTCTTAAGAAGGTCTGCATGAACTTGATAACCAAGAAAGTCTCTATCTGTTTCTTTGTCTGACCACATACTTAATCAACTTTAGTGTACACAATTTTAGTTTCTAAACAAGGACGCAAATCTAAGTCATAGTAGCCCATGAGGTAGAAATTGCGACCGATGTTCTGGTAGATATGGAGCCCGCGGTCGAGCGAGATATTCCATCCGTTATCTGTGATGATATATCTTGCATGAATTAAATCCGAGAAGGTGAATTCAAAATCTATGCCTATGTCCTGCAGGGCAGCTTTGAGCTGTTCAAGACCATCTTGAATCTTTTTCGTGTCATCAATTGTATCACCCATTTTTGTGGTGAGAGTAATCTTTTTGCAGTCGCCAACTTTAGCTATGGTTTCAGCAAAACGTGTGAGGTTCTGCAGCTGGTAACCATGGGACAGGTAAGGCTCTTGTAACTCGATGGATTTAGCTCCTTCCAAGTATTCGGCAAAGAGTTTATCATAGCTGTAGCCAGTATCACCATAGCGAATTGACAATGTTTTTGGCTTAGGACCATTATCTGTGATAGCCTCTGACACACTATCCTTCTCTGCAGACGTGGAAGGATGCAGTTCCTCTACAAGATGCTCTTCAGCAGAAATGTTTTTGGCTTGAGAAGGACGAGCCACTGCTACCTGTGGTTCTTCTGCTATTTCTACATTCCCAGTCTTTCTTGGATCCTGTGTAGCCATAGAGTCCTTACTTTCCGGACACCAAACAACCACCTTTTTGCCATCCTTATTGACATACGACATGTTGATGCGAGCGTACTCCTCATCAGGCTTACGCTTGTTCAACTGCTCCTTCACACGACGGCGACCTTCAAGTGCATAGGCTACAATATCATCAAATTCCTCAGGTGTAGGTTCACCTACAGGGTAGATGAGCTTCAGGAAACCAAGTACGGTTTTCTGTAACGCACGGCTATCTCGACCTTCCACATTATCACCTACCTTGAGGTATTTATTCAATACTGGTAAATAGTTGCTATTATGGTCAAAGAGGTAGTGAAGTATTTCCGACAAGTAATCAGAAATCATACCATAGTTATTATTATAGGCCGAATCGTCAATCTTTGGAATCTCCCAGCCGGGGATGTAGTTGTAGAAACGGTCGATAACAGCAAAGTCGAACGCCTTAGGCAATGTGGCCAAAAGGTCATGGTCGTAGCTATTGACGATTGAAGGGATATTCAAGTCGAAGTTGCCCACAAAGGCAAAGCTAGCTTGTCCAGTCACTTCTTGACCACGACTAAAACGACCATTTGCCATGTAGTCCTTCATGATTTGAATGGTATCGGCATCCTTTATCTTCATGTTGGCCACTTCGTCGAAAGCAACATTGTCCCAGAATCCTACAGCACCCACTTGCTTGCGTTGGTTGTTATAGAGCAAGGTCGCTGTACTTGCTTGACCGCCAGACAGTAAAGTGGAGTAAGGTGAAAATTCGGAGTAGAAATAAGACTTACCCGTACTTCTTCCACCCAATTCAATGCTGTTATAGTTATTTTGAACAAGAGGGATAAAACGAGCAAGAATGTGATATTTCAATCGCATGCCATCTTTGTCTCCTTTGATAGAACGGCTACGTGCTGCCAGCCAATCAGGATTGATTCCGATGCTGCGAATCAGTACATCAATCCATTCGTCAGTAGTAAATCCTTTTCTGCCTTCAAACAGTTTTTCGGCATCGAAGCGAGCTATCTGGATGGGACGCAGGTCTTCCACATAGAAAGCATAGTCATCTTCTTGCACCTCATTGTAGGCCAATGTAACCTCTGCCCAGATACCACTTTCAAGCAGCTTTTCATTTTTCTGGTAGAACTGAGGATTGATGGCAATGCGCTTTGAACCAAAATTCTCCATTTCGGCCCAATAGCGTTTTTCGCGTTCCACATACTTCACATGAATCTTATCAATGAACTTATGACGTTTCTTTTGTTCCACAAGGGCTTGAGCCTTGTTGCTTTCATCGGGCTTCACATAATTCTTCTCGATGATTTGCAGCACGGCTTTCTTGCCTTCCTCTATCTCGTCTGGGTCATCTGAGGCACAATACCGTGACAATAGAAATTCCAGTACGAAGGAGGGTACGTTAACGGTTTGCTTTATTTCATGCAGCAAATCTTTGCGCACCACCTTCCCGGGGAAGTATTCATTCAGTTTTACATCTAATCTGTCCATTGCTTAAAAATCAAATTCAGTTTGTAATTGAATGGAAGCCAATGTGGCATTGGTATCAGGATCGAGCGCCATTACAATAATGTCTCCTTCTACGCCCTCGTTGATTTCTATGGGTTGTTTGCATTTATCACATTCACTCGGTATAGAAATCAAACCAGTTGTTTCGTTATAGAAGGAAGAATCTACGACGTGACCGACTTCATTGCCTGAAGCATCTGTTACCATCAGCTTAACAATGCAATGCTCAGGACGGAACAACGTGTCAACGCTACTGAAGTTCAATTCTATGAGCGGACGATTGACACGTACCACACCACCATTTTTACCCTTGTAGGTCAACTCCAGTCGGAATGATTCTTTCACACGTTCTTCCTTGAGTTGAACAGACACAAGTGGGACTATATTTTCCTGAAGTGATAATCCTTCATGGAAATAGATGATATTCTTCTCATACACACCATACTGTTTGGCAAAAGCGAAACGATAAACTTGACTTCGCACACCTACATGCTCAGGCATATAGAGCCAAGACGTTTCGTTACCATTAAGGTCACCAGCCTGACTGCGTCGTTCATTCATCACGCTGGTACCAATGGGCTTGGTCATGTTATCTCCTGCCTGGTATTTGGGTTGTATCATATAGCCATGATCAGCCATTATAAGTACCATGTCGAACCCTAATTTCTTGCACGCACGAATGCACTTGGTGAACAGACGCATCTCGCTTTCCATTTCAGCATAGCCTACACTATTGATGTTTTCACCGGCAGCATCTATGGATTGACTACGAATAATTAGCAGATTCACATCTGATGGGACATTGGCAGACAGGAAATCTTCTGACCTCACATCCATCAACTTCACATGAGCTGGAACTTTGCTTTCGATATAATTGATGCGGTCGGCAGGTAGTTCCACTTTCTTTCCCTCAAGATAGGGTTGAAGTTTGCCTTCTTCCACTACTAATTCCAGCTTCGTTTCAGCTTCAGGCAATAGTGCAGCCATGCCAAACCGGGTGACGGTAGGCACGTATGCTGCAGATGGCTTTATATTGACAGTGTAGCTATTTTCCAAACTCAAAGCCAAGTCTTTACCCATTTCATAACGGAAAGCATCGGCAAAGATAACAGCTACACGCTTACGTGCGGATAAGAGTGGGGCTACTTCTTTATTCCAAGCCTGAATATTACGGCTAATTGCAGAAATATTATACCCCTCTTGCTCGATTTGCTTTTGGTAACGACTCTGTATTTGTTCGGTAAAGCTACGATAATTACGATAGACAAACTGTGCCAATTCACTGACTTGAGGCGTATCTTCGTCCGAACTGCTTAGAATCGTCTGGAAGCGACGGAACGCATGGTCCACCTTATAACCTTCTTCGCTATACCACTGAGCGATTTCATTAAGGTTATGAAGGTCGCCCATCGGTTGACGTATGCTTTGCATCATACGTTCACATTGATCGGTCAAGTTCCAAAACAGAGCCACCCCGGCATCTGCTTGATACCATACGCTTTTCTTGTTCTTGGCTACTAACAATGTAGCTTCATCATATTCTCCTTTATGCAAATGATCCAAGTAGAGATTGAACTCCACTTTATTCTCAAAGGCGAAGGTTACAATCTTGCCTAAATCAATGGCATCAGCAAACAGGGTGTCAAGGTGCAGACGACTGGTGATAGCTTGTGCTTGCTCTACGTAGTCGTCACGGAGGTCTGCACGATTACGAATGCTCTGACAGAGATTGTTGATGCTCTCAATGTTTTCTTTTGGGCATTTGGCCACAGTATTGAGTTCAGTGGGCAATGTAGCTGGTAGGTCATGTGCAAATTCACTGAAGAGCAAGTATTGCCACAGCTTTTGTTTCACATCTTTCAAGGTCGTACCATTACAGTCCAATCCTGGCAAGTGGTTTTCGCCAAAGCTCTTCCATTCGCTCATCCAAGCGGTATTGTTCGTTGAAGTGAGAGCTAAGAGATTCAATGAAATCTCCACCATGCTCTTACCGCCTGTCAAGTTTTCCAATTCAGGATAGTTGACTCCCTCTTGCAGGGCATTGATATTGGCAAAACTGGCGGTGCCATTCTTGATCAATTCATCGATAGCCTCTGTTTTTCCATGCAGAAAGCTTTTGCAGAGATTGACGTATGAGTCATTGGGACCAATAGGGAAACGAGCACCTATTTGGGTCATACCGATATAGGGGTTGTTTACGCGCTCTTTGTCTTTGGGTACAGCTGTCCGACGATAGATAAGCATACGAGCTTCTTCATTTTTGGGTAGCTCGTTAATCCAATAGTCACAGGCCTTTTCTCTGTTTTCAATCAACGATTGGGTTGTGTCAATGACCATGACCCCACGCTCGGCCACCAAAGACAACAGTGAATAGTATTTTCCTTCGGGGTCGTAAACCGTTATGATGGGATGTTCTTTGGTAGTCTTACCAATCCAAACATCTATGATGTGTCCTTGTATATCCATATAGCTATGAATTTTATAAGTCTAACATTGTCTGCACAGGCTCATCGCCACTGCGCTTCTTTCGGGTCTTCTTCTCTTTAGGCTTGTTTTCACACAGCTCTTCAAGCCCATGTGTCAAGGCCATACACCAGTCTTTCTTCGCTTTTTCGCGAATGCGGGCTGGATAGAGGGAATAAGCCAAATGGCTCCAATCGTACTCACCTTTTTGTAGTTCGTCCCAATTACTTTGACACTCTTTCTTCCAACCATTATGACGGAAAGTATTTAGCAGGGGAGCTGCCGTTACGGGCACACCGTCATCGTGGTTCGGCTTATAAGGTAAGTCGTTTACACGTTGAAGTTCAGCTTCCAAAGTTTGAATATCGCCCAGCAGATTGAGCAGCGCTGCTTCACGTTTTTTGTCGTTAGCCAATTGGGCGGCAGTCAAATCGCTTTGGGCAGCAGTGCGCTCTTTACTCAAAAGCAGTAGGAGATGTGGAAGCGTCTGATCACTCAGCTTCGGGTAGTACACCCACATGGTTATCTCGCCATCAGGTGAAGAGATTGGCCAATAGATAGGCGCTTTACGACGGCTCTTGGTGTAACGTTTGAAATGGTAGTCGAAGAAGCCATTAGGTGATTCGAGATAGCTTTGCAGACTATCCACACCTATCAATTGGCAGAGTTCGCTTTCTATTTCGTCAGCATTATTTGGCCAAAGGCTTTGCATTACTTCCTGCACGCGTTTTACCAAACTATCTGGATGATTGTTATCACCCATCAAGATGCCATCTGCAGGGAGGGTAAGCGGATAAGCCATCGCATCTTCTGCTTTTAGCGAGACAACCGGCATAAATGGAAGCGGGTCGAATACGTCACTAAAGGCGGGAATGGTGGAGGGCTTGGCTGCATAACGGATATTCCATCTGCCGAAAGCCATACCTACCAGTTCCATCACGATTTCTTGTGCCATCACTTGCTTGTTGATAACATTTCCACTGCTGGCTCCATCGATGGAGAGCAGCTCTTCATACGGACGACGACTTTTATAGGCATTCAATGTTGCTCTAAAATCGCTATCTTCTTCAATCCCTGCCAAATCCATCCACAAGTCATCATTTTGCTTCACCAAGTTTTGGTAGCGGTTGTAGTCGACTGTGAGCTTAACTTGAAGCTGGTCGATGCTATCTTCAATATGATGGCTGCTCATGATTTGCCCAACAAGACCATGGTATTCCAAATTGGTCTCGTCTAAGCTGAACCACCAACGTTTGATGTCGATAATCTCGTTGATGATGCGTTCAATATCTGACTGACGGATGGCATAGTCGGGCATCGGAAGGAGATTAGTATATCCAGTCCATTTATGTTGACCTGAATATAAATTAAGGAAATACTGACCATAAATAGAATTGAACATTGAATTCAAAACTAAAGCACTATTCCATTCGATGTTAACAATCGACAATCCTTCTTTTGTAAAGAACATACCTTTCTTCAGAAAATGCATATCTAAAATATCTCCTCTTTCACCATAACAGACACCGGGAAGGAACTGACTATTAAGGTTTGAACTTCTATATGATCTATGAGCCTTTACATAAATACCGTCATTTTCCCAATTTGTCATATCAAAATAGGTCGTATAGAATAAGCTATACGGATTCCCATTATACATATGTTTGTAATTGATATCATCTGTCAACTCGTAAAATGCACGGAAATGGCTGGATGATACGAAACCAATTCCTTGCATAGCATAAAATCCTCTACTTTCCACTGTGGCGTTTTCAAAAGCTTTAAGTATTTTTTCGTCAAAGTAGTAGCCATTAATTGAATTAGGCAAATATGCAAATTCTGATGAATTACGAATATATTCTTTATGTGTAAAACCTTCTTTGATACATGTACTCAACACTTCAGATTTTGTGGACGGTTCATCATTTAGTATATCATAGAACACCCCAGTTCTTTTGTCTGAAGGAGTTTTAGATAAAACTAATGTGGAAGTTTCTACACTCGCATCCAATACGCCCCAGCCAGTATCAGCACATGCCGAAATAAAACCACATATATTCTTCTTGCGGAAAGGCTCATAAGAAGATTTAATGAGTACAGTACGGTCAAAGATAGACCCAACCAGGCCGTTATCTTCCAGTAATTCCTGCATGCGATCGAAGAAAGCACAAACAAGGTTTTTGCACCAACAAGAATAGTGGTCGTCCAAATATCCAATCGTACTTTCAGAACCTTCGCCAAAAGGTGGATTCATCAGAATCACATCGTAGCGCTTTTGACATAACTCGATAAAGGCGAATCCACGTACTGCATCGTTGGCAAAAAGAGTGTTTTCGTAGCCTTCTTCCTCAGAAAGACGAGAGGAAACGGTGCGCAAAGCCTCCTGCAGTTTTTCCACAATCGTAGCAAAGAAAGCAGCTTTGACTTCCTTCTTATCAAGCTTCGCTGTCTTTTCGTTGGCTGCAATGATTTTAGCCTTCTTCTCATCAGAGTCGAACAGACTGGCTGACTGGGTGGCATTCACCTTGCTCCAGTTTTTACGTAAGTCTTCAATTTCTGCCTCAATCTCTTGCTCCATCTTAATGAGCAGACCAGCTTCACCGGCATATTGCATCTTTTCCCATATCTTCACGAGCAGGCGTTGCATGGGTTTGTCGAGTTGCTCGGTTAAGAGCTTGAGCATACGCTTATTGCCTGGCATCGGCTCGGCCAATACCAGGTGTGAACGCTCAATCACAGGACGTTCCTCACGAGGAACACCCAGCTTGCTCCATGACTGTTGTGCGCGGAGCCAAAGCGACAGGGCTGCAATTTGTAGGGCACGAGGATCAATCTCCGCGCCATAAATATTGTTCTCCAAAATAAGCTTGGGCACCAAGCGGGCAAACGATTCTCTGGTTTCCGTATAGCGGTATTTCGTCAAAAGTTCGGGCTGATTATCCCACGCATCCATATAGATGGCTTCCATCACATCAAAGGTGTAAAGGCCAAAGTGCATTGAACCGCAAGCGGGGTCGAGCATCGACATCTCCGTAGGATCCTTGATAGGACGCTGTGGTAGCACCTCGTTGGGACGGTGAATCATGTATTGGCACAATTCGGTGATAGTGGTGTGACCACCTGTCATCTCATACCAAATGCGTCCTAATGAATTATCCGTGAGAAATCGCACGACATAGTCAGGCGTAAAGAATTGGTTGCGTACCGCCATCTCTCGACTATTGCGAGGACGGTTGCTCTCTTCACGCATCTTACGTCGTTCTTCCAAGGAGTTGTAATATTGGAATATCCACCCCAAGGTTTCGTTTTCACGCCAAAAGTCAACCGTTTCGCCTGTTTGCTCGTCATAGAAAGCCGTCAGGTTCTCATTATTGATGAGCTCAAAAAGCTTAGTAAGTGTTGCTTCATCGGGCCACATGAGGCCATAAGGTGAGTAGCGGTCGAACACTGAAGGCAGTTCGATAGACAGTTCATCGTAGAGTGACTGAATATACCAGCAGTAGCGCTCGTAACGAGTACCCACGGCTCCTTGTCCGGTCACCATATCATAACTCACGAAGCCGGCAGAATCATAACCCTCAGCAATGGAGGGCATAATCAGTTCACGTTCTTCACACATACGTACCGCACAGAAACGGTTCAAGATAGTGAAAGCCTGTTCGGCAGTGAGCTGTTGCACGGCTTTCATATCGATATTGGCGCTATCTGCAGGCAAACTATTCTTTATATATTGTAAACGTCCGCGAAGCATACGGGCGCGATATACTACGTTAGCATCGCTTGTAGTGAGCTGGCCTACGGGTATAACACGACCATCCGCCCAAATACCATAGTGCTGTTGGAGGGTGGCTATGATGTTGTTTGTGAGCAACGTTTTTACATCACTCACAAACTGCATTAATATTTTACGTCCTGATGTAGAAATCATATCCGTGAAATCTTTTAATCAACAAAAGAGAGGTCGATAGACGAACCCTCATCAATCTTGGGTAACAAACTCGTCAACTCATCAATGATGGCTTGTACATCACTTCGTTGAGTGAGGTGGCGCTTAATCTGGCGACGTTCCACTGTGGTGGTAGGTTCATTAGCTGTCGTCGGGTCATCATTGGAAGTTGAACTGTTCTGATCGTTGCCAGACTTATTAGAATCCTCATCTGTAGATGTAGGTATCGTCACAGGTGGTACGTTGTCAGCTACGAACTGTTTTACCTTGCGGTCAATGCTATCATACACTCCCAACGGTGCATAAAAGGTAGTGAACTGGCTGCACATTTCTTGCAAACGGTCGAGGGTATTACCTTCTTGAATAGAGATTCTACTCATCATGGTTTCTATAGTTTGCTTCTGCTTCTCTTTCAGTGAGACGAAGTCAGCCGTACTACGAATCTCGTTATTTTTTTTATTGATGCAGTCGGTCGCTTCTATGTAGAAGTGTGTACAAGCTTGCTCAATTTCGCTATCTATTCGTGAAGATAAATCAGCATATTCTGAAGTGTGGTTGAAACAATCAGGGTCAAGCATGATGTCGTTGAACGCCTGTTCGTCTTCACCCAGTTTATTCTTCAAATCCTCCAAGGTTGGCAATTGAGGTAAACGCTGTGCATCACTCAGGCGCTTTTCTATTTTCTTGATAGAAGAAAGCATCTTACCCTGTTCTTCCGCTTTTTGCACTTGATTGACATAACGCAAAGCGTCTGCACATGCCTTGTCCTTGGCGAAGAGGTAAGGAGCTTCAGCACCTTCTGAGTCGATAATCTTCACAAGATAGTTGACCGCTTGACTGATGGTGCCTGTTCCTGCCATTTCAAGCTTCTCAAAGGTTTCCTTCAGTTGTTCTACTTTGGTACGACGTTGCGTCGCAATTTTCAGAGCTGCCTTGGCGATGCTGGCAGGAATAGGCGTTAAGCCTTGTGGGTTATACAGTTCTTTGAGCATCTTCATGGCTTCCATCATTTCTGCCGGACTCAAATGTGCATCCGTATTAAGCGAAAGCCCTAAGTGACTAAATGAAGTGTTATTCTTCATGGCTTCAGCCGCATTCTTGGTGAACATCTTAAACGACTGGGCACCACTTCTTACCACAATCATACCAGCCTTTAACATTAAAGCTACCAAATAGCGGATGGTGTCTTTACTCCAGCCGTACTTGGCACGGCTAAAGGAGTCTGCTAATTGTCCTCCATTGGCATCATTGTGTGAAGCGATATAGTCCTTTATTTCAGCAAAAGCTGCATAGCTGGTATCTATTACACCGTTATCATCTACAATCTCAAAAGGATTGAGCGAAGCAGGAAGCTTGGTCGCATCATCATAAGCCAACAAATCGCTGACCACAGAGGTAGGCATGCTACGAGAAGCCAAAGGATATTTGTCATAAACATCCTCTGCAAACTTTTTTAAGGCCTGAGTCTTATATGTTTCGCCATTTACAGATGTAGGAGAACCCTTGCAGATGGTTTCGCTATTATTCTGCGACTGACGAAGAATGCGTGTAATCTCTTGTCGATTTTTTTCCGCATCTGCCTGTTGGGCACGCAGATAGTCCTGAATCTCCTTATTGATGTCGTGGCGGTGATTGTTGCAGATGGTTTCGTCCCTCACCACATCAATCAGTAAGAGTTCAATATCCTGAGGCAATGTGCATAGCCAGAACATAGTTTGCTTATTTTCCACCTTGGTGCTCTCCGTGAGAAGCGCATTATGTGTCTTCTCAAAATCACTGGCATCTACAAAACGCACATTGATTTTGATGTCTCCACCAGAGATGAGTACGGGATTTTGACGGCCACGGCAAAGTTCAACTGTCGCGTTAATGGTCTTTGATCCGTAGATGCTGACAGAGGGAGCTGGTGAAAGAATATCAAGAACCAATTCTTTCATTACCTTAAACTTCTCAGAGTCGGTGGCATTGAGGCGTGAACGTTCATCTTGTACGGTCAAGATGGCATTAGTCATAAAACGGAAACGGCCATCAATCTCTTGAAGGGTTACTCCCGGAGTATCTTTTATCTCATCAAGCAAGGCACGAAGTTCCGGTTTATTTAATGGATGACCCACTTGCTGGAACAGCAGCGAGCAAAGGTTATCAAACGACAAACAGAAATCGTCCAACAACTGCATGATGGCAATGGTCTTACAAGCCTTTACTGCCAATGGATTGCTACTGTAAAGTTCAATGGCTTTCTTGGCTGAGATGACTATCTCACGGAAGTCTTGATTCTTCTCCATGTAGGTATGGAGGGTATCATAAAACAAATCGGGTGTTGCCATCTTACCGATAGCACAGTCGGCCAAATGGCCATCTACCAATAAATCTCGAATCAGACGAATCACAGAACGTAAACCAGAACCACCGCTTCTACTGGCCAACTTTTGAAGCAAAGCTAACAGTATGTCGATATGTACCGGTAAGAAGGGATAGAGGTTTGCAAACAGTTCACCTGTCAATGGCTTCATATACAGAGATCGTTCCATATTGGTCAAACGTGTCTCCAGCTTGATAGAAGCTTCATTGCGGTTGAAAAGGTCAGTCAAGTATTCTTTCCCCTTGGGGGATTTACCTAACAAACGCTTGGTAATAATCTCCTTGATGTCATCAGCTTCGATATCCACCTTGATGGGGAATCGGTCATTCAACTTAAAGAGCTTATCCGAGTTAACTTGTGCTTGGGGATTGTCCTCAGTTAAGGTCTGCTGAGCCGTAGCTATGAGCCATACATTTCCCTTGAATTGAGATTTCAAGATTTGCATGGTACCTTGCATACTACGAATCAAATCTTCGCTGGCAGCCACATATTGGCCCACCTCGTCAAGGACATAGATGATGCGTTCTTTGCCATATTTCTGTTTCACCAGCGCGCAAAGACGTTTGAAACGGTCAGTTTCATTTTCTACAGAATCTACCTTGATGGAGTTATACTCTTCTGAAGAAGCAAAATATTCAGGAAGGATAACGGGTGCAAATTTGGCTGCATATTTATTGGCAATCAATTTCTTTGATTGAATTGCTTCCCAATCCTTTCCTTCACCCTTCACCATATCGCAGAACTGGTCGTACTTACCCTCTTCTTGGAGGATAGATACAAAGTCCATCAGCTTAGGGTCGGTAGCCTTGATGCCTATGAGCTTCAAGGTTTCGTAGTACATAATATCGCTCACGGTAGAGGTGATACCGGCTGTAGCTTCGGTAGTGAGGTCAATCAAGATGACCAGTGGGTCGTATTTCTGGATAACGGCACGATGCAAGGTCTTGAGAGCATTGTCCTCAATACGGTTCATTAGCTTTTCGCCAAAGCTAATGCCATCCACTTTCAAGGATTGCTGGAAAGAGTAACCCAAATATTTGGCAAAGGAGCTCTTACCCGAACCATAGAATCCGGATACCCACACACCAACCTCATTGGAGGAATCACGAAATGCTGACTCCAGTTCCTCGATAACCTTTTCATAGTTATCGTGCAACTTATCGGTCACTACATATTCATTAATCTCGTTCTTCAGATTTTCCTCGCTATTATCGGCGAAAGTGACCACACTCTCTATTCGGCGATTTATATCTTTGGACGCGTCAAAAAGTTCTTTTATCGTATTCATATCTTAGAAGTTTTTAGAACGATAGCTACCGTCCATAGGGTAAATATTCAAAAACGTTCTGGCAATACCTTGGGCACTACCGGGATAGAGGATTAAGATGGGAATATCAATTTTGTTGTAAATCAATTGCTCGATACGTCCAATCTTATCATAAGGATGCAACAACTCAAGATCCTTGAGGACGAGAAGCGGATGAGCGGTAGTCATCATCTCCTGTTGGGTCTGAAGAATGGCATTGGCCACCACTGAATTGTCTTGAATCTCTTGTCGAATGCTTTCGTACAAATCAAATTCATTTTCTTCTTCAATCCAGACTTCATCGTAATATTCATGGTTGTGAATATACTCCTGAAGCATTTTACCAATAGACAGAACTTTCACATCTGCAAAGCCATGGAATTTTGCTTTTGGAATCAAGTGAACAGGAATCATACGATATACCTCCATCGCATCTTCCACGTCGTAATTCACATAGCAGATGGGACGGTCACCCGTAGGGTTCAGAATGTCAGGACGGCTCAGATAGCTAAGCGCCTCCTCAAATTTTTGTTCATATAGTTGCATTGATAAACTCCTCCATTGATTTGTAATTCCACGAAATTGTCAGTAATTCACCAGAAGTTTGAGCCATATAAGCCCCCTTTAGGCTGAGGTTCATAATTCGCTCCAATACCTGATGACGAGAAAGATTGAATAGACTCCATTCTTCCATATCCCATATAGCCATGTCTGATAGTCCGGCAAAGTGTTGTTCGTGCATGAAATAGAGAATGGTGAAATCATTCACCTCGTATGGAAGAATCTCTCCTTTACGATTGATCATTTCATAATCAATGAAGCAAGAACGTACATAAGAAGTATTTCTCTTTTGAACCGATTCGCTCCATTTTGCTTTATCGTCTACCACCAGCTGACTGATGTATTTGGCAACATCTTCTCTTTCCATGACTCGTAGACTGTCTCTTTTACATTGGTTTAAGACATTAATCACTGCATCAAAGAATACTGCATTTTCACGGGCACAATAGACCATCAGAAGCTGAGTGAAATGCTTCAAGGACAAACCTCGCTCACGAATCATCTTTAACCAAATAGGCACATTAGGGTTCACCTTCATATAACGTTGGTAGAATCCATCATAAATAATATGTACCAGTCTATTCTCTGTCTTACATGACAAGCAATCATTCTCTTTCACATACTTAATGAGCGCATCCTTATCCATTCCTTTTTGGTAAACAGATAGCAGAGACAATGTTTCATTAATCATTCCTGTGCCATGAGTCAGTTGGGTAGTGTATTTAGGATTTCTCATTAGTTGAAGTATGGATAACAGCTACTGCTGTTGGTGAATAAATTAGCATAATGATAGGCCATCACTCTGAGTGAATTGTCTATGTTGTCAGAAATCTGACCAATATATACCACGTCGAACTTAGGATCACATACGATGGTGGCCATGGATTGAATAAACTCCAACGGTTCCATGCCTAGGTCAATCTCTTCATAAAGATGACTTTTAAGGTATGCATACAGTTCTTCCTCTATTTGAATAGGACACTTGAATAGGCTATACATTTCTTTGGGTATAAACTTCTCATGTGTCTTCTGAACGATATTAATCATCAGGTTATAGAAGGCCAAATTGGAAGACTTAGGGAAGAGGTAAGTCATATACTCCTTCGCCGCATTATCTTCCAAGCAAGGCCAAAGCCCTTTGGCACACCCTGCCTTGTAAACTGCGAATCGCAGTTTCAGTAGATTTATAATGTCTATATTTTCCATATCGCTCTTATTCTTTGTTGGTAGGTATAAGCAAATCTCTGATGTCAGCTTCAAGTAGCTTGGCTACTTCAGCTAATGTCTCAATTGATGGCTGTGACGTATTGGTACACCACTTGCTAATTGTTGCAGGGTCTTTGCCCATCTTGTCCGCCAACCATCTTGCAGTTTTCTTCTTTTCAACGAGAACCACTTTTAGCCTATTTAATTCTGCCATAATAATTAATTGTATTGAACTAATACGCAAAGATAAGACATTAGGACGACAACACGGCATGTTTTATTGATTATTTGTATTGATGACTAATATTTAATTGAAAAATATGCTGAATAGCATGAAAATCAACGCTATTGCCCTATTATCCAGCTTTTGTATTGAAATAATGAAGCCAGCTGGCTTGCTCCATGTCTGCGACACCAAGCTCGTTTCAGCTGATAGATTTGACAGCAGATGGGATAAATCCAAGGCTGTGGCCAAAGATAGAACCTGCAAGGTTACGTTCCGCACAAAGATGCTACACTTCACTTTGCAGATTCCCACATCGTCCACAGCGGTTTGGAGGATAGGAGTAGAGCTTGCACGCCACTCCCTACAGTCCTATTGCATGGGACGCAAGGGAGTGACGCTGCAAGCTCTATTTGTTTTCGAAGATTTTTGGGTGAATACAATCGCGGCCTGCCTGATCCTTCACGGACAAGGTAGGCCGCTATATCATAGATAGTAGGTCAAATGATAATTCAATGGTTCATTTGCGCTTTCGACCCTTTTTGGGTAGCCCAGCTGACTTGAAGGCTATCAGGTCGGTACCTTGAAACGAAAGTCGGTCGCTCTGCGGTAATCGGATGAAAGGCAAAGGTCGATTAGGAAGGCTAATGTAGGTATAGATGGTGCAACGATGTACACCCAACAATCGGGCGGCTTCACTCACTGAGTAAAGTCGATCCGGAATAATCTCCATGAAGTTTCTACATCTGTTCATCATACTCTTTCTTCTTTTTGCGGTAAAGGTACGGAGGATAGAAAGGTGAGTCAAGACGTTAAACATGAGAAAATCAGCGCTTTAGTGAGAACTTGTAGGAATATGTGACCGTATGCTGATGGTAATGGCTGATAGAGGTGTTGATTGTTTGATTGCGAGTATGAGAAAGGCACATGCTGGAGGGTTGACAGCGTTGACAAGGTTGATGCTGACGAATGCAGGCTGTGAGGCCTGTCGGAAGCTGCTGTATATCAATTATTTCTTCTTTTTTCTTGAAAAAAGAATAGATATTGATAGACCTGAATTTGTCAACCCTTGGCACGGCATTTTCTCTTCGGACGGAATTTCATCAACGCTTGTCAACGTTTGTCAACCTTGCCTTGATAATGAAAGGTATTGATATATAGTGGCTTGTGCTTTGTCAACGATAGCAACCCTGAAATGTACGCATATTATTTTCTGAGAAAAGAGGTTTGAAACCTACACATGTGTTCATCTGTGCCGCTGCGGATATGTTTTGCAAAGGAAGTGCCGCCAACGGCAAACGTCAAATTCGAGGAGAAAATCTTCCTCTGTCAAGCAGAGCGTATTTTCTGCTCTATAATTTGCCTTCATACCGTCTGCCTGCGCCCTGAGAAAGCAAAAATATCTCTTGGGCCAGCTGAAAAGCTGAAACAAGAGGGAAATAAATCAGAGCGTATGGCACAAGTAGAAGAAAACATCAGAAAGCAGTTGGCGAAACCTCAGACTTGGTTTTGCAAGTATTTCCCCAAACGTATCCGAAATGTCGGTGAGAAAGAGGTGGCTGATAGAACTCGGGTATATAGGTTCAAGGACGGGGTAGCTCATGAAGAGGTGGCTCAAATGACGGCAGCGAGCATGTTGCAGCAGTATGGTGCGGACTGTTCCAACATCGTCTTTACACCGGTGCCGGCATCCACCCCTCAGAAGAACGAAATTCGCTACAAGGCTTTTTGTGAACGTGTTTGCGAACTGACCGGAGCCATCAATGGCTATGAGCATGTAAGAGTGTGTGGCGAACGTTTGGCCATTCATGAGAATCGTAAGGCCGAGAAGGAAATCCGCAAGGTGAATATCATCGAGTTTGACGAGGAATGGTTTAATGGCAAGACCATCGTTGCGTTTGACGACATCATTACGCGCGGCATCAGCTATGCCACCTTTGCCATTCAGCTCGAAAGCTTTGGTGGAAATGTGCTTGGAGGTATCTTCTTGGCGAAAACCCATTATAAAGTGAAATGAATATGAAAACGAAAGTTGATTTGAAGGCCCAATCAGTGGCCTTCACAGGGCATCGGGCAATTCCGGTGCCCATGCAGACAGAGGTAAGTAAACGAATCAAGATGGCAGTTTCATCTGCTTATTCCAGCGGGAACCGTCG
>UMGK01025161.1_pt1 | contig 33073 bp, 32 predicted proteins | sample 1965251 | NCBI WGS metagenome assembly UMGK01 (sample SAMEA4836070, study PRJEB28245) | human gut metagenome | biome: gut microbiome; material: fecal sample | place: Denmark | collected 2008 | reverse complement strand
GCGGGAAAATATTGACCACAATGAGAACAACAGCAGCTGCAAAAAGACCCGTTGTTACAAATGTGAGGATAAGGCTGCCCAAGATTTTCCCTAATCGTTTGAGATTCAGCATACTGCCGACGGCATTGGCAATAGAGAAAAAGACCATAGGGGCTACGATTGTAAACATCAGGTTAATAAAGATATCCCCCAAAGGTTTAAGGACTGCGGCCTGTTTTCCCCAGATGACACCAATGAGAGCTCCGAGAAAAATTCCTCCTAAAAGAATCAGAGGAAAGCGATAGGACTTCCAAATCTCATTCTTGTTCATTTTGTTCTCCCTTTCTCTTTCAGCGTTTCCGTCATCCTTCCCCTCGATTCAAAGACAACGAAAATAGGTCAGCATATAATTGGATTGAGTATATATAGATGAACAAATATTGGATACTTATTTACGGATTTTTTCCACAGCTCTTTTCAGCTGCCCCAACGCTTTTTCCAAGGTCTTCCGAGGACAAGCCACATTAAGACGCATATAACCACTTAAAGAGCGGCCAAAAGAATGACCAGGATTGAGTCCTAGTTTTGCCTGATGGATGAAGAAATCCACCAGTTCATCATTCGTCATATGAAGATCGCGGCAATCAAGCCACATAAGGTACGTTGCATCCGGAAGATTTGGTTTGATTTCAGGAATATATTCTTTACAATAAGAACGAACAAAATCAAAATTATCCGAAATGTAGGCAAGAAGCTGTTCCAACCACTCTTCCCCTTCACGATAAGCAGCTTCCATAGCCACAGAACTAAAAGCATTGTTACGGTGAATATCCATGCTGGACCAATAGGTGTCAAAGCGGGCTTTCATATCCTCATCAGGAAAAATTGTTGTTGACGCCTGAAGTCCTGCTAAATTGAAGGTTTTTGTCGCCGATACGCAGGTAATAATATGATCCTTATAAAAGGGAGCCGCAAGAACTGTCGGAGTATGTTTCTTACCATGGAAAATAAGGTCGGAATGAATTTCGTCAGAAACGACGAGAAGTCCGTATTTTTGGCAAATTTTCATCATCTTCTGGATGTCTTCCGCTGTCCAGACGATACCCAAAGGATTATGAGGATTGCAGAAAAGGAACACCTTAGCGTCTTTTGCCTTTTTTTCAAAATCCTCAAGATCAACGGTCCACCCTGTTTCAGTACGGGTCATCTGCGTTTCCGCTACAGTTCGTCCCGTATGTTCCGTAATATCATAGAACTCGGAATAAACAGGCGTCTGGAACAGAATACGGTCTCCTTTTTTTGTAAAAAGCTTGATCAGGGAAGCCATTGCGGGAACAACTCCGATGGCCCAACTCATAAGACGGGTATCAGGATTCCACTGATTGCGTTTTTCTTCCCATTCCCTAACAGCTTCAAAATAACTTGCGGGACGGGATGTATAGCCCCAAATTCCTTCTTCAGCCTTCTTTCTGCATGCGTCAATGATGGGCTGAGCCGTACGAAAATCCATATCCGCTACCCAAAGGGGGATTACATCCATAGTTCCAAAGACCTTTTCCCGCTCATCATACTTGGAAGAACGATTTTGACTCCGATCGATGACTTCATCAAAGTTGTATTTCATAAAAATGTCTCCTTATTCCTTTACTGCCACAACTTCAATCTCTACCCGCGCGCCTTTGGGAAGCGCTCCAACCTCAAACGCTGCCCGAGCAGGGAAAGGTTCCGCAAAATAAGTCCCATACACAGCGTTCATGGCACCAAAATCAGCTATATCCGCTAAGAGGACTGTTGTTTTCACAACATGTTCCATACCAAGATCGGCCCCTTGAAGAATTGCTTTGATGTTTTCAAGAGACTGACGGGTTTGTTGTTCTATGGATTCCGCGGGAAATTCTCCCGTTTGGGGATCAACGGGCAGTTGGCCCGAAACATAAAGAATGGATCCTTTTGAAAGGATTCCCTGACTGTAAGGCCCAATGGCTTTAGGTGCCTTTTCGGTTCTTATTTCTTGTTTCATGATAGCCTCCTTGGTCTTTCTTAGTTGGCCTCATTATAGCTATATTTGAATTATTTAGAAAATTTTATTTTTCTCATAAAATGATAAATAATGAATCATTTTACTTCTTTACATGAGAAAAAGGGTTGTTTTTTCCTTTGTTTCTCTTTAAAATGAAAAAGTCGATTGATTTCATTTTAAATTTGGATTTATAGGAGACAGCCATGGAACCTCTTAAAGAAATTGGAAGCAAGATCAAATTCTACCGTATCCAAAAACATATGACCATCAAGGATTTGGCTGAATCCATCTGCAAAAGTCAAGCAACACTCTATAAGTACGAAAAAGGGCAAATTGCACTCGACCTATCCGTTCTCTATGACATAGCATCGGCTCTTTCTATACCCGTGACAGCACTTCTTTATGAACCACCCCTTCCCAAAAAAGAAATGGCGGCAAGTATTGTGCCTGCTTTTTTTCTGGCCTCACATCCTTTTATGCCTACACCTATGATGGACGACAGAAGAAAATTCGTGAAAGTCTTATTGAGTGCATTCAAAAGGCTGAAGAGACCGATTCTAGTAACGGTCTCATTCCTTCCCCTTTTTTAGGAGAAGGGAGCTATCTCGTTAAAATGTATATGAATCTTCTCCAAAACGATAATGAACATCTTTGTGAGGATTCTTACTTAGGTCATATGGTTCATTTTGGTGCCATCACAAACTTTATATTTCAAAATTGCAATGCCCGTCTGGATCAGTACATGATTTCTGTTCCCTCACCTTATATAGATAGTGAAACAAAATGGGGTCTGGCATTTGGGATTTCCTCCCGTCCGCTCATGCCCACCGCTGGCAAGGTCCTGCTTTCTAAAGTAAGGATTCCCAAGACCAAGGAATTTGCCAAATCGCTAATCCTCACCAAGGAAGATTATCGCCTTATGAAACTCTATAACTATATGGTTGTTGTATAATAAAACCCAAAAAGGGCCCTTCGAGAAGCCGATGCTCTCTTAGGTCCCTTTTTCTTATCATATTCTTTTCAGCAATTCAGAGTCATCCCAGCTATGCTGGGATAAAGTTTTCTGCCTCATTTTTCCCAGGCATTTATATGCCTCAAGTAAAACTGCTTTTTCCTGAGCTAATCCATTCATCAATGGATGCTTTTTTGAAACGCCATTGCCGCCCAATTCGCACAGCCGGGATTCCCCTTCCCGACCGGATCCAAAAACGGACAGTTACGGAGCTTACCCCTAGATATTTTGCTACTTGTTCGATTGAAATCCATTGATCTTTAACATCTGCCATATGTACCAATCCTCCATATTCTCCAAATTCCTTTTCTGCATTGCATAGAACGTGCACCAGAATTCCACTATTACAGTACCATACCGACATCTATTTTTCACTTCTCAATTTCTTACATTATTTTGTAATAGTTTTTATTCAAAAAATTGATTTTCTCTATATCCTTGTCCAAATAAGAACGTTCTGGGCAATCAATTTCCGGTATGTTCATTTTTTCTTTATTTTTTACGGGATCTATCGTTTTTTATGCACGTTTTTTTCTTTTCCCCCATCAAGTGAATCTTTTTCCTATCTGGTTATACCTAATACATCTACTAGTTGATTTCTCTAATCGCAGCGCCTCTTTTCATGGAAACGCCAAAGCGCTTCGTAATTATCTCTTTATTTTACTAAACAAAGAGACTTTATTATTATACTATAGTTCGAATTGTATGGGACTTTAAAAAAATTGAAAAATACGCTATAACAAATAAATATTACTTGCAATAACTTTTTTATCAAAAAGTTAGGGTTAACCATTGGGTTCTCATAAGAAAAAACTCCCCACAGAAGACGTTACCATCCTTCTTTGGGGAGTTCCTACATGAGGGGACCGGCAGCAAACCAACATCCACCCATTCATTTCAACTGAAATTGCTTTTTCCCGATTTAATCCATTCATCAATATCCGAGATCCGAAAACGCCATTGACGGCCAATACGGACAGCAGGGATGTCCTTTCCCGAGCGGATCCAGAAACGTATGGTCACAGCGCTGATGCCAAGATATTCAGAAAGTTCCTCAATGGAGATCCACTGTTTCTCAATCTTTGACATAGAGCATCCTCCTTTCCGTGATTTGATGGGCCATGCCTTCGCAAAGTAAGCAGAAATCATTATAGCAGATTTATATTTCCTTTTCAATTGATTTTAATATATTATTTGATATTTATATTTATTTTATTATTAAATCAATTATCAATTATATAATTTTTTCTTTATACTGAAATTGTTTATTCTTATTCCATCTTTCACTATGATTCTTTTATTCTATTTGTAAAAGATGAAAATTTCATGAAGATTTTACTCTTGCCAATTCATCATCGCGATTTTCTTCTGTTTTCTCTAAATCTCTTTTGTTTTTACCTTTTTATTGTAGTGAATGCATCCTATCAAAACAACAAGTTCCAATCTATAGGAATAGCAAGATCTACAAAATCATAAGAAAAAAATTATTTATGAATGCATGAAAGAAGCGGGGCCTATTCTCTTATGCCCCGCATTTATCATCCGATACGAATCAGCAGCCATTTTCAGGCTGTCATACGAGTTCACTTCTTCCGGATTCAATCCATTCATCAATCTCTTCAATCCGAAAGCGCCATTGACGGCCAATCCGGACAGCCGGAATATCTTTTCCCGAACGGATCCAAGAGCGAATGGTCACGGCACTGATACCAAGATACTCAGACAGCTCTTCAATGGATATCCACTTATGGTCCACCATCATCCTCTCCCATCTCTTTCCGTATTGATAACCATGATACAGCTTCATGTTTATTACGGTTATTATGGTTATTATGGTATTTATTTTCTTTAGTTGGTATTATACTACAAAAAGAAATATAATAAAAGTTGCAATTTTCTTACTTATTATCAAAAAAAAAAAAAAAAAACGCTAATATATTAAATTATATAAAATTATACGAAATTATATAGGATAATATATATATTTTCTTTTTCCTTATAGTTTTTATTATTCGCACAAAAAAGAGACCCCTAAGCTTCATGATGCTTACTGAACCAGCCTCAGGGTCCCTCACTTTTTACCCGATTCTATAAAAAGTCTTCCGATCCTGTAGACGGAGGAATATGTGCACACGCCTTTGTTCGAGCGCTGAAATTGCTTCTTCCTGATTGGGTCCATTCATCGACGTCCTCGATCTTGAAGCGCCACTGACTGCCAACCCGAACAGCTGGAATATCCTTTTTCGAACAGATCCAAGAGCGATTGGTCACGGTACTGACATCAGGATATTCAGAACGTTCTTCAATGGATATCCACTTTCTTTAAATTTGAGATATAGCCAGCCTCTCCTTACATGAAATCCATGAGTGACTGAGAAGAAGACGCATCTCGATTTCCTTGGCATCCTGAGAAAAGCCTGACGCGCATTTATGAGCAGATGGCAATCCTTTTGACCTCTTATTCATGGCGTATTCCACAGCCCAGCAAATCGTATAAAAAGATGAAATCAGTCCCCACCTTTCGTCATCGTGTCCGAATCCCAAGTCCTCATCAAAAAGAAATCATCTTTCTTATGATTCTTCATATCTACTTTTTCTTATCATTCTATTCATCCTTTGATGATTTAGATTGTACTAAAATTTAAATTACATGTAAATTTAGTATTTTCTAATTATAGCGATATCCATAGTAGATAAGGATCCACCCGCAGGATACAAACACATTGTCTTCATCGCAAAAAAGACCCTGCCCTTTTTCAGGCAGAGCCTTCTTTCCCATGGAAAAAGAGGAAAAAATCGGTCAATCATCGAAATTGCTTTTTCCTGATTTGATCCATTCATCAATATCCTTGATTCGGAAACGCCACTGCCGCCCCACCCTTTTTCCAGGCAGGTTCTTTCCACGGCGCAGCCAGTAGCGAACCGTCACAGGACTGACACCGATATATTCGGCGACTTCTTCAATATTGATCCAACGCTCTTTATTTTCATTCATAAGCCCTCGCAATCTACGGCCGCCAGAAAAATCAATTCTGGCTCCTACCGCCCTGCACAGTTCATCCTTATGGAAGGTATGAACCCCTACGACGCTCACCGTATCTCTTTCAGGAATCGTGCTGCGATTTATTTTTTGAATGATGACGATTTATCTTTCATTGAATCATTCTTACATCAAATATATTATATAGTAAATATTTTATAACTTAAAGTTTTGTCCTTTATATCACGATGTTAAAGTAATATTAAGTACCAAGTTTTACAATTTATAAAAATCTACATCTTTTATTTATCAATTTGATAACAAACCCTCCAAATTGTAGACAACTCTTCTCCACGCCTTCCCAAAATCAACATTTGCAATTCTTGTCATTTTAGATTATAATCTTTCATATCCCTGTGTGGCTTGACGCGGGGATCTTTATGCGGATGTGGCGGAATTGGCAGACGCGCTAGACTTAGGATCTAGTGTCTTCGACGTGCAGGTTCAAGTCCTGTCATCCGCACCAAAAAAGGACCTATCGCTTTGAGCGACAGGTCCTTTTCCTTTTTCATTTACACCAAACGACGTTCATAGGGATCACTGCTGATTCCCTTTTTTAGGATTTGTTTGGCCCATTCCTGGGCGCAAAAGAGGGAATGGTCCTTATAGTTGCCGCATTCCTTTTCCTTTGTTCCCGGCACGTCTTCCCATTTTGTCGTTACAATAAGTTCCAACGCTTCCTTGAGGGCTTTTGCCACGTCCCTGGGATCATGGTGGCCCCAGCACAGGAGATGGAAACCTGTGCGGCAGCCAAAGGGAGAGCAGTCAAGATATCCTTTGATGCGAGGGCGTAGATAAAGGGCCAAAAGATGCTCTAAGGTATGCATGCCCCCTGTAGGGATTTCTTCTTTGTTTGGCTGGGCCAGGCGGACATCAAAATTGGAGACAATATCGCCGTGTTCCCCTTGTTCTTCCCCAATGAGACGTACATAGGGGGCAATGACCTTTGTATGGTCAAGGGTAAAGCTTTCGATGATAACTTTTTCCATGATTGTTCCTTTCCGCGTTATCGCATGACAGCAAAAGCCATACATAAATCAAAACTCCCCACCCTCTTTGAGGATAGGGAGCTTACAGTTGAAGTGGTGATCCACCCGGGATTCGAACCCGGGACACCCTGATTAAAAGTCAGGTGCTCTACCAACTGAGCTAGTGAATCAAATGGCTGGGGCAGCTGGACTCGAACCAACGCATGCGGGAGTCAAAGTCCCGTGCCTTACCGACTTGGCTATGCCCCAATAAGCACAAAAAAAGTGGGGTGGCTAGTGAGGATCGAACTCACGCGTGCCGGAGCCACAATCCGGTGTGTTAACCGCTTCACCATAGCCACCATGTCGTACTTATCAGCGACTTTGTCATTTTACCACATCTTATAGGGTGTGTCAACAAAATTGTAAAAGGAAAAACAGGGCGGCAAAGGGAGCCTTCCGGCAACAGCCCATCTTTTAGACTGCGGTTCAGTCCACACCGGCAAGGGTCCGATGAGCAAGGCCAACAGCCATTTCATTGAGGTTCAGAACGCCAACACTCATGAAGATGGCGACGCAGACGTGTTCCCCATAACGAGCAATGCCCACCTTGCCGCCGACATTAAAGCCCGAGGCTTTGGCAATAACCTGGCTTAGGGCTTCATGGGCAGCACCTGCCACAGTTCCAGCCCCGACGTGACTGTCTGAGACGATATGCTGCCGTTCGGCCGCCACCATGGCACGTTCCACAATCTTTGTGACGCTTGGCAAAAACTCACCGCCAAAATTAACGGCAGCCGTACGGAATCCTTCTTTGGCGTAATTTGCTTTCAGGCGGTCCTCATCGTCCCTTGTTTCAGACATGGCCATGCGCAGGGCCGCTCTCCCAACATCAATGCTGAAAATTTCTTTTTCCATTGTTTTGCTCCATTCCTACTTCGATTCATCAATAGGACCGATCACCCATGAGGGGATGATGGACCCGTTTCAGTGTCAGTTTCTTAGCAATCTCCACAGCTTCCTTGAGGTGAACATCGGTTTTAAAATCCTTGTCCTCAAAAATACACATGGGATCGTCCACACCAATCTCACTGCCCGGCATATATAGATATTGGTCATTATCTGGATCACCGAGGATGTACCCAGCTCTCAGTTCTTCTGCAATGATTACGGACACAGCGAGGCCTCCTTTGCTTTTTCTGTCCTACATACTGCATTTATTGTAACAGGTGCCGGCCATTCATGCAATGGATTTGCCACGCTCCCCCTCTTTCTTTTAGCTGCAGAAAAGGACGCGATCTGCTATACTGGAAAGCATAAAGGAGGATGCCCTATGGAACTTACGCTGCTGCCTGATGGAATCTATGAGCGCGTCATTTCAGACGAACTCGGGAAGGTGCTTGACGAGGCAAGCAAAGAAGAACAGATTTGGAAGGAGACGGAGACGGTCGATTCCCAGGAAGGGGCCCGTTATCTATCTGATTATGCCGGCCGCCTCATTCACTGTTGCCTAAAGGAAATCGCCGATCAGGATGAAGAAGGAAGTACGGCCCTTAGTAAGGAACTTCATCTTGTCAATGACCTCATCCGGCTTCTTTCAAAACGCATGGAAACCTTAGGCGAAGGCCACACCGTAAGCCGTGAGGATTTTCTTCTCACCCAGCTGAAACGGCGTCAGAATACCCTCAAGGAAATCATTCTGGAGCGGCCTTTATCGGGGCTTTCCCATTCCACGCTCTTTACCAACAGCAAAAAGGACGTTTCCCTTGTAACGGAACTGCAGCGGGAAATCCAATCCGCGGACCGCATCGACCTGCTCGTTTCCTTTATCAAATATTCAGGGTATATTATGATCCGCCCCTATCTCCAGGAATTCACCCGCCATGGAGGAAAGCTCCGCGTCCTTACGACAACCTATATGGGTGCGACCGATCCCAAGGCCGTAGCCGAGCTGGGAGCTCTTCCCAATACGGAGGTCCGGATTTCCTACAATGTCAAGGAAACGCGTCTTCATGCCAAGGCCTATATTTTTTACCGCAGCAGCGGCTTTTCCTCGGCTTATGTCGGATCATCAAATCTCTCCCATGCAGCCATCGCCGATGGACTTGAATGGAATATGAAGATCACCCAGCAGGATATGCCCCTTGTCATGGAAAAAATCCATACGACCTTTGATACATACTGGCATAGTGATGAATTTCAGGACTTTAGCGAAAAAGACCGTCCGTATCTTGAAGACGCCATTGATGCTGAACGGGGACGGGGCAAAAAGGAAGGTTCCGCCCTTTCCTATGCTTTCCGAATCCGTCCCTACCCGTATCAGGAACAGATCCTTGATGCCCTGCAGGCTGAGCGGCAAATCCATCACCGCACGCGCAATCTCGTTGTTGCCGCTACGGGTACAGGGAAAACCGCCATTGCAGCTTTTGATTACGCTCGCTTTGCCAAAAATAGAAACAAGGAAACCCGTCTTCTTTTTGTGGCCCACCGGGAGGAAATCCTCACCCAATCCCTTTCCGCCTTTCGTCAAGTCCTCCAAGATCCAGGCTTTGGGGAACTTTCCGTAGGGAGCTTCAAGGCCAAACGGGCGGACCATCTTTTTATCTCCATTCAAACCTTTCAGCACCAGCGTCTGTGGGAAAAACTTGATTCCCATTACTATGACATGATCATTGTTGACGAATTCCATCATGCAGCAGCACCGAGCTACCAGAAACTACTCTCCTATTTCAAGCCAAGGATCCTTCTGGGCCTTACGGCAACGCCAGAACGCATGGATGGGAAAGACATCCTCTCTTATTTTGATGGTCATATGGCAGCGGAAATCCGTCTTTCTGAAGCGATTGAAAGACGTCTCTTGGTTCCTTTCCATTATTTTGGCGTAGAGGACCCCATCGACTTGAGTCACGTTGCTTGGTCAAAGGGACAGTATGAAACAGATGAGCTTATCCATCTTTATGCTAGGGATCATACGGCAGAGATCAGGGCCAACGCCATCTTAAGGGCTCTCACTCGCTATACCAGTGATCTGCGGGATGTAAAAGGCATCGGTTTTTGCGTTGGAATCCAGCATGCCGAATTCATGGCCCGTTTCTTCACCAAGGCGGGGATTCCTTCCCTTGCCCTATCGGGGGGTACACCTGATGAAGTGCGCCGGAAAGCAGCAGCTGACCTAGCTTCCGGCAGGCTGACCTTCCTTTTTGTTGTCGACATCTTTAATGAAGGCGTCGATATCCCCGCCGTCAATACGGTACTTTTCCTGCGTCCCACGAACAGTCTCACCATTTTTTTACAGCAGCTGGGACGCGGCCTGCGCCTTTTTGAAGGCAAGGACTGCCTTACGGTCCTTGATTTTGTCGCTCAGGCAAACCGAAAATACGACTTTGCTTCCCGTCTTTTTGCCCTCATGGGGACAAGGAACCTCTCCATTCGCCGTGAAGTTCAGCTAGGCTTTCCCCACGCACCCAAGGGCTGCTGCATTCAGCTGGAAAAAGTTGCCCAGCAAAGAATCCTTGAAAATATCAACAGCCAGCTAAAAGGACTTTCCTACTATCTGGAAACCATTCGTGAACTTTACGAGATAACAGGGAGCGTACCGACACTTGCGGAATTTTTCAAAGCTTCCGGCATCGATCCCCACCTTTTTTATAATGGGAAGCGAACCTACACAAGGCTGCTCATGAAGGCCGGCCTCATAGAAGAACGGGAAGAAAGCCTTGAGGAAAAAGTCCTCATGAGAGCTTATCCGGCGCTCCTTTCCCTGGATTCCCCGCACTGGATTTCCTATCTCAAGGAAAACCTGAAAGCTCCTCAACGGCCAACAACGATTCTTGATAGGGAATATGCGGCCATGCTGTACCACACTCTTCTTTCAAAGGATCTGGAAGCCCTTGGGATTATTTCCCCAGAAGCGCTCATCTTGAGCCTTAGCCACTGGCATCCCTTTATCAAGGAACTGGAGGCCTTTTTGACGATGCAGGAAAACGCCCTGTCCTTCCTGCCCCAGTCCCCCGGGGTCCTTTATCCCTGTGCCCTTGAAGTCTATTGTCACTACACAAGAAACCAAATCTTTGCCGCGCTTGGGTACGATCATCCCAGTTCCATCCGCGAGGGCGTCAAGTTCCTGACCCCAGAAAAGAGTTTTGCTGTCACCCATCCAACGGATGTCTTTCTTGTAACCCTGAATAAATCAGACCGCGACTTTTCGGAGACAACACGTTATGAAGACTATTCCATCGATCGGATGACCTTTCACTGGCAAAGCCAAAGTACGACGACACCCCATTCAAAGACGGGGCAGCGTTATGAAAGGCTGTGCAGGGAAAAGGAAAAAGCGGGTTATATTCTTCTTTTTGTTCGTGAAAATAAAAAAGATGCCTACGGCGGCACCCAAAGCTATACGTTTCTTGGCCGTGTAAGCATCGAGCGTCTTCAAGGCTCACAGCCCATGACCGCGATCTTGAAACTTGCCCTGCCCCTATCTGCCGGCCTCCTCACGGAAACCGACGCAAGCGGCGTCCTGTAAAGTCCTGTAAATGAAAGATCCCAACAAACGCGTCACATAGACCATTCGTTGGGATCTTTTGTGTTATGCTATACCAAATCGTCAAAGTCAAAAGCGGCGGCTTTCGTGTAGTTCGTTACTTTCGCTTCAAAAAAGTCCGTTTTCGTTCCATTGAGATTGGAGAAGCTTTCAATCCATTCCATGGGATTCTGACTGATTTCCGGGTAAAGGGGCACAAGTCCAATGGCTTCAAGGCGGATATTGGCCAAATACTTGATGTACTTTTCGATCAGGCCATTATTGAGCCCCAGAATCTTATCATCCGTAATATACTGGCCCCATTTGATTTCATTTTCCGCACCCTGACGGATCATGTCGGCAATATGGGCATCCTGCTCCTTTGTAAAAAGATCGGGCCGTTCATGACGCAGTTCGCGGAGGATATTCTGGAAGAGAATGAGGTGCGTCACTTCGTCACGGTTGATATATTTGAAGATGGTGCTCGTTGCGGTCATTTTCCCCTGGCGGGCCAAGGTGTAAAAGAAACTAAAACCTGAGTAGAAATAAATGCCTTCAAGGATATAGTTTGCCACAATGGTATGAAGGAAATTGCCTTCGTTCGGATCATCGCTGAAGCGCTGATACGCATCGGCAATAAACCGATTCCGTTCCAATAGCGTCGAATCCGTGCGCCATTCATCATAAATCTTATCCCGTGTAATGGGATTTGTCACCGTATCAAGGATATAGGAATAACTCTGCGCGTGAATTTCCTCTTGAAAAGCCTGGATGTTTAAGAGGGACGCCACTTCCGGTGCCGTGATATAACGGCTTATGTTTGGCAGGTTTTCGCTCTGGACGCTGTCAAGAAAGTTCAGGAAAGAAATAATCTTATCGAAGGCACGGCGCTCGCTGTCCGTAAGGTACGGGAACTGCTTGATATCTTCGTTCAAGGAAATTTCTTCGGGAATCCAGAAGTTATTGAGCATGGTCCGGTAAAGTGTATTGGCCCAATCATATTTGATTCGGTTCCATTCGCGCAGGTTTGTCGTATTACCGCCAATCATGGCCTGGGTCCCGCGCTGCCCATGTTCATTAAAAATAAGTTTCTTTTTCATCTTGCGCTCCTTCTCACACAGTCAGGATGAACAGCTTGTGCATTCATCCATTTCAAGGGACTGGTTCCGCACATAGTAAATGGTCTTGATGCCCTGTTTATAGGCTTCAATATAGAGGTTCAGTATTTCCGAGGCCTTCATGCGGGGCGTGATATAAAGATTAAAGGATTGGGCCTGATCGATGTGGCGCTGACGGGCTGCATTGGCACGAATGGACCACTGCTGGTCAATGGTATGAGCTTCCTTATAGAGCCAGAATGTCTTTGGGTTAAGGTCCGGTGCCGTTTTCGGGGTAAAGGATCCTTGTTTTTCCTCTATGAAGAATTTCTTGAAAATAGGATCGATGCCAGCCGTTGTATTGGCAATGTTGCTCGTTGAACCGGTTGGCGCCACAGCAAGGAGATACCCATTGCGCATACCGTACTTGTGGACGTCGGCAGCAAGACGCTGCCATTTTTCACTGGTATAGCCGCGCCGGGTAAAGTATTTGCCCGTATCCCATTCAGATCCCTTGAAGGCAGGATAAGCCCCCTTTTCTTTGGAAAGTTCCATGGACGCTTTGATGGCATAGTAGGCAATCTTTTCAAAAAGGGCATCAGCCGCGGCTATGTGTTCTTTTGATTCCCAGCGCAGGCCGTGCTTTACAAGATAATGGTGGTAGCCGCTCGTGCCAAGGCCAATGGCCCGGTATTTGTCACAAGTCAGCCGGGACTCCGGTACCGGCGTCTGGTTGATGGTAATGACATTATCGAGCATGCGCACCTGAAGGGCAATCTGTTCTTCCAGGAAATCCTCATCAATCTTGCCAAGGTTGATGGAATTCAAGTTGCAGGTGACCATATCGCCTGGCGCTGTCACTGTCGTAATGGTCCCATCGTCCTCAAGGATTTCTTTTTTGAGGTTCGTAAAGCCCACATTCTGTGCGATTTCATGACACAGGTTCGAAGCATAGATCATCCCCGCGTGCTTATTGGGATTGGCTTCATTGACCGTATCCCGGAAAAAGATGAAAGGGGTTCCCGTTTCAACGGCACTTTTCATGATTTTTTTCATCATCTCAAGGGCGGGGACGCTGATGCCATGGAGACGGGAATCCTTTTCACAAGCAAGGTAATGCTCCGTAAAGGCTTTATCTTCCTCCGTATCGTAGAAGTCTTCCAGAGCAAAGCCCATGACCGTATTCACTTCATGCGGATCAAAGAGGGTAAAATTTTCGCGTTTGATGAGGCGCTCCATGAAGAGGTTCGGAACGGAAATAGAGGGAAAGATATCATGGGCCTTGCGCCGATCATCGCCGTTATTGGTCCTCAGTTCAACAAATTCATAAAAATCCTTGTGCCAAATATCAAGGGTCACCGTCGCGCCGCCCTTGCGCTTACCAAGCTGGTCAACGGCAACAGCCGTATCGTTATAGAGCCGGACCCAGGGAATGACCCCTCCGGAAGAGTTCTTGAATCCCCGGATATCACTGTTGAGGGCCCGAACCTTCCCCAGATAGATGCCTAGGGCCCCTCCATGCTTGGAAACACGGGAGAACTTGCTGTTCACATCATAAATGGACCAAAGGTTGTCATCGACACCAGCCACAAAACAGCTGGACAGCTGATGAAATGGCGTGCCAGCATTAGCAAGGGTCGGCGTTGCCGTTGTCATCTTGAGCTCGCTCATAAGGTCATAGAACTTCTTGGCGTAGGCCACCTTGTTTTTCCCTTCAACGAGAGCAAGATGCATGGCAATGGCCATAAAGCGTTCCTGCGGCAGTTCATAGACTTCCTTGTTAAATCCCCGTACAAGATAACGGTCTGCCAGGAGTTTGAGTCCTTCATAGTTAAAAAGGTAGTCCCGTTTCGGTTTGATATAATCCCCCAATTCCTGGAGCTCATCTTCCGTATAGTCCGTCACAAAAAAATCAGCATATTTCTTCTTGTCAACCAGCATATGGATGAGATTGGAGAAATTCCCATAACCAAAGGCCTTATAACGGCGCTGGATGGCAGCCTCTTTATAGAGGTCAAAGAGGAACAGGCGGGCAGCCACAAACTGCCAATCCGGATTCATCTCCTGAAGGGGTACCCCGCCCCCTTCATGACGGGAGGGAATGACTTTTTCAATGGCCGTGCGGATCAAGGTCTGCTGGATCTGTTTCGTGGTCATACCATCGACAAACTGAAGCTTGGAATCCATTTCAAGCTCCATGGGATCGCATGAATCAAGTCCCAGACAGGCAAAAGCAATCATACGCTTGGTCTTTTCGACGGAAAGGGGTTCAAAATGCCCGTCCCGTTTGCGGATCATGATGTCCATAAGTGGCTTCCTTTCTTGTTCCTAAAAGTAAGAAAGACCACAAGATATAGTGGTCTTTGATTGTTTCTTTGGGTTCCTCATACATTATACGGGCTCATAGTCCATAAATCAAGTAAGAATTATTTTATGATTATTATTATAAAAATAGGAAACAGGACATTATTGTTGGGAAGCATGGGCTCCATTTTTCTGACTGATTTCAAGAAGGTGCCAGACATCGGGCGTTTCAAAGCCATATCGCCAGGCTGCCGTCCCTGCCAGCTGATACTGTATTGCGAGACGGGACTTATAGTAGAGGCTCAAGGCATCTTCCTGCCAAAAGACATAATCCCTGCCGCCTTCCGTATAGGAAACCCGAGTCATCTTTTCCTCTGGGAGCCAGGTCTTCCGGAAGGTCGGAAGGTTCTTTTTATCATGAATGAGCTGCTGGGCCTGCCACATACCAAGGGTTCTCGCCCGATACTCCTTGGTGCCTTCCGGGGCCTCCCATAGGCGCATATAAAGTGGGAGACCAAATAGAAGTTTTTCCGGGGGAACGCCCTGGGCAAGAGTCTCTTGGACCTTCTTTTCATCCCAATTGAAAGAAGCCGTCGGTCCCGGCACTTTACTCAGCCGAGAAAATTGATCATACGTCATGAGAACAAGATAATCCACGCTTTTCGTCAAGGCCTTCCGGTCGTAGCAGCGGGACCAATTGGGATTGCGGCTGGGAGCTGTGACATCCATACTGAGGATCAGTCCCTTCTTTTGGGATTGACGGCGCAGATAGGCCATGAAGCTTGTGAGGGCATCACGATCTTTTTCATAGATGTTCTCAAAATCGATATTGATTCCATCAAAACCGTGCGTTTCAGCCTCTTTCAGGAGCTGGTCAATGATAAAGCGCTGGGCATGGGGGTCTTGAAGGAATTTATGAGTAAGATCCGGATCAAAGGAATTGGTCACAAGCGGCCAGACCTGGTACCCTTTTTTGTGGGCCCGTTCCGTATACCCTGGCACAGCCACGCCTTCCACCTTTCCATATTCCCCCGTTACACGGTACCAACACGGCGAAACAACGGTCAGGCCTGGGACCTTGGGCAGCGATGAAAGATCCACGCTGGGATCATCCTTATGCTGCCAAACCATACTGATGGGATGCGTCAAGCTAGGCGCCGGTTGGGGCTTAGCTTGGCTGTCCTTTTTAGGGGTGGCGCAGCTTCCCATCCCTATGACAAAGGTGAGGAGTACAAGTCCCAACAAAAAAGAAATTTTTCGCATAGAAGCCTCCTGGATCATTGTTTGTCCTTATTGTATCAGGTACGAAAAAAGAGAGGCCATGAAGAAAATGAAATTCTCATTTTTTCACAGCCTCTCATACATTTTTTATTTTCTGAAAGCGTCCGTCAGAGGCGGAACAATCTGTTTCTTCCGGGACAGGACGCCGGGCATATGGAAGTGACCGTCAGCTTCAGGGTTGCCGAAGGCTTTTTCCAGGACGTCGCCGTTCTTGCCAGCCCAAAGAAGTTCCGTCACTTCCGTCATGATATCCGTGACCATGAGAAGGCTCGTGTCAGATTCACCAGAAGCCACCATTTTTTCCAGTGCGGCCTTCAATGCCGGCCATTTTTCCTTGGCTTTTTCGCCGTCCATGACGTTCACTTGGGCAACGGTGACTTTTCCTTGCGGGAAATCAAATTCCTTCATATCACCGTGGCAGATTTCATCAGGCGTGCTGCTGTTGATGGCAGAACCATGCTGCAGCATATCAAGGGCATAGGCTTTCGGATCCTTGATGCCGGCGATTTCAGCAAGTTCCAGACCGATCTTGCGGTCCGTTTCCGTTGTTGTCGGAGACTTGAAAAAGAGCGTATCAGAGCTAATGGCAGAAAAGAGCAGGCCTGCATACTGCGGCGGCAGGGCAATACCATTTTCCTTGGCCAGTTTGGCAATAATGGTAGAGCAGCAGCCCAGCGGTTCAACGCGCATATAAAGGGGTGCAGCCGTCTTCAGGCCGCCCAAGCGATGGTGATCGATGACTTCCTTTAGGTCCGCATCGGCAAGACCGTCTACAGCTTGGGATTCTTCGTTATGGTCGACGAGGATAAGCTTTTGGCCCGGTTCGACTTCTTCGATGAGTTTCGGTGCTTCCATCTTGAAGGCATCAAGAACGTATTGGGTTTCCTTGCTGACTTTGCCGGCTCTGCAAGCGACAGCCGGTACACCGAGCTGCTGTTTGACATAGGTATAGGTCAAAGCGCAGCAGATGGAATCCGTATCAGGGTTCTTATGACCCGTTACAATCGTCATGTTTTCCATGAATGAACTCTCCTTTTTACCTGTACAGAATTGTATATACACAAAATTATACCACAGTTGGCGCAAATCGTGCCATAAAATGCCGTGCCTCATGGAATCCGTCCATAGCGGCACTCGTGATGCCGCCGGCGTAGCCGGCTCCTTCACCGCAGGGGTAAAGGCCGCGGCAGTTCAGGGACTGTCCATTTTCTCCGCGTACAATGCGCAGGGGCGCGCTGGTTCTTGTTTCCACACCTATCATAAGACCTTCCCGGCTGAAACCGGGCAGACGGCGTTCAAAATCACGGAGCCCGTTTTCCAAGGGATCGGTGACAAAGTTTGGCAGGATCTTTCTCAAATCATAGGGGACAAGGCCGCGCCGATAGGTTGTCTTAAAAGGAACGGATAGATCCGGTGCCGTATGATCCACAAAGCTGCGGCTTGACTGGGCCGGAGCCCGGTAAGCGCCAGCAGCCCTGTAAGCAAGGGCCTCATAACGGCGCTGAAAGACCATCCCACCCAAAGGACCTTCGGGAAAATCGTCGGGTGTCACAGCAACAACAAGGGCACTGTTGGCCCGACCCGTATCCCTTTTGTAGGGGCTCATGCCATTTACGACAAGTCCTCCTGTCTCAGAGCTGGAGGCAACGACTTCGCCGCCCGGGCACATGCAGAAGGAATAAACAGCCCGGCCGGACGCGTCATGATAGATGAGGGCATAGTCAGCAGCCCCTAGCTTCGGATGCGCGGCAAATGGCCCGTATTGAGCCTTGTTGATGAGGGCCTGACTATGCTCAATGCGCACGCCGACAGCAAACGCCTTGGCTTCCATATGGACGCCGCGGGAATAAAGGGCGTCATACGTATCGCGGGCGCTGTGTCCGCAGCAAAGGATGACGCCGTTTGTTTCGAGGCGTTCCCGGCCGTTTAGGGTAACAGCCGTCAGCCCTTTTTTCGAATCCAGATGAAAATCCGTCACCTGTGTTTCATAACGGATTTCCCCACCCGCCTTTTTGATGCGATGGATCAAGCCCGTGACCATGATGCGGAGACGGTCCGTCCCAACATGGGGCTTTTGTTCATACAAGATTTCTTCCGGAGCACCGGCGGCAACAAAGGTTTCAAGGATATGGCCCACAATGGGGTCATTGACCCGCGTCGTGAGTTTTCCATCGGAAAAGGTGCCCGCCCCGCCAGCGCCAAACTGGACATTGCTGACAGGATCAAGTTGTCCCGTTTGCCAAAATGTTTCCACATCTTTTACGCGGTGGGCAAGATCCCGTCCCCGCTCCACTACAAGGGGATGGTAGCCGTTTTCCGCAAGTTCGAGGGCAGCCATCAGCCCGGCAGGGCCAAGTCCCACCACGAGGGGACGCCCGTGCAGCGTTTCGCTTCCAATCTGGGGCTTTGGGGTCTGTGCCCTTTTATAGGGCAGGATGAGCTGCTTTTTTTCAAGACGGCTGCGTTCCCCATTGGTTAGCTCCAGATCAAGGAGCAGATGATAGACAAAGGTGATACTCTTCTTGCGTCGGGCATCGATGGCCTTTTTAAGAAGTGTCACGCGGCGGATCTTTTGGGGAACAATCCCAAGCTGCCGTGCCGCCGCTTCCTCTAGGGTGCGGCGGCTTTCAAGACCGACGCGGAGGTTATTCATTCTAAAAAGCATGGTTTATTGGTCCTTTTCGTTTTTCACGGTGATTTCAACAATGACATTATGTGTATCGGCAAGGACCTTGTCAGGAATCTGGAGAGGCATATTGAGCTCCACATTGCTTGTGATATTGTCAAGGACAATGGGGGCCGTCTTGATTTCCTTCAGTTCTCCCAGGACCTTGGGATCTGCCGTCAGGCGCACGGTCTGGGGCGTGATCTTGGTTCCGACCAGCGTGATGCCACTTGGTAGTTTACCCGAAAGATCGGCTTTGATAGGAAAATCGTTGGTCCCTAGCTGACGCACGATGGTGACCGTCGTCGAAACCTTGCTGGGCGTCACCTTGACATCGTACATTTCGCGGCCCAACTGGTCAACGGCCACGGCGGTCGCATCTGTTTCAAAGTTCTTATCGTGGTTTGAGATATCGACCATGACAAGGACCTTGGCCACTTGATTGATGCGCTCTTCCGCCCCGCTGATTTTCACCTGTAGGGGATTGAGATCCATCCGGCTTACGGTGATGCCGCTATGAGGTACGCCCACAATGCGCGCTTCCAGTTTCATCTCTTTTGAGACCTGTGTATCGATTTCAAGCTGGAGCAGACTCGGCGTGATCTCGATGACCTCGCCGTTCTTGACTTGGGCCGTGACGCGGTAGGTATTGCGTCCTTTGCTGGCCCCCTCAAAATCGATAAAGGCTTTTACATCCGCTGTGCGAAGCGCCGCAATCTGGCTTCGCGTTCCGCTTACGCGCACGTTGACCGTTTCAGGCAAATCCTTGACGAGCATGTCATCCTGAAGATGCACCGTCTGCAGGGGTACGGTAAAGCTACGGGTGGTGATTGGATTCTGTTCATTCATGACATAGACCCAAAGGATGGACGCAACGATGACGCACATGATCCGGGCCAGCCACGAATTTCTTGTTGGGTGTTTACTGCTTAGCATCATCATCGCCTCCTTTGCTGCGATCCTTGAGGCTCAGAAGCTTTGCCTTGATGGAATCTTTCCAGTTGAGCATGGGTTCCTTCATGACAGGACGCAAAAGGTCCTTCACGTCGCGGTGGGTCAGATAGCGCTGGAGTGCGCCGCCGCGGGCAAGGGAAATTGCCCCTGTCTCTTCACTTACGACAAGGATCAGGGCATCAGTCTGTTCCGATAGACCAATGGCCGCACGGTGCCGCGTCCCCAGCTCCTGGCTGAGGTTCCTCGCTTCCGTCAAGGGCAACAGGCAGCTTGCAGCTGCAATGCGGTCGCCGCGGACAATGACAGCTCCGTCATGGAGCGGCGTATTCGGAATAAAGATATTTTCAAATAGGGCCGTGCTGATCAGTCCGTCAATGCGGACGCCCGTTTCAATATAATCGTCAAGGCCTGTTTCCCGTTCAAAGACAATCAGGGCCCCAATCTTGTTGCGGGACAGATCATCAGCCGTCAAAGCCACCGATTCAAGCATGTTTTCTACCTGCATCTCATTAAGGACCGTGCTGCGGCGGAACAGTTTGCCTCGGCCAATCTGCTCTAGGGCACGGCGCAGTTCGGGCTGGAAAACAATAGGCAGGGCAAACATGACAATGGTCATGAATTTTTCAAGGAGCCAGTTGATCACATACAGATTCAGCCATTTGCTGACGAGCATGACCAAAAGCAGCATCAAAAGGCCCTTGACAAGGGACGCCGCCCGTGTGTTTTTCAGCATTTGGTAGAGCTTATTGAGGAAATAAGCAACCACCAAGATATCGATGACATCCAGGAAAGTGATGGTATGGATGAGATCTAGGACATGGGATTCCAAGGGTTTCGCCTCCTCAAGGTTCTGGATTGGTTAAATATTCCGTTCGACCAGTTCTTCAACCGGTTCATCCGTCTTTTTAAAAGGAATGTCTCCTTCATAAGCAAGGAAGGCCAAGGCATAACTGACGGCCATGGCAGAGCCCATCATGAGGCCCCTTTCGTCCATATCAAATTCCGGCGTATGGTGATTGGCCCCGCATCCAAGGTCCGTATTTTGAATGCCTGTAAAGGAAAGGACCCCTGGATAGAGCTTTTGGAAAAGGGCGAAGCTTTCGGACGCCATCCAAGGCGCCGCGTCAACGACAGCGTCTTTTCCAAGATCCCGCACAAGAGCCTTTCGTCCCAGCGCCGCGCAGGTTTCATTATTGCGCACCTCATAAAGGGCCTTGGGCATGTGGGTGATTTTATAGGAACATTGATAAAGGGCCGTAAGATGATCCAAGGTCTTTTTTAGATAGGTCTCAAAAAGGGACCCCGCTTTTTCATAGCTGAAGAAACGAGCCGTACCGCCAAAGGTGAGGGTACCGGGAATGACGTTGTACTGGTCACCACTATGGACAAAACCCAAGGAAATGGTCAGGCATTCAAAGGGGTCGACACGGCGCATCCGGAAGCTTGAAAGCTCACTATAAATCGCGTGAAAACAGTCAATCGGGCTCCGGGCAAGATCGGGCCGGGCTCCGTGACCAAACTGACCAGAAAGCTCGACAACAAAAGCGCAGCCTCCACTCATGACAGGACCAGGACAAAGCGATACGGTTCCAGCGGCCATATCCCAGCGCACATGGGTCGCATAGCAGCCATCGATGGGAAGCTTCAGGTCATGAACGATGTAGGGCAGGAGATTCCTAATGTCTCCACTTGTTTCCTCACCGCGTTCAAAACAAAAGACAATCTTGCCGACAAATTCATCCTTATGGGCGGCAAGGATGCGTGCCGCCGTAAGGGTCATGGCCATATGGCCATCGTGCCCACAGGCGTGACTGACACCGGGGACCTTGGAAATACAGGCTTTGGGTTCTTGCAGGTTTTTCTCACTTTCCTTAATGGGAAGCGCGTCTGTATCACTGCGCATGAGGAGGGTTCTCCCCTTTTTCCCGCTGTCAAGGATGGCCAGAAGGCCCCCGTCAGGGACATTCACGGTTTCAAGGCCGAGGCCCTTGAGATACGATTCGAGGAAGGCAATGGTCTTTTCTTCTTCATTGCTTAGTTCCGGATATTCATGAAAATAACGGCGCAGACGGACCGTTTCCGCAAATTCCGCCTTTGCCTCGCTGAGGATGTTCATAGGCGTTCCTTTCATAATAAGACGCTGCTTGGCAGCTTATGAAGGTGCCCGTAGGGCCCTTCCGGAGACATAAAATTACAGTTTATTATACCATGAATTGCCGATTCTTCCATGCCTTTAGCCTCTTTGCCCCGCAAAAGTTCCATAAAAAGACACAACCTCCTTCCATAGGAAAAGAGACACTCACCGGTGCTTTTATTTTCCTACGGAAGGAGGCTCATGTGGACACGAGGAAATGGACACTCCCGGTCCCCTTTATTTCAAGGTGCCAGATGATTGTGTTTGCGGAAAAGGTAAGCCTTTTCCTATAACAAAAGCTCAGCGCTTTGTTACCAACTCATGAAGGGTCTTCTTCTGCCCATCAACAAGTGACCGGCCCAAGGTCAGTTGCTTAGCATTTTCCTTTGGTGCAGGGCCGCCGTAGGACGTACGGGCAGCCACGCAGTTTTCTGGACGCAGGGCTTCAAGGAGATCCTTTTCAAAAAGAGGCGAAAACTGTTTGTACTCGTCCAAGGTCAACTCTACAAGATACTTGCGGTGCTTGATGCCATAAGCCACGGCTTCGCCAACGACTTTATGGGCCTTACGGAAGGGCAGGCCTTTCTTGACAAGGTAATCAGCAAGGTCTGTCGCATTGGAATAATCCTTATGGACAGCTTCGGCCATGCGATCCTTGTTCACCGTCATAGTAAGGAGCATATCCCGAAAAACAGTGAGGGAAAACTTCACCGTATCAACCGCGTCAAAAAAACCTTCCTTATCTTCCTGCAGATCCTTGTTATAGGCAAGAGGCAGGCCCTTGAGCGTTGTCAAAAGGGCCATGAGGTGACCATAGGTCCGCCCCGTCTTGCCACGAACGAGTTCGGAAATATCGGGATTCTTTTTCTGGGGCATCATGGATGAACCCGTTGCAAAAGCATCATCAAGATCAATGAACCCAAATTCCGTCGATGACCAAAGACAGATTTCCTCACTGAGGCGGGACAGGTGCATCATGAGGATGGACGCGGCAGAAAGAAATTCCAAGAGGTAATCCCGGTCGCTTACAGCGTCCATGCTGTTGCCATAAACCGCGTCAAAATTGAGTTCCTCGGCCACCTGGAAGCGGTCAATGGGAAGCGTTGTCCCCGCCACGGCACCTGCCCCGAGGGGCATGATGTCCGCACCTTTCCACACCCCTTCAAGGCGGCGGAAATCGCGCAGGAACATATTGAAGTAGGCCAAGAGATGATGGCAGAAAGTAATGGGCTGCGCCCGCTGCAAATGGGTGTACCCGGGCATAAGCGTATCCTGGTTTTTATCTGCCACCATTAGAAGTGCTTCTTCAAAGCGGATGACAAGGTCCATGACTTCGGTCACAACCCGTTTCATGTACATATGCATGTCAAGGGCCACCTGGTCATTGCGGCTTCTGGCCGTATGGAGACGAGCACCGGCATCACCGATGCGTTCCGTAAGGGCCGCTTCCACATTCATGTGGATATCTTCCAGTTCGGTCTTGAATTCGAACGTTCCCTTTTCAATATCGTCAAGGATGCTCGTAAGCCCCTTCACGATCTTTTCGGCATCACTTTCCGAAATGATGCCCGTTTTGGCCAGCATATGCGTGTGGGCAATGCTGCCGCGGATATCTTCATGATAGAGGCGCTGATCATACTCAATGGATGCGTTGAAAACGTCTACCAAGGCATTTGTATCCTTACTGAATCTTCCACCCCATAACTTTGCCATCTTATTTCAGTTTCCCCTGTTTCATGAGGGCCCGAACCGTCAACGGCAGGCCAAAAAGGGTGATAAAGCCCTTGGCATCGGTCTGATCATATACATCGTCTTCGCCGAAGGTGACATATTCCTTGCTGTAAAGGGAATAAGGGCTCGTCGTGCCGGCAGAAATGATATTGCCTTTATAGAGCTTCAGACGGACCGTACCGGTCACCGTTTTCTGCGTTTCATCGACAAAGGCCTGGAGGGCTTCCCGCAGCTGGGAGAACCACATGCCGTCATAGACAAGTTCTGCATAACGAATGCCAATCTGTTCCTTATAATTGTAGGTGGCCCGATCAAGGCAAATATTTTCCAGTTCATTATGGGCATAATAGATGATGGTACCGCCCGGCGTTTCATAGACACCGCGGTCCTTCATGCCAACCAGCCGGTTTTCCACCATGTCAGCAATCCCAATGCCGTTGCGCTTGCCGATTTCGTTAAGGGTGGTGAGAAGTTCCACCGGTTCCATCTTCTTGCCATTGACGGCGACTGGAACCCCTTCAACAAATTCCAGTTCCACATATTCGTCCTTATCGGGAGCGCCTTCAGGGGTACCGGAGAAGATATAGATATCCGGATTGGGTTCATTGGCCGGATCTTCGAGGTCGCTGCCTTCATGGGAAAGATGCCAGATATTCCAGTCCATGCTATAGTCTTTTTTCTTCGTGACCGGAACCGGGATATTATGGGCGGAGGCAAAATCGATAGCATCTTCACGGGATTTGATGTTCCATTCCCGCCAAGGGGCGATGACCTGGAGCTGCGGAGCCAGCGCCTTGATGCCCAGTTCAAAACGAACCTGATCGTTGCCCTTACCTGTAGCACCATGGCAGATGGCATCGGCATTTTCCTTCAGGGCCACTTCAACAAGATGCTTTGCAATGACCGGACGGGCAATGGACGTTCCCAGGAGATATTTCTTTTCATAAACGGCGCCGGATTTGACCATGGGCCAAGCATAATCGCGAAGGAATTCATCCCGCAGATCAAGAACATAAGCCTTGGAAGCCCCGCTCTTTAACGCCTTATCATGAACAAAGCTCATATCATCGCCTTGTCCCAAATCGGCCGTTACGGTAATGACTTCACAGTTATTATAGTTTTCCTTCAGCCAAGGAATGATGACGGACGTATCGAGACCGCCGGAATAAGCAAGAACAACTTTTTTGATTTCGTCTTTTTTCTTCATGATCGGGTTCTCCTTCTTTCTAGGGATTAGAGGACTTCATCGCTCATCAGCAAAGCCATAATGGCCTTTTGGACGTGGAGCCTGTTTTCAGCTTCATCAAAGACAGCAGAGTGTGGTCCTTCAATGACATCATCGGTAATTTCTTCCCCCCTGTGGGCCGGCAGGCAGTGGAGCACCATGGCATCGGGGCGAGCCACATCAAGAAGGGCTTGATTGATCTGGTAACCCTGGAACTTCTTTACCCTTTCCTCGTGCTCTGCCTCCTCGCCCATGGAAGCCCACACATCCGTGTACAGGACGTCGGCCCCTTCAGCCGCTTTCATGACGTCTTCTTCGACAGTAATGGAAGCACCTGTCAGCGCGGCATCTTCCTGGGCCTGTTTCAGGACCTGCGGATCAGGGTAGTACCCCTTGGGGCTTGCACAGACCATGTTCATCCCCACCTTGGCGCAGGCATACATCAGGGAATGGGCCATGTTGTTGCCATCACCGACAAAGACAAGCTTGCGGCCTTTGAGGACTTCCTTGTACTCCATGATGGTAAATAGGTCCGTCAGGGCCTGACAGGGATGGAGCAAGTCCGTCAGTCCATTGATGACAGGAACAGAAGCATAAGCTGCCAGTTCCTTAACCGCTTCATGAGAATAGGTGCGGATCATGATGCCGTCGACAAAACGGGAAAGGACGCGGGCCGTGTCCTTGACGGGCTCGCCGCGGCCAATCTGGCTTGTGGCCTCACTCATATAGATTGGATGACCACCCAGCTGATGGAACCCCGTTTCAAAGGAAACCCGGGTTCGTGTGGACGCCTTGGAAAAAATCATGGCAAGGGTCTTCCCTTTCAGGTATTCATGAGGTTCGCCCATTTTCTGTTTTTTCTTCAGCTTGCGGCTCACATCAAGGATGGTTGCCACTTCCCCAACACTCAAATCATGGATGGAAATCAAATCTTTATTTTTTAAGGCCATTTTCTTCCCTCTTTTTCTTCTTAGAATTCCGCCAAAAGCTCGTCAAGACATTGAAGGAGCTGATCGATTTCCCCTTCCGTAATGATGAGGGGCGGAACAAAACGCAGAACATTTCCTGCCGTGCAGTTGATGATAAAGCCTTTTTCCAAGGCACGTCCAACAAGACAGGCCCCGGCTTTTGAAAGTTCAGCCCCAATCAGGAGCCCCTTGCCGCGCACATCGGCAATCTTGTCAGGATGCTTTTTTTGAAGTGCCTTAAGGCCCTTTTGGAAATAATCACCTTTCCTAGCAGCGGCTTCATCCATATGGAGTTCCTTTAATGTCTTGAGCGTGGCATAGCAGGAGGCACAGGAAATGGCATTGCCGCCAAAGGTAGAGCCATGATCGCCCGGCTTAAAGACATGGGCAAGACGCTCCGTCGTGACAAAGGCCCCCATGGGGAACCCGCCGCCAATGGCCTTGGCAAGGCTCATGGCATCAGGCTTGACGGTGCTGTGCATATAAGCAAACCATTTGCCCGTGCGGCAGACACCAGTCTGAACCTCATCGAGGAGGAAAAGGGCATCGTGCTTCTCGCACAAGGCCTTGACCCCTTCAAGATACCCCGGAGCTGGGACATGGACGCCGCCTTCGCCCTGGATCGGTTCGATGAGGACGCCGCATACATCATCGTCCATAACGGCTTCGATGGCCGCAAGGTCGCCGAAAGGCACATACGTAAAACCCTCAGGCAGAGGCGTCAGTCCTTCATGATAGTGGTCCTGACCGGTCGCGGTCAGCGTTTCCATGGTGCGGCCGTGAAAAGAATCCTTTGCCGTAATGATGCGAAATTTTGCCGGGTTCTTACGGCTGCCATATTTGCGGGCAAGCTTGATGATTCCTTCATTGGCTTCGGCCCCACTATTGGCAAAAAAACCCGGTCCATGCCCGTTACTTCAGCAAGCTGCTGCGCCGCCTTGGCCTGGATTTCCGTATAAAACAGGTTTGACGTATGCATAACCTTTTGGGTCTGTTCGCATACCGCCTTGACAATTGCCGGATGATGATAGCCCAGGGCATTGGTTGCGATACCGGCAAGAAAGTCAATATAGGCCTTGCCGTCCGCATCATATAAGGTTGCTCCTTCGCCATGGTCAATGGCAATGGGAAAACGGCCGAAGACGGGAAGGTAATGTGCTTCCGTCATTGCAATGATTTCTTTTGTATTCATGCTTGCTCCCCCTCATCAGCCCTTAATGACTTCCGTACCAACACCCTCATCGGAGAAGATTTCCTGAAGGATGGAGTGTTCCCGGCGCCCATCGATGATGTGCGTCTTGTGTGCCCCGCCGGAAAGGGCCGTAATGCAGGCCTTGACCTTAGGGATCATGCCGCCGTCGATACTTCCCTTGATAATCAGTTCATGTGCCTTTTCGAAGGTCAGCGTAGAAAGGAAAGTACTTTCATCATGATGGTCTTCATAGATGCCGCGCACATCGGTGAGCATAAGAAGCTTTTCTGCTTTGAGGGCCCCTGCCACTTCACCGGCCACACTGTCGGCATTGATATTGTAGGTCTCACCATCGGCGCCAAGACCAATCGGCGCAATGACGGGAATATAGTCATTTTGGATCAGGAGATTCAAAAGATCCGTGTTAATCTTGTCCACGGTTCCCACAAATCCGATATCGACCAAGTTCACTTGCCCGTCTTCATAAACATCGGCCAAATGTTTCTTGGCTTCAAGGAGTTTGCCATCCTTGCCATTCAGTCCGATGGCGTTACCACCCAGGATGTTCAGTCTTCGGACAAGGTCCGTATTGGTGCGTCCTACAAGGGCCAATTCAGCAATAGCCACCGTTTCCGCGTCCGTAACGCGTAGGCCGCTTACAAATTCGCTCTTTTTGCCTGCTTGCTTCAGCATAGCCGTAATTTCTGGGCCGCCGCCATGAACGACAACGGGACGCATGCCTGCAAGGCGCAGGAACACAATGTCTTGGAGGACCTTGTTTTTGAGGTCATCACTTAGCATGGCGTTACCGCCATATTTGACAACAACGGTCTTTCCTTTGAAAGCACTCAGGTATGGCAGGGCTTCAACTAGGATATTCATTTCATCGCCTTTGATCTGCATCTTGTTTCCTCCTCATGTGCGGAACTCGCATCATCATTAATATTCATGCAATCTTGAATTCCAAGATTCCTCGGTAATTCAGCAGATGCATCGCTGCGGTACCGTCTGCCAAGCCTCTTCAAGGAAAAGGATGATTCCCCCGAAATTTTCCATAAAGCACTATCTCCTCCTTTATGTTGCAATATTATACGTCTTTATGTATAAGTTTGCAATACTTTTTTTCTTTTCTTTTTCCTCTTTTTTTAGGATGCCTACATTATAGTACTCAGGCCCTCATGGTACTAGTCATTTTGCAAAAATATTGCAAGTTTTTTCTCCCCTCTTCCCCATGGATTTTTAGGCCTCTTTCAGGTAGAATTAGAATAAAAAGAAATAAACATCCTTGGAAAGGAGCCATCCATGAAAAAATTACTCTTCATCCTCACCCTCATCCTCAGCGGGCTCCTCTGGTATGTCATGGTCCCTGCTGCACCAACACCCAGTGCGGGCCGGCCGTCCCTCATGGAATCTTTTTCGTATCCCTACCTAGGAAAGAAACTGCCCCGTCCCCTTCGACTCTGCTACCTTGCCTATCATATGAAGGACGTGGCAAAGGAACGGATTGATAAAAGCGACTGGGTCAGTCTTGATAACATGCCCGCCTATCTTCCTCAGGCCCTCATCGCAACAGAAGATCGGCGTTTTTATTCCCACATCGGCATCGATCCCAGTGCCATCATGCGAGCCGTGCTCGTCAATCTTCAGTACGACGAAGTCGCCCAAGGCGGCAGTACTCTAACGCAGCAGCTGGTAAAATACAATCTCCTGTCGCCGGAACGCTCCTTGGAGCGAAAGCTATGGGAAGCTGGCCTCGCCCTCATCGTCGAAGCCAGGTATTCCAAAGAAGAGATTCTTGAGATGTATTTTAATACAACTTTTTTTGGTAACCACTCGACAGGCATCAGAAGAGCCGCGCGAAATTACTTCGGCATTGAACCTAAGCAGCTCTCCCTCATGGAGTGTGCCGTCCTTGCAGGCCTGCCCAACGCGCCGACGGACCTCAACCCCTATAACGATATGGAAGCCTGCCGCAGGCGGCGGGACCTGGTCCTTGAAAATATGCATGACCAAGGATTCATTACAGGAAACCAGCTGAACCACGCGAAGAAAGCGGACATTGTCCTGAGGTAGGGAAGATAGAAAAAGAAAGAAAGACTGAAAAGCAAGCCCTAAACCAAACGTAGACGCAGGTTTGGTTTAGGGCTCTTATCTTGTATAGAGATTCTCTAAAAGGCTGGTCTTTTAAAATATAGGGAAGACGGCAAGGGTGGGGACAGCCAACGTTCGTGATTTTATCAAGTGCTAAGCGAAAAAGCCTAACGGAAACGATTCAACCCATCCTGCAGCAAACTAAAAAAAAGAGCCTTACCCCAAATCAAGACCCAAATTCAGGGTAAGGCTTCAGCATGATTTATTTTCAATTGGCGGTCATAGGAAAGGTTCCCTATTACCCGAATTGAGCGGAGTAATGTGAGGAACCTTTAAGACCTTTTTTCTTGAATCTTTTTTTACTCATGGGCTCACGCCGTTCGTCAAAAGGGAGCGATTTTTGCTCCTGCGCCATTATTTTCCTAGTTTCCTTCTCATGATTTTTTTATAGACTTCCACGCCAGGCTGATCAAAAGCATCCACATTGGCCAGCTCACCTTCGTAGGCAATGCTCAGCATGAGGTAGTAGAACATTTGCCCGAGATAAAATTCATCAAGCTGGGGCAGCCGGTAAAGGGCACTCATGCGACCGTCGCTCATAAGGGCCTCTTCATTTGCTTCCATGGCAATTTCCAAGGCCCGCCCGACATCCATATTTTCATAAGGCCGAAGCGACTGGATTTCAGGGAAGGGATTATGAAGATGGATTTTTCCTTTTAGGCTATCAATAAAAAGGAACTGAACCACTTTATCCCTGATTCCATCCTGGTGGAGCTGGGTCTGGGCATGCATATCCGTCGTACCGATAGCAACAAGGGGCGTCCGGCCATAAAAGACGGTCTGGCCATTCCGATCCTCACGCTTGCCCAAGGATTCAGCAAGCAGCTGGACATACCATTCCCCGAGCGCCTTAAGCCGCATCGCATAAGGCATGAAGACTTCGATGGAAGCACCATGATCCCGGGCGGCCAGATATTTCACGGCCGCTCCAAAAAGGGCCGGATTGCGCCGCCAGTCACTGCCGCGGCAAACTTCGTCCATATTGGCAGCACCGGCAAGCAACTGAGAAAGATTCATTCCAAGAGTTGCAGCGACAATAAGTCCCGGAGTCGAAAGAACGCTGAACCGCCCGCCGATTCCATAAGGAACGGGGAACACTTCCCAGTCATAGGCCTTTGAAAGACGCATGAGCGGGCCGTCTTTTTGAGCCGGGTCGGTCACGACGGTAACGGAAAGCTCCATCTTATCCGCATGCTTTTGGCAGCGATCGTAAAAGAAGAGAAAACCTGTCGTCGGTTCCATGGTCGTTCCTGATTTGCTGATGGGAACGAGCATAACGCGAAGCTTGCGCCCTTCCTGTTCTTTGACAGCATTTGCCATGGCAAGAAGGGTAGCTTCAATATTCTTCATATCTTCCGTGTCCATATTGTTGCCCACGAAAAAGACCTTGGGTGCCGGCGTATCATGATGCGTCCAAAATTCGCTTTGGTAGCAGTCGTAAAGGACCTTACCACCTAAATAGGAACCGCCTACGCCACTGAAGAGCACCACATCAAACCCTTGGGATACTTTCTTGCCAAAAGCTTCCAGCTGCGCCATGAGCTGCGGCGTGTTGGGATAGTCTTCGGCGATATAGGGAAGACGAGTAAAATAAACTGCCTCAGGAACTCCATCTTTTGAAAGATGATGATAGGCCCTGCCTTCCCTGCGAATATAGGAAAGACCTTCTTCAGCCGCCTGCAGCTGAGGAAAAAGCGCATCCAGTTCCTCGTCCTTGAGGCCTCCTGGAGCAAACATATGAGTAAAGTCAAAACAAAATCCGGATAACAAGGTAATGAGATGGGTATCGTCCATGAAATTCCATCCTTTCGGAATGATGCAAATATAGTTTCATTATACCATAATGTCCTAAAAATAGGGGCTATCTAGTTGCTCGTTCATAAGGACAATCGTTTTTCCGTGGCACCTTTTTAGATTGGACACTTGTATCATGGGAATGGATAAGAGAAAAGATATGGCATCTCCCTTTCTCATCTTCCATAGAGGCATGAATAGGGTTTCTTTTTTTCATATCCATCCGGTCTAAATAAATAGTGTCCAAAAGAACGTCCATGTTTAAAGGAGTCCAGAAGTTAAGACTCCATGGATTAGTTGTAAACTTTCCTTTATTTCCCTGCTTTTCTTCCACATTTTGTTAGTTAATTGTGAATGATTCCTACTTGACAAGCTCAAGTATTTAGACTATTATTTATTTTTTGAAATAATTGATGTTTTTCCTTTGTTTTGTGATATGATTATGGGAGAAAAAGTTGACAGGGATTTAAAGGAGGGGATCAGTGTGACAAAAGGAACCAACCAGAAGCTGAAAATGCTTTACCTCAAGCAGATCTTTGAAGAAGAAACTGACGATCAGCACAGCCTGACGCTCCAAAATATCACGGAACGCCTCAACAGTTTGGGGGTTAATGCCGACCGCAAGACGCTGTATCAGGACTTCAAGGAACTCAAACGCTACGGCATGGACATCATCGCCATGCAGGAAGGCCGCACGTGGAACTATCATTTGGGAAGCCGTGATTTTGAATTACCGGAAGTCAAGCTCCTCGTCGATTCCGTGCAGGCATCCAAATTCATCAACGAGCACAAATCGGACACCCTTATCCGCAAGCTCGAAAAGCTCGTCAGCCACTATGAAGGGCAGGAGCTGCAGCGCCAAGTCTACATTTTCGGCCGCATCAAGACAAGCAACAAACGTACGTACCTGACCATTGATACGATTTTCAAGGCCATCAATGAAAATTACCAGATTCAGTTCCACTACTGCAAATGGAACATCCACAAGGAACTGGAAAAACGCCGGGACGGCTCTTCCTACACCGTAAGTCCTTGGTGCCTTGTGTGGGACAACGAAAACTATTATCTTCTTGGTTATGATGCCCTTGATAAAAAGCTCAAGCACTATCGCGTGGACAAGATGATGGATATCAGCATCCTGCGGACCCGCCGACTGGGCCGAGATGCCTACCGCCGCATCGATATGCCGGAGTACACGCAGTATCATTTTGGAATGTATGACGGGGATGTGGAAAATGTCACCGTTGAACTCGAAAATGATTTGATTGGTGTCTTCATCGACCGTTTTGGCAAGAAGATCCCCGTCACCCCTGTCGATGATGACCACGTAGCCGTCACGATCACCGCGGCGGTCAGCCGCCAGTTCCTTGGCTGGATCTTTGCACTGGGGCCTGGGGTCAAGATCACCAGTCCTCAGTCCGTTGTCCTTGCCATGCGCCGCGAAGGCGAACGGATTGCCGATGCCTATACGGCAAAGCAGCAGGAACCAAAAGAATAAGCACAGAAAGAGAGACTGTCCTCGTAAGAAGGCAGCCTCTTTTTTTAGTCCTTGAAGGGGCCTTTAACCTTGCAGAGGACTCCTTTGTCCGTAATCACCTCGACGCGGGCCGTGGCTTTTTTGCCAATCTTGTCATAAAGGCGGCCAGCACTGTAGCTTTCGCCAAGAACGGTCTTGGGACTGTTGGCGACATAACCCACTTTGCCAAGGCCTTCCCGATAGACGGCAATGGCCTCGCGGTCCCATTCGTTTTTGGGTTCTTTTTTAAGGATAAGCGCATCGTGCCGGCGAAAGAAGTCCAATCCGCAGCAAAAGTCCGTTCCTGTAATCGTAACATAGATAGTTTTCATATTCTCCCCTCCTCTAGCATCATCATAACACAAATACTGTCCATTATAGGGGACTTTGAGGAGGAATTTAAGGACGTTGCTCAATCCTCCTTATCAAGGATTCGGAGAGCTTCATAAAGAAGGTTCCCAGCAGCGCGCACATCCTTTGCGTCCGTCCATTCCTTTCCATTATGACTGATGCCATCGCG